>Ga0129317_1000272_pt1 | contig 61431 bp, 52 predicted proteins | sample Cm1ome_FD_94430 | JGI IMG/M metagenome (GOLD analysis project Ga0129317, IMG submission 94430) | Eastern black-and-white colobus group fecal microbial communities from Wisconsin, USA - Cm1105 metagenome | ecosystem: Host-associated > Mammals > Digestive system > Large intestine > Fecal | place... | reverse complement strand
TGATGAGCTACTTCCATGGTCTCCAAAACTACCGAATAAATGCCGGGCAAAATAAATATGTTTACTTGGCCGCCATCACTGGCGGCTTTTAAAATCTACGGTACTCATGATTTACCGTATACGGTGGTTCTGTATTTGCTGGGAGTGATACCCACCAGTTTTTTAAATACTTTGGTAAAATAATTGTAATCCTCATAACCTACCATCAAGGCGATTTCAGAGATGGATTTGTCGCTGGAAATTAAAAGTTTTTGGGCTGCCTGGACACGATAGTTGGCAATGAGCCAGGTGAGAGAATGGCCATTGGAGAGAGTCTTTGCCAGATCGCATAGTTTGGTGGCTCCGAAGTTTAAGTCAGCGGTAATGGTCTGTATGGTGAGTTTTTCCATATAATGTTGGGAAAGATATAGTTCCAGCCGCTGCAGGTCAGTGTAGCGGGCAGAAATGACAGTGTTGTTGTTTTCTACATAAGCAGCGAGAATCTGAAGGATTCCGGTAAGGGCATCAGATTTTTTCGATGAACATTGGGGGATACGGAGAAATTTTTTATGAAGCTCTTCCAGATCACCGGGATACCAGGAAAGAGTTGTCTTGGTGTAGGCCCATTGTTCTTCCGGGGGGGGGTAATCTGCTAAAAGCTGGCCAAAGCCAAGATAGGAGATTACTTCCCCTTTGTCAAAAATGGGAACTAAAGTTTCGCAGATTCCTGCATGACAGCGATAGTGATAAGCATGCTTGATCTCACGGCAAATATCGGAAGCTTTGGCATCACAGGTTACGCAGCGAGCGTGGCCTTCGGGAAGATTATTGATAGCCCGGCAGAAGTCAGTGTGGGCATCTCGAATTTGAATATCTTTTCCGGAAAGGTCATGGATATTGATCCAGATACCGCAAAGGTCGTAAATTTTAGAAATCAGATCCATTAGTTGGGTATTGTTATAAAAAACATTTCTCATAATCAGTCACTCAATTCTCTTTTCGCTTATCGGTCAAATGAAATTTCAAAAGCAGACTCAAAATACGGATATTTTACGTCTGTTTTATGAGTTTTAGTCGGAACAGTTACCAGTGTATCAAAAATCTGTCTTTCTGGCAATTCCAGAAAGACAGCCAAAATAGGAATATAATTTAATTAACGAAAGATTTTACTAAAGAGAGGTGGATTATTTCTATGATTGTGAAAAATATACATATATAATGACTGTATCAAGTGAAAATGATACAAAAAACATAACAAAAGTGGCTTTTAAAACTGCTTAAATCACAAATGTAAAACTATAATAAGACATTATATAGGTAAAATCAACCAACAGAGTAAAAAACGCCATCGTTGGATTTAGATGAATTAAGCGGTTTTCTAAAGAAAGGAGGTATATATGGCTTCGATTATGATCAGCAACCAGGAAGAGACATTGAAAGCAGAGATATCTCCGGATCATGGAGGGATGATCGCTCAGCTTTATCTGAATGGTCAGGAACTTCTCCATCTTGACAGAGGACAACTGGAGACTGCTCCCATGGCGGCGGGAGGAATGCCGATTTTGTTTCCCTTTGCCAGTAAAACGGCAAATGACGGTTATGTATGGCAGGGAAAGAAGTATGGAATGCCCATGCATGGCCTGGTAAAAAATGATGTGTTTGTTTTGGAAAAGGCAGAAAAAGACAGGGCGGTTTTGTGGCTGGAAAACAGTCCTTCCTGGAAATTCAGCTATTATCCCTTTGATTTTCATTTGGAGTTAGAGTACCGTCTGAAAGCTCAGGAACTGGAGGTGATAGTTCGGGTAACGAATCAGTCGGGAAAAGCAATGCCTCATTATCTGGGCTTCCATCCTTTTTTTCTGTCAACAGATAAAAAACGGACATCCCTGGTGCAGGATATGCAGATTCACTACGATTATGAAAAATATGTAGATCGTCCCATGTGTCCGCTGGATGATCTGTCCCAAAGATGGGATGATGTGTTCCATACTCCGAAAAAGGGCGGCTTTATTTTCAGCAATCAGGCAGATGGCTATCAGGTGGAATGCAGGACAGATGCAAACTTTGATGCTCTGGTAGTCTGTTCTTGGGTTCCGGAGAGTATGTGCATCGAACCTTGGTGTGGTCTGCCCAACTCTATCAATACAAAGCATTTTTTAAAGTGGGTGGATCCTGGAAAAACCGAAACGTATGGTATTAGGTTTTCTTTTGAAAAACTATAACATCAGCAACGCTGATGTCACAGCCGGAATACCGGCAAAATAAATTTTAACAATGAAGCATCATAAAAAGGAGGCAAATATTATGAGTAAAGTTGGATTTATTGGATTGGGAAATATTGGAAGAGGAATTTGTGCCAATCTGATTAAGAAAGGACATGAACTGGCTGTTTTTGATGTTTACAGACCTGCTATGGAGCATTTTGAGGGTCAGGCCTATTTGGCAGAAAATCCAGTGGATGTATTAAATCACAGTGAATATGTATTTTTGTCTCTTCCTAAGTCCGAGGTTGTGGAAGATACGGTTCACGATTTTATCAAGGCCGGCGTTGAGGGTAAGATGATCATTGATACCTCTACCAGCTATCCCATTTCTACAAAAAAACTGTTTGAAGAAGTAAAAGCAGCCGGAGGAAAATTTGTGGATGCGCCTTTGATGGCAGGTCCGGACGAAGCGGCAGCAGGAACATTGGATATTGTTGTAGGCGGCGACAAGGAAGATTACGATGCAGCAACGCCCCTGTTTGACGCATACTGCCAGAATTATAAGTATGTAGGACCCAGCGGAACCGGACATTTGATCAAACTGGCAATTAATTTTATCAGCTTGACAGAGGCTTTAATGTTTGCACAACTTTTCCCGCTGATGGACAAGATGGGTTACGATACCAAGGAACTGTTCCAGGTGTTTGAGGAGTCTGTTCTGCAGAATTGGACCTCCACCTTCTACACCAAGAAATATATGGATCGTCAGTACAAACTGGATTTTGCGCTTGCCCTTGGAACCAAGGATTTAAGTTATGTAAAGCGTATGTACGATGAGTATAATGTTCCTGCATTTGTTCTGGACGGAGCTTTGGATTTCTGCCGTGTGGCACTGGCAGAGCAGGAAGCAGGACAGCCGCCGATTGATATGAGCTATCCTTGTGAAACCATGTACCGCCTTCTTGGAATGAAATAAAACAGACTGTCCCGGCAAATGGGGCAGGAGGGAGGTTGTTTTGGAAAACAATATTCTTGAAATAAAGGGCGTCTCAAAACTGTATCCCGGCGTTACGGCCCTGAATAATGTAAATCTTACCTTTCGCCGGGGAGAAGTACATGCACTGTGTGGAGAGAACGGTGCCGGAAAATCTACGCTTATTAAATGTATCTCCGGAGCTATTACTCCTACAGCAGGTGAAATTATTGTTGACGGAGAGAAGTTTTCAGGTTTGACGCCGGCTTTGTCCAGAGAAAAGGGCATTGCTGTGGTATACCAGGAATTCACATTGGTTCCGGTGCTGACGGCTGCAGAAAATATCTTCATGGGAAACTTTAAAAAGAAAGGGATTATGATTGACCGAAAGGCCATGTACCTGGAGGCAGAAAAGATTTTTGAACGGATGGGAATCAAACTGGATCCCAGATCCCATGTAAAGGATCTTACCACAGGTTATCAGCAGATCGTGGAAATTGCAAAAGCAATTTCCACCAATGCTAAAATCTTAATTATGGATGAGCCTTCTGCTCCTTTGACTACTAATGAGGTGTCAGCTATGATGGAGATTGTAAGGACTCTGAAAAAAGAGGGAGTTACCATCATCTATATCTCTCACCGTATGGAAGAGATTTTTGAACTGGCAGACCGGGTTTCTGTCCTCAGAGATGGAGAGTACATAGGCACCAAGGATATTCAGGATACGGATAAGGATGACCTGATCAAAATGATGGTGGGACGTACCTTAAGCCAGACCTATCCCAAGAGGAACTGCAAGACGGACGAGGTAGTGCTGGAGGTAAAAAACCTCTGCGGAAATGGAGTAAAGAATATTTCTTTTGAGCTTCACAAGGGAGAAATCCTTGGACTGGGCGGTTTGATCGGAGCCGGACGGACAGAGCTTTGTGAAATGCTGTTTGGCTATTATCCGATTCAAAGCGGTGAAATTTATCTGAGAGGGAAACCGATGAAACCTGCCTCCTGTGCAGATGCGGTGAAGCAGGGGATTGCCCTGGTTCCGGAAGATCGGAAACGACATGGCATTATCGGAGGAATGACAGTTTTGGATAACCTGACCCTTTCGACGATAAAGAAATTGACAAAGGGTGTTGCCATTGACCGGAGAGCCCAAAAGGATTATGCCCAGAGTCAGGTAGATGCTTTGGAGATCAAAACGCCAAATTTGGCTCAGAAGGTAAAAAATCTTTCCGGAGGAAATCAGCAGAAAGTAATTTTGGGAAGATGGCTGGGAGCGAACCCGGATATTCTGATTTTTGATGAGCCTACCCGAGGGATTGATGTGGGGGCAAAAGCAGAGATCTATAAGCTGATGACGCAGCTGGTGGAAGAAGGAAAGTCTATTATTATGATTTCTTCTGAAATGAGTGAGTTGCTGGGTATGTCAGATCGTCTGATCATTTTGGCCAAGGGCCGGTATACGGGAACCTTGAATGCAGAAGAATTTAATCAGGAGACCGTACTGAAATATTCCTCTGGGGGTGGAGAGAAATGAGCGAAAAGAAAAGTGTATCTGCAATCATAAGTAAATATGGAGTGCTGATGGTATTCATACTGATGTTTATCGTATTCAGCTTCACAGCTCCGAACTTTACAAATGTAAAAAACCTTTTGAATGTAAGCCGTCAGATCAATACACTGGGTATCTGTTCGGTGGGTATGACGCTTCTGCTGATCGCAGGAAGTATTGACTTGTCTCAGGGATATCAGCTTTCATTGATCAATGTACTGTGTGCATTTTTGATGGCAAAGCAGGGAGTGCCCATGGTGCTGGCAATCTGCATCAGTCTTTTAGTAGGCGTTTTGATCGGTTTTATTAACGGTGTGATTATTGTAAAATCTGGGGTACATCCTATGATCATTACTCTGGGCGTATCTCAGGCATTAAATGGAATCAGTTTCCTGTTTTCCAACGGAATTCCGATCTATGGTTTTCCGGAGAATTTCAGTATTCTGGGGCAGGGAAGCATCGGGCCGATTCCAATCTCGCTGATCATCATGGTAATCATTATGATCGTAGGACATTTTGTCCTCTCAAGGCTTCCTTACGGACGGTATCTGTATGCAGTGGGAAGCAACGAGGAAGCAGCAAAACTGGCGGGAGTGAACACAGGATCGATTAAAATCATTGCCCACACGCTTTCAGCATTCCTTACAGCTATTGCGGCAATACTGCTGTTATCCAGAACCAATTCCGGGCTTTCCACTAATGGAGCTGGATTTGAGTTTAATGTGATCACAGCCTGCGTATTGGGCGGTGTCAGCAATCTGGGCGGAAGAGGTACCATGTATCAGGCTATTTTAGGTGTTTTGATCATGGGATTTTTGGAAAATGGCATGCTGTTGATGAATGTAAATGCATACTGGCAGTGGGTGGTAAAGGGCGTATTGCTTCTGGTAGCAGTGGTCTATGATGCAAGTATGAGCCGCAGCGCTGAGCGGGTGAAGAAATTGAAAGCCATCAATTCAGAGAATGCTTAATTTAATGATGAATTTAGAGAATGTGTGATTTTTTGGACAAGGTAATTTATGGGGTATTTAGCATCTTCCTGAGTGGAAGGTGATAGATAAAATTATATTTTAAAAGGAGGAAGTAACATGAACAAAAAAAGGATGGCCGTTCTGGCAGCAGCAATGTTAGGAAGCCTGACACTGGGAACAACTGCTTTTGCAGAGGAGGCGGAGAGCTATAAGATCGGTTTCTCTTTCTACAATCTGTCAAATGCCGTATGGGCAGAGTTGGTTGAGGAGGCGGTGGTATATGGTAAGGAGCTTGGCTGTGATGTTACCTATGTAGACTGCGGACAGGATGCACAGAAACAGATCTCTCAGATTGAGAACTTTATTATGAGTGACTGTGATGCTATCGTAATCCTTCCCATTGATGCGAAGGCAGTGGAAAATGTAGTGCAGGATGCGCTGGCAGAAGGAATTCGTGTGGTTTCTTATTCCACAGACTTTGAGGGGGCAGAGACTAACCTGGCTCTGGATCCTGATGCCACAGGCCGTGCCCTGGTAGAGATGGCAAAGCCTTATATTGATGAGAAGTATCCGGAAGGTGAATTTACCTGGGTATTTGAAAATATCCCCAGCATTGAGCTTGGTGTGTTGGAAGGTGATGCTGTGGAAGCTGCTATGCTGGAGCTTTATCCCAACAGTAAGCTTCTTGGCAGTCAGGAAGTGCTTTCCACGGAGGAAGGTGTGGCAGTAACTGAGAACTTTATGCAGGCAAATCCAGATAACCGTGTAATTATGGGTATCTCCGCAGGTGTTGGTGTTGGCGGAAATGAGGCTATTAAGACTGCAGTTCCGGAAGAAGAGTGGGACGATTATCTGCTGTTTTCTGTAGATGCAACAGAGCAGGAGTGTGCAAATATTAAGAATGGTGATCCTTTAAAGGGTTCCATTGGTCTTGGCGGCGGAAAAGAGCATGCACGTCTTCTGGTTGATTGCTGTATTGATCTGCTGAAGGGTGAAACCGTAGAAAGATACACTCCCCTTCCGCCTATAGCTGTAACTGCTGATACTGTGGAAGAGTACATGGCAAATACCTACGGCAAATAAAGGACATTACACGACCTTGTGTAGAGGCTGTTGATGAATAAAGAATCCGGTGGGGCTGTACAGACTGGGGCAGCCCCCGATACCGGCAATTTTTCAACGGCCTCTATTTTTTATACTCAAATTTCAGGAAAGGATGGGATTTTGCAATGGTTCATGCAGAAAAAGAAGTTTTAGACCGGGTACTTGCCCAGTTTCAATTTGACGGAAAACCCGTCAGCTGTGAACCCTATGGCTGCGGTCATATCAATCAGACGTATCTTGTGGTGACAAAAAAGAGACACAGGTATATTATGCAAAAAATCAGTGAAAATATGGCAAAGGATCCCGATCAGCTTATGAAAAATATTTCCATGGTGACGGAACATCTTTCTAAGCGTTCTCAGGAGGGGGAACAGGTGTTGACACTGATTCCTACTCTGGAGGGAAAAACTTACCTTACGGATACTTCCGGGAGCTGGAGGGTTTATGACTTCGTAGAGCATTCACTTTGCCTGCAAATGCCTGAGAGCAATGAAGATTTTTATGAAAGTGCTGTGGCTTTTGGGCGGTTTGAAGAGACGCTGAAGGATTTTCCGGCAGAAGAGCTGGCAGAGGTGATTCCTAATTTTCATAATACTCCAGATCGATATCGAATTTTTCATGAGGTTCTGAAAAAGGATCCTTTGGGCAGAGCTTCTCAAGTACAGGAGGAGATACAATTCGTTCTTCAAAGGGAAGAAGAGATGGGAACGCTGCAGCGGCTTCGGGAGGCGGGGGAGCTTCCGGTACGGGTTACCCATAATGATACCAAGCTGAATAATGTTCTTTTGGATCAGAACAGCAGAAAGGCTCTTTGTGTCATTGATCTGGATACGGTGATGCCTGGGCTGAGTTTGTATGATTTTGGTGATTCTATTCGCTATGGAGCGTCCACTGCAGGGGAGGATGAACAGGATCTATCTAAGGTGGAAATTGATCTGGAAAAATTTCGTATTTATACCAGAGGTTTTGTGGGAGCCTGTCCAGGGCTGACACAAAAAGAACTGGAGATGCTGCCTATGGGAGCTAAGACGATGACTTTAGAGTGTGGCATGCGGTTTCTCACAGATTATCTGGATGGAGATCATTATTTTGCGATTCACAGAGAAAAACAGAATCTGGATCGAAGCCGCACGCAATTTAAGCTGGTAGCAGATATGGAGCGCAAATGGGCGCAGATGCAGCAGATTGTGAAAGAAGTAGTAGAAATATGAAAAAAAATGTGTTATAGTAATCTGTACGCAGTAAGATGGTTTTGATTGAAAGGCTGAAGTATAGGATATTATGGCAAGAAATGCAGACAGAGTAAGGCGGCAGGAGCGTGCCGCCTTACAGAAAATACAGGGAAAGAAAAAGACTGGCGTTGGACGGGATTATTATGATTATAACCTGCTGGCGGCAGTTATTCTGCTGACTTGCTTTGGCCTGGTGATGCTTTATAGCACCAGCGCCTATGAAGCGGCAGTGAATTATAACGGGAATGATGCCTTCTATTTTAACAAGCAGGCGGTGATCAGTATTGGATCCTTTGTAATGCTGCTGGTGTTTTCCCAATTTGACTATCATTTTTATGCAAAATTTGCACCCTACATATACGGGATCTCCATAGTGCTGCTGGTAGCCACTAAGTTTGTGGGAAGGACAGTCAACGGAGCCAGAAGGTGGATCTACATCGGCCCCATCTCCTTTCAGCCTGCGGAGCTTGCAAAGCTGGCAATTATTTTGTTTTTGCCCTGCATGATCGTGAAGATGGGAAATAAAATGCAGGGGGTAAAGGCACCTATGACGGTTCTGGGTTTTGGAGCTTTGTCCTCTTTCTGCACCTATGTGTTTACAGAGAACTTAAGTACCGCAGTAATCATTGCAGGGATTACGGTATTGATGATATTCATTGTACATCCAAGAACAGCTCCATTTCTATGGATGTTTTTAGGGGGAGCGGCGCTGATCGTTCTGGTGGTGTTTATTATTGCCGGCAGTGTGTCCAGTTCCAGCGATAGTTTCCGATTAAGGCGTGTCATGGTATGGCTGGATCCGGAAGCTCACGCCAGCGAGGGCGGTTATCAGGTAATGCAGGCTCTGTATGCCATTGGATCCGGAGGGTTTTTCGGAAAAGGGCTGGGGAACAGTACCCAGAAACTGGGAGCTGTACCGGAGGCCCAGAATGATATGATTTTTTCTATTATCTGTGAGGAACTGGGGATTTTCGGGGCCGGCATAGTGATGCTGCTGTTTATCTTTTTGCTTTACCGGCTGTTCTTTATTGCAAAGAATGCTCCGGATCTTCTGGGTTCTCTGATCGCTACCGGCATTTTTATCCATATTGCCCTTCAGGTGGTATTGAACATTGCAGTGGTGATCAATCTGATTCCCACCACGGGAATCACTCTGCCCTTTGTCAGTTATGGAGGTACCTCCATTTTGTTTTTGATGGCGGAGATGACTTTGGCACTGAGCATCTCTAAGCGGATCGAATTCCGGTAGCTGCCGGATTGATGCTGCAGGAGATCCTGCAGAAAAAGACTGCCTTATGTGAAGTGCTTTCATTTTGAGCCTCCGGCATCATAGTATATATAGAAGGAGAATGAGAAAATGTCTAAGGTAAAAACAAGGTTTGCACCCAGTCCTACAGGACGGATGCATGTAGGAAATCTGAGAACAGCACTGTATGCGTATCTGATTGCCAAGCATGAGGATGGATGCTTTATGCTGAGAATTGAGGATACGGATCAGGAGCGCTATGTGGAGGGCGCAGTAGAGATTATTTACCGTACTCTGGCAAAAACGGGACTGATTCACGATGAAGGTCCGGATAAGGACGGAGGCGTAGGGCCTTACGTTCAGAGTGAGCGCCAGGCTGCTGGAATCTATCTGGAATATGCCAAAAAGCTGATTGAAAAAGGGGAGGCTTATTATTGTTTCTGTGATAAGGAGCGTCTGGAGTCTCTGCGTCAGAATGTGGCTGGCAAGGAGATCGTTGTATACGATAAGCATTGTCTCCATCTTCCCAAGGAGGAAATTGAAGCAAAATTGGCGGCAGGAGTTCCTTATGTGATCCGCCAGAATGTGCCAAGGGAAGGTACGACCAAATTTGTAGATGAGATTTACGGAGAGATCGAAGTGCCCAATTCCGAGCTGGACGATATGATTCTCATTAAGTCCGACGGCTATCCCACCTACAATTTTGCCAATGTGGTGGATGATCATCTTATGGGCATCACCCATGTGGTAAGGGGAAATGAATATCTGTCTTCAGCACCTAAGTATAATCGTCTCTATGAGGCTTTTGGCTGGGAGGTTCCCGTGTATGTTCATTGTCCTCTGATCACAGATGAGGAGAAGAAGAAGCTGAGCAAGCGCTGCGGACACTCTTCTTTTGAAGATCTTTTGGAGCAGGGCTTTGTGACAGAGGCTATTGTCAACTATGTGGCTTTGCTTGGCTGGTGTCCCCAGGATAACCGGGAGATCTTTTCCCTGGAGGAGCTGGTGAAGGAATTTGATTATCACCACATCAGCAAGTCCCCGGCTGTATTTGATATTCAGAAATTAAAATGGATGAATGGAGAATATTTAAAGGCCATGGATCCGGATGTGTTCTATGAGATGGCAGAACCTTACTTAAAGCAGGCCATTCAGAAGAAACTGGATTTAAAGAAGATTGCCCAGATGGTGAAAACAAGAATCGAAGTGTTCACGGAGATTCCGGAGATGGTGGAATTTTTTGAGACTCTGCCGGATTATGATATTTCTTTGTATACCAGCAAGAAGTGGAAAACCAATGGAGAGAAAGCGCTGTCTGTGTTAAAAGATCTTCTGCCAAGGCTGGAAGCTCAGGAGGTTTATACCAATGACAGTCTCTATGAAGTGCTGAAATCCTATGCGGATGAGAAGGGCTATAAGGCAGGCTTTGTGATCTGGCCGGTACGGACAGCAGTCTCCGGCAAGCAGGTGACTCCTGCAGGTGCCACAGAGATCATGGAAATCATTGGAAAAGAGGAGACCGTTGCCCGTTTCCGCAGAGGCATTGCGCTTTTGGAAGCTGCAGCGGAGTAAAAAGGATCAAGTTTTGACAATTCAGGTGAACTATGCGCATTAGTGAAGCACAATCTCGGGCAATCGCCCATGGAGAGGGGCCTGCTATGGTTTTAGCAGGCCCTGGATCCGGAAAAACCCTCGTTATTACTAATCGAACAAAATATTTAATTGAACGGCTTGGAGTTCGGCCGGAAGAAATTTTGGTAATTACTTTCACAAAAGCAGCTGCCCAGGAGATGCGCCAGCGGTTTGAGCGGCTGATGGGAGGCGGACATTACCGGGTTACTTTCGGTACGTTTCATGCTGTCTTTTTTCAGATTTTGAAATATGCCTACCATTATACCGCTGCCAATATTCTTAAGGAGGAACAGAAATACAGTTTTCTTCAGGAGATTGCGGCATCTATGAAGCTGGAAATAGAGGATGAGAAGGAGTTTCTTTCTGACCTGGCAGGGGAGATCAGTCTGGTAAAAAATGAGCAGGTTTCTTTGGAACATTATTATTCTTCCAGTTGTCCGGAGGATATGTTTCGCAGTGTGTACCAGAGATATCAGCAGCGTCTATCCAGGGAAAATCTTATTGATTTTGATGATATGCTGGTGTACTGTTATCAGCTTTTTTTGCAGCGACCGGATATTCTGGCGCAATGGCAGAAGCATTATCGTTATATTTTGGTAGATGAGTTCCAGGATATTAACAAGCTGCAGTATCAGGTGGTGCGGATGCTTGCGGAACCAAGGCAGAATTTGTTTATTGTGGGAGACGATGACCAGTCCATCTATCGGTTCCGGGGAGCCAAGCCGGAGATCATGCTGAATTTTCAGAAGGATTATCCCGGGGCGGCAGTGATGCTGCTGGACGAAAATTTCCGATCTTCCGGATCCGTGGTAAAAGCCTCCTCTCGTCTTATCCGGGAGAATAAAAGACGGTTTGACAAACAGATCCGGTGTCTGAAAGAACCGGGATCGCCGGTAGAACTGAAAGATTTTAAAAATCAGGAGCAGGAGGCGCTGTATCTGATCCAATGTATCCGAGACAGCCTGGAGCAGGGATATGCCTATGAGGATATGGCAGTACTTACAAGAACCAACACAGGAGGCAGGCTTGCAGCGGAAAAGCTGATGGAGTTTCAGATTCCCTTTCAGATGCGGGACCGACTGCCCAATTTGTATGAACACTGGATCGCCAGGGATGTTCTGTCCTACATTCGTCTGGCTTTGGGGATCCGTCAGCGAAAGGATTTTTTGCAGATCATGAACCGGCCCAAACGGTATATCAGCCGGGAATGTGTGGATACGGAACAGATCTCCTTTGACCGGCTTTGTACCTGGTATGAGGATAAGCCCTGGATGGTGAGACGGATTGATAAATTAGAGGAAGATTTGAAACGGATGCAGTATATGACACCCTTTGCTGCAGTGAATTATATCCGTTACGGTATTGAATATGAGGCGTTTTTGAAAGAATATGCAGAGCTTCGCCGCGTGAAGCTGGAAACGCTCACAGAGGTTTTGGAGGAACTGCAGCAAAGCGCCAAGGGGTTTAAGACGCATCTGCAATGGCTGGAGCACATTGAGGAGTATGGAGAGACACTGGAAAAACAGCAGTCCAGTCTGAACAGGGAAGGGAAAGAGGGCATAACTTTTTCTACGCTCCACAGTGCCAAGGGGCTGGAGTTTCGAGAGGTTTTTATTTTGGATGTGAATGAGACTGTGATCCCTCACCGGAAGGCTATGCTGGAGGCAGATTTAGAGGAGGAACGGCGACTTCTCTATGTGGGCATGACCAGGGCGAAGGAGCGGCTTCATCTGTTTTATACAAAGGAGCGGTACAGCAAACGCATAGAGCCCTCCCGTTTTTTGGAGGTGTTTGGAGCTTTTCAATCAGAAAGTGCTGTAGAAAATTGAACGTATAGGGGCGGATGGATCCTTGTACTGACAGTGAAAAGGACAATGATACATGAAAATGGATGGAAAAACGGGTATAAACACAGCATAATGACTAAAAAGCAGACAAAGTTTTCTTTTAATAAATAAAAAAGTACCAAAATATGATTGACGCACCTGGATTTTTGTGTTACCTTTAAATCAGAAAAGCAGATTGTTTCAAGGTAAGTTGAAAACTGAAAATGTCGGGTGAAAAATCTGGGAGAGACCGCTCTTGCAGGGGCGCCGAAGGGGAAGTGGCAGTAAACTCTCAGGCAAAAGGACCAGATTTGGACGACACTCTGGAAAGAGGAATGCACACCCAAGAAGCAATCCTTTCTCTCAGATCCAGGCTTTTGCTGGTTGGAGACAGTTACAGAAAATGAGCAGGGGATCCGAACGCTTCGGATGTTCTGGACGCTGTTGGAAATTGGGGAAAGGAGAATCTTTCAGGTAGAAAGACAGAGACGCACAGGCTTTGTTCTAGCAGGAGGACTGATAGGACAAAAGCACTGTGCGTCTTTTTGTATCACAGGATGGGGGCTTGTGGGAAGAGGAAACAGTTGTGCGCTATTTGCAGAAGAAAGGAGAAGAGATGTATGGATCAAAAGACACCGTTGTATGAAACTCATGTGAAATATACGGGAAAGATCGTGCCTTTTGCAGGGTATTTGCTTCCGGTGCAGTATGAGACAGGAGTGATCAGGGAACATATGGCAGTGCGGACGGGGTGCGGCCTGTTCGATGTATCTCACATGGGAGAGATCACCTGCACAGGAAAGGACGCGGTAAAAAATCTGAATCATCTGCTTACCAATGATTACACCACCATGTACGAAGGACAGGCCCGTTACAGTCCTATGTGCAATGAAAAGGGAGGTGTGGTGGATGATCTGATCGTTTACAAGGTTCGAGAGGATCACTATTTTATTGTGGTGAATGCAGCCAACAAGGATAAGGATTTTGCATGGATGAAAGAACATGCTTTTGGAGATGCAGTATTTACAGATATTTCCAAACAGGTAGCTCAGATTGCTCTTCAGGGACCAAAGGCGCTGGAGATTTTAAAAAGGCTGGTTCCGGAATCCGAGATTCCGGTGAAGTACTACAGCTGCAGATATCATGTTCCGGTAGGCGGAATGGACTGCATAATTTCCAGAACCGGATATACGGGAGAGGATGGATTTGAGTTTTATCTGGCAGCCAGCGAGGCTTCGAAACTTTGGGAACTTCTTTTGGAAACAGGTAAGGAAGACGGGCTGATACCCTGCGGCCTGGGAGCCAGGGATACCTTGCGGCTGGAGGCTTCTATGCCCCTTTATGGCCATGAGATGAACGATGAGATCACGCCCCTGGAGGCAGGCCTTGGGATGTTTGTGAAAATGGATAAGGACGGCTTTATAGGAAAAGAGGCTCTTTTGAAGCAGGCAGAGCCGAAGCGGAAGCGTGTGGGCTTAAAGGTTACCGGAAGAGGGATCATCCGGGAACAGGTGCCTCTGTTTATAGGGGATCAGCAGATCGGCATTACCACCTCAGGCACACATTGTCCTTATTTGAAGGAACCGGCTGCCATGGCGCTTTTGGATACCGCCTGTGCTGTTTTGGGAACCCAGGTAGAGGCGGAAGTCAGGGGGAGGAGAGTTCCGGCCCAGGTGGTTTCTCTGCCGTTCTATAAACGGAGCAGGTAAAAGAGAAGGCAGCAGGAAGAAGTCTAAGAGCGGCGGAGGCTCCGGGAAATCAAGGAAAATTCCGGAAAGTGCCAGAGAAGGTCAATGGGGAAAAATGGAGCAGCCACAGATTTAGAAAGAATCAGAAGATGAGACGGGAAATTCAAAATATGATCATATAGTTTATTTTATAACAGGAGGAATGAATAATGACACATCCAACAGATTTAATGTACAGCAAATCCCATGAGTGGGTAAAATTTCTTGATGACACAACTGCCCTGATCGGACTGACAGACTATGCTCAGGATGCCCTGGGGGATCTGGTATTTGTGAATCTTCCGGAAGTGGGAGATGAGGTGGCTGCAGGGGAGACTTTTGCAGATGTGGAGTCGGTAAAGGCAGTCTCCGATGTGTACTCACCGGTGTCCGGGACTGTGGCAGAGGTGAATGAAGAGCTTCCGGATGTTCCGGAAATGATGAACAGTGATCCCTACGGAGCATGGCTGATCAAGGTGGAGAATATCACAGACAGAGAGGCTCTGATGACAGCGGAGGAATATATTGCCTTCTATGAGAAAGAAGCTGAGTAAACGGCAGCGGAAAGAAAATAGAAGACAGCTGCGTCAGAGGGCAGCTGTAGAAAACATCCGGTGCGGTTTTTAGAAAGCTGCACGGGATAGGAGTAGTGCTGAGAGAAACAAGGAAGGGAGGCGGTTTTATGGGATCCTATTTGCCAAATTCAAAGCAGGAACAGCAGGAAATGCTGAAGCAGATCGGCTTTGAAGATTTTGACCAGCTTTTTGCCCATATTCCGGAAGCAGTGAAGCTGAAAGAGCTGAAAATTCCATCCGGTATCAGTGAGATGGAGGTTTCCGAAAAGATGGAAGCGCTGGCAGAGAAAAACAAGGTGTTCCGGCATATTTTTCGAGGAGCCGGAGCCTACGATCATTATATTCCGGCAATCGTAAACAGTGTTGTGACAAAGGAGGAATTTGTGACAGCTTACACCCCCTACCAGGCGGAGATCAGCCAGGGGCTTTTGCAGTCGATCTTTGAATATCAGACGATGATCTGCGAGCTTACAGGCATGGAGGCGTCCAATGCCTCTGTATATGACGGCGCCACTGCGGCTGCGGAAGCGGTGGAGATGTGCAGAGAACGGAAGCGTCAGACGGTTTGTGTGTCGGCCACAGTTAATCCGGAAGTGATCAAAGTGATCCGGACTTATTGTTACGGAAGCGATACCCGAGTGGTGATGATCGGGGAGAAGGATGGTCTTACAGATCCAACGCTGCTGCGGGAAGCGCTGGACGATACCAGTGCCTGTTTTTACTTGCAGCAGCCGAACTTTTATGGGAATTTTGAAGATGCAGATGCTCTGGGTGCCATAGCCCATGAGGCAGGGGCTAAATTTATTATGGGATGCAATCCCATAGCCCTGGCGATTATGAAGACACCGGCAGAGTGCGGCGCTGATATTGCGGTGGGAGAGGGACAGCCTCTTGGAATGCCGTTGGCCTTTGGAGGACCCTATCTGGGCTTTATGGCAGCAACCTCCAAGATGGTACGAAAACTTCCGGGACGTATTGTGGGGGAGACCACAGACCGGGAGGGGAAAAGAGCTTACGTACTCACTCTTCAGGCGAGAGAGCAGCATATCCGGAGGGAGAAGGCCAGCAGCAATATCTGTTCCAACCAGGCGCTCTGTGCTCTGACAGCAGGGGTGTACCTTTCTGCCATGGGGGCGCAGGGATTGGAACAGGCAGCAAAACTTTGTCTTTCCAAAGCTCATTATCTGAAGGAGCAGCTGTGTGAAAGCGGGCTGCAGGCAAAGTACAGCCATCCCTTTTTCCATGAATTTGTTACCACCTCCAAAGTGCCGGCAGGGAAGATTCTTGCGGCATTGGAAGAGAAAGGGATTTTAGGCGGTTTGCCTTTGAATGAATATGAGATCCTCTGGTGTGCCACGGAGAAAAATACCAGGGCAGAGATGGATCAGGCAGCGGCTGTTGTGAAGGAGGTGTGCGGCATATGAAGTTGATTTTTGAACGGGGAAAAGAAGGACAGGGCTGTACTCTGCTTCCCGAGTGCGATGTCCCGGAGAGATCACTGGAAATTCCAGGACGGGAGAAAAAACTGAATCTTCCTCATGTATCGGAAAATGAATTAAGCCGCCATTACACAGAGCTGGCAGGAGAGGTGCACGGAGTGAACAACGGGTTTTATCCGCTGGGTTCCTGTACGATGAAATATAATCCAAAGGTAAATGAGCGGGCGGCAGCGCTGCCGGGGTTTGCCAGGATCCATCCTCTTCAGGGGGAAGCGTCTGTGCAGGGCTGCCTGGAGGTGATGGAGCAGGCAGAACGTCTTCTGTGCGAGATCACAGGCATGGATGATATGACGCTGCAGCCGGCGGCAGGAGCTCACGGAGAATTTACGGGATTACTGCTGATCAAGGCTTATCATGACAGCAGAAAGGATGAGAAACGGAAAAAGATTCTGGTGCCGGATTCTGCTCATGGAACCAACCCTGCCAGCGCGGCAATGGCCGGAATGACGGTGGTGAGTATCCCCTCAGGCCCGGATGGCTGTGTGGATCTTGAAAAGCTGCGGGAAGCAGTAGGCCCGGATACAGCAGGATTGATGCTGACGAATCCCAATACAGTAGGGCTTTTTGACAGGAATATTCTGGAGATCACAGCCATTGTTCATGAAGCAGGAGGGCTGGTGTATTATGACGGAGCAAATCTGAATGCAGTAATGGGAGTGGTTCGCCCCGGGGACATGGGGTTTGATGTGGTACATTTGAACCTGCATAAAACTTTTTCAACTCCTCATGGAGGAGGAGGGCCTGGAAGCGGTCCGGTGGGCTGTAAAGCGTTTTTGCGGGAATTTCTTCCTGGCAAAGGTGTGTGCCGAAGGGAGAACGGAAGTCTGCAATGGAAAAGCTACGAACATTCTGTTGGAAGTGTGAAAAGCTTCTATGGAAATTTCCTGGTGGTGGTGAAGGCTCTGAGCTATATCCTCACCCTTGGGAAGGAAGGGATTCCGGAGGCTGCGAAGAATGCTGTGTTGAATGCCAATTATATGATGGAGAAACTGAAGGATCTGTATCCCATGGCTTACCATGAGACCTGTATGCATGAATTTGTGATGACTCTGGAAAAAATGAAGCATGAGATTGATGTATCTGCTATGGATATTGCAAAAGCTTTGTTAGACTATGGGATCCATCCCCCCACCATGTATTTCCCGCTGATTGTCCATGAGGCTCTGATGATCGAACCTACGGAGACAGAGAGCCGGGAAACCCTGGATGAGGCCATTGCAGCTTTCCGGGAGATTTATGAGAAAGCAGGAAAGGATCCGGAGGTACTCCACGAGGCTCCTGTGGGAACGTATATTCGGCGGCCGGATGAAGTGCAGGCAGCCAGAAAACCGATTCTTCGCTATGAATTTCCGGAATAAAAGAATGATTTATAGAGATTTGGAGAAAAACAGATGATTGAACAGCTGAGCATCTACTGCACAGATAACATAGATCCATACAGAAATCTGGGGATAGAGGAGTATCTCACCTTTCATGTCCGAAAAGGAGAATGTATCCTGTTTTTGTGGCAGAACCAAAGCTGTGTGGTGATCGGAAAAAATCAGAACTGCTGGAAGGAGTGCAGGATCCATGAGCTGGAGGCGGACGGTGGATGTCTGGTCCGCCGTCTCTCTGGAGGAGGAGCCGTATTTCATGATCTGGGGAATCTGAATTTTACTTTCTGCGTCCGGGCGGAGGACTTTGATGTGAACCGTCAGACAGATGTGATACTGGAAGCTGTCCGGCTGCTTGGCATCCGGGCGGAAAAGACAGGAAGAAATGATCTTACCGTAGATGGGAGAAAGTTTTCAGGAAATGCTTTTTACCGGTCCGGAGAGTTCTGCTATCATCATGGAACTCTTTTGATTCACGGGGATGGGCAGCGGATGGAAAGGTATCTTTGCGTATCCAGAGAAAAGCTTCTGTCCAAAGGAGTGTCATCGGTTCGCGCAAGGACGGTCAATTTGCGGGAGTTAAAACCGGATTTGACGGTAGATGCTGTGAAGCAGGCCATGGTGGATTCTTTCGGGGCTGTATATGCAGCTGGAAGGCAGAACCGGGAAAAAGAGAAGCCGGAATTTTTACAGGAAGAGCGATTGGACAGGGAGGAAATAGAAGCCCTGAGGAATAGATTTGCTTCCTGGGAGTGGAAGTATGGGAAAAATCTGCCCTTTCATCATCAGATGCAGCGCAGATTTTCCTGGGGAGAGGCAGAATTACAATTTCAGGTAAGAGAAGGCTGTGTTTGGGAGGCAGCGGTGTTTTCTGACGGTATGGATGCAGGATTTTTTTCCTGTCTGCCGGAAGTCTGGAGAGGATGCCCCTATGAGGCAGAAGCCCTTGTGCAGGCCATGGAGCAGATCTATCAGAAAGCTCAGAAGGGGACTGTGGAACCTTTTGGGGGAGTGGCTGGTGGGGATCGCTGGAAAAATAACGGAAAGACGGGGGAGGCAAGTCTGGAAGAAGCGGCTGTTTCTGTTAGCATTAAGAGGGATCTGGCAGAGCTGATTCGGGAAAATCTATAGAAGTGCTGGGGGACAATAGAATATGGAGAAGATGTATGATCTGATTATTATTGGAGCAGGACCGGCGGGCTATACGGCAGCTGTGGAAGCTGCCAAAAGAGGGATGAAAATGGTTTTGCTGGAGAGACAGGAGCTGGGCGGCACCTGCCTGAACCGGGGCTGTATCCCCACAAAGACGCTTCTGCATGCTGCGGAATTGTACCGGGAGATGAAAAACTGTGGAAATCTGGGACTTGGTGCAGAAGCAGTATCCTTTGACCTGGAGCATATCCAAAGGAGAAAAGAGGAAGTGGTGGAGCAGCTGAGAAACGGGATCGCTGCTCTTATGAAAAAACACAAGGTTGAGGTTGTCCGGGGAAAGGGAAAAATCCTGTCTCCGAACAGTGTGCAGGTGTTTTTTAATGACGCTGGGGAAAAAGCAGATCCTGGTGGCAGTGAAATCTTAGAGGGAACGCATATCCTGATTGCTGCCGGATCAGCACCTGCTATTCCCGGACTGCCGGGTATTGATCTGGAAAATGTGGTGACCAGCGATGAACTGTTAGAAAAAAGGACGCTGTATCCACGCCTGACGATCATTGGAGGCGGAGTGATCGGCATGGAGTTTGCTTCTATTTACAGTGCCCTGGGGGCCCAGGTCACAGTGATTGAATTTCTGGATCGGATTTTGGCTAACATGGATAAGGAAATTTCCCAGAACCTGAAAATGATCTTAAAAAAGAGAGGGGTGGAAATCCATACCGGTGCCTGTGTAGAAGAAATCCGAAGAGGAAAAGACGGCGAGCTGATCTGCTGCTACCGGGAAAAAGAAGAGCGAAAGGAAGTTAGCTCTGATGGAATCCTTGCGGCTGTAGGAAGAAGAAGCAATTCCGAGGGGCTTCTGGCAGATGGAGTGGAGCTTTCTATGGATCGGGGAAGGATTCTGGTAAACGAATTTGGTCAGACCAGTATTCCCTCCATCTATGCAGCAGGAGATGTTACAGGAGGAGTACAGCTGGCGCATGCTGCTTCTGCCTGGGCAATCAAAGCAGTTGCGCATATGGCAGGAGAGCAGGAACATATTTTCACGGATCTGATACCGGGATGTGTTTATACGGATCCGGAGATTGGGACTGTAGGGATCACCCAGGAGGAGGCAAAGGCCAGAGGGCTGGCGGTGCTGGTGAAAAAATATCCGATGTCTGCCAACGGAAAGACGGTGCTTACCGGGCAGGAGCGGGGCTTCATCAAGGTAGTGGCAGAAAATGAGAGCCATAAGATCCTGGGGGCTCAGATGATGTGCGCCCGCGCTACAGATATGATCAGCGAATTTGGAACAGCCATTGCCAACGGACTGACACTGGAAGAGATGGGAAAAGTCATCCGGCCTCATCCCACATTCAGCGAGGCTATTACGGAAGTGGTGCGCAGTTAGAAAAAGCGTTCAGCATAGAACTGCTGAACACCGCCAGGGCGGATGATCAAATGATCCTGTGATATTCTTTGAATTTAGATGGATTTTCTGGATTGTTTTTAGAACGTTAGATCAGCCTGTTTTAGATATGCTGCGTAACATGTAACAGAATTTTTACGCCGGGCGGCGTCTGGTGTTATTTTATGGGTCGGATAGACCCATAACAGAAAACCGCGTAAATACAAGCTTTTTGTATCTACGCAGTTTTTTTCGTTAGAGCCAGAAATGGGACTCGAACCCACGACCTACGCATTACGAATGCGTTGCTCTACCAACTGAGCTAATCTGGCCTGACATAACTGTCAACGCATCTATTATATAGAACTTTTTCGGATTTTGCAAGCGTTTTTTGAAAAATTGCAAAAAGGATTCCAGGCAGGATTTTGTATACTTTCCGGAAATTCTCCAACACTTGTGGAACTATCTTGACAAAATGATATCATAATGATATCATTAAGAAACGAAAAAAGAAAAAGGGATGGAAGGAGGAGCAGAAAAAGGTCTGTTTCTGATAATCCAGGAAGGCGGAAGGAGAGGGAAGAATATGAAGATGCTGGAAATACGAAATCTGACAAAAATATATAAAGGCGGAAAAAAGGCAGTGGATTCTTTGAACCTTACGGTGGAAGCCGGGGAGATCTGCGGCTTTATCGGTCACAATGGAGCTGGAAAGACCACTACCATTAAGTGTATGACCGGTATATTGGAGTTCGAGGAGGGGGAGATTTTTATTGATGGAAAGTCTGTCCGAAAGGAACCTTTGGCATGCAAATCACGATTCGCCTACCTTCCGGACAATCCGGATCTGTATGAATACCTTACAGGGATTCAGTACCTTAATTTTATAGCAGATGTGTTCGGTATTTCTGCGGCTGACCGGGAAGAACGGATTCTCAGAGAAGCCGGGGATTTTGAGATGACACAGGCGCTGGGAGATCTGATCTCTTCTTATTCTCATGGTATGAAACAGAAGCTGGCTATAATAGGAGCGCTGATCCATGAACCTGGTCTCCTGATTTTAGATGAACCTTTTGTGGGTCTGGACCCCAGGGCGGTGCTTGTGCTGAAAGAAAAGATGCACCGGATCTGCCGGGAGGGAGCTGCCATTTTCTTTTCTACCCATGTGCTGGATGTGGCGGAACGGCTCTGCACCAGAGCAGCTATGATCCGGGAAGGAAGACTGGTGGCAGAGGGGACGATGGAAGAGCTTACCAAAGGAGGTACTTTGGAGGAAGCATTTATGGAGGTGGAAGAATATGGGAAGACAGATTCTGCTGTTAAGTAGACTTTCCCTGATGAATCTGTTTGGGATCAATGAACTGCTCCATACGAAAAATCCGGCAAAAAAGTGGAAATATCTGGGCATGGGACTGGTCTATACCATGGTTCTGTTTGTCTTTGGAGGATATCTGGCCCTGTTTTCCTATGGAATGATACAAATCGGGATGGGAGAACTGCTGCCCATGTATCTGTATACGATGGTGAGTCTGGTGATCCTGTTTTTTACTTTTCTAAAGGCAGGAAGCATGATATTTGAGCCAAGGCTGTTTGAACTTCAGATTCCACTGCCGGTGTCAACATCAGCGATCATGATTAGCCGGTTTGCAGCGTCTTATCTGATGAATGTTTTGCTGGGATTTTTTGTGATGCTGCCGGGAGCGGTTGTTTATGGTATTTTTCTGCCCATTTCTGTTTCCTTTTGTACCAGCCTGCTTTTAGGAATGCTGGTTCTCCCACTGCTTCCCATGACTCTCGCCTCTGTGGCAGGAGCTGGCATCAGTGCAGTGACTGCAAGGATGAAACATAAAAGTCTGGGGGAAGCAGGGCTGATGCTGCTGTTTATCCTGGCAATTTGTTTTTTTCCATTTTTGCTGCCGAAGGATCAGAATATTACAGTGGATTTGCTGAAACCGCTGCTGCTTCAGATGACAGAACTGATGGGAAGGATCTATCCCCCATCCCTGCTTTTTGATCAGGCGGTGTGTGGAAACTGGCTTTCCCTGTTCTGGCTTACAGCTGGCTCTGTGCTCATATCCGTTTTGTTTCTTTTGGGTTTGCGGCGAGTGTATCCGGGGATCTGTCGGTCTTTGGCTGTAACAAGCACGAAAAATAAGTTTTGCATGAAAAAAATGAAGCGCAGCAGTGTAAGGACAGCTTTCTGGAAGCGAGAGCTTCGGCGCTATTTTGCTTCTGGAATTTATCTGGTGAATACCGTGATCGGATATTTGATGATGGCTTTGATGGCGCTGCTTCTATTAATAGCCGGTCCGGAGAAGATGGATGCGTATCTTCCTATAGGAGGGGGCGCGGTTGTAGTGATGCCTTATATAATGTCCTTTTTTGCATCAGTGACGACAACAACCGCCTGTTCTGTTTCAATGGAGGGGAAAAACTGGTGGATAATGCAGACTCTCCCGGTGTCGGCAGGAGATGTGATGAAGGGGAAGCTTCTGTTAAATCTCACCGTTGCGGCCCCCTTTTATGCGGTGGCCGGGATATGTACCTGGATTGCTGTAAAACCGGATCCTGTGCAGGGGATTTTGATGCTTTTGCTTCCTGCTGCATATATTATGTTCACCGCTGTGGCAGGATTATCTGTGAATCTGTTATTTCCGGTGTTTAACTGGGAGAGTGAGACGCGGGTGGTAAAGCAGAGCGCATCGGTCATGGTCACTATGATAGTAGGGATGGTCAGTGTGGTGATTCCAGTGATCTGTCTTTTTACTATAAAAAACGCAGTGCCGGAGATCCTAATGGGAATCAATGGGGCAGTACTGCTGATACTGACTGTGATCCTGTATGTCAGAAACAGCCGCATAACGCTGCAGAAAATAAAATGAGTATGAAGAGCGGAGATAAACAAAGAAACCGAAGGTTTTTAAGAACCGGAACGGTTTGTTCTGGCGAACGGGAAAACCGGAGCTGTTTGGATTGTTTTAGATTGGATTCAAAAGAAAAATTCCTTGCTATACCTCTGGAGATGTAGTATGATAAATAAGATATTACACAATAGGTAGCTGCCGGTTTCTGGCAGTTCTTATTGTTTTAAAGTGGGTGAAAGTAAAAATGGTAAGCAGGAAAGTAGTTGTCTCCAACGCCACCGGGCTTCATGTGCGTCCGGCCGGTGTTTTGGCAATGGCGGCGGAACAGTGCCAATCTCGGGTGGAACTGATCGTGGGAAATAATATTGTGAACTGCAGCAGCATTCTTAATATTTTATCTATGGCAGTGAGAAGCGGAGATGAGGTAGAGATACGCTGTACCGGAGAGACGGAAAAAGAGGATTTGGAACATATGGTTTATGTGATGGAGCATAAACTGGATGGCTGAGCGGAAGGGCGGGGGGCCTGACTGCAAGAAGGAGAGGGAATTTTAAATGAAAAAAACAGCATTAGTGATCATGGCGGCAGGTATTGGCAGCCGTTTTGGCGGAGGTATCAAGCAGCTGACCTCCTTTGGCCCAAATGGAGAGATTATTATGGATTACTCTATCTATGATGCTCTTGAGGCTGGATTCAATAAGATTGTGTTTGTGATCCGCAGGGATCTTGAAAAGGATTTCAGGGAGATTATCGGAAACCGCATTGAGAAGATTGCGGAGGTGGCCTATGCCTTTCAGGAACTTGAGGACTTGCCGGAAGGATTTTCTCTTCCTGAGGGGAGAACCAAGCCCTGGGGAACCGGTCAGGCGATTCTTGCCTGCCGGGATGTGATAAAAGAGCCCTTTGCAGTGATCAATGCAGATGATTATTATGGAAAAGAAGCCTTCCGCCTGGTGCATGACTATCTGGTTCAGGAAAGAAAGACGGAGCAGAACCGATGGAATATCTGTATGGCCGGATTTATTTTGAAAAACACTTTGTCAGAGAACGGAGGCGTTACTCGGGGGATCTGCCGGCTGAATGAGAGGCAGGAATTGATCGGGGTGGATGAGACTAAGAACATCGTTAAGACTCCGGAAGGAGCTGCGGTTATGACAGATGAGGGAGAGAAAGTATCCACGGATGCGTCAGCGCTGGTATCTATGAATTTCTGGGGCTTTACTCCGGGATTTTTGGAGGAGCTGGATACCGGTTTTCGGAAATTCCTTGAAAACCTTCCGGGGGACGGGACAAAAGCAGAGTATCTGCTGCCCACTATCGTGGATCAGCTGTTAAAAGAAAACAGAGCAGATGTTTCTGTCCTGAAATCCAGGGACCGGTGGTTTGGCATTACCTATAAAGAGGATGTGCCGTCTGTAAAGGCAGATTTTCAGAGACTGCTGGAAGAGGGAGTTTATCCGGCCAGGCTGTGGAAATAGGAATTTGATCAGAAAGGGTAAATAAGGGGACTGTCGAAAAGAATAAGGGCATCATGGAAAGAAATGAGGAGAAGACAGTTTATGAATGAACAGGAATTAGAGGAACAGTATACAGAAGAGGAGATGCTGGCTTACACAGAATAAGGATGTGTTCTGCCGGAAGTGGTAAAGATACACTTTTTCTGTGCTGTAGGATCAATACCCCGTTAGCTTGCTGCGGGGTATTTGATTTTATGATATGGGAAGTTTTTGCTTTCGCTTAGGATAGAAGCATGGTGGGCAGCTGTGTATGCGGAACACCGGGAAGCATTCAGAAAAAGATAGACTGTTAAAATACATGGTTTACAGGGTGTGAGAAAACAAAGAAAGGATGCAGGGAAGAGATGAAGATTGGATTTGATAATGAAAAGTATCTGAAGATACAGTCAGAGCATATTAAAGAACGTATCAGCCAGTTTGATGATAAGCTGTATTTGGAATTTGGAGGAAAGCTGTTTGATGATTTCCATGCTTCCCGGGTTCTTCCGGGCTTTGCACCGGACAGTAAGCTGAAAATGCTGCTGCAGCTGGCAGATATGGCGGAGATCGTGATCGTAATCAGCGCAGGGGATATTGAAAAGAACAAGGTTCGGGGAGATCTGGGTATCACCTATGATGTGGATGTACTCCGGCTGATCGGGGAGTATGAGAAGGCTGGCCTGTATGTGGGAAGCATCGTGATTACTCAGTATGAAGGACAGACGGGAGCCAGAACCTTTAAGGAAAAACTGGAGAAAAAGAATATTAAGGTGTATCTTCATTATAAGATAGAGGGATATCCGGCCAATATCCCCCTGATCGTCAGCAGTGAAGGGTTTGGGAAAAATGATTATATTGAGACAAAGCGGCCGCTGGTGGTAGTCACTGCTCCGGGACCGGGAAGCGGAAAGATGGCAACCTGTCTTTCTCAGCTGTACCATGATAATCTGAGAGGTATCAAGGCAGGGTATGCTAAATTTGAGACCTTCCCTATCTGGAATATTCCTCTGAAGCATCCGGTGAACCTGGCTTATGAGGCAGCTACTGCGGATCTGAATGATGTGAACATGATTGACCCCTTCCATCTGGAGGCTTATGGGGAGACTACGGTAAATTATAACAGGGATATTGAAATTTTCCCGGTGCTTTCTGCTATGTTTGAAGGAATTTACGGAGAAAGCATTTATAAATCTCCCACAGATATGGGGGTCAATATGGTGGGAAAGTGTATCATTGATGACGAGGTCTGCTGTGAGGCATCCCGCCAGGAGATCATCCGCCGCTACTATCAGGCAATGAATAAGAAAGTGCGGGAAGGAACTTCGGAGAATGAGGTTTATAAAATTGAGCTTCTGATGAAGCAAGCGAAGATCACTACAGATGACAGAAAGGTGACTGTGGCGGCAAAAGACCGGGCAGCCCAGATGGGAACAGCGGCAGCAGCTATTGAGTTGGAGGACGGAACCATCATTACCTCTAAAACCTCGGATCTTTTGGGAGCTTCTGCGGCGCTGCTGATGAATGCATTAAAATATTTGGCTCAGGAGGATCATGACCTGCATCTGATCAGTCCGGAGGCCATACGGCCCATACAGGAGCTGAAGGTGCGGTTCCTGGGAGGGAAAAACCCGAGACTCCATACGGATGAGGTGCTGATTGCCCTGTCCATCTCTGCAGGAACCAGCGAGCGGGCCAGAAGAGCTTTGGAGCAGCTTCCTAAATTAAAAGGATGTCAGGTGCATACCTCTGTGATGCTCTCTGAGGTAGATATTAAGATCTTCAAGCGCTTAGGTGTGGATCTTACCAGTGAGCCTGTTTTGACAGTGAAAAAATGGTATTGATATGAAGACAACTGATTTGACCAGAGGGGATGTGTCCCGGAAACTTATTCTGTTCAGCCTCCCCATGATCGCCGGGAATTTGATCCAGCAATGTTACAATATTGCAGACACCCTGGTAGTGGGGCGGGTGATCGGGCCCGGGGCTCTGGCGGCGGTGGGCTCAGCCTACACGCTGATGACGCTGCTGAACTCTATTATTATCGGCCTGTGCATGGGAGGTTCTGTGGTGCTCTCAGGTCTGTTCGGAGCAGGCCGTATTCGGGAGTTTCGAACAGCGCTGTTTAATTCCTTTTGGTTTACCTTTGCCGTTGCACTGCTGGTGAACGTTCTGGCAGCGGTATTCCTAAGACCTTTGCTTCGTCTTTTGAATATAGAGGGAGCAGTGCTTCAGGATTCACTGGTGTATCTTTCCGTTATTCTGGCAGGAATGGTATTTACTTTTCTTTATAATTTTTATTCGAATGCCCTTAGAAGCATTGGGAATACCATGGTTCCCCTGGTTTTTCTCGGGGCGGCTGCGATTATGAATATTGTGCTGGATGTGGTCTTTACCATGCCGCTTCATATGGGGATTGCAGGGGCTGCCTGGGCCACTGTTCTGTCCCAGGCAGCCTCCGCGGTGGGACTGATGTTCTATTTTTATCGAAAAGCAGGAAATTTTCTTCCCAGGAGAGAAAACAGGACAATTTCCAAAAATCATTTAAGAAGCATTGTGTCAAATTCGCTGCTGACTGGGATTCAGCAGTCCGTGATGAATACAGGGATTTTGATGATCCAGGGGCTGGTGAACAGCTTTGGAGTCACTGTGATGGCTGCTTTTGCGGCGGCAGTGAAGATAGATGCCTTTGCTTATATGCCTGCTCAGGATTTTGGAAATGCGTTTGCTGTGTATGTGGCGCAGAACCGGGGAGCCGAAAGAGAGGACCGGATCAGGGAAGGGCTAAGAAGTGCTGTGAAAATATCAGGCCTGTTCTGCATGGCAGCTTCCGGGCTGGTGGCTCTTTTTGCAGAACCCTTAATGACCCTGTTTGTGGGGAGTGCTCAGACGAAGATTGTTCAGGTAGGAGTGTCTTACCTGCGCTCGGAAGGGCTTTGTTATGTGGGGATCGGATTGCTGTTTTTACTGTACGCTTATTTCAGAGGAATGGATGCAACCCATATGTCCATCGTACTTACCGTAATTTCGCTGGGACTTCGAGTCGTTCTTTCTTATGCGTTGGCCCCGGCATACGGATATCAGATGATCTGGTGGTCTATTCCCATTGGCTGGCTCATAGCTGATGGAGTCGGGTTTCTTTGTGTAAGACGGAAGAACCGTGTTTTTTGAGATTTATGGGAAATGGAAAAGAGAACCGCAATGAAAAGAAGAAGCATTTTCCCTTTGAAAAGTGAATAAAAAAGTTTTTGACAAAAAAATGAAAAAAATTAAAAAAACACTTGCTTTTTTAAAAAAAGGGTGCTATAATTCTTTTTGTTGTGACGGGGTATGGCGTAGCTTGGTAGCGCGCACGGCTGGGGGCCGTGAGGTCGCAGGTTCAAATCCTGTTGCCCCGATTTTTAAAATCAAGGGTGATAAGCCAATATACAGTTTTGTATATTGGCTTATTTTTATTTGATAGGAATTTCCTATCAAATAAAAAAGCACTCGGTGCAGGAACGCACTGCGGCGGACAGGAGAGATGCCGCTAAAGGGCTCCTGCAGGCAGAGAAGTCTGGGTGCGGACTTCTTTTTTCTTTTATAAAAACATGTTGCTGATAATATAAAGAATCTTGATGGGATGAATAGAAAAAGTGCGGGCAAAGCGGTCTGCCTCAGGTATAGAATCCTTCCCTTATTTTATTGACCTTGCTGAAGGATTAGCATATAATTAATATGTCGATTTTATTTATTTTTTTGGAGAAATATGCGAAAAAATGAAGAGGGGTGAAGGTGTGGAGGGGAAACAGGAGACAGTGCTGGGGAATCAAAAGAAGACAGAAAGGCTCCGTTACATGCTGCAGATTTTGTGTATCGGTATGTTGCTGTTTTTAATTATATTGGCTTTGGTCATTAATACCAGCGGACTTACCGGTGTGCTGCATCAGAATGCCAGAGCGTACGCTTCTCAGATGACAAAGCAGCTTGCCGTGGATATTTCCTACCGGATGCTGAACTACAGAAATTATGTGGCGCAGGCAGCGGATACCTTTGGCAGAATTCCGGATGAACTGCTTACAGAAGAACTGCTGGGGAGAAAAGGGGAAGCTTTGGCTTTGGATGAGCTGGTGATCTTTTATGAGGATGGAACGGTACTTCCGGAAGATTACAGCCTTACAGGCATTGAAGAATGGAAGGAGGAGAATCCGGATATTTATAAGAAGCCGAAGGTGAGTTATCTCAAGGGACAAGCGATTATGTTTTCTTCTCCCCTTTATATAGAAGGAAATCAGCAGGCCATTTTGGCAGGCTCTCTTTGTATGGAGGAGATGCGGAAAATTTTGGATGAGTTCAACTTTGATGAAAAGGGATTGAGCTGTATTGTTGATCGAAATGGAAATGTTATTGCCACCCCTCAGAATAGTGCGGTATTAGAGCAGTTAAAGTGCATGGTAGGAGAAAAGACGGAAGAAGAAAGGGCGAAAGCTGTTTCTCAGAAGGTTCGGAGCGTGCTGAAAGATACAGAGGGGGAGACGGAGTTTGCGCTGCTCCCAGCCAGTGATATGCTGGTTACCAGCCAGCCGCTGGATGTAGGAGACTGGATGGTGCTGGTGTTTGTCCCCAAGGATCTTGGAAGCGCGGAAAGCAGTATCTATCTGAGGCGGTATCTGGGAATTGTGGGCGCCAGTGCGCTGATCTTTTTTGCCCTCCTTTTCTATCTGAGTGTTACTGGAAAAAATAATCTGCAGAAGTTTGAAAAAGCAGCCTTCAGCGATCCTCTTACAGGAGGGATCAACAGCTTTGCCTTTAATGTTCAGTGTGAACAGCTGCTTGAGGAAAACCCTCAGTCCTCCTACGGTGTCGTATTTTTTAACATCAAAAATTTTAAGGAGATCAACCGTCAGTTCGGAATGGAAAGCGGAAATCAAACACTCCGGTACTTTCATAAGATTCTGGCACTTCATGTGAATAAGAATGAGCGGTGCACCCGGAGTGAGATGGATCATTTTTTTCTGTTTCTGAATGAAGCGACAGAAGAGGCAATGCAGGACAGAATCCATCGGATCCTGGAGGATGTCAACTGTTTTCAGGGAAAAAATTCCGGTGCATCTTCTCTGCGTCTTTCTCAGGGAGCCTGTCTGATCAAAACTCCCAGGGAGAATGTGCAAAATTATATGGATCGAGCTAAGATCGCCAGTAGAAGTCAGGTGGAAGGACAGCTCTGCAAATTTTTTAATGAGGAATTAAATAAAAAGCTGTTAAGACAGAACCGTTTGAATGAGACCTTTTCAGATTCCCTTAAGAATCAATGCTTCCAGGTGTATTTTCAGCCGAAGGTATTGATCGAAAGGGGAATACCGGGCGGGGCGGAAGCGTTGGTGCGCTGGAAACATCCGGAATACGGCTGGCTTTCCCCTCAGGAATTTGTGCCTCTGTTTGAACAAAACGGGAAAATCCGTGAACTGGATTTCTATGTGTTCCGGCAGGTGTGCCGTCAACTGGCAGAGTGGCAGGAAGCGCTGGGATACTGGCTTCCTGTTTCTGTGAACCTGTCAAGAACGCATATGAAAGAACTGCGGATGGAATTTTTGGAGTATTTCAAAAGCGTGAAAGAGGAGTACAAAATTCCTGACCAGGTGGTGGAGATTGAGCTGACAGAGTCTATGGCGTTTGGTGAGGGGCAGGTTGAGATGGTAGCTCAGGTTATTAAACGGATCAGAGACTGCGGATTTTGCTGCTCCCTGGATGATTTTGGTTTCGGTTATTCCTCTCTGGCTATGATGAACCAGTTGGATGTAGATACCATCAAGCTGGACCGCCAGTTTTTTATTAAGGAAAACGAAAAGACCTGGACCATCGTATCCAGCTTTATTCAGCTGGCTCATAAGCTTGGCATGAATGTGGTTGCGGAGGGGATCGAAGAAGAGGAGCAGCTGGAAAAACTTAGAAATTCAGGCTGTGATATGGTGCAGGGCTACATTTATTCAAAGCCTCTCCCGGTAGAGGAGTTTATTCAGTGGTATAAAAATGCGAAAAACTAAGGGCAAAGGAGAAACTGGATGAAAAAAAGTGTGGTGAAAGTAATATCCATGGTATTCGCCATAATCCTTATCCTGATGTTGGGGGCCAACTATGCTTTGCGCATCAATGTGATTCATGGGAAGCTGGAACGGTCATCGGAAGAAATGTTCCAGCAGGCGGAATGGATGATCGAAAAAAATAAGATGGATATTGAAGAGGTAGAAAATGAGTTTGCAGAGAGCTGTCTTCGCTATGCTCGAATGATAGCCCATATAGTTTCCAGGGCTCCGGAGGTGATAGAGGATCTGGAAGAGATGAGAAGGCTGGCAGAGCTGATGGGAGTAGACGAGATACATTTTTTTGATCGGGAGGGTGAGATCTATGCAGGAACCAACCCGGAGTACTATGGTTTTAATTTTCACTCTGGTGAGCAGATGGAGTTTTTTCTGCCTTTGCTGGAGGATACTTCGCTGGAGCTTTGTCAGGAGATTACCCCCAATACGGCGGAGGGGAGACGGATGCAGTATGCGGCCGTTTGGGCGGAGGACAAAAGCCAGATCGTACAGATCGGAATGGAACCTAAAAGAGTGCTGGATGCCATGGCGGGAAGAACTCTGGATGCTGTCTCGTCTTTCATAGTAGGCGGAAAAAGCACCGTGCTCTATATTATTGATAAGGAAACCGGAAAAGTTGTGGCCTGCAACAAGGAAGCTTATGTAGGAAAAACAGTCGCTGATCTGGGCATGTCCGCAGGTGAGATACCAGAAGAGCTTATGGTGTTTCATGGGAAGATAGACGGGGAGAGAAGCTGTATTTTTGCCAGATCCAGCGGGGACTATATTCTGATGAGGAGCTATGTAACTGCGGAGACATTCCAGGAAGCGGTGTTGGATACCATCCTGTTGGGAGCCTATATTTTTCTGGTAGGTCTGCTTACGATTTTTCTTGTTTTATCTTTTATGGACAAAAAGATCGTCAGAGAGCTGGATCGGACCAATGAAATGCTTCAGGAGATCGAACAGGGGCATTCGGACAGTCTTTTGAGCCAGTCTGCTGTTCCGGAGCTTCAGGAACTGCGGGAACATATCAACGGTATGCTGAAAACAGTTCTGGATCCTTTTGAGAAGGTTTCCATGGCTTTGGAGCGTTCTTATACCCCCATCGGAATCTGTGAATATTCCAAGGAATATAACCGGGGATTTATGACCAGCAGGGTAAAGGAAATTCTTATGCTTGATGAGGAGGAGGAACGGCAGCTTCAGCAGGATTTTCGTTTTGTCTTTAAAAAAATACAGGAGATCAAGAAAAATCCTCTGAAGGAGAAAAATGTGTATGCTCTTGGAACGAAGCCGGAGCGATATATTCAGATGGAGGAGTTTGACAGCGGCAGCAGCTATGTGGTGCTGTTTGTGGATGTGACCCTGGAGTGGAATAAAAAAGAAATGATCAAGCGTCAGAGGGACATAGATATTCTTACTAATCTGTACAGCAGAAGAGCTTTTTATACCAGAATGACGGAATTGTTTGAGCATAGGGAACAGGTGGGGTACGGAGTCCTTCTGATGATGGATGTGGATGGGTTGAAGCGCGTAAATGACCAGTACGGTCATGCTGCCGGTGATCTCTATATCAGTCAGGCAGGGAAGACGATCCTTTCCTATGCAGGAGCCCAGGGGATCGGCGGAAGGCTGGGGGGAGATGAATTTGTGCTCTTTCTCTACGGTTTCAGGAAAAAAGAGGATCTTTTGGATCGGTTAGAGCGTTTTAAAGAGGAAAACGGCAGGAGCATTATAGAAGTAGAGGATGGCCGAAGGTTTCCGGTCTGGTTTTCCATTGGATATGCTTATTATCCGGAGGATTCGGAAGATTACCATGTACTGCTGTGGCTGGCAGACGAGGCAATGTACCGGGATAAAAAGAAAAGGAAAGAAGCGGATTCCTGGCTGCGGTAATTTTACAGGGGCTGCGGAAGCCTTTTTGGCATCATAGAGCCAAGGTTAAATTTGCCGGGAACTTCACAGATTCTTCACAAAATAATTAGCACTCTTCACTTGATAATGGAAGTCGATTTTTGTCCTGTCTTGTGTATCCTAGAAGTGCCTGTTTTACAGGCTTTCCGGGGCATCAGCCATTTTGTCTGGTATTGTAAAGCAGTGTCAGATTTGTCGTAAATGTCGTAAATTTGTGGTCAAAAAATGATGAGAAATGGAGAGTGCTAATAAAATGGAATTAACGTATACAAATGTAAATGGATATCTGATTCCGAATCTCACCTATAAATCCGGTGAGCAGATGGAGCAACTTGGCAAGTATGGTTTTCTTCGCAGAGATTATCTGAAAAACTATCGAAATTCAACCTATCAGGTGATGCTTTTACAGGATACCATTGGAGAGCATCTTCTGGAAGTGGACAAGGCAGCCAGAGAACAGGAAGAAGTGATACTGAAGCAGTTAGAAGAAAAAGAACCACTGCCGGATAAGGAGAAAGATCAGATGGCATGGATAAGAGCTGCTAATCAGCACAGGGCGATTGCGGAAGAGATTATTCTCAAGGAATTGATTTATGTTTAAATGATGGAAAAGTTGCGACGGTGTCGCAACAATTATTGAAAAGGGTGGTTTTGATGGAGAAAAACAATCTGAAAAAGAAAAAACAAGTTTGGATTCGCCGAGTCCAAAATTAAATAAAGATTTTGCAAATATGAGTAGAGAAAGGCGTGAGTCATAAAAATATGGCTTGCGTCTTTTTCTGTCTGGAAAGGAGGTGGGGGAGCATGGCACAGATTTTTCGTGTAGAGAGAACTAAGAATTTTACGGTAATGAGTAATCACCATTTCAAGAATAAGAATCTGACATTGAAAGCGAAAGGTCTATTGTCACTGATGTTAAGTTTGCCAGAGGACTGGAATTACAATATGCAAGGACTGGCAACACTGAGCAGAGATGGGATTGATTCTGTTCGTTCTGCAATTAAGGAATTAGAGCATCATGGATATGTGGAACGCCATAGATTGCGTAATGAATATGGCTTTTATGGCGATACAGAATATATTATCCGGGAAGTTCCATTAGGAGAAGAAAATGATTAAGCGAAGGAGAAAATGCCTAATGGTGTATAGTCCAATTTTGGACAATCAGGTCATAGGAAATTCCTATCTCCGGACATCAGAAAATAGGAAAACCAGATATGATAAATCCCATATTGGACAAACCGTCGCTATTAATAACCAATGTTATCAAATATGAATTATTAAAGAACCAGTAAATAAAATATCCATCTTATCAATTCACGTAAGTATTAATAGGATTGGATAAGAAAAGAAAGTATGAGGTATGATTATGAGAATGATGAAAAACAACAATAATGAGACAGTTACAGTGATCGGGATTGATCATGGTTATGGAAACATGAAAACAGCCACCAGATGCTTTCCATCCGGTGTAGCCAGATATGACAAGGAGCCAATTTTTCAGAATAATCTTCTTGTTTACAATGGCATGTATTACCAGATCGGAGAGGAACACAAGGAGTTCTGTGCAGAGAAAACGCAGGATGAGGACTATTATGTGCTGACGCTGGCGGCTATCGCAAGAGAACTTGATGGGAAAGGAATGAATCGGGCAAAGGTACACATTGCAGCCGGACTTCCGCTTACCTGGGTAGCTACACAGAAAGAAGAAATGTGGAACGAAATTTCACAAATGTTTTTGATTGGAAGCCTTTCAGGGATAGCAGTGCTTGGAGATGTAATCAGAGAGTATCTACCTGTGAATTTGATCCTGTTATTTGTGTTTGTCAATATGGGAATTGTGTTGCTCAGAGTGTACAGGGCGTCCCTGACATGCAATTGAATCCATGCTACTAAATAGACAAGGGGCTGGACAGCAAAGAATGCCATTCAGCCTAGAAATTAAAAAATGCAGTAGAAATCCCGAAAGAAGTAAATCAGCATAAACTAATTATCCATTTACGCCTTCTAAAGATAATTAACGATACAGCAAGCCTGAATAATTCCTCCGTGGTAAGCAAGGTATAAACACCAACAATTTCCCACTTGAATACATATGCTGCAAGCAGACACAGGGGAATTCCAATACACCATGTGCCAACAATATCAATAATCATAATGATTTTGGTGTTGCCGCCACTTCTTATAATTCCTCCGCCAAGTATCATATTTTCTACTTTGACCGGAGCATACAAGGCAAATACGATAAGCAGTGTTCTTCCAAGCTCTTTTACGCTGTCATCAACACGATATAATCGGGTATATACTCCAGCCAAAAGAATGAGCAAAGCCGATACCGTTACTGCACCAAATAAGCCTGCATACATAATCTTCTTCGACTCAGTGTAAGCCTCATCATATTCTTTCCTGCCAAGCCTTTTGCCGACCATCACACCGGCAGCTGCAGACAATCCACTAAGTGCTCCTACGATAAGTCCTTGTATCGGACCTGTAAGTGTATAGGCTGCAAGGTTTGATGTGCCAAGATGTCCATAAACAGCAGACTCCACATTTTGCCCGAGACTCCATAAAAATTCACTGATCAGAATCGGCATAATCATTATTAGATAATCCCAGATTGTGATTTTTTTAAAATGTAGAGATAATACCGGTTTATCTCCATCTTTTCTGATACATAAGATAAATCCGATAACAATAAATACCAGGTTAAACAACTGCGAAATAAGTGTGGCAATCGCAGCTCCTTTGATTCCCATACATGAAAATCTAAATTTTCCAAATATCAGCAGATAGTTCAGTCCTGTGTTTACAACAACTGCTCCAAAGCTTGCCAGAAATGGTATCGTGGCATGCTCCTTACAGCGCAGCCATGAGGATAAAATATTGCTGACAGCCATTGGAATATAAGAAAATGCTACGATTCTAAAATAAACTGCACCAGTATTTATAATACTCATATCTTTCGTATACAGTCCAAGAATCTGTGACGGAAAAACTCCGGCTGCAAGCAGGAATAATGCTGATATCATAATTCCGCAGATTAGGCTCACATCAAAACTGCACCATGCTTCTTTTGTTTCTTGTGCACCAATAAACTGTGCAATTAATATTCCCGCAACCGTGCTTACCGCACCAATCACCACTGAAAAAATCAGTGAAAAATTACCGCATAATCCAACTGCCGATATATTTGTCTCGCCTAACTGTCCAATCATGATTTGGTCAACAATTGAAAATGATGCCTGCAGCATACTTTGCAATGTGACAGGAATTGCTATTTTACACAACGATTTCATAAACTTTGACATTATAATTTCCTCGTACTTTCCCTTTTTACTAAATCAACCGGTAACACGATTTCTGTCTTATATTCTGTTCCATCGCGCATTGCCTCCAAACATTCAATTGCCGCTTTCGCCCTTAAGTTTGCTTCCTGATGAATTGTTGTGAGGGAAGGATTGCTTTCCCTGCTTGCCATGTTATCATCAAAGCCGATGATCTGGATATCCTCTGGAATCCGAATGTTTTTTTCTTGTAAAAATCTCATAAACTCAAGTGCATAAAAATCGGACACTGCAAAAACAGCGGTAACACTGTTTTCTGGCAGTTGCATATAATTATCCTCATAAAAGCACATTCGTTCCTTTTCTGTCTTTGGTATCTCCCATCTATATGTTTCTCCTGGTTCAAAGGCTTTGCGAAACCCCTCGATGCGCTCTTTATCCATGCAGATGAAATTATCTGCAATGCATAATGCTTTTTTATGTCCCAGTTCCTTTAAATATTTCCCGGCCTGATAGCCACCGTTATAATGATCAATGACTAGATTTACTACCTTTGAGCATTTTTCAAAATAGCCATCATACACTACAAACGAAATCCTCATCTGATTTCTAAGGCTTTCATAATCAGCTTCACAAAATCCAATCAGAATCAGTCCATCCATATTCCACATGGATGCAAATACCGGAATCTCTCTGATATCAGATGTCGTTTTTATCATCAGAAAATAACCTTTTTCATTAACCTCATGGGAAAGAGCATTCAGCGATGACATCACAAATCCATTCTCTAAAACCCTGTCCTCATACTTTTCATGATCATTCACCACCACTCCGATGATTCTTGAATTATTTCTCGCAAGCAAAATGCCAGCCATATTCGGGATATATCCCGACCTTTCAAGTTCCTGATGGACGCGTTTTACCGTCTCATCTGAAATCTTTTCTGTTTTGCCGTGAATCACTTTTGAGACAGTAGCAGTACTAAGACCTAACGCATCTGCAACATCAACGATTCTAATCCTGTCCTGTGTCATTTCCATTCCTTCTTCTGCAATATTATGATTATATGGTACATTATAAATGTAGGATTTACAAAGGTTAAACGCATAACCCATCACAAAATTTGTATTCGATTTTTGTGAATTTTTACTATTATATTACATGTTTTTCTTGGGTTACTATTCACATTCTTGTCTTGGTTTCCATGATTCAGAAACCAAAACGGATGTAGGAATCAGAGATATTCCTATGACACAGATGGTATATGATGCGTTCCGTAAACAGAGAGAGCTGAACCTGATGCTTGGTTTACAGAGTAATGTGGAGATCGGTGGACGTAGTGGATTCATCTTCAATACAAAACATGGACGTCCGATCATGCCGGCGGGAGTGAACAGCTTTCTGAAAAATATTGTTAATGCTTATAATAAGAAAGAAAGCAAATTGGCAGAAGAAGAGAAGCGAGAGCCGGAGCTGATGCCTCCTATTTCATCGCATACCCTTCGTCATACGGGATGTACCAGATTGGGTGAGAACAATGTCAATCCCAAAGTTATGCAGTATGTGATGGGCCATTCAGATGCACAGGTCACAATGAATGTCTATAATCATATTGCTGAGAAGTCTCACATGGAGAATGAGATGTCTAAAATGAACCTGCCAGAAACCGTACCTGCTGTGGTATAAACCATAAGCCGTTGTCGTAAAATGTGGTAAGAAAATCAGACAAATATATTTTTCCAAGAATTTTCCAAGAATTTGTCGTAAAAATGTGGTCAAATCAAGAAAATCGAGTGCGAAAGCAAGTGAAAAATCCCTGTGAAGTAGTGGTATACGCCATGCACAGCTCGGGAAAGAATTCCCTCGCTGTAGGGCTTTCGCCCTATAAAATAGCAAAAAAAGACGTCCTTGCAAGTAAACTTGCAGGGCGTTTTTTTCACCATTTTGCATGGCTCGTAGCGTTCACAAATTCTTCACAAAAAAATTAGCACTCTCCTCTTGACAGTGCTAATAATAGGTGATATAGTACATATAGAACAAAGGAAGAGGAGCAAAAAATCAAGAAAGAAAGTTAACGTTCCTCTGAAACCCAAGTTCCAAAGAAACAAGGTAACGTCAACAGTTTTGGAGCCTGTTTTCAGGAAAGCAGGCACAGTAAGAAGGAGAGATGACATATGTTGATGCCTAGTATTTTTGGAGAAAATCTGTTTGATGAATTTTTTAATGACTTTCCGTTTTATGATGACAGAGATATGAGAAAAGCAGAGAAAAAGCTGTACGGAAGAAGAGCGGGCAATCTGATGAAAACGGATATTAAAGAGTTGGATAACGGATATCGGCTTGAAGTGGATGTTCCGGGCTTTCGGAAAGAGGAGGTAAAGGTTTCTCTGGAAAATGGCTATCTTACTATTGAAGCAGCCAAGGGCCTGGATCAGGATGAGCAAGAAAAAGACACAGGGCGCTACATCCGAAAAGAGCGTTATGCGGGAGCGTGCAGCAGAAGCTTCTATGTAGGTGAGGGTGTGGAACAGGCTGATGTAAAGGGCGAATTTAAGCATGGTATTTTAACCCTGTTTATTCCTAAGAAAGAAGCAAAACCGGAGGTTGAGGAAAATAAGTATATTACCATTGAAGGCTGATCTTTCCAACAGTATGAATTTCATCAGAACAGCCGTTTAAGGGGCTGACATCTGTAAATACGTTTTAGGAGGATATGGGGCAGCAAAGACTGCCCCATTATATGGTTCCAGTCAGAATTTGGAGGAAAAGATAAATGAATACTTTAAAAGCTGAAAAAAGAAATATGGATGTCAAAGCAAAAAAACTAAGAAGAGAAGGATTTGTCACCGGAAATTTATTCGGAAGAGAGATTGAAGGCTCGATTCCGGTAAAGATAAGCGCAAGAGATGCGGAAAGTCTGCTGAAAACCTGTCACAAGGGCAGTCAGATCCTTTTGTCCGTAGAAGGAAAACGGTACCATGCCCTGATCAAAGATGTGAATTACAACTCAATGAAGCATTGCGTAGAGGAGATTGATTTTCAGGCGCTTGTAAGCGGTCAGAAGGTGCATTCCGTTGCAGAGGTGATCCTGAAGAGGCATGAGCAGGTGACAGAAGGCGTTCTGGACGAGGCCTTGAAAGAGATCGCTTATAAGGCACTTCCGGAGGATCTGGTTGATCAGATAATCGTGGATGTGGGAAATATGAGAGTTGGTGACACGATCCGCGTCAAGGATCTTGAGATCGCAGGCAATGAAAAGGTGGAACTGCTGACAGATCCGGAGGACATTGTGGTGACCATTGTAGCGGTGAATAATAAGGCTTTGGAAGAAGAAACAGAAGCAGAAGAAGCATAGGATCATAGAAAGAGTCATGCAGGAAGAGGGCAGGTATCCGGGAAAAGGAGCTTGTCCTTTTGCTGTATGATAGACCGGAAGAGAAACAGAAATAAACTAGGAGGAGGTGGAAGATTTGAGCAGAAAAAAAGATTATTATGAAGTGCTGGGGATTGACAAAAATGCGGACGAAGCCGCTGTAAAAAGAGCGTACCGAAAACTGGCAAAAAAATATCATCCTGATTCCAACAGAGAAAATGCCCGGGCAGAAGAAAAATTTAAAGAAGCAACAGAGGCATACAATGTTCTTGGTGACAGGGAAAAGAGAAAATTGTATGATCAGTTTGGCCATGCAGCATTTAATGAGGGGGCGGAGACTTCAGACTCATACCGATCCGGTTTTTCGGACTTTGGGGAGGGCGGCAGCGACGGCTGGAAGGAATATCATTTTGAAAGCGGAGCGGGAAATATGGATGATATCCTGAATGAATTCTTTCAATCTTCTTTTTATCGTTCTGATCCTCATGGATTTTCAGGACATCAAAGATCCGGAGATCAGGAGAAGTATGGAAGGTATGGGGAGCAATCCGGTTTTGGGTCATGGGGAGACCGGTGTTCCTATGAGACAAAGGGACAGGATGTGAGCGGAGAGATTACTCTCACCTTCGATGAAGCAGCATTCGGAGGGAAAAAACGGATACATTTGAAAAAAAGTGATGGAACGATGGAGTCGTACGAGATCAATATTCCAGCCGGTATCCAGGAAGGAAAAACGATCCGTCTGAGAGGAAAAGGGATGCCGGGGCCAGGCGGCGGGGCGCCCGGGGATCTGCTTTTGAAAGTGTCTGTTTTAGAAAAGCCGGGCTTTAAACGCCAGGGAGCAGATCTTTATACAATGATCCAGGTTCCTTTTACAACAGCAGTATTTGGCGGAGAGGTGCCGGTGGAAACCATTACGGGAACGGTGATGTGCCGTCTGAAGCCGGGAACGCAGTGCGGAACTAAGATCCGTCTGCGGGGAAAGGGAATTGTTAAGATGGATCAGCCTGATGTACATGGAGACCAGTATGTGACAGTGGAGATTCAGGTGCCCCGCTATCTGAGCATGGAAGCAAAGCGAAGACTGAAAGAATTTGAGCAGGTCTGCAGGAAAGAGACGCAGGATCCTGGGGGAAGTGCAGCGTAACCGAAAATAGAAAAGGGCTGTCCTGAAAACGAAAACGTCGGACAGCCCTTCCTAAACGGCGATTTTAACAAGGAGAATGATGATTTTAAACAGTTGTCCTGTTTGTTTTTTTGCATCGTTTTTTCCGAGTGCTCTCATACTCTTTCAGGGATTGAAGCGCCTGACCGGAAAGAGGATAGAGAAACAGAATGTTGAAGATCGTCATCAGTCCGATCCCTACATCGCCCAAATCCCAGACTACAGTGTAGGCAGCCAGCCCGCCGATAAATAGCATGACCAGAGCCAGGATCTTGTATCCTGTCTGGAAGCACCATTTGTCTCCGAAAAGATAGGAGATATTAGAACGGGCATAAAACAGGATGCCTATAAAAGTGGAAAAACTGAACAGTCCCAGGATAATGGCGATAAAGATAACGCCAAAGGTTCCCAGATGGTAATTCATGGCAGCCTGAAGAAGATCCATGCCTTCCAGTCCTCCGGTTACAGTTTCAGGAACCAGCAGCATAAGGAAGGCAGTGCAGCTGCAGATTACAATGGTATCAATAAAGACACCGAGAGCCTGAGCCAGTCCCACCTTGGCGGGATGATCTGACTGAGCAGCAGCAGCTGCGCAGGGAGCGGAGCCTGAGCCGGCCTCATTGGAGAAAAGTCCCCGCTTCACACCATTCATCAGCACAGCGCCAAAGCCGCCTGCCACTACCTGACGGAGACCAAAGGCTTCCTGGAAAATCCGGGAAAGCACGTCCGGGAGCTGGCGGATGTGAAAGAGAACAAGAAAAACAGTAACTGCAAAATAACAGGCAGCCATGATGGGAACCAGGATGTCCAGAACTTTTACGGATGCGTTTTTTCTCAAAACGATCAAAGCTGCCAGAACTACCAGAAAGATGGTAGAATAAAGGGGTGGAATGTGAAATGCATTCTCAAAGGCAGAGGAAACTGAATTTCCGATCACCTGGCTGATCCCGCACCAGCAGATCAAACCGGAGAGGGCAAACAGCATGGCCAGAATGGAACGTTTCATGGTCTTGCCGCCCCTTTTTTTATTTACATAGTGATGGATGTAGTATGCGGGGCCTCCCCGGTATCCTCCGTAGAGTGGATCTTTTTCCTTGTGCAGCTGGGCTAAAGTGGCTTCGATGAATGCGGTGGAGGAACCGATAATGGCGGTGATCCACATCCAGAAAACAGCACCGGCTCCTCCGGCAGAGATGGCCGCTACCACCCCCACCAGATTTCCCATGCCCACCCTTGTGGCAGTGGAGACGATCAGGGACTGCATGGTAGACAGACTTCCGGAGGTTTTGTCCTTTTTTTCTGTCAGAGCCCGAATCATATCCGGAAAAAGACGGATGGGAAGAAAACGGGTGCGGATAGTAAAATAGATACCTGTTGGCACTAAAAGCAGGACCAGAAGAGAAATTCCCATCTGTCCGCCTCCCGGAAGGGGGAGAAAGAACAGGTCTCCCCAGAGAAAAGAATAAACGGCTTCGATTATTGTGACAAGAAAGTTTGAAATTGAATCAAGCATAGGTACCTCCAATGTTTATCATTCGTCTGGCATCAGTGTACAAAGAGCATTGATATGCTCCGAGGTATTCTGATACTACATAAGACAGTATAAATACTATTATAAGCGTTCTTTGCCAATCTGTAAATCATTACTTTAAAGCGTTAGAGAAAAAATTGTAAAACAGAGAAAAATGGATTGACTTTTTTTCGAAGAAGTGTTAAAGTGTTAATAATTTACTGAACCAAAATGCGAAGATGAGGAGTAGTACCTTTCTTGACGGATACAGAAAGCTGCCGGTGGATGCGAGACAGCGGAGAAGAGAGAGGGAACTGACCTCTGAGCGGCTGCCCCAAATAGGACAACTGTTTTAAAGTAGGCGCAGACGGCTTCCCGGCCGTTATCCGGGCAGGATATATGATCTGCGGTGCAGATCCGTATCCGAAGAGTGCGTGGATGTTTCACGAACAGGAGTGGTACCGCGAAAGATTTAGAGTCTTCCGTCTCTTGTGGCTTGGGGCCATATGGCTTTGAGTCATGAGGAGGGAGACTTTTTTTGTGGGAAAGTTTTGCTTTCTCATATCATAAAAACGTTTAAAAATCAAAAACATGGAGGAATGTTAAAATGATGAATTGCAGGAAGTATACCAGACAATATTTTATGCCGCCGATTACATCCAATAAGTGGGTAGAGAAAGAATATGTGGATCATGCACCTGTTTGGTGCAGTGTAGATTTGCGGGACGGGAATCAGGCACTGGTAGTACCCATGTCTCTGGAACAGAAACTGGATTTTTTCAAGCTTCTGGTCAGGGTGGGGTTTAAAGAGATTGAAGTGGGATTTCCTGCAGCTTCTGATACAGAATATCAGTTTTTGAGAGCATTGATCGAGCGGAATATGATCCCGGATGATGTGACGGTACAGGTATTGACACAAGCCAGAGAGCACATTATCCGGAAAACCTTCGAGGCTCTGGAAGGGGTTAAAAATGCGGTGGTGCATGTGTATAATTCCACTTCTCTGGCTCAGCGGGAGCAGGTGTTTGGCAAATCCAAAGAAGAAATCAAAAAGATCGCTGTGGATGGTGCAAAGCTTTTGAAAGATCTTACAGAGGAAGCGGGGGCAGGATACCGTTTTGAGTATAGCCCGGAGAGTTTTACCGGCACAGAGCCGGAGTATGCGCTGGAGGTGTGCAATGCAGTTCTGGATGTATGGCAGCCCACAGCGGACCGCAAAGCCATCATCAATCTTCCCAGCACAGTGCAGCTTTCCATGCCTCATGTGTATGCCAGTCAGATTGAATATATCAGTGAGAATTTGAAATACCGGGACAATGTGATCTTGTCTTTGCATCCGCATAACGACAGAGGCTGCGGTATCTCCGATGCAGAGCTGGGGATTTTGGCAGGTGCTGATCGGATTGAGGGTACCCTGTTTGGCAATGGTGAGCGGACCGGGAACGTGGATATCGTGACTCTGGCTATGAATCTGTATGCTCAGGGTGTGGATCCGGAGCTGGATTTTTCTGATATGCCCTCTGTCTGCGAGCAGTACGAGCAGTATACAGGAATGAAAGTAGATGAGAGAAGTCCCTACAGCGGTGCGCTGGTATTTGCAGCTTTTTCTGGTTCCCATCAGGATGCCATTGCCAAAGGAATGAAATACAGGGAAGAGCGGAAGGAAGATCTTTGGACAGTTCCCTATCTTCCTATTGATCCTACCGACATTGGCCGTTGTTACGATGCAGATGTAATCCGCATCAACAGCCAGTCCGGAAAAGGCGGAGTGGGTTATATTCTGGAGCAGCACTACGGACTGCGGCTGCCCAAGAAGATGCGGGAAGCTATGGGCTATGCAGTGAAAGCGGCTTCCGACACTGCGCATAAGGAAATGATGCCGGAAGAGATCTTCAGTCTTTTCAAAGAAAAATTCGAAAATGTGTCAGATCCCTATCAGATTACAGAGGTTCACTTCAAACAGCATAATGGTATTATTGCAGAAGTGACCACTACCTTCCAGGGCAAGACAAATGTGATCATTGCTTCCGGAAACGGTCGTCTCAATGCGGTGAGCAACGCTATCAAACGTCATTATCGTTTGGAATATGATCTGATCACCTATGAGGAGCATGCATTGGAGCAGAGTTCCAGTTCCAGAGCCATCGCCTATGTGGGAATCCGTGAGAGGAATAGCGGAACACTTTACTGGGGAGCAGGATTAAATGTAGATATCATCCGGGCATCCATTGATGCTCTGCTGACAGCAGTAAATAATATGGTAAAAGAAAAATAATTAAATATTACGAAAATATTAACAAATATGCCAAAAGCCGAAAAAAGTCGAAAATAAACGGTTTTTGGCATATTTTGTTGAAGGAAAAACTGGAAAAACAGCAGAACATATTACAAAAGTATGAAAAATATATTGACATTATGGTAAAAATTTCTTATAATCATAAGTAGTTGCAGAGGCAGTATAAATAAGGGGACGCAAAGAATCGGCGATAGTACGGGGAGATGCTATTAGAATAAATAAACAGATTAGGAGAGTTTATGGATCTATTAGTGAACGTATGGAAAAGCTGCCGAAGGTCGTTACAAAGGATTTTTCGGCATCAAGTCAGAGATTTGGCGTTGATTTTGTCAGGCATTCTGCTGATGGGGACGAGCGTTCTGGCAGTATCGGTTTTTTATGCCGGAGGTCAGGGCGTTGTGTACGCTGTCAGTGATGTCTCTGCCCGGAGCGGCGGGTCTGCACAGGCAGGGCTGATGGGAGTGGTAAACGGTGTTGCCTGTATGGAAGCTTACTATAGGGCAGGACAGACAAAAGATGTATCTAATGCGAATGAGGAAATACTGGTAGGAACGAAAGAGGTAGACTTAGGCGTTGTAAACCGCAATGCCTTTCTGGAAGGTGTACAGGCAGCGGGAGCCTTGGGGCAGGATGCTCTGGAGACAGTGGCAGAGAATCAGATGTCCTACAATGATTACTATACGCTTTTGCAGATTGTGGAAGCGGAGGCTACCGGAGGGGATGTGACCAGTAAGCTTCTGGTGGCAAATGTAGTTTTGAACCGTGTTAAGGATTCGCATTTCCCGGATACCATCTATGATGTGGTTTGGCAAGTGGTTGACGGCTCTGCACAGTTTTCACCTACAGCGGACGGCAGGATTTCTTCCTGCGAGATTACCAGCTCTACCATTGAGGCTGTGGATCGGGCATTGGCGGGTGAAGATCTTTCACAGGGGGCCCTGTTTTTTGTAGCGAGAAGCTCTGCGGCCCAGCAGAATGTAGACTGGTTTGATTCTTCACTGGTATGGCTGTTTGAGTACGGTGGCCATGAATATTATACATTCCGCGAGTACTGTGAATGAGAAGCTGCTGTAAAACGGGCAGATTTTTTCCAGCATTCAAAATTTCGGATGCAGGCAAAGAATCTTCCCTGTTTTACGGCAGCTCTTTTTCTTTTGTCTTTTCAAATCGGAACAGGTATGGTATACTCAAAAGCAATGAATAAAAAATCAAAAGGAAGATGAGGTTGAACACATGGAACTGTTTTATAGAAGTACAAGAAGCCATGAAACAGCGGTGACAGCTTCCCAGGCGATTTTAAAGGGACTGGCAGAGGATGGAGGTCTGTTTGTGCCGGATAGGATCCCCAGTCTGGAAGTGCCTCTGGAAAAGCTGCAGGAATTGAGCTACCAGGAGACTGCCTATGAGGTGATGCGTCTGTTCTTTACGGATTTTACGGAAGAAGAATTAAAAGGCTGTATTGCCAGGGCTTACGATGAAAAGTTTGATACAGAGGAGATCGCACCTCTGAAGGAGGCAGCAGGTGCCTGGTATTTGGAATTGTTCCATGGCGCTACCATTGCCTTTAAAGATATGGCGTTATCTATTCTGCCTCATCTTTTGACAGTTTCTGCGAAAAAGAACGGGGTAAAAAAGGAGATCGTGATCCTCACGGCAACCTCCGGCGATACGGGAAAGGCTGCACTTGCAGGATTTGCAGATGTGCCGGGTACCAGGATCATTGTATTTTATCCTAAGAACGGTGTCAGCCCTATTCAGGAAAAGCAGATGGTTACCCAAAAAGGGAAAAATACCTGGGTAGTGGGTATTAAGGGGAATTTTGACGATGCCCAGAGCGGGGTAAAACGGATGTTTGCCGATCAGGAGCTGAAAAAGGAGTTGGAAGGAGCCGGATTTCAGTTTTCCTCTGCTAATTCCATTAATATTGGGCGCCTGGTTCCTCAGATCGTATATTATGTCTATGCCTATGGGCGCATGGTAAAAGAGGGGACATTAAAAGCAGGAGAGGCCATGAATGTGGTGGTTCCTACAGGGAACTTTGGGAATATTCTGGCAGCTTATTTTGCAAAACAGATGGGTGTACCTGTGGCAAAGCTGATCTGTGCTTCCAATGATAATAAGGTTCTGGTGGATTTTTTCCGCACAGGAGCCTATGACCGGAACCGGGAGTTTATCCTTACGACATCCCCCTCAATGGATATTCTGATCTCCAGTAATCTGGAGCGGCTGATCTATCTCATCGCCGGCCGGGACACTGAGGCTACAGCAAAACGGATGCAGCAGCTTTCTGCAGAGGGCAGATATGAGATTACAGAGGAAATGGGGCAGAAGCTTCAGGATTTTTATGGCAATTATGCGGCAGAGCCTGAGACAGCGGCGGAGATCGGAAGAGTCTATGAAAAGACCGGGTATGTTCTGGATCCCCATACAGCAGTGGCTTCCAGTGTATATCAGAAATATATTAGGGAGACCGGAGATGGGACAAAGACTTTGATCGCGTCCACAGCCAGTCCCTATAAGTTTACCAGAAGCGTGATGGAGGCGATTGATCCAAACTGCGGCGAGCTGTCAGATTTTGTTTTGGTAGATCGTCTGTGTGAGCTGTCTGGAGTGAAGGTGCCAAATGCCATTGAGGAGATCCGCACGGCACCGGTGCTTCATGACCTGGTGGTGGAGACCGGGGAAATGAAGGATACAGTAAGAACGATTTTAGGATGTCGGTAAAATCCTGAAAATATAAGTAAAAACCGGAAGGTTGAGAATTAGGAGGAAAAATGGAAACAAGTATGATGTTTGGACTGATGGATCTGATCGTTTTCGGATGCGGTCTGTATATTATTTATGCGTACTATTTGTTGGTGGCAAAAAATGAGATTAAGCAGGGAATTTTAGTTTCCCAGAAAACCGATGTGAAAAGGTGTAAGGATTTGGAAGGGTATAAAAAGTACATGGGGATTCGTCTTCTGGCTTTTGGACTGGCAGCAGTTTTAAGCGGTGCGGTGGGACTGTATCAGGACTATGTGGCTCCCGTTCCTGCGGTTGTATATTATGTTTCTCTGATCCTGTTTTTTGCGGTCATGATCTGGTATCTGATGTCAGTGAAGAAGGCGGAGAAGACTTTCTGGTAAAAAGTCATCAGAAAAAAGAGCTTCGGCAAATTAAGAGCAGAGCATTTCTGTCAGGTATTCCCTGAGCAGAAGCTCTGCTCTTTTATTTGATAGAAAATTCCTATCAAATAAAAAAGCAGGTACAAGATGCATTACCGTTGTGCCATTGGGACATAATCCTGCTCTTCTGCAATGCTAAGATAAGCAGGGCGGATAATCTTTCCATTATTTGCCAGTTCCTCAATGCGGTGAGCGCTCCATCCCACGGTACGGGCAATGGCAAAGATAGGAGTATACAGTTCCAGGGGAAGATTCAGCATGCTGTAAACAAAGCCGCTGTAAAAGTCCACGTTGGCGCTGACTCCTTTATAGATCTTCGCTTTTTCTGCGATCACCTTGGGAGCCAGGCGTTCTACCATGCAGTAGAGGTCAAATTCTTCAGAACGCTGTTTTTCTTTGGAGAGCCGTTCTACAAAAAATTTGAGGATCTCCGCACGGGGATCAGAGAGAGAATAGACTGCGTGACCGATACCGTAGATTAAACCGGAATGGTCAAAAGCATCCTTGTTTAAAAGGGCCCGGAGATAATTTTGCACTTCCTCCTCGTCCTTCCAGTCAGTCACATGCTCCTGCAGATCTTTCATCATCTTTACGACCTTGATATTGGCACCGCCGTGTCTGGGCCCTTTCAGGGATCCTAAAGAGGCTGCAAAGGCAGAGTAGGTATCTGTGCCGGAGGAAGAGACTACATGGGTAGTAAAGGTGGAGTTGTTACCGCCGCCATGTTCCATGTGAAGCACCAGAGCAATGTCCAGCAGACGGGCCTCAAGTTCTGTGAATTTTCCGTCTTTTCTCAAAAGCCAAAGGATATTTTCGGCAAAGGAAAGATTGGGATTTGGAGTGTGGATATATAAGCTTTTGCCGTTGTAGTAGTGCTGGTAGGTCTGGTAACCATATACAGAGATCATGGGCAGAAAGCTGATCAGCTGCAGACACTGGCGCAGTACATTGGGAATGGAAATATCATCAGCCTGATCATCAAATGCATATAGGGTAAGTACGCTGCGTGCCAGTACGTTCATCATATCCGGACTGGGAGCATTCATGATGATATCACGGACAAAGTTAGTGGGAAGCTGTGTGCGGTATCCGGAGAGAATGCCGGAAAAAACCTTCAGCTGCTTTTCATCCGGCAGTTTTCCGAACAGCAGAAGATAAGCGATCTCCTCAAAGCCGAACCGGTTGTCCTTGGAAAATCCCTGGACAAGAGTGCGCACGTTCTGTCCCCGGTAGAAAAGCTGCCCTTCACAGGGAAACTCTTCGCCGTTTACCTTTTTTTTGGCTACCACATTGGAAATCTCCGTAAGTCCTGCTACAACACCCTTACCATTTAGGTCTCGAAGTCCACGTTTTACATCATATTTGGGATACAGTGCCGGATCGATGTAGCTGACCTGCTGGCACTGTTTGGAGAGATTAAAGATATCGGGGGTGATTTCGGAATAAAGTTGATTGTTCATAGGCTCCTCCTGAAATTGTTTATTAAATTGGTCAATGGAATGAAAAATGATATATAATGAAATATCTGACAATAGACCCGGGGGTGTTTTATCCTGCGGGAATAAGCTCCCTGAGGGATAAAAGAAAGTAAAAATTATATGCTACTCATTATAACACAAAATACTCACGAATAAAAATTAAAAAAAGTTAAAATTTGTAAGAACTGTTTTTTTGGAATTTATTATTGTAAAAAAACATATACTGGGGTATAATGTTGTTAGACTCAGAAGGGCAGGAGGAAGAAGGTTTTTTTCTGCCGGAGAATACCGTTAAATGAATATTGCCTGGGGTGTTCGACAATCCTATTATTTTGAACCTACATTTACTTTTATGGGATTCTTATATCGCCATTGCTGATGTCAGGCCTCCCATGAGTGGAAGGCAGAGGAAATGGCTGCGGTTACCCACCTAGCTTTGCTAGGAGTCAAAATATGGGAAACGGCACTTTGGGTATTAGGAAGAGGGCATGTTTCATGTCCTCTTTTCATATACTTATTTAGACATCTGTGTTAAGAGGCGGGCTGTTTGGGCGCGCATACACATAGGATGTGGTTTCCGTAAGGGAAAGCGATGTCTTGGGAAAAGACAGAAGCAGACCGGGGGAGGGAGTATATGAAAATAAAAATCTGGATTTGTGTGATCACCCTGGTGCTTGCAGCCGTGATCATTATAGATTCCGTAGAACGTCCATGGATGCAAAATACGGAAGGGGCTATTGGAACTGTTTCAAAAGAAAGCAGTCAGAAGCCAAAGATTTCTCGGCAGTCCAATGCTCAGGAGTCAGAATATAGCAATCAGCAGGAAAAATCAGAATTGTCTGTACGCGTGTTGATCAGGGGAGATGAATTTTCCGGGCTTTATCATGAGAACCCTCAGATTACCTGTACTACAGAATTTTGTGTCCGTACAGGGAAAGATCTGCAGCTTTTTTCGGCAGGCAGGACAGTGACTCTTGGGGAGAAAACGCAGATGGAAATCTATCCTGTCCGGAAAGATGGAAGAATGCAGATTTTAAATCTGAAACGGGCTCAGATGCCGCCCGCTTATGGAGGATCCCTGGAGCTTTTGAAAACAGATCAGGGCATCCGGCTGATCAATGAAGTTCCCCTGGAGGAATATTTGCCCTTTGTCCTTTCCAGTGAAATGTCTGCTTATTTTCCGGAGGAGGCGCTGAAGGCACAGGCAGTGTGCGCAAGGACTTATGCCCTGAAACGGATGGAGGAGGGTAAAAACCAATATTACGGAGCAGATTTGGATGACAGTGTTTCGTTTCAAGTGTATAATAATAGAGATAGTACAGAGAAGAGCAGACAGGCAGTGAAGGACACCAGAGGACTGGTTCTGATGCGTCAGGAGAGTCTGGCAGATATCTATTATTTTTCTACTTCCAGCGGGGTTAAGAAGGAAGATCATCTGGCACAGGAGAGCGATTTTCAGGAATTTATCAACAGTGTGCGCCTGACAGATTTTGAATATCAGGAACCCTGGTACCGATGGCAGGCCGGGATTACTTCAGAGACGATTTGCAAAAATATGGAAGCTTTGGGGCTGGAGAGCCCGGATACGGTGGAGGAACTGACCGTAAGGGAGCGGGAGGAGAACGGCCGGGCGCGGATTCTGGAGATCTCAGGGGGAGAGAAAACGGTGACAGTGGAAGGGGAGTATGAGATCCGTCAGGTTCTTTCTCCCAAAAAAGAAGATCTGATTTTGCAGGATGGCAGCAGTACTTCTGTGGGAATGCTGCCCAGTGCCTGGTTTTATGTCAGGAGAGCAGAGGATGGGGCAGAGAGCCAAACATCGGAAGCTGAGGAACATTCCGGCAGTTCAGACGAACCCCCCGTCTCTGAAGGCCTTTTTATTCTAAAGGGCGGGGGATATGGTCATGGCGAGGGAATGTCCCAAAATGGAGCAAAAGCCATGGCAGAGGCAGGGGCAGGTCTGGAAGAAATATTGTGCTATTATTATCCTGACTGCAGCCTGGAGCAATATCCGGAAACATAAGAGAGGATTTAGAAACGTGAAGCAAAAAAAATGGAATGAAAGCAAAGCCGTTCAGTTTATCATAAAGTTTGATAAGCGGATGCGTTATGATAAAATTAATGTATATGCTGCCCAGGCCAGCTTTTATCTGATCATGAGTGTAATTCCCATCCTCATGGTAATGTTTACCCTGCTCCAGTATACGCCCCTGTCTCAGGAGATGGTGATTGATGCAGTGGGAAAGATTTTGAATGAAGATATGCTGGCTACTGTGAAAGAAGTGGTGGGAAATGTTTATGATGGTTCTATTACCTTGATTTCTTTTGTAGCAGTATCGTTGATGTGGGTGGCGGGAAAGGGCATTATGGGTCTGATGAGCGGCCTGAACAACATCCGGGGGCTGGAGGAGGATCGAAATTATCTGCTGCTGAGGGCAAGATCATCTCTTTATACCATTTTTCTGGTGATCGCTTTTATTGTAGCCATGGCGATCCTGGTGTTTGGTTTTCGTTTTCAGGAGTATCTGTGCGAACTGATACCCTTGCTTGGACGTCATCAGAATCTTTTGATCTATATTCAGACCCTTTTGGCATTGTGTCTGCTGACATTAATTTTTGCTGCTTTGTATGTGTTTCTGCCTAACCGGAGACTGCGGTTTTTAAGTCAGCTTCCGGGAGCAGTGTTTGCCACCTTGTCCTGGTGTGCTTTTTCTTATTTCTTTTCCATTTACCTGGATTATGCTAAAAATATGTCTGTAATCTATGGCGGTCTTGTGACTTTGGTGATCATGATGCTTTGGCTGTATATTTGCATGTATTTGTGGTTTATGGGAGCGGAACTGAATGTTTATTTTGAAGATCCGGAGAATTTCGTGCCTCATGGGAGGTAAGGGTACTTGACCTGCTCATTTTCTGACCTGGGTTTTTCGATTAGAGCAGTTGAATAGAGATAAAGATTGGGCATCCCATTTGGGATGCCCAATTTCCTTGTTTTATTAAAGAAATTATAACTGAGGACCAGCGGATACCAGAGCCTTACCAGCATCATTTCCTTCGTATTTAGCGAAGTTTTTGATAAATCTGCCAGCAAGATCTTTTGCTTTCTCTTCCCACTCGGAAGCATCAGCATAGGTGTTTCTGGGATCCAGAATGTTAGTGTCAACGCCAGGAAGAGCAGTGGGTACTTCAAAGTTGAAATACGGGATCTTCTTGGTCTCAGCCTTTAAGATATCTCCGCTTAAAATAGCATCGATGATGCCACGGGTATCTTTGATGGAGATACGTTTTCCGGTGCCGTTCCATCCGGTATTTACCAGATAAGCCTTAGCGCCGCTCTTCTCCATTCTCTTAACCAGCTCCTCTGCATATTTGGTGGGATGCAGTTCCAGGAATGCCTGGCCGAAGCAAGCAGAGAAAGTAGGAGTGGGCTCGGTGATTCCGCGCTCGGTACCAGCAAGTTTTGCTGTGAAACCGGACAGGAAGTAGTACTGAGTCTGCTCCGGAGTCAGAATAGATACAGGAGGAAGTACGCCGAAAGCATCTGCGGACAGGAAGATTACTTCCTTAGCTGCCGGAGCTGCGGATACGGGACGTACGATCTTCTCAATGTGGTCGATGGGATAAGAAACACGAGTATTCTCGGTTACGCTCTTATCGTCAAAGTCGATCTTGCCGTTTTCATCCAGAGTAACGTTCTCCAGAAGAGCATTTCTCTTGATGGCATTGTAGATATCCGGCTCAGAATCCTTATCCAGATTGATAACCTTTGCGTAGCAGCCGCCCTCAAAGTTAAATACGCCGTTGTCATCCCAGCCGTGCTCATCATCACCGATCAGAAGACGCTTCGGGTCAGTGGAAAGAGTAGTCTTACCGGTTCCGGACAGACCGAAGAAGATAGCGGTGTTCTCGCCGTTCATATCAGTGTTGGCAGAGCAGTGCATGGAAGCGATGCCCTTCAGCGGCAGGTAATAGTTCATCATGGAGAACATACCCTTCTTCATCTCGCCGCCGTACCAGGTGTTCAGGATAACCTGCTCACGGGAAGTGATGTTGAAGATAGCAGCGGTCTCAGAATTTAAGCCCAGCTCTTTGTAGTTTTCAACTTTTGCTTTGGAAGCATTGAATACAACGAAATCCGGCTCAAAGTTCTTCAGCTCCTCCTCAGAAGGAACGATGAACATATTCTTTACAAAGTGTGCCTGCCAAGCTACCTCAACGATGAAACGGATAGCCATACGGGTATCAGCGTTGGTACCGCAGAAAGCATCTACTACAAACAGTCTCTTGTCAGACAGCTCTTTCAGAGCGATTGCCTTACAAGCATCCCATGCTTCCTGAGAAGCCGGATGGTTATCATTCTTGTACTCATCGCTGGTCCACCATACAGTGTCCTTGGAATTCTCATCCATAACGATGAATTTGTCTTTGGGAGAACGTCCGGTATAAATACCAGTCATAACGTTAACAGCGCCCAATTCACTTACCTGACCTTTTTCGTAGCCTTCCAGCTCCGGTTTGGTCTCTTCTTCAAACAACAGCTCGTAAGAAGGGTTGTACACGATCTCAGTGGTACCGGTAATACCGTACTTAGTTAAGTCGATGTTTGCCATTTTACATTTACCTCTCTTCTTTATAGTAGTGTGGGCCAATCCCTGTGGATAAGGGCCGTTGGCGCCAGTTTACAGAAAGCCAAAAAATGACTCTTATATAATTATACATAATTAGTCTACAAAATCAATAAAAAAATACTTGAATTTATTGAAATTTAAGAGATTGGGAAAAATGTCGGCCTGCACACTGACGGAAGGTTGGCTCTGTTAATTGCTGCCGGACAGATTGCCCAAGGAGTTTTCAGATATAGTTTAAAGGCAGGGCAAAAGTAGACAGAAACGGAAAGCTGTGTTATGCTTTCCTGTAGAATATACAGAAAAGGATTTCGGTATCATCAGGGCGAAAGCTGGTTCGGTGATTGCCGGATCCATTGTTTCAGACAGATTTTGAGATACTGACAGGAAACAGAATGGAGTATAAAAGATGGAAAAGGAAAAAGTGTTTGCAATGGGGCTGGGAAAAATCTACCCTCTGCTTGTTGCTAAAGCGGAAAGAAAAAACAGGACCAGGGAGGAGGTCAACGAGGTGATTTGCTGGCTTACCGGATATACAGAGGAAGAGCTGGAACAGAAGATCCGTGAAAATGTATCTTATGGGCAGTTTTTTCAGGAGGCTCCCGGGATCAATCCTGGTTGTGAAAAAATCACAGGAAGCATCTGCGGCGTTAAAATACAGGAGATCGAGGATCCGCTGATGAAAAAAATCCGTTGTTTGGATAAACTGGTGGATGAACTTGCAAAGGGAAAAGCAATGGAAAAAATACTCAGGAAATAGAGTCTATGCAGCAGGTTTGCTGTGGGGAGACTGGAAATAGAGCGAAGAGCGGCAAGGAATCAAAGCAAGGTTCCAGAAAGGAACAAAGAGAAGATTTTGCTTGACAGAATCAGGAAGAATGGGTAAGATAACTGTTAGAAAACAGAAAGGCTTTGAAAGTGTCTAAGTAGAAGTTCATTTTCCGACAGAGAGAAGATGCCGCTGGCTGGAAACATCTTCAGGTTCAGATGAATTTTGAAATTCCCACTGGAGCTGCATATCTGAAAGATGGAAGCTGCACCTGGCAGAGACGTGCTGTGCAAGCTTGTCTTTGTGTGTTGTACCGAAGACAGCTGCGTATGCTGTACACAGGAATTCAGGAAACGTCGAATAGGAGATGACGGGCAGTGCACGTTACGCATATTGAGTGTCTGTACAGAGGCTGTGCAGAAATCAGGGTGGTACCACGGAGTTGTTTCGTCCCTCTTTTTAGAGGGACGTTTTTTATTTGACAGGAACTTGCTGTTAAATAAAAAAGCACTCCGTGCAGGATCGCAAAATTCCAATATTCCCATTGTGGGATATGCATACAGTGGGCTGAGAGCTGATATGAAAGGAGATATCTATGAAAGAGAAACTTCAGGCAATTAAAGAACAGGCTTTGAAGCTGATTTCCCAAGCGGACAGTCTGGATAAGCTGAATGAGGTAAGAGTGGCTTACCTGGGGAAAAAGGGAGAACTGACGGCTGTTTTAAAGGGAATGAAGGATGTGGCTCCTCAGGACCGTCCTTTGGTAGGACAGATGGTAAATGAGACCAGGGAGAGCATTGAAAGTGCCTTGGAGGAAACCAAGAAGAACCTGGAGGCAAAAGCAAGAGAAGCACAGATGGCCAGAGAAGTGATTGATGTGACGCTTCCGGCAAAAAAGAATCAGGTTGGTCATCGCCATCCCAATGCCATTGCCCAGGAGGAGGTAGAACGGATTTTTGTCGGCATGGGTTATGAAGTGATTGAAGGTCCGGAAGTGGAATACGATGAGTATAATTTTGAAAAGCTGAATATTCCTGCCAACCATCCGGCCAAGGATGAACAGGATACCTTCTATATTACTAAGGATATTGTACTGCGTACCCAGACCTCTCCCGTTCAGGCTCGTATCATGGAGCAGGGAAAGCTTCCCATCCGGATGATCTCTCCCGGTCGGGTGTTCCGTTCCGATGAGGTGGATGCCACCCATTCTCCCTCCTTCCATCAGATCGAGGGTCTGGTGATCGACAAAAACATTACCTTTGCAGATCTGAAGGGAACCCTGGAAGAGTTTGCCAAGGAGCTGTTCGGGCCGGAGACAAAGACAAAGTTCCGTCCTCATCATTTCCCCTTCACAGAGCCCAGCGCAGAGGTGGATGTATCCTGCTTTAAGTGTGGAGGAAAGGGCTGCCGGTTCTGTAAGGGCAGCGGCTGGATTGAGATCTTGGGCTGCGGCATGGTGCATCCCCATGTATTGGAGATGTGCGGCATTGATTCCAAGGAGTATACCGGTTTTGCTTTCGGTGTGGGTCTTGAGCGGATTGCTCTGCTGAAATATGAAATTGATGATATGCGTCTTCTTTATGAAAATGATTATCGTTTCTTAAAACAGTTCTGATGGAGGAAAAAATAGATGAATACAACATTATCATGGATCAAGGCATATGTTCCGGATCTGGATGTCACTGCTCAGGAGTACACAGATGCCATGACCTTAAGCGGAACAAAGGTGGAGGGATTCGTGAAGGCAGACGCGGATCTGGAAAACATCGTAATCGGCCAGATTGAAAAGATTGAGGCTCATCCCGATGCGGATAAGCTGATCATCTGCCAGGTAAATGTGGGAACAGAGACTACCCAGATCGTTACCGGTGCCCCCAACGTAAAGGTGGGAGATAAGGTGCCGGTAGTTTTGGATGGGGGCCGGGTGGCAGGAGACCACGACGGAAAACCCACTCCCGGGGGAATTGCTATTAAAAAGGGAAAACTGCGGGGCGTTGAGTCTAATGGCATGATGTGCTCCATTGAGGAACTGGGTTCCACCAGAGAATTTTATCCGGAGGCTCCGGAGTACGGCATCTATATTTTCCCGGAGGATGCCAAGGTGGGAGAGAGCGCCATCAAGGCTCTGGGACTGGATGATGTCACTTTTGAGTATGAGATCACTTCTAACCGGGTGGACTGCTTCAGTGTGATCGGTATTGCAAGAGAGGCTGCTGCCACTTTCCGGAAAGAGTTTCATCCTCCGGTAGTGACTCCCACAGGAAACAGTGAGGATGCCCATGACTATGTGAAGGTTACGGTAAAGGATCCGGATCTTTGCCCAAGATACTGCGCAAGAGTGGTGAAAAATATCAAGATCGCCCCCTCTCCCCAGTGGATGCAGAGACGGCTTGCTTCCGCCGGTATCCGTCCCATCAATAATATCGTGGATATCACCAACTATGTGATGGAGGAGTACGGCCAGCCCATGCACGCCTTTGATTATGATCGGATCGCAGGTCATGAGATCATTGTACGGCGGGCAGAGCAGGGGGAGAAATTTGTGACTCTGGACGGCCAGGAGCGGCAGATGGATGAGAATGTGCTGATGATCTGCGATGGAGAAAAATCCGTAGGCATCGCCGGGATCATGGGGGGAGAAAATTCCATGATCACCGATGAGGTAAAGACCATGATGTTTGAGGCCGCCTGCTTTGACGGAACTAATATCCGCCTTTCCTCTAAGCGTATCGGCCTTCGCACAGACGCTTCCGGAAAGTTTGAGAAGGGACTGGATCCCAACAATGCCAAGGCTGCCATTGACCGGGCCTGCCAGCTGGTGGAAGAGCTGGGAGCCGGAGAAGTAGTGGGCGGCATGGTAGATGTATACAGCAAGGTAAAAGAGCCGGTTCGGGTGAAGTTTGAGCCGGAAAAGATCAATGCTCTGCTGGGCACGGATCTTTCAGCAGAAGAAATGCTGGGATATTTCCGGAAAATCGATTTGGAATACGATGCACAGGCCAATGAGGTGATCGCGCCCACCTTCCGCCATGATATTTTCCGTACAGCGGATCTTGCGGAGGAAGTGGCCAGATTTTACGGATATGATAATATTCCCACAACACTGCCTTCCGGTGAGGCTACCACAGGAAAGAAACCGAAAAAAATGCGGATTGAGGATGCGGCAAAGGAGATCGCAGAGTTCTGCGGCTTCTCTCAGGGAATGTGTTATTCCTTTGAAAGTCCCAAGGTGTTTGACAAGCTGAGGATCCCGGAGGATTCTTCTCTGAGAAATGCCATTCAGATCTCCAATCCCCTGGGAGAGGATTTCAGTATCATGCGCACCATTTCTTTAAATGGAATGCTTACCTCTCTTGCTTTTAACTATAACCACAGAAACAAAAATGTTCGTCTTTATGAATTGGGAAATGTTTACCTGCCCAAGCAGCTTCCTCTGACAGAGCTGCCGGATGAGCGGATGAAATTTACGCTGGGAATGTATGGAGAGGGAGATTTCTTTACCATGAAGGGAGTGGTGGAGGAATTCCTGGAAAAAGTGGGATTGAAGGAGAAAAAGAGCTACGATCCTTCCGAGAAAAAGCCCTTCCTTCACCCGGGACGCCAGGCGGATGTGATCTATCAGGGAAAGACCATTGGTTATCTGGGAGAGGTACATCCTCAGGTGATGGATAATTATGGAATTGGTGAGAAAACCTATGTGGCGGTTTTGGATATGCCTCAGATCGTGGAGCTGTCTACTTTTGACCGGAAATACAACGGGATTGCCAGATATCCGGCAGTGACCAGGGATATCAGCATGATCGTGCCCAAAGAGGTTCTGGCAGGACAGATCGAAGGGGTCATTGACCAGCGGGGAGGCAAGATCCTGGAAAGCTATCATCTCTTCGATATCTACGAGGGCAGCCAGATCCAGGAGGGCTTCAAGTCCATGGCTTACTCCATCAGCTTCCGGGCAAAGGATCGGACTCTGGAGGAGGCTGATATTACAGGAGCTATGAAGAAGATCTGGAACGGATTAGAGAGCCTGGGAATCGGGATCCGCTCCTGATGTTGTTTCAGAGAAACAGAAAAGAGAATGCAGGTTCCGGTGATGTAAGGGAAGATGACGGTTCCAAGTTTCTTTTTGCATATCCGCAAGGAGAATGGAACAGATCAAAGAACTCCGGGGCTGAAGTTTATACAGGCGTGAGGTTTCTATATGAGAATTTATATTATCCGTCACGGTGAGACGGAATGGAATAAGTTGGGGCGTCTTCAGGGGCGAACAGATATTCCGCTGAACGAGACCGGCCGGGAGTTGGCCCGCAGGGTAGGATATGCCCTGCGGGACATTCCTTTTTCCAGGGTCATCTCCAGTCCTTTGGGCCGGGCAGTGGAGACCGCCAGGCTGGTGCTGGAGGGTCAGAAGATGGAACAGGATCAGCAGCTGGTTTTAAAAAGCGGCAAAGAGAGAGAGGAATGGAAGGAAAACAGGGCAGATAGGGAAGAGGCGCCGAATGTGGTCACGGATGAAAGACTGCAGGAAGTGGGCTTTGGGATCTATGAAGGTTATGCAGTTCCCAGCAAGCATTTTTGCGGGGCATCGGGCTATATGATCCCGGATGAGGAATTTTGTGATTTTTTTGATGCGCCTGAAAAATATCATCCGCCCAAGGGGGGCGAGAACTTTGCCAGCCTTTTTACCAGAACGGGAGATTTTCTTGAGGAGCTGGCGGGTTTTGCTGTTCGGAAGGAGAGGAAGGAAATGCCTGAGACTGGGGAAAACAGCGACAGCGGGCAGAGAGCTTCTGCCACCAGGGAGAACTGGCTGATCTCCACCCATGGGGCCACCTCCAGAGCGCTGCTTGCCAACATCAAGGGGACTTCCCTGGAAGATTTCTGGAAGCAGGGGGTTCCGAAAAACTGTTCGGTTTCCATTGCAGAAACGGAAAACGGAGAATGGAGACTGCTGAAGCAGGATGTGATCTACTATTGATTCCCCATACATCTGAGGAAAAAGAAGGTTGTTTTATTTTCATGTAATGCAGAAATAGCACAGAAAGTGATGCGGCAAAAAAGCAGCTGTACAGGAAGAAATTATTTATAGAAAGCAGCAATGCAGAATGCGGTTAGATTAAAGGATATTATTGTAGAAAGCAGCAATACATAAGCAGTTATACAGAAAGCGGTTATAAATTATGAAAACATCAGATTTTTATTATGATCTGCCTCAGGAGCTGATTGCCCAGGATCCCCTGGAGGATCGCTCCTCTTCCAGACTGATGGTGCTGGATAAGGAGACAGGGGCAGTAAAGCATCATGTGTTCCGGGATATTTTAGCGTATTTAAATCCCGGAGACTGTCTGGTGATCAATAACACCAAGGTGATCCCTGCCAGGCTGTACGGAAGCAAGGTGGGAACTGATGCGAAGATAGAAGTATTGTTATTAAAGCGGAGAGAAAACAATATATGGGAGACACTGGTAAAGCCGGGGAAGAAATGCAGGGTCGGAACTAAGATCTCCTTTGGAGAAGGACTGCTGACAGGCGAAGTGGTGGATGTGGTAGAAGAAGGCAACCGTCTGATCCAGTTTCAGTATGAGGGGGTCTTTGAAGAGATCCTGGATCAGCTGGGTCAGATGCCTCTGCCCCCCTACATTACCCATCAGTTAAAGGATAAGAACCGGTATCAGACCGTTTATGCGAAGTATGACGGTTCCGCGGCTGCGCCCACGGCAGGGCTTCATTTTACACCGGAGCTTTTAGAGAAGATCCGGGAAAAGGGCGTTCAGGTTGCGGAGGTGACCCTCCATGTGGGACTTGGCACCTTCCGCCCGGTGAAGGTAGAGGATGTAACAGAACATCATATGCACAGCGAATTTTATGTAGTGGAAGAGGAGCAGGCGAAGCTGATCAATGATACAAAGAAAGCAGGAGGCCGGGTGATCTCTGTGGGAACCACCAGCTGCCGTACTTTGGAGTCGGCATCCACAGAAGATGGAATGGTACACCCGGGCAGTGGCTGGACCGATATTTTTATTTATCCAGGCTATCAGTTTAAGGTGATCGATGCTCTGATCACTAATTTTCATCTTCCGGAATCCACCCTGCTGATGCTGGTGTCCGCGCTGGCGGGAAAGGATCACATTATGGCAGCCTATCAGGAGGCAGTGAAGGAGCGGTATCGATTCTTTTCCTTCGGAGATGCCATGTTTATCATTTAAATGATTTTATGCAAAAAGAGCGATGATATATATAAAGAGCGGAGGTGTTGTGTCTCCGCTCTTTTGACTGCAAAAGGATTTTTATCACTGATCAATTCTGTCAATGTATACGGCGGGAATAGTAATCGTGCCGCTCATAGTGGACTGATAACTGATGAGTCCCAATGAAGTTCCGTATATAGTGATCCAGTCATTTTCCAATACTCTTGAATCAATAATGGTTTTGTCATACGCACAGTAAAGAATGGTATCGTAATTGTCGTCAACGGCAAAGCGGATTTGTACTTCATTGCTGGAAGTATCCTCCATCAGTTGTACTACGGTTCCGCTGAATTTTACCTTTTTACCGGTGTAATCATCTGGAGTACGAGATAAATCAGAATAAGTAATTTCGGTTTCATACTCTGCGCCAGCAGGGGCCTTCGCTGTTATTTTCAGATCTGAAATAGTTCCCTCTTGTATTTCTGCGGAGGAATCGATTTCACCGGTATATTGGAAGGAAACAGTTTCACCGATATTGAGTTGGAGCTCTCCTATGGGAAATGTATAGTTGTTTCCTTTATCTGTTGTCATAGTGAAGGAGGTATCTGTAATGTCATTGATAGTACCATTGATGTCATAGCTCGGCAGGTTTTTTTCCTGCTCTTTGAGCGTCTCTAACTCAGCAAGAATTTTGTCATATTTATATCCATTCCTTTCGCTTCGCTCAAGGCACAAAACGTTATGAAAACATTGGCTTGAGCGATTTTCTTTTTTATAATTCTTTTTATAGGGAACTCGGTATACTACAAATCACGGG
>Ga0129317_1000270_pt1 | contig 61609 bp, 41 predicted proteins | sample Cm1ome_FD_94430 | JGI IMG/M metagenome (GOLD analysis project Ga0129317, IMG submission 94430) | Eastern black-and-white colobus group fecal microbial communities from Wisconsin, USA - Cm1105 metagenome | ecosystem: Host-associated > Mammals > Digestive system > Large intestine > Fecal | place... | reverse complement strand
TGACCTCTCTTGACATAAGTAATTTCAATACGTCAAACGTGACAAGTTTGAGCTCTATGTTTTATGGTTGCAGCAGCCTGACCTCTCTTGACATAAGTAATTTCAATACGTCAAACGTGACAAGTTTGAGCTCTATGTTTTATGGTTGCAGCAGCCTGACCTCTCTTGACGTAAGTAATTTCAATACCTCAAACGTGACAAATTTGAGTTCTATGTTTGAAGGCTGCAGCAGCCTGACCTCTCTTGACTTAAGTAATTTCGATACGTCAAAAGTGTCAAATATGATATCTATGTTTGAAGGCTGCAGTAGCCTGACCTCTCTTGATTTAAGTAAATTCGACGTATCAAACATACGTCACCCCGATTATCCATTTGTACCTCATAGACATAATATGGCACAAATGTATTCAGGTTGTAGTTATCTCAGATTGTTAGACATGTCAAAAGCAAAAATAACAAGCTCTAATTTGTTGTCACATGGTACCACCCAATTAAACAATGCTGTACTAATATATGTTCCAGAAGGAACACCCGTGCCAAAATATAGGAAAAACGTAGTAATAGGCAACAAATGCGAGCATCTTGTGATTAATTATGATAAAGAATACGGTCAGCTGTTGCTGTCTGTTCCGTACGAGTTTACAGCAGACAAGGTAACAATCAACCGTGACTTCACAGCAGATACACCACAGACGCTGTATCTGCCTTTTGAAGTTAACAGTTCGGCATACGGAAGATTCTATACATACGGAGGATATAATGAGAGCAATGGCAGTATAAAGTTCAACAAACTTAATGCTGCAAATACCACTGCCAACAAGGCTTACCTGTTTAAGCCCAACAGTGACGGAGCTATAGAGATAGAGGGTAGCGTTGCGGTGAAAAAGACTGCTGCGCCTAAAACAGAAACCACAAGCCTTAACGGTATATATGAGAAGAAGAAGTTCACCGAGGATGAAATAAGGAAAGGTGTTTACTTTGAGCTGAAAGACGGCGAGTTTGTGAGAGTTGACGACAACACAGAGATTGACGCATGTCAGGCATACATGATGTTATCCAACGGTAACGCTGGCGACAACCTTACTATAGCATATAGCGACGCCACAGGCATCAGTGATGTTTCGCCCGATGGCAGCGGATTGCAGGCTCCTGCATACAACATCAGTGGGCAGCGTGTAGACAGCTCATACAAAGGTGTCGTGATAAGAAATGGAAAGAAGATAATCGTAAAATAATGTAAGAAGAAAACAAGTAATGAGTTTAATCAAATATATAAGGTTACTGCCGGCTGTCGTGCTTCTGTGCATAAGCACGGAAATGAGCGCACAAGAGTTTGAGGTTGACGGCATTTGCTATACCAATTATGGGGTAGAGGATGGCACGTGCTATGTGGTTGATGTTACGGATAAGGAGGAAATTATTATTCCTTCTACTGTGAAACATAAGAAACGGAGTTATACAGTATGTGAAATTGAATATAATGCTTTAGAAGGCAAACGTGAGTTGAGAAGCGTCACTTTGCCAAATACGATAAACAATTTGTCAAATTGTTTTAATGATTGTCCATCGTTAGCTGCAATCAATGTGGACAGTCAAAACGCAAACTATGCTTCTGTTGACGGAGTATTATATAATAAGGATAAGACTAAAATTCTCAGGTATCCTTCAGGAAAACAAGAAAGTTCTTTCACTATACCGCAAACGGTAAGTAATATCTGTGAGTCTGCTTTTTCAAATTGTGTTAACTTAGAAAACATTATATTACCTGAACAGTTGCGTGTAATTGGCTGGTGGACATTTAATGGTTGCAGTAATTTGAAGAGCATTCGTATTCCACTATCTGTTGAGGAAATAGGACAGTCGGCTTTTGCCGATTGTGTGGCGTTGACAAACATTGAGATTGATGAGGCTTCACCATGTTTCACATTTAAAGACGGTGTGTTATATAATAAGGACATGACAGCAATTATCTGCTATCCAGCCGGCAGGAGAGCGCAGACATATACGGTACCGGCATCTGTTGGCGAAATAGAAACTGTTGTCTTTTGCGGTAATCCGTATTTGACAAATATTATAGTTGACAAGAATAATCCAAAATACACTTCTATAGATGGAGTGCTGTATGATAAAAGTCTGAAAACTGTGGTATGTTGCCCGTCGGGGAAATCCATGGATTCGTTTTCATTTCCAGTGACTGTAAATGAAATAGATGATTTTGCTTTTTACCATCGGCAGGAGAGCCGTGTTGTCATTCCTGATAATATCAAGGAAATAGGCATTTCATCTTTTGGAAACAGTCAGAATGTGACTGAACTTATAATAGGAAAATCTCTTGAATATGCGACAGGTGTAGAGGAACTTCATAATTTGAAGGTTATCCGTGTGCATCGGCAATCCCCTCCAGTTTTTGAAGATGGCGCATTCTTTGATGAACATGTTTGCCGGAATGCTGTGCTGTATGTGCCCAAATCATCTATGAAAATCTATAAGAAAGATGAATATTGGTCTCAATTTAAGAATATCAAGGCACTTGATAAATAATATAAAAAACGAGAATTATGACTAAGCCAACATATACTTTATTTATTGTCTTCTGCATGATACTGTGCATGTCGTGTAAACATGGTAAAGCAGACAAGCAGAAAGAAGAGATTGTTATTGCCGACACTTTTATATGGTCAGAGGCTCCACCCGAGCCTACAGAGGAAGAAGAGGAGGCCGCTCTTGAAAAGCGGATACGTGATAAGATTCATGAAGACTCTATATGGGCATACGTGAAGTTTCCCAAACCAAAGGTGGAATTGGCTTATAAGGGAGATAAGGAATATGCAATAGCCAAACGTGTGCAGGAGATATACGATGATGTGCTTGAGACAATGAATTATCTGCATTGTGAGGATAAGGACTTCTTTAAATTATACTGGTCTAAGAGTCTCTACTCTTTGTATGAAAAAGCCTGCAAACATGATGATTGTGTATTTGGCGCAGACCCATACACAAATAGTCAGGAGCACGCTTATAGACACCTATATAAGGTAATAGTGGGCAGCGTGAAAAATGAACGGGCTACGGTAAACGTTATATTCGGAGTCTATGGACCAGAGGAGATTTATATGCATAAGATGATTCTTTCTCTTCTGTATGAACGCGGTAACTGGTATATCGATGATATGAGTGATGGTGAAGCAATGTCGGTTAGGGAAGAGATAAAGGAATCTCTTCATTTATAGAGAAGGTATCATAATCTAATAAAATTCTGATTAACACCAATTTTTATAGGATCAAACGTGTGGGGCGAATTCCATAAGCAAGTGCAAAGTTACTTATGGAATTCGCCCCACACTGACAAAACAGTTAATGATTTTTAAAAACGAGAGGCATGTGTACGTTTTCTGTGAAATTTTTATTAATTTTGTGTGCATTTTACATACATCCCGTTTGACAACGAAGTATGTATACATACTAAAAAATATATGGCTAATGGATAAGTAAAAACAAAAAATTATAGGAAATGAAGAAACTATTCTATCTGCTGACTGTAGTATTAATAATGTCGGCATGCCATAAGTACCCCCCCCGTATACACGGGTGAAGAAAATGTGCTTTACGACAGAGTTGCGGAAATGGGAGCCAACGGCAAATATGAGGAAGCCATATCGCTTTCCGACTCTATCCTGCAACTCGACATCAGCGACTCGCTTAGGGCATACATCATGCTGGAACGCATGGTGGCATACGGCAACAGTGGAGACTTGAACCAAGCCATGACATACGCGGAGCCGGTGATAGACTTCGGCAAGAAACATGGCATCAGCGAGGTTACCATCAGTGCACTGGCTTCAAAGGGCATGCTGTACCGCCGCAACAACAAGGCTGACTCGGCACTGATATATTACGAACAGGCTCTGAAAATCGTCACCGATGAAAAGAACCTCGAATATGAGCAATATATCTGTGACCTGCTGTCGATACTCTACACCGAGACTGCACGCACGAAAGAGGCAATGCAATTCTCAAAGCGCTCGCTCGACATTGCCCGCGAGATGAAGGACACTACCGCCATGGTGTCGGCAATTGCCACAATAGGCGGCATATACATGCAGGAGGGGCAACACAGAAAAGCACTTGATTTTCAGATGCCATATATGCCGATGATAAAAAACATTCAGGCAGGAGGCTATGTGATGAAATTCCTGACTCCGATAATCAAGGCATATCTGGTTCTCGACAAGACCGACTCAGTGAGATATTACATGAAGATGGCAGAGCCGTTTGTTGCCCAACTGCCGGAGAATCATCAGACGGCAGTTGTGATGCTTAATGCCAAGGCTGAGTTGCTCGGGAAAGAAAAACGATATAAAGAACAGCTGGAAATATACAACCGCATCGACTCGCTCGGCACCCATGGCAAAAATGTTGATGTTATACTTCGTGAGCGTGCTGAATGCTATGACAACCTCGGCGACAGCCACCGCGCATTTAAGATGATGCAACAGGCATACTTGGCTATAGACTCAGTCAGACAGAGTGAGGTGGAGGCAGACATGAGCGAGCTGTCTGTGAAATATGACACGCTGCAGAAAGAAATAGAGATAGAACGGCTCGACAAGGAGCGTCTTACATGGATATCCGTATCAGTGATATTGATAATTATCACCATTGCCATAATAATACTGCTAAGATATAAAAAGGAGAAACTAAGGCAAAAGATGACACACGAAAAACAGGAAGTGTATATACGCGGACTGGAAAGCGAGCGCGAACGCATAGCAAAGGAGCTGCACGACGGAATATGCAATGAGATGCTGGCTATGACATTCACATTGGCTGACGATGAGAAGGCACTTGAGCAGATAAGGGCTATCACAGCCAAGACACGCAGGCTGTCGCACGAGCTAATGCCTCCACAATTCAAGGATGGAAACCTGTGTCAGCTGCTCATGAGCTATGTCATGATGATGAACGGCAGTCATCCGGAAACCAATATCACAATAACAGATGAAGGCAGCTATGCGTGGGAAACACTGCCGGCAGAGCACAGCTTCGAACTCTACCGCATGGTGCAGGAGTCTGTGGGCAACGCTCTCAAGCATGCCACACCGACCTATATTACAATAACACTCAACGGGACAGCAGACCACTATAGTGTGACTGTTGAGAATGACGGTGCAGGCAACAGTGAGGATGCCGACAAAGACACAGGCATAGGCAAACGGACACTTCAGGCACGCGCCGCCAGTATTGGGGCAGGTATTGACTGCACACGTGAAAACAACAAGTACAAAATAACAATACAGCACTAAAAGATGGCAATGAAAAAAATACTTGTTGTAGACGACCATGAAATAGTGCTGAAGGGAATGGCAGAGGTGCTTAAAAATGGAGGCTATGATGTGGTGGAGTCTACCAGTGTCAATCAGGCACTGATGCTTTTGAAGCATATTGACGATATTAGTCTTCTTGTGTGCGACCTTTCTCTGCCCACTACGATAAAGGGGATGGAGCTGATAGAGGAAGTGCGGAAAACAAACGCCAGTCTTCCCATTGTGGTCTTTACAATGCATGAGGAACTGTGGATCATAAAGTCACTTATGGATATTGGGATTGACGGCATAGTACTGAAAGGAGAAAATCCCAAGGAGCTGCTACATGCAGCAGACTGTGTTGTTGACGGGGGAAAATATTTCAGCAGACAATTCTGCAAGTTGCGCAATGAGGTGCTGGTGTCAAATGGTATATTGGCTCAAAGGGAGGTTGATATAATTAGAGAAATCACATTGGGGCACAAAAACCGTGATATCGCCGAGCATCTTGGTGTAAGTGAGAAAACCATAGAGTTTTACCGCTGCTCAATATTGCGGAAACTTGGTGCCAAAACCATTGCTGAAGCCACACGGCGGGCATTCGAGATAGGATTGTTGGCAATAGTAATGTTAATGTTCATATTCACGCCCATGTATGCTGATGATAATATAGATATTTATTGCAACAGTGGCCAACATCACAGTATTGCTGACAATGCACGTGTGGAAATCAGTTTTTCAAGGAATGATGGCAATGAATGGATGCTTGTTGCCGACATTTCTCCCGACAGCGTGCTGTGCGTGAAAGTGTCAGCTATCGACAGCATCTATGTCGGGGACTTCTGAATACGAAACAGGAGAAGAGGACGGCTTTAAATATTCAGTCATCACCGCCTATGGACTTGGTATAGACAATAAGGGTTATTTCAACATTGTTTTGCTTAATCCTATTTTTGGAATTAATGTACGTCCGGTAAGAGATAAATAACAAACCGGAAACTGTAAATGTAATTAACTTGGCTGCGCTCATTATATGTTTTTGAGCGCAGCCAAGTTAATTACGTTTAGGTAAATCCCTAAAAAGCAACTCGGTGTTTCCCTAAAAATCTTATTCTGATTAAAAAAAGTGGTGTGAACATTTGTTGAGTTTAAAAAATTCTGACTAACTTTGCATACCTCCTCGCACTTTAGGTCATGCCGTAATGGGGATATGTCTGCCTGTTAAAATGAATGGCAGACACAGGAAGCAGACACAATATGCAACGGGTAATATAGAATAACAATACAACATTGTAAACAACATGACGAAGATACTCATTGTGGACAGCCACCCGATAGTGCTGAAAGGCATAGCCTCAATGCTGACAAACAACGGCTATGTAATGTTTGAAGCAGCAACCCCTGAAGAGGCAATTATGATACACAAACAAATCTCAGATATCGACCTTATGGTTTGTGATTTGTCGTTGCCGACAACAGCCGATGGAATAGAACTTATCGAGTGCGTCCGCAACATAATGCCGCAGAGCCATATACTTGTGTTTACCATGCACGGAGAGCCGTGGAATATGAAGGCGCTGATGGATTTGGAAGTTGATGGCGTAGTGATGAAAGGTGAAAGGCCCAAAGAACTGATGCTGGCAATATATAGTGTGATTAATGGCGAAAAATATTTCAGTCCGCAATTCCGAAAGATGCGTAATGAGGTAATGGTGTCAAGCGTAATACTCAGTAACAGGGAGATAAAAATAATAAGAGAGATTGCATTTGGCCGTAAAAACCGTGAAATAGCAGAAAAATACAATATGTGTGAAAAAACTATAGAATACTACCGCAGTTCAATATTGCGCAAGTTGGGGGTGAAGACTATAGTAGAAGCCGTAAGATGTGCATGCGAGATAGGATTGCTGTATTGACAGACGTTCTCGTACAATCTGGGGTAATAAAAAAAGTGTGATGACTCTCGCGAGCAACCACACAATTAAAAAGCCTATGTTTAACTAAAAATCCTTATTTCCGTTGTTCTTTGCTTTCTTAGTTAGAGAGTTCCGAAGCTTAAAAAAAAGCTTTCGGAATCACTTAACTAATACTAACTTTTAGAAAGTTTAAGGGAGCCTCACGGCGGCCTCTGTTATCCAACATTTGAAACTTTCCTTTTACCAATAACTAAAAACCTAAAACTATAAATATTACTACTAACCTAAAACAATCTATTAACCTTGTTTGATGGTGCAAAGGTAGTGAGTTTTTTCTGATTGTGCAAGATTTTTCATATAAAACTTCTTGAAAGTGTAAATAATATTGATTTATGTCAACCATAGATGTGTGCGGACACATTTTTTACACATTTCTTTATATTTTCAGTCAATACCGTCTATGGTCTGAATCTTGCCGTTCTCATCATATTGTATCTCACACACCTTGAGACTTCTCAGCCAAGACTTTCCGCCTGAAGGAACGCTGTCGTGGTGGAACAGATACCACTTGCCCTGGTATTCGATGATGCAGTGGTGGGTGGTCCATCCCACAACAGGTGTGAGGATAACGCCTTGGTAGGTGAATGGTCCGTATGGGTTGTCGCCAGTGGCATAGCATAGCAGATGGCTGTCGCCAGTGGAGTAGGAGAAGTAATATTTTCCGTTGTATTTGTGCATCCAGCTTGCCTCGAAGAAGCGGTGAGGGTCGTTTGCCTTGAGCGGTTCGCCGTTTTCATCGATAATTACTATTGGCTTTGGCTCCTCATCATACTGCAGCATGTCCTTGCTCAGTCTCACCACGCGGCTTGGCAGTGCGGGCACGTCGCCCTCGGGCAGATAAGGAGTCTCCAGATGAATATTGTCCTTGTAACGCTGGAGCTGTCCGCCCCACAGACCGCCGAAATAAACATAGTATTCTCCATCGGCATCATGGAACACGCACATGTCTATGCTGTAGCTGCCACGCATCGGGTCGGGTTGCGGAATGAACGGACCTTCGGGACGGTCGGCAATGGCACATCCCCAGTGGAACACGTCATTGCGGTCTTTCATTGGGAAGTACATATAGTACTTGCCGTCTTTCTCAGCCACGTCACAGTCCCAAAGCTGTCGTCCTGCCCATGCAATGTCCTCCAATCCGAGTACTTTGCCGTGGTCGGTCACTGTACCGGTCATCGGGTCGCCGTCGATTGAAAGTACGTGATAGTCCTTCATCACATATTGGTCGCCGTTGTCGTTTTCCACGTTCTCGCATTCCCAGTCGTGAGAGGGGTAGATATATATCTTGCCGTTGAACACGTGTACTGACGGGTCTGCCATATAGTCGGCAGGGAAGAGGTATCTTTTTTCTGTCTTCATTGTTGTTGCTTTATTTGTCGGTTATTTTTGTTAATTATTTCGTATTGCATTTGTTGCAGCCCTCGCTCATTATTTCTCTTAGAAACGGTTTCATTTTGTATTGACGGTCGAACAGCAGCGGATATTCCATTCTCCCCTTCATAGGGAAGTTGTTTTTCCATGAGTCTCCGTCGCCTACTCCCCATACGTTTACGCGGGTGATTACGTCGCTGTGTTTGAGGAACAGATTGAAGAAGTCCTTCATGCGCTGGTTCCACACTGCGCTCACCGAGTCGGGCAGTCCGTTAGGGTAGGGGTTGTATGCTGCATTATAGTCGAATTTGTCGCTGATGTTTGCGCTTTCATGTATTGTAGGCAGCGCGCTCATTTCCCATTCGGAAATCATGACCTTGCAGCCCGTTGACGCGAGGTCGTTGATGCTTTTCTCATATTCCTCGATTGACGGATAGTCCATGCCCATGTGTCCCTGCATGCCTATGGCGTCTATTCTCAGTCCGCGCTTCTTTAGACTGTTTACCAGTTTCACATAAGCATCACATTTGGGGCGGTCCTTCATGTTGTAGTCGTTGAGATATAGCTCCACATTAGGGTCAGCCTCATGGGCATATTGGAATGCAAGTGCAATGTATTCCTCGCCAAGAACCTGATAGAACGGCGACTTGCGGAACGTGCCGTCGTCCTCGATAGCTTCGTTTACCACGTCCCATCCCTTTATCTTGCCTTTATATCTGCCCACTACGGTGTATATATGGTCTTTCATGCGCTTGCGCATCTCCTGCTTGCTCACCAGCTTACCGTTATCGTCGTAGGGAAACCATGGAGCCAGCTGTGAATGCCATATTAGTGCGTGACCGTATACGTCGAGCCCGTATTTCTCGCCAAACATAACGAGCGAGTCGGATGCCGTCCAGTTATAGCGGTTCTTTTCCGGGTGTATGTTCTCGCTCTTCATGCAGTCCTCTGCCACTATGCAGTTGAAGTGACGGGTGACGAGTTTGGTTATTTCGGGCAGGTGCCCTGCAGCCTGGCTTGCATTCAGTGCTGTGCCGATTGAGAATTTGCCTTTAAGAAAGTCTTTCAGTGCCGGCGTGTTGCAGCATTTTTCCTGTCCTGTTGTCTGGCAACAGTTGTTTTTTTCTGTTGCCTGACAGCATCCGCTTTTTCCCTGTGTTTTGCAGCAGCTGTCTTGAGCCGTGGCATTGGTGAACATTGACATGGCAGCAAAGGCGGCAAAAATGATACTTTTGTGTGTCATAAAAGTTGATTTTATTAATATTTGCAGCTTATTTGTTGCGGTTCTCTATTTCGCGGTTAATTTCGTCAATGCGCTCGTCGGTAAGCTCATATTTAGATATTATGATCATGGCGACTGCTAAAAGGATGGCAGGAATGATGCATACAAGCCAACGTATTCCTTCCTGAGCCAATGGTGCCTGCTGTTCCAGGTTGTTCATGAAGTAGGCTCCTGCGGCATTTCCCACCGACATCATGGCAAAAGCTGTGATAAAGAAGAGTGCTATGACGCGCAGCGGACGGTTGTGGAAGAACTCCATCCAAAGGTCGGAAATCTTCACATTCTTTGTTTCATCGGCATCCATCACCACGCGCTCCTTTGTCTGTGAGAAGCAGAATACGAGCAGCGCCAGACCCACAAGGGCATAGATGAGCATTGCCACAAACCATGCACTGGAGTCTTTGGGCAAAGTCGAGGCTCCAGCTGCTGCAGGCTGGTAGCCTGTATATGCCAATACTGCGCCAGGCACCACGCCGCCAAGAGCCATGCCTGCCTTGTAGAATATACCGGTGAGGGCATTCACTATGCCGGCTATTCGTTTGCCTGTGGAATATTCGGAATAGCTTATCACTTCGGGTATCAGCGCCCACATATATCCTGTTGCAACAATCACACCTGTGCTCTTGATGAACTGAGCAATATAAACCAGGGTGATGTTCTCCTGTACAGTGCCGATCTTGCTGATGATATAAAGCATAGCCATACCGATGATAGCCACGGTGAGGAAGATGTAGAACATGTTCTTCTTGCCCACCTTTTTCTTTATTGCAGGTACGAGAGGCATGAATATGAATGAAGGCAGCGAGCCGAGACCCATAAACAGCGCCATCTCTATGGGCAGGTCGCCTTTAGGGGCTGCAAGTATAGCCACAAGTATCGGTACGCCAGCACTCACGGCAAGACCGCCGACGTTTGCCATGAACATACGCACTGAGGTGAGGATGGTTATCTCGTCGGTGTCGCGTGTCAGCGATGAGTTCAATGCTCCGTAAGGCACATTAATGAGAGTGTAGAGCATGCTTAGTCCAACGTATGTGATGTATGCGTAGAGCAGCGACCCTGAGAATCCGTTCCAGAAACAAAGTATTGCCAAACCTGTGAGCGGTACTCCTGCCAGCACAAGATAAGAACGGTATTTTCCCCAGCGCGGGTTGTGTTTGTCAACGTATGTTCCCACAAGCGGGTCCCAAAGCACGTCGACAAGACGTACTACGAGAAACATTGTTGCGGCACTGCCGGCATCCAGTCCATAGATGTCGGTGTAGAAAAACAGTAAGTACATGCAGATGGTCTGGTAGATGAGGTTTTGAGCCAGGTCGCCAGAGCCGAATCCGATTCTCTGCAGCCATGAGAGCTTGTAGAATCCCTTGCTCTCATTTGTGTTGGTTGAATTATCCATTAGTATTTTTGCTTTAAATTAATATTTTTGCTTGCAAAATTACTAATATTCTACCAACTATATATATATATAATGTAACGAGAATGTTTCTCTGTGTTGCATTTGTGCCGAAAAATACAAATAAAAAACTATTTGAGTGATGATAAAAGCTTTTTTACCTGCATTCTTCATTACATTATACTATAGGCAGACTTATCCCTGCTATTTTCTGGTAAATGTCGAGGGCATATACATCGGTCATGCCGCTGATATAGTCGAGTACAGCCATGATTCGTGTTTCCAGTTTCGTACTGTCAATATCATATTGGCTCGACACTCTGCCTATGAGCTGCTGCGAATAATAACGCTCCGGCGACATTACTGCCTCCACCATGTGGGTGAGCAGGGTATCCATAATCTTGTAACCCGAAAGTTCTATGTCGAGTACAGGTTTGCTGCAGTATATTTTCTTCTTACTCAATTGGGTACAGACATCGTATGCCTTGTGCTGTATGGCAGGCACATGGTCGATAAGACTCCCCTTGAATGTTCCTGCAAGAATCTCATCCTCGTGGCGTACAAAGGCAGCGGCACATTCATGTTCCAGCATTCCTATGGCACAGGCACGCATATATACCACTTTTTCGTTGTTGTCGTCTATATGCTCGTCGTCAATGCGTTTCAGTATGCGCTCTTTGGTTGCATCGTCAAAAAAGCCAAGCAGAAGGCATGATGTTTCTTCAAACGACAGTATCTTCAGTTTGTGGGCATCTTCAATGTCCATTATTTCATAGCATATATCATCGGCGGCTTCTACCAGATATACCAACGGATGGCGTACATATCGGAGCGGCTCGTTAGGCTGTGATAGACATAAAATACCCATTTCATCGGCGATTTTCTTAAAATCTGCCGTTTCTTCATGGAAAAAGCCGAATTTCCCCTTTCTTGATGCAGCCTCGGAGGAATAAGGGTATTTCACAATGCTTGCCAGTGTGGAATATGTCATTACAAAACCACCAGGCCTGCGCCCCTTGAACTGGTGGGTCAGCAGACGGAAAGCGTTGGCATTGCCCTCAAAATGCGTGATGTCACTCCATGTGGAAGTGTCTATCATGTCTTTCAGGTAGCTGCCTTTTCCCTCGGTGAAGAATGTCTGTATTGCCTTTTCGCCAGAATGTCCGAAAGGAGGATTGCCCATGTCGTGAGCAAGGCAGGCGGTAGACACTATCTGTCCTATTTCTTCAAAAGAGGTACCTCGTAATTCCGGGCGCTTCTTCACAATTGCACTGGCAACATCACAGCCCAAGGACATTCCCACGCTTGCCACCTCCAGGGAGTGGGTAAGACGGTTGTGCACAAACACGCTGCCGGGCAGTGGAAAAACCTGAGTCTTGTTTTGCAGCCGGCGGAAGGGTGCCGAGAAAATTAACCGGTCGTAATCGCGCTTAAATTCGGTGCGGTCGTCATGACGGTCGCTGTATTTGTGTTCCTGACCAAGACGTTTGTTGGTGATGAGCTGTTGCCAATTCATTGTGCTTCTTTTATGTTAAATGTCGGATGAAATAGGTGTTATGCTTGCAAAATTACATCTTTTTTTTGAATAAATGCAAAAAACAATATAAAAATATGGTTCTTTAAGGAAAAATGACTAACTTTGCACAAAAGTATATACTTATTGTTTCGCGAAAATGTAATATATAATGTTGAAAATAAAAATAGTAAACAAAGGCAGGCAGCCGCTGCCGCAGTATGCCACAGCTCAGAGCGCAGGCATGGACCTCAGGGCTGACATTGACGAGCCTGTGACATTGCGCCCTTTGGAGCGCAGGCTTATCGGCACGGGATTGCATGTCGCACTGCCTGCCGGTTATGAGGCGCAGGTAAGACCCAGAAGCGGGCTTGCCCTTAAGCATGGACTGACAGTGCTCAACACTCCCGGCACTATCGATGCCGACTATCGCGGCGAGATAGGGGTGGTGCTTATCAATCTGTCGGACAGGGAATTTGTGGTAAACCCAGGTGAGCGTATTGCCCAAATGGTGGTAGCACGCTATGAGCAGGCTGACCTTGAGCAGGTTGAACTGCTTGATGAGACAGAGCGTGGCGAAGGCGGCTACGGGCACACCGGAGTGAAATGATTTATTATGCTTGCGATGAGAAGAGCGTTTTTGTTTGTGGCGGCTGCAATACTTGGCATGGCAATGCTGAGAGCCGGCAATGGTGACGATAAAAGAAAGTATGACCAGTATTTTCTTGAAGCGATGATGCAGAGGCAGAAGGGAAATTCCGACGCTGCATTCGATTTGTTGTTGCGCTGTGTGGAGGTAGACTCCATGCAGGCTGCTGCATATTTCTATCTTTCACAATATTATAATTATGGTATTAAGGATAAGCAAAAGTCACTGGAATGTTTGGAAAAAGCTGCTGCCCTAGACCCACAAAACGCTACATATCACGAAACATTGGCAGGAAGTTATCTTTCTGCCAATAGGTTGGAGGACGGTAAGAAACAATTAGAGCTGTTGCGTGAAATAGACCCGGGGCGTGATAATATTGACGGCATCCTTGTGGAACTGTACAAACAGTTGGGCGATTATGCCAGTGCAATAAAGGTGCTTGAGGAAATGGAACGTGCCGATGGCAAAAGTGAGGCTCTATCGGAAAAGAAAAGTGAGATGCTTACTGCCAACGGCGACAAAAAAGCGGCTATAAAAGAGATGAAAGTGTTGGCGGAACAATATCCCAATGACCTGAATCTGACGGTGAAATATGCTGTGACGATGATGAACAACGGACAGGAGAAGAAGGGATTGGAAAAACTGAAAGGCGTGTTGAGAGAGGAACCGGACAACACTATGGCGCAGTTTGCCATGATGGACTATGCCAGCATAAAAGATGATGACGCTTTGGCTGAGGAAATGACCGATAAGCTGCTGTTCAACAAGAACACTGACAGCAGGACAAAAGTGTATCTGCTGCAGAACATGGCAAACCAATATGCAAATAAAGGCAAGGACAGCACTGCGGTGTTGAATTTGTTCGACCGCCTGCTTGCTTTACCAAATGCCGATGTCGAGGTGGCAATGTTGAAGGCTGTATATATGGAGAAGAACAATATGGCAGAAGATTCTGTCAACAATGCTCTTGCAAAAGTGCTGCAGATAGCTCCAGACTATGCTGCTGCCAGACTAAAACTGGTGCAGAATGCGTGGCAGGCAGAAGATAAGGACAAGGTTATTGAGCTGTGCTCGCAGGCACGGCAATATAATCCCGAGGAAATGGTATTCTACTATTTTCAGGGTATAGCCTATTATCAGAAAGGTGAAGACGACAATGCGCTTGATGCGTGCAGAAATGGAGTGGCTGTGATAAATGGTCAGAGTGAGCCTGGCATTGTGTCCGACTTTTATTCTATAATGGGGGACATACTGCATAAAAAAGGTATGGAAAAAGAGGCATACGTGGCATACGACAGCTGTCTGCAATGGAAGCCCGACAATTATGGGGCACTCAATAACTATTCCTATTATCTGAGTGTGAACGACACCTTATTAGAAAAGGCTGAACAGATGAGCTATAAGACAATAAAGGCTGAACCTGAGAACGCCACTTTCCTTGACACCTATGCTTGGATTCTGTTTCAGCAAGAACGCTATAGCGAAGCTAAAATATATATTGATCAAGCCATGAATCATCTCGACTCCACAGAAAACAACAGTACGGTAATAGAGCATGCCGGTGATATCTATTTCTATACGGGCGACATAGATGGTGCGGTGGCAAAATGGCGTGAGGCACTGAAGACCGACACTGAAAACAAAGTGCTGATAAGGAAGGTGAAGCTCCGTAAATATGTGAAATGAATAAATGCTTAACAAATTTAAATAGTAAATTTAAATAACAAAAACATAATATTATGAATCTTTCAAAGGTATTAAAACTCGCAATCCTGGCAGCTCCATTGTGCTTTGGCTCATGCGGAACAAAAAAGACTGTGACGCAGGCACCGGTAACAATTCCTGCTGAAAAACAAGACCTTCTGCACAAAGTGGCAGACAATGCACAACTTACAAAGTTTATCACATCAAAGGTGAAGTTTGAGGTGAAGGTAGGCGACCAGGAACTGGCACTTACCGGCAATCTCCGTATGAAGCGCGATGATGTAATCCAGATGCAGCTCATGGCTTTTGGATTTGTTGAGGCTGCCCGTCTGGAATTTACGCAGGAATATGTTCTTGTGATGGACCGCATTAACAAACAATATCTAAAAGTGCCTTATAATCAGGTGGATTTTATGCGCAACAGCGGCTTAAACTTCCATTCTCTACAGGCTTTATTCTGGAATGAGCTGTTCCAGCCCGGACGTACAACGCTTACCGATGAGAATCTTGCTGCTTTCGAGACTGAGCAGGATGGAGACAATGCTATTATAACATACGCAAAGGACAAATTGTCGTATAAATGGCTTGCTGCACAGAATACAGGTCTGATAAGTATAGTAAACGTGCTGTATAAGGACAAGTTTCATGGCAATACTCAGCTCAACTGGGACTATAAGGACTTTAAGACTCTTGGCACAAAGCAGTTCCCGACCAACAACTCGATAACCTTCACAACTCCCGATAAGGAGCTGAAACTTAACATCGTTTTGAACTATCTCAAGAACGATACAAATTGGGAAACCCGCACAAAGGTGTCGGATAAATACCGCGAAGTGACTGTGGATGATATTCTGCGCCGGTTTATGGCTTTGTAAAAATGTTAGTTTACTGAGGATAATAGATGAGAATTGTAGCGTTACTTTTAACGATTATACTGGCATGTGGGCAGGTTGGTGCACAAACTGCTAAAAAGACTTCTGCCAGAAAACCTGTTGCGCAAAAGACCGTAGCCAAAAAGAAGGGAACTACGGTTAAAAAGCGTACAGCCACCAAAAAGACTACAAAGAAGAATGCAGCCGTAAGCAACTCGTCGATAAACGGTTTGCGCAATCAGAGCGCAAAGATAAAGAAAGAGATAAGGCAGCAGGAGCAGCGGCTCAAGACCAATCAGCGCAATGTGTCGAAGCGGCTTCAGAATCTCATGATTATCAATCAGGAAATAAACGTAAAGAGGAAAACCATTGACACAATACGTCATGACATTAACAAGTTGGATGACAATATCCTCACGTTGAAGATGCAGCTGGAACTGCTGCAGGAGCAGCTCGACGACTGCAAGCAGAAATATGTAAAGTCGGTGAGATATATGCGCCGCAACAATTCAACTCAGGATAAGTTGCTCTTCATCTTCAGTGCCAAGAACTTCATGCAGATGTACCGCCGCTCACGTTTCGTAAAGGAGTATGCCGCCTATCAGCGAATACAGGGCGAGGAGCTGAAACGCAGGCAGGCAGAGATGAAGGCGGTGCATAATAAGCTTGTGGGTGTGAAGCAGGAAAAAAACACCTTATTATATAAAGGTGTGAGGGAGCAGAAAGACCTTGAGGGCAAGCAGACCGAGCAGCAGCAGGTTGTGAACACGCTGAAAAATGAGCAGAAGACCATACAGTCAATCATAGCACAGCAGCGCAAGAAGGATGCGGCAATCAATTCTCAAATCGACCGTCTTGTGGCAATTGAGGTGGAGAAGGCGCGCCAGCGTGCCATTGCCGAGGCAAAGCGCAAGGCTGAGGAACAGGCAGCCGCACAGGCTGCTGCCAAAAAGAAGCGTGAGGAAGAGATAGCACGTAAAAAGGCGGAAGCGGAAGCAGCGGCAAGAATAGAGCGTCAGCGCATTGCCGAGGCGAAAGCCCGTGAGGAACGTCTGAAGGAAGAGGCTCGCATAGCTGCCGATGCCAAGAAAAAGGCTGCTGCCGAGAAAGCTGCGAAAGAAGCGGAGAATGAACGCCGTGCAGCCGAGCGCCGTGCAGCTGAGGAGTCTAAAAAGCGTGAGCGCGAGATTGCAGCAGCCAAGAGAGAGGCTGCAGAGCAGCCGGTGGTGCTCATGGCATCTGAAGACCGTAAGGTAAGCGGCAACTTTGAGAGCAACCGCGGGCGTCTGCCTATGCCTGTTGTGGGCAGTTACAAGATTGTAAGCCATTTCGGACAGTATAATGTTGAGGGACTGCAAAATGTGCGCCTCGATAATAAGGGCATAAACATCCTCGGACAGCCGGGTGCAAAGGTGCGCTCAATCTTCGATGGAGAAGTGACTGCAGTGTTCAGTCTTGCCGGCACTACAGGTGTTATGGTGCGTCATGGCAACTATATTTCGGTGTACTGCAACTTGGGTAGCGTGAGTGTGCGCAAGGGACAGCATGTCAGCACACGCCAAGTGTTGGGTACAGTGGGAGCAGAGAATATTCTTCAGTTCCAATTACGCAGAGAGACAGCAAAGCTCAATCCGGAAGCATGGTTGGGCAGATAAAAACTTTTAAACAATTTGAATATGACCTATTTAATGTGTAACTTATGGCTGTTTTGGGCGATAGCGGCTGTGCTTTGCCTTATAGCCGAACTGCTCACGGGTGGTTTCTTTATCCTGTGTTTTGCCATTGGAGCAGCTGTTGCGGCTCTGTTGTCTCCCTTTGTGGGATTCAACGTGCAGTTGGCGGTGTTTGCGGCAGTCAGTGTGCTTTGTATTTTTTTCGTGCGCCCGTTTGCACTCCGTTATCTGCACCGCGATGACGACCATCGTGTAAGCAATGCCGATGCCATATTGGGCAAGGTTGGTATGGTTAGTCAGGTGATTGAAAGCGATGCCTACGGAAGGGTTGCCATCGACGGCGACGACTGGAAAGCTCAGTCAGAAAACGGTGAGGAGATAGAACGTGGCGCCAAGGTGGTGGTTACGGGCAGGGACAGTCTTATTATCACCGTAAGGCGGTTGTAAGAAACGAATTATATTTGGGCAAATTGTGCCTTATATATAATAATGTGTAATCTCAGAAAAATAAAAACTTTTAAAACCTAAAAAAATTATGGACGGAATGTTGTATTTTCTACTCGTTGTAGTAGCATGTGCCTTGATAGTTGTCTACAAGAGCATAGTCATTATCCCTCAGTCAGAGACAAAGATTATAGAGCGTCTTGGAAAGTACCGCTCTACTCTTGAGCCTGGCATACAGTTTATTGTGCCTTTCATCGACAAGGCAAAGAGTATTGTGGTTTCCCATTACGGACGTTATGCTTACAGTACAACCATAGATTTGCGCGAGCAGGTTTATGATTTCCCTAAACAGAACGTTATCACCAAGGATAATGTGCAGACCGAAATCAATGCGTTGCTCTATTTCCAGATTGTAGACCCGTTTAAGGCAGTATATGAGATTAACAACCTGCCGAATGCTATTGAGAAACTCACACAGACCACACTGCGTAACATCATCGGTGAGCTGGAACTTGACGAGACGCTTACCAGCCGCGACACCATCAACACCAAATTGCGCGCAGTGCTCGATGATGCCACAAACAAGTGGGGCGTGAAGGTGAACCGTGTGGAGTTGCAGGACATTACTCCTCCCGAGAGTGTGCTCACAGCCATGGAGAAGCAGATGCAGGCAGAGCGTAACAAGCGTGCCACCATCCTCACCAGCGAGGGTAAGAAGGCGAGCGAGATTCTTCAGTCGGAAGGTGAGAAGACAGCCATCATCAACCGTGCCGAGGCTGATAAGCAACAGCAGATTCTGCGTGCCGAAGGTGAGGCAGAGGCACGCATACGCAAGGCTGAGGCAGAAGCTATAGCCATACAGAAAATCACTGAGGCGGTGGGCAATGTCACCAATCCTGCCAACTACTTGCTTGCACAGAAATATATACAGATGTTGCAGCAGATTGCCGAGGGCGACAAGACCAAGACCGTGTATCTTCCATTCGAGGCTACAAACCTTATGGGCAGCATCGGAGGTATAAAGGACTTGTTCAAGAGCGAGTAGCCCCTGACTTATCCTGAACACCAACCGTTTTGTAATATCACAACTATGAAATTAATCTATTTGGCAACATCGGCTGCGCTCGCTGTCTGCACCACGGCAGCGGCGCAGCGTGATATGCTTCATTATGACTATCCTGCCCAGTATTTTGAACAGTCGCTGCTGATAGGCAACGGCAGTCAGGGGGCTGCCATATACGGCGACCCTGCCGATGAATTGCTTGAGCTCAACGACATAACGCTGTGGACGGGTGAGGCTGGCAATAAGGCTCACAACACCACTGCCGCCAGTCATATTCCCGAAATACGGTCGTTGCTTGCCAATGAGAAATATGCCGAGGCAAACGATATGCAGCGGCTGTGGCAGGGGCATTACAGCGAGGCGTATATGCCGTTGGGCAATCTGAGATTTTTGTCAGACTTTAATCCGGCGCAGGCTCCCGACAGTTATTACCGTCAGCTTAATCTTAATGATGCCACGGCACAGGTGACGTTCAAGGCCAATGGCGGCAGATATGAGCGTACCTATTTTGCATCGGCTCCCGACAGTGTTATTGTCATGCGTTTCCGCGCCATGGACGGGGCAAAGATTAACGGTAAGTTTGCGTTTGACAGCCAGCTGCCGCATCATGTCAATACAGGAGAGACGGTAATGACAATGGACGGCTATGCGGCGTATCATTCTCTGCCCGGATATTGCCAGCCAACACAACAGCATTACTGGTACGACGAAAACCGTGGCGTGCATTTCCGCGCCATGCTACAGCTGATTCCTGCCGATGGAACCGTGCAAAACGACGGTATTCAGGGATTGAAGGTAAAAGACTGCACTGACCTTACCATAATAATGGCGATGGCAACGAGCTTCAACGGTTTCGACAAAGACCCCGTTAAGGAGGGACGTCCATATAAGGAGATTGCTGCCATGCGGTTGGAGAAGGCAAAGTGTTTGGCATGGGATAAGCTCATGGCAAATCATATTGCCGACTACCAAGAACTGTTCAACCGTGTGCAGATAGATCTCGGCGAGACCGACGATGCGGTGAAACGGCTCAATACTGACGAACAGTTGCGGAGATACACCGACCTGCATGAGAACAATCCCGAATTGGAGGCTCTCTATATGCAGTACGGACGTTATCTTCTTATAGCTTCCTCGCGCACCAATGGAGTGCCGGCAAATCTGCAGGGACTCTGGAATCGGCATCTGTCTCCGCCATGGTCGTGCAACTATACCGTAAACATCAATCTGGAAGAAAACTACTGGGCTGCCGAGACCGCCAACCTCAGTGAGCTTCATCTTCCGCTGCTCACATTTATGAAAAATCTCCAATTCAACGGTGAGAAGGCTGCAAAGATGTACTGCGGAGTGGATAAGGGATGGATAACGGCGCAGAACACCGACATCTGGGCTATGGCTTGTCCTGTGGGAATGCAGACAGGTGACCCGAGTTGGGCAAACTGGGTGATGGGCAGCCTTTGGCTTGCCACACACATCTGGGAGCATTATGAGTTTACGCAGGACAAGGATTTCCTGAAAGAATACTATCCAGTGCTGAAGGGAGCCGTTGATTTTGCACAGGGATGGATGGTGGAACATAACGGGAAACTCGTCACCTCGCCGGCAACTTCGCCCGAGAATGTCTTTCTGCTTCCCGACGGTACTCGTGCCGCCACCTGTTATGGCGGTGCAGCCGACCTTGCAATGATTCGTGAGTGTATGGACGACTGCCGTCAGGCTGCTCTGTTGCTGGGAAAAACCGACGATGCAAAGGTAATGAAAAATACTCTGGCAAGACTTAGTCCGTATAAGATAGGTAAGGAGGGCAACCTGCAGGAATGGTATCACGACTGGAAGGATGCTGACCCGCGACACCGTCACCAAAGCCATTTGTTCGGGCTCTATCCAGGACATCACATCTCGCCGGCAGCCACACCTGAGCTGGCAAAGGCGTGCGCGCGTACATTGCAAATAAAGGGCGACAACACCACCGGCTGGAGCACCGGCTGGAGAGTAAACCTCTATGCTCGCCTGCTCGACGGCGAGGGAGCATATCGCCTTTACCGCCGTTTGTTGCAATATGTCAGTCCCGATGAATATAAAGGTAATGACGCACGCCGTGGCGGAGGAACCTATCCTAATCTGCTCGACGCACATGCTCCGTTCCAAATCGACGGCAACTTCGGCGGTTGTGCCGGTGTGATCGAAATGCTGGTACAGAGCACAGATAAGGGAATAACGCTCTTGCCCGCTTTGCCTGAGGCATGGAAGAAAGAAGGCAGTGTCAAAGGTATAAAGGCACGTGGCGGGTTTACTCTTGATTTTTCATGGAATAAGAAAGGCAAGATTATATACTGCTCAATCAGCAGCGACAAAGGCGGCACCACCACCATATATTATAACGGTAAACATAAAAAAGTGACTTTAAAGAAAAACCAAAAGATTGGAATAGTAACACCATTTCGTTAAAAAATAAGAACTATGAGGCTATTGCGTGTTTTCATTTTGCCTATAATGCTTGTGATGGCAGTATGTGTCAAGGCGCAGAACAATCCGTTCAAAATGGATGACAAGATGTATGAAATATATCTTCAGGCGCAGAAATGTGATAACGACAGTGCGCGGCTGGCTATTGCCGGCAGACTCCATGATGCTGCGGTGAAACGTAAGGATACTTTGTCGCTGATTGTGGCAGAGGTTGTCAGAATGCGCTTTTACTACAACAAGTACGATGAGAAAAAAACTGTATGCCACCATTGCCCGTACACAGAAACTGGCGCGTGAGTCCAACAATCTCATGTATTATTATTACGCCTGGGCTCTGAAGGCAAACTATCTGAAAAACCGCGGACGGCTGTTGCAGACCATGGACGAGGCTGAGGCAATCAACCGACAGGCTGAAAAGGATAATTGCCCGTATGGCATTTACTCGGCAATGCGTTTGCTCGGCAATATTCACGAAAGCCGTGGTGAGTTCCGCACTGCGCTGCAGAAATATGAAAGAGCACTTCATTATGGCTTGCAGATTATGGAAGGACAGGATGTTTCGCCCATTTATCGTGCCAAGGGATGGTGCCACACTAACCTTTGGGAGTACGAAAAGGCATTGGAGGCTTTCAATATGGGCTATGAGACGGCTAAGAATCATGAGTCGCGTATAGCCTGCATGCTTCAGAAATGCTTTGCGCTGTATGCCATGAATAGATATGCCGATTTTGAGCGTGTTTATGCCGAAGTGAACAGGGAGTTCAGTGTGTATGGAAAAGTGCAGCCAAGATATATTCCCCGTCTTAACATAATGCATTACTGCATAAAGCGCGATTTTGACAGTGCATGGGCTGAGTCGCGCAAGGTGATGAACATATCCGACCGCACTGAGCTTGAAGCATTGATATGTAAAGCTTCCGGTGACTTCAAGAGAGCCTTGATGCTCACGGAGAAGGTGCATTTCATGAAAGACTCGGCACAGACTGTGCTCCATCAGAAATATCTTGCCGATATGGACGCCAAGATAGGTAATATCGTGCTAAAGCAGAAAAACCAGCAGCTGGAGCTCGACAAAGCCATGCTTATGCATATTGCAGCCATTGTCATTATTGTGTTGTTTGTGGTGTATCTGTACAGGACTCACAGGCTGATGACGAGGTTAAAGGCTGTAAACGGCAAACTTATGGAAAACAACCGGCAACTGGAAGAGACTCGTGCTAAGGCAATGGAGGTGGACCGTATGAAAACAGCCTTTGTGCAGAGCATCAACCACGAGATACGTACACCGCTCAATGCCATCTGTGGCTTTACGCAGATACTCACCAGCCCGGAGGCGGAATCACTGCCCGACAGAGAGGACTGTTGCCGCCGTGTTACCGACAGCACCGAGCAGCTGGTGCAGATGGTGAACGAGATGATTGATGTGGCATCGTTTGTGAGTGGTGATATAAAGTTGGAAAACACCGATGTGAAGGTTAATGATGTGTGCCGCTCATCACTCGATGTGGCGGCGCTGCGCAAAGTGAATGATAATGTCGATATGCGCTTTGTCACAAGCCTCGATGACAGTTACACCATGCGCACCGATGCCATGCGCCTGGGACAGATTTTGCAGCATTTCCTTACCAATGCAATAAAAAACACCGCCGAAGGGTTTATTGAGCTTGCATGTATGCGGAACGACGGGCATATTATGTTTACCGTTACCGATACAGGTGTAGGTATTCCTGAGGACAAGCGGGCAGACCTTTTTAAAAAGTTCGAAAAGATTGACAGCTTTAAGCCTGGACTGGGACTCGGGCTTAATGTCACCTGGCACATTGCCAAAGCGCTTGGCGGTGAGGTGGGACTGGATAGAGACTATCACGAAGGTGCCCGTTTTTGGTTAAAAATTTGACATAAATCAAATAAAATCTTAACATCAATAATTTTTAACAACTAAATGAATTTTCTGTCTCGGAAAATTATTAACTTTGCACCATCATTTGAGATAAATGTATTGTTATTCATTAGGTTAGTAGTATTTAGGGTTTAAAGATTATGTTATTAGATTTTCACACAATTGTGATGTTGGCGTGGGGAATAACAATGAGTCTGCTTAGTGTTTTGGCTCTTGTCCATACCAACAACCACAAGAAAAGGAGCATAGGGTGAGTGATTCATACTATGCTTCATTTTTTTATTGTGAAAATTCTTAGAGAAAATTATGCCTTTAGTGGCTGAAACTCCGTATGAATTGTGTCCTGCGGGTTCTGCACAAGGTCGGTGAGAATGTTGTCGCGCTCACCGTTGGCTATTATCACACGTATGCCGCTGTTGGCAACAAGCGTGGCGGTGTGGGCTTTCGATGTCATGCCGCCTCGGCCGTGACCGCTCTTTTCCTTCTGTATGTAATGGCTGATGTCCTCACCTGCCTCCACCTCACGTATCACCTTTGAGTCAGGATTGTCGGGGTGCCCGTCGTATATTCCGTCTATGTTGCTCAGTATTATCAGCGTGTCGGCGCACATCATTTGCGCAATTAGTCCCGACAGCTCATCGTTGTCGGTAAACATCAGCTCGGTGACGCACACAGTGTCGTTCTCGTTCACCACAGGTATCACGCCGTGTTCAAGCATCACGGTCATACAGGTGCGCTGGTTGTCGTATTCGCGCTTTGAGAGGAAGTTCTCCTTCATTGTCAGCACCTGTCCCACGTGCATTCCGTATTCGCGGAACAGGTCGTAGTATAGGTTTATCAGCTTTGCCTGTCCGAGGGCAGAAAACAGCTGCCGCTGCTCCACGCTGTCGAGCTGGTCTTCCACATGAATCTCATGCCGCCCGCATGCCACGGCACCGCTTGACACCATTATTATCTCATATCCCTGCATTCGGAGCCATGCCACCTGGTCGACAATTGCCGACATTCGTGTTATGTCGAGTTTCCCGTCGTTGCGTGTCAGCACATTGCTGCCCACCTTTATCACAAGTCGTTTTTCTGCCATTTTGCTAATAAATCTATATTTTTCGTGGACAAAGTTACTGCAAATTGAGCGCAGGACAAAATATAAAAAGCATTTTTAATATTTTTTATGCCGAGATGCCGCGTAACTTATCAAAAGTTACTGCAAATCGAGCGCAGGACAAAATAAAAAGAATATTTTTAATATTTTTTATGTCGAGAGCTACGAGATGTAACTGTTCAGCAGCTCTTAATGCTCTATCAACCACAGTTTTATCTATAACGGTAATGACCATGAATAACCAGTAATGTCCAAGAAAATAATATTTTGTGGGGTAAAACCACTAATGAATACAAATTTTTGGTCATTATTTGCTTTAGCAAACATACTCATTTTTAGAACATTACTGATTATTTATGGACATTTCTGTTAAAAACATTCTTGCTTAGAGAATAGTTACTACGAGATTTCCCAATCCACCATCGGGTAAGGTGTCTATCACTTTGTCGGCGAGCCATAGCTTCAGTATCTCATTCGGTCGGTTTTCGCTATAACTTTCGTCGAATTTCGACGGAATCGTAAGAATTTCGATAGATTCAAACGGAGTTTACTTTTCAAACCAATTTCGCCCATCTGTACATATTAAGTCTTATCATTTTATTTTGCAAAAGTAATAAAAAGATTGTAAAATTGTGTCCTTAGTACGGTGATTTGATTGTATTCTCTTCTATTTTGATGATTTTTAACGATTATTTTGTAATTAATCAAAAAATATATGTTACCTTTGTCTCGACTTTCATAGTCTCTTGCTTTGTTGTGACACCGACGGACGTGTTCTGCCAAAGTCGCAATCATAAACATGCAGACATGCTCACGCCGGACTGGAGGAAACATTGAATGAATCCAAAGGGGTAAGGGTGGGAAGAAAGTCGCTATTTTATAGGAAAGCGTTTGCTAAGCGCTTTGTTCTTGACGTTCTGAAATTCTCGCAAAATTTCATCTTAGTCAGAACATAGCAATGGTAGATGCTCATGGGATGTTTTATAGGCATCCCTTTATGCTTGTACGCATACCTTATATATATAATAAGGTGTGCCTGTGCTGGTGTATAGGGATAATTATATAAACACATCGGCGTGGGTTCTGCGTTGCTCGTTCAACTAAGATGGGCAATGCGAGAAGCCTCAGAACGTGGGACGGGCAACGAGGTCGGTTCTCACGCTTTTTTGTATCATAGCTGCAACAATCGGCGTATTCTGAATACGTGCAACTTGCATTCCTAAAACAAAATGCGGCTGTGGCTCCATGTATTCTCTATATGTCATGAAAAACAAAACCAACATTAACAGTTGCCTTGGAGCCAGAGGTGCGAAAAACGAATTTCTATGAAACAATTTAACTTGTTAAGAACAAAAGGCAGGAAGATTAACATGCCCTTTAAATCGGCATCGCGACTGTTTGTAATGGTGATGATGCTATTGGCGACCGCGTTGCAGGTGGGTGCTCAAGAGACAAAGATGTACTTTGTAATTCCCAGAACAGAAGATGTCGCTACATTCTATTATGATAATTTATATGAAGAATGGCGAAACAAAGGAAAGGTAACTGTAAGTGATGATATACGAAACTTTAGATTATATGGTAAAAATAGCATAACAAAGATTATCTTTGATATTTCATTTGCTAATGCACGACCAACTTCTACAAGTTCATGGTTTGACGGTCGTGAAGTTCTTAAGGAAATTATTGGTCTTGAAAACTTGAATACAAGTAATGTAACCGACATGTCATTAATGTTTTATAGGTGTAGCGGTTTAACAAGTATTGATGTCAGCAATTTCAATACGAGTAATGTTACCAATATATGGGGCATGTTCATTGGTTGTGAAGCTTTAACAAATCTTGATGTCAGCAAATTTAACACAAGTAAAGTTACAAATATGGGAAGCATGTTCAGTGACTGTAAGGCTTTAGCAAATCTTGATGTCAGCAATTTCAATACAAGTAATGTTACTGATATGGGGAGCATGTTCAGTGGCTGTGAAGCATTAAAAAAGCTTGATGTCAGCAAATTTAACACAAGTAATGTTACTGATATGGGGAGCATGTTCAGTGGCTGTAAGGCTTTAACAAATCTTGATGTCAGCAAATTCAATACAAGTAATGTTACTGATATGAGTTTTATGTTCAATGGTTGTGAAGCATTGACAAATCTTAATGTTAGCAATTTCAATACAAGTAATGTTACTAATATGGGAGGTATGTTCAGTGGCTGTAAGGCTTTAACAAATCTTGATGTCAGCAATTTCAATACAAGTAATATTACTGATATGAGTTATATATTCAATGGTTGTGAAGCATTGACAAATCTTGATGTCAGTAATTTCAACACAAGCAAGGTAACGAATATGTATTGTTTATTTGCTCGCTGCAGCAGTCTGACAAGTCTCGACGTAAGCAATTTTAATACTGAAAATGTCACAACGATGTTCAATATGTTTGATTATTGCAGTGGTTTGACAAGTATAGATGTCAGCAAATTCAACACAAGCAAGGTAACAAACATGGGACAGATGTTCCTTCGTTGTGAAAAACTGACACATATTAACCTTAAAAGTTTTGACACCGGTAATGTAACAAATATGAATTTTATGTTTGGTTGGTGTTCTGCCTTGGAATCCATATATATTGGCGAAAAAGTCACACAGATGCCTTCATTCTCAGACAGTGAAAAGCTCAAGAAGATTGTCTCTTACCAGAAAGAGCCTTATGCCATAGCTTCGGATCGCTTTAGAAACATTGTTAAGGAAAACGCCAAGCTCTATGTGCCCAACAGCACAAGGACGATATATACAAATATTGACGGCTGGAAGGACTTCACACATATTGTTTCAAAGGACCTTGAACCGAAAGACGATGAAAATGCAGGATTTGGAAAAGATGATATTGACGAGAACACCGACCTTGACGGAAACATCGTCAACGACATTTTCTTTATTGTTCCATCCGAGGCTGGAGAATACGATGCCGCAGAAAACTGCATAATACTGAAAAAGGCTACGACTGACGAACAGGTGAAGAACATCTTCGGTCTGGATATGTTCGACGAGTATCTGGTGAACAATTTTATCGGAATGATATTCATGGTTGATACTGGAAGCGGAACAATTGAGCTGGAAGCAGAAACCGTGGGCGAAATGCAGCTGAACGTGATGGTAGGCACAGCCAAGCCAATAACAAAACAGACTAACGGCAAAAGCAAGGTGTCGATACCGTATGACGTTGCAGAGCCAACATTAGTATATGTCTACGGCAGTATGCCGGCAGCACAAAGTGCGAAGGGAATTCACAAGGCAAATGCCGCTGAAAACGCCCTGAAGATATACAGTATGGCATGGGGCAAGGCAACAGGCATCAGAAGCGCACACAGCGAGAACAGCAGCGAGGCAATAATATACAACCTCAACGGTCAGCGCGTGAAGACTCCAGGCAAGGGACTGTATATTGTGAACGGAAAGAAAGTGATTTTGAAGTGATGATAAATCGGCGATTCAGAATTCTGAATCGCCGATTTGCAGCTATAAACGATTGATTCGAGTTTGTGAATAAAGGGCAAAAGAGTATATATTTCGGGCGCAAAGTGTTTTAGGCGGAGCTTTACATAAGAAAAAGTTTTTTGCAAAAAATCTATCATCTATCACCCGTTGTTGTTTAATTCCCATATTATCAGTCTTTTAGAAATCCACACGGTATAAATCTATCACAAATCTATCATCAATCTGTCACCAATCTATCACCTCTGGGGGCTCAAACATGGCAGAAACATATCATTAGGGGTAAAAAATGTTCAGAAACAGGTTGAAAAATGGCATAAAAAGGCATGAAAAAATAAAATCTGTCATAACAGGATACTACATGTTTGGCTCAATTGTCATATTTCAGACAAAAGAGCTATGTAAAGATGTTGTTTTATTTCAGTATAGACACCAAGACAAAAGAGATGATTGGTAACAGAACGGCTATGTGAAAAATGCGTAGCTCACAAATATAGGTTGCGCAGGACTATTTTTTACCACAGCTAAAAGTAGGTTTTCACCGCAAACAGGAACTGGTCGATAAATATCTGCTTGAACGCGGCGATATTGTTCTGCTCATAGAACATCAGCATGGCCTTCTTGTAATCTATTGAATCGACACTTCTGAATGATATGGGACAGTGTCCATATGCTATCAGTATGCCGTTGCTTATGATACGTGCCGTGCGCTTGTTTCCATCGGTGAAAGCCTGTATGTATGAAAGGAGCACAAGTGCCAGTAACGCTTTTTCAAACACTTCGCTCTTTCCGTTGACAAGCAGGCAGCTGTCTTCAAGGGCTTCCCTGATTTGGAACTCGTTGTCAAGTGGCTGGTAGTTTGTACCGGTGATGCCGACCCTGCGGTGACGGATGTTGCGTTCAACCCCAAGCTCTTTGGTGAGCAGGGCATGGATTTCCTCTATGCGGCCCAACGATATTTCTTTTAGGTAATCAGGTTCATCAAGGATAAAGTCAAGGGCGTCCTTGTGGTTGAGCAGCATGACGGCTTCCTCTTTGGTCTTGCCGTTGGCTGTCTGTTTTTCCTTTAACAGGCGCTCTGTCTCAAGCAACGAATAAGTGTTGCCTTCTATCTGCGATGACTTCCACGACAGGTCGATGCCTAACCTCTCCATTTCCTTGCGGTATTCCAAGTCTGTCATTTCCGACAGGTGCTGACGGTATTTTGACTGAGCATCATGTAATATCGCCAGTTCGTCATCTGTGAACAGGCGTACAGCAGGCAGTACCCCGCGTATAAGGTCAAAGTTGAAACTTTCCTGGACTGTGCGCTCGTCTATGTCCTTATTGAAATAGGTGTCAAGATTGAGCGGCATTGTCAAATGAGCCTGTGGAGTGAGCCTGTATGTGGTGGCAGGTCCCTTGCCAACTACCTCGACATACCCTTTTCCCACGCAATCGGCAATTATGCGCTTCAAGGTACGTTCACCGATTTCTGATGTTAGTCCGCTGCCAATATCCGCGCGTTTGGAGAGCGGATGATAATGCAGATATTGCAATATTTCTATCTCTGTTGTCATATCGAAAAACTTTAATCGGGACAAAGATACTGCTTTTTTGCCGAAAATCGGGTCAAGTTGTCCCGATTTTTAAGTTTATTTGACCGTTTTTGTCCCGATTGTAACTATTCTCTGGGGGCTTAAACATGGCAGAAACATATCATTAGGGGTAAAAATTGTTCAGAAACAGGTTGAAAAATGGCATAAAAAGGCATGAAAAAGTAGAATACATCATAAAAATGTGAGAAAATGCATTGAGAAAAACATAATAAATGTTTATAATGTGACCAGTTCCATACGGTTGGAATTGGCGGTTTCACTTATATGGAACACATTGTCCATGCGTATGAACAGCCGTTATTTGCAATATCCGTTCAGCTGGATTGCAATAGGAAGTAAATATGATGGTGATAGATGATTTATCCATCACCCTATCTATCACCCATTTGCTGTCTTGTAATGCTCTGTATGTAAGTCAGTTCGTTTACGATGGGTGATAGATGATAGATTTTTTGCAAAAAAAACTTTTTCTTGTGTAAAACTCTGCCTAAAACATTTATTTGTATGGAATTTTATGTTTTTTCCTATAAAAAATCTTATAACGGCATGGAGTTTAAAAGAAAAAGATGTATCTTTGCAAAATAATTAAAACAAATCTAAATATGAGAAGACTTATTGAAAAATGTACGATGTTCGTGGCATTGGCAGCTATGACCCAAATGCCTGTTAAGGTGATGGCAGGCGACATCTATGTAAGTACACTTGGCTCTGACCGTGGGGACGGCACCTGTGAGCGCCCTTTTGCTACCCTTGACCGTGCCTTGAAACAGGCGCGCGAATGGCGGCGCTTGCACAATGCCAATGTCAACGGCGGTATATATATAAAAATGTGTGACGGAACATATTGCATAGAAAAACCGCTGTTTCTCCGACCTGAGGACAGTGGCACGGCAGCATCGCCCACAGTGATATGCACAGCCAAGGACGGTGGAAAGGTGGTGATAAGTGGTGGCAAAAGGGTAACGGGTTGGCAGCAAGGCACAGCCGACAGCTGCGTGAGACCTGCCCTACAAGGAAAGATATGGACAGCTGATGCGCCCATGAACGGCAACAGAATGGTTGAGACCCGCCAGATGTGGGTGAACGGCAACAAGGCTCTGCGTGCCAGCATGTGCGCTGACGGCGAGATGGTGCGTATGACTGACTTCAGCACTTCAGATGAGAGTATTATCGTGCCGACAGCCTCACTGACTGAGGCAGGACTTACGGCAGCCAATTGCCGGCAGGCAGAGATGGTGGTGCATCAGCGTTGGGCAATAGCCATACTGCGCATAAAGGCGATGCGGGACTTGGGCAACGGTACCACAAGCGTGACCTTTCACAATCCTGAGAGCCATCTGGAGTTTGCACACCCGTGGCCGCAGCCTGTGATAGGCGGTGAGCGCGGCAACTCATCGTTTAACATCGTGAATGCACTGGAGCTGCTTGATGAGCCTGGTGAGTGGTATCAGGATTATCCAAACGGCAAGATATATTATTATCCACGCCAAGGAGAGGACATGACTAAGGCTGAGGCTGTGGTACCTGTATTGGAGAAACTGCTTATGGTTGAGGGCAGCAATGAGCGCAGAGTGAGCAACATCACATTCAAGAACATCAGCTTTGAGCATGCTGCATGGACAAAGCCGTCGCATGAGGGGCTGGTGACGCTGCAAGGCGGTTTTGCGCTGATTGACGCATATAAGCTGCATGAGCCTGGACTGCCCGAGAAGGCAGAGCTTGAGAATCAGGCGTGGATTGAGCGCCCGCAGGCTGCTGTGTCAATAAATCATGCGGATAATGTCGATTTCATCGGATGCTCATTCAGACATCTTGCCGCCACAGGCATTGACTATGAGATGTCATGCAGCAACTCCGTGATCAATGGCTGTACCATCAGTGACATAGGCGGTAACGGTATAATGATAGGTACTTTCCCCGATAAAGGATTTGAGACCCACGTGCCTTATTCTCCCAAAGTAGCCACAGACATGTGCCACGACATTATTGTGAGCGAATGCGAGTTGAGCAATGCCGCCAATGAGGACTGGGGAGCTGTAGGCATTGCCGCAGGATATGTGCGCGATGTCACCATTAACCGTAACCATGTGCATCATCTGCCTTATTCAGGCATTTGCGTGGGGTGGGGATGGACTGCCCTTGAGAGCGGCATGAGAAACAATCATATCACCAACAACGATGTTCACGATTTTGCACTTATGCTCTACGATGCAGGCGGAATATACACGTTGAGCAATCAGCCGGGAAGCACCATCACCGGCAATAAAATCTATAACATCGGCAAGTCGCCATACGCCACCAATGACCGTGCCTTTGAGATTTATTTCGACGAGGCTACCGACGGTTTCACGGTGAAAGACAACGACTGCACGGGACATTTCGGCTACAACAAACCGGGACCTGCAATGAAGATTGAAAATGAAACCGAGTAATCATAATGACATAAAGGAAGTGGAAGGTTGTTTTTTGGGGACGTTTTAATGAAAATGTCTTATCAGCCCCTCCTTTTTAATTATTAGGATGGCGAAAAGTGCGATTCCAACGGTGTTTATGCCCACTGAGGCCCAGAGAGGCAGACTGCTGTTATTGGTGCTATTGGCAGCGACAAACAGAATCGCGGCTACTGCCACATACAACAGAATGTCGCGCAGGGGGTAGGCTATGGGGTAATACTTCTGTCCCACGAAATAGCTCAACAGCATTGCTGTGGCATAGCCTGCCACGCCTGCCCAAGCGCACGCCATATAGCCGTATTGCGGTACGAATACCACGTTTACGGTTATAAGCACGGCGCAACCGATTCCAGAGAACCATGCTCCCCAGATGGTCTTGTCGATGAGCTTATACCAGAATGAGAGGTTGAAATATATGCCCATCATTATTTCGGCGACCATTACTATTGGCACCACCCGCAGCCCCTCCCAGTAGTCACTGCCTATGATATACCTTATTATATTTATATATCCCACCACACAGAGAAAAGCGAGCAGAGTGAAGATGATGAAGAACTTCATGGCACGGGCGTAGGTGTCGCGGTTGTCTTTATCTTTTGACTTCCCGAACACGAATGGCTCGTAGGCATAGCGGAACGCCTGAGTGATCATTGCCATAATCATTGCTATCTTCGAGGCTGCTCCATAGATTCCCAATTGTTCGTGGGCGTCTGGGGATGTATAGATGTAGGGGAAGAGTATCTTGTCGGCTGTCTGATTGAGTATGCCGGCGATACCCAGCACGAGTATGGGCCACGAGTAGGAAAGCATGCGCTTGGTGAGCTGCATGTTGATTGACGGTCGCACCACCGTAAGCTCCTTGTAGAAGCAGAGCATGATGAACCCCGTGCAGCCGAGATTAATGTAGAATACATAGCCTACAGGTGTCGGTTCGCCGCTGATTGAGGGGTAGATTACAAAGAAGAACACATTGAGGGCGATGTTGAGAATGATGAACAGCATTTTGAGACCGGCAAACTTCACCGGGCGCTTCTTGTATCGCAGATAAGAGAACGGTATGCACTGGAAGGCATCCATTGCTACCACGAGTGCCATTGTCCACACGTATTCAGGGTGCCCGGCATAGCCCATGACAGAGCTTATGGGACCGATGAAACCGAGGATTATTGCAACGAACAGCAGCGATGTGCATCCCACCATGGTGAGAATGTTGCCGTAGACCTTGGTTGCGTCCTCACCCTCCTTGTTGGCAAAGCGAAAAAAGGTTGTCTCCATGCCGTAGGTGAGAATCACCATGATAAGCGCAGTGTATGCGTAGACATTGGTCACGATGCCGTAGCCGCCGCTTGCCGCCGAAATTTTAGCGGTGTAAATGGGTACAAGAAGATAGTTGAGAAATCTTCCCACAATGCTGCTCATTCCATAGATGGCAGTGTCTTTTGCAAGTGACTTTAATGATGCCATAATTGTTAGTCTTTATCTTTTGTTTTCTTTATTTTTATCAGTTTTTCTGTTGTTAGTGACTTATGCAAAGAACATGTAGCACACCGCTATTGCCGCGATAATTCCGGCAAGGTCGGCGATAAGTCCGCAAGCCACTGCATGACGGGTGTATCGTATACCCACACTCCCGAAATATACGGCGAGGATGTAAAATGTAGTGTCGGTGCTGCCTTGGAACACACAGCTCAGACGGCCTGCAAATGAGTCTACGCCGTAGGTTGTCATGGCATCGACCATCATGCCGCGGGCACCGCTGCCTGAGAGGGGCTTCATAAGCGCAGTAGGCAAAGCTCCGATGAAATCGGTGTTTCCGCCGCATACCTCCACTAAATATCTTACACCGCCGATAATCATGTCCATGGCGCCAGATGCCCTGAACACACCTATAGCCACGAGTATTGCCACAAGATAGGGAATGATGCGCACGGCGGTGGAAAAGCCTTCCTTGGCTCCCTCGATAAACGCATCGTAGACATTTATCTTTTTTCGTACTCCTGCCAGAATAAAACCAATGATGATGCTCATCAGCAGAATGTTTGCCACAGTGGTGCTCACCGTATTCATTGTGTCCTTGTCCATCTGGCTGAATACCCATATTATTGTTGCCACGGCAAGGCTCATGCCTCCGAGGGTGAGCAGAAGCGTGCGGTTGAACAGGTTTATGCGCTGCCACAGACTGGTGACGATGATGCCTGCGAGTGTGGAAAAGAATGTGGCAAGCAACAGCGGCACAAACACGTCGGTGGGTTGTGCCGCTCCCATCTGCGCTCTATATACCATGATGCTTACGGGAATAAGAGTCAGTCCGCTGGTGTTGAGCACCAGAAACATTATCATAGGGTTGGTGGCTGTGTCTTTTTTCTTGTTCAGTTCCTGTAGCTGTTCCATAGCCTTCAGTCCCATCGGAGTGGCTGCATTGTCGAGATTGAGCATGTTGGCGGCAATGTTCATGAATATGCTGCCCATCACTGGGTGGTTCTTGGGTATGTCTGGAAACAGGCGCACAAACACTGGTGACAGCACCCGTGCCAACATATTGACCACACCGCCACGCTCACCAATCTTCATAATTCCCAACCACAGGGTGAGTACACCTGTGAGTCCGAGCGAAATCTCAAAGGCTGTCTTCGATGAGGTGAAGGTGGAGTCCATCATTGCCGGGAACACCCCGAAGTCGCCAGTGAACACCAGTTTTACCAGTGCCACTACAAAGGCGATGACGAAAAAAGCTATCCAAATATAATTCAGTACCACTGCCGTTTGTATTTTTATTGTTGCAAGTGAATAATTGTCGTGCAAAATTAAAACTTTTTTCCGAGATAAGCAAGCTATATGATTTTTTTTTATTAACTTTGCCACCAAAATACATTAAAATGTAATACACATCAATTTTATTAAATAAAAATGAAAACCAGATTATTAATAGTTCTCACTTTGATTGGCATGATAACAGTATCATGCAGCAAGGATTACTTTGATGAAGACCGCTACGAAGAGCTTATTACCGTTGCTTTCCCTGTGTCTGATGTTGATTCTACCCATAATTGGAATAGCACTGTAGAGTGTACTGCAAATATTGGCGTTGACATAGCCGAAGGCAAGACCTATACGGTGAAAGTCTATGAGAACAATCCCATGAGCGGTTATATGGGATATGTGCTGGTGCAGGGACAGGTGGAAAACGGCAATTCACTTGTGTCAAATTTCTCGCATCCGCAAGTGGAAAATACATTTTATGTGGCTGTAGTCGATGAGAGTGGTACCACCTACTCGCAATTGGTAACTGTGGAAAAAGGCATGCTGTCTGCAAAAATCACCGCCAACAGTCTTGCCGCGATGTCGGGTACGCAGAACAAAGTGCATGACATGGGGTTCGACATGAAATATTGCTTTGAGGACAGTTATCCGCAATCTGGCGATTACGATTTCAACGATGTGGTGATTGACAGCAAAATGACAAAAAACATAGGAAAAGTACAAACCACCATAACTTTTGACTTAACCCTTGAGGCTGTTGGCAGCACTAAGATGATGGCTGCCGCACTGCATGTCGCGGGACTTGGTGCCGCTGATGTGGAGAGTGTAACATGTGAAGGGGATTTGTTCAATTACTACATGTATGGATTGGGAAGTGCCGAAGGAAAAGACAAGAAAAAACTGTTTCCCGTTGAATTGCCAGAGGATGGCTATCTGCAGTCAGCTTTGCAGACAGGTATATACATTCCTTTGACCAATGATGTGCATTATGCCATGAATAATGGTGCGACAACAACAGGCGGAATGGTGGAGAGAATGAACTACAACACGATGCTTCCATCGCAAATGACAGACGTGAGTGCGGGAGGCAAGAATGCAAACATGCTCATGGGCAGAGACATCACTCCAGTGAAAGGTACAGTAACAATTACACTGAAACCAGGAGTTGGTGACAAGAACATAACAGTCAAAAACATCGATATGTTTATTATGGAGGAATATAATGGCGCAATATGGGAGGTGCATACATTCATATATAAGACCAAGCCGGTGGTGTTTGCACAGGGAATCTATGAGGAGAATATCTACCCATGGGCTGTTGCCGTGCCGGGCAGTAAGTTCAGATGGCCTGCCGAGGGGATATATCTGGGAGCATATAAAAATGCCGGAATGTTTGGAGGCGCATACCAGAAACTTGGACACTCGTTTGGAGAATGGGTAAAAGACAAGAATGATGCAAAGGATTGGTATCTGTACCCTACATCAAATGTGGTATATTGATAAAGAAAAGAGTTTCCGTAATGGAAACTCTTTCTTTAAGGTGGGCCATCTAGGGCTTGAACCTAGGACCTCCAGATTATGAGTCTGTTGCTCTAACCAACTGAGCTAAAAGCCCGACATAAACCATCATTCGGTGATTTACGGGTGCAAAGGTACTGCAATTTTTTCAAATCTCCAAATATTTTGGTGAAAATGTTGTATGAAATTTATATTTATTAGGTAAAAAAAGCATAGATATTTACATTTAAATACAAAATTGTAATTTTTATGAAGGTTATTCATCTTGAAAATAATATAACGCAAGAGCTGCCGTGTGTGGCAACAATAGGTTTTTTTGATGGGGTACATAAGGGGCATTTATATCTTATAGAACAACTGAAGTCCGTGGCAAAAGAGCATGGAATGGCATCAGCCGTGATAACATTCGACAAGCATCCGAGGCAGGTGCTTTCACCCGATACACCGACTGCAATGCTGAGTACGCTTGATGAAAAAATCGTGGCTTTGTCGAAAACTGGCATTGACATCTGCATCATTGTGCCGTTTACACGGGAACTGGCGGCTCTGTCTGCATTCGACTTTATGAACGGCACACTTAAACCGCTGAGCGTTAAAATGTTGCTTACAGGCTATGATAACCGCTTTGGGCACAACCGTTCTGAAAATTTTGAGAACTATACAGAATACGGCAGGCAAATAGGCATACAGGTAATAGAGGCAAAACCGTATGAATATAATGGGAAAAACGCCAGTTCATCGCTTATCAGGCGTATGATTGCAGATGGAGATGTCGATGCCGCCAACACATATCTTGGCAGACCGTATACCATCACTGGAGTTGTGGTGGAGGGCTACCACATAGGTCGCAGCATCCACTTCCCTACGGCAAACATCGAGGTGGAGGATAGCAACAAATTGATTCCAAAGCCTGGTGTATATGCCGTGAAAGTGCGCTTGAACAACGCCATGGAGTATAAATATGGTATGATGAACATTGGCAGCCGTCCCACTTTCAACGGCTCACGCATAACCATCGAGGTGAATATCTTCAACTGTAAAGAACGCCTGTATGGCGAGACTGTCATCGTGGCAGTATGCCATCGGCTGAGAGACGAAAGGAAGTTTGCTGATATTGCCGCACTTAAAGAACAGCTAAAGGCAGATGCTGAGGCTGCTAAGGCAATACTTCAGTCTAATAGTCTTTAAGTTTAAGATGTGTCCTGAAAGGTTTTAGGGCACATCTTAAACTTTATATCTGCTTTCTTACTTCTTTTGTGCGCCGAAATAGCTGTAGTGTGAGTTGTCTGGATTGACTACTATCTGCTCAACCACCACCTCCGGGTCAATCATCACGATGCTAAGCCTGTGTTTTCCCGGGGTAGTGTCAAACGACACTTTAAGCCAGCGGATATTGTCAAAAACCTCGTCACGTCGGGGCAGCTTCTTTCCGTTGAGCCATCCGCTGAGCAAGAGATTGTTATGCTGTGGCAGAGGTTTGAGTACTCTCGACACTGCAAGGTTCTGCGGTGTGTATTCGTTGAATGTGTCAACCAGTCCCTGACGTGCGTCAATGACCTTCATCGGCTGGTCGTCAATCTGTACGCCAAGGCGCAATCCGCGCTCTGGATGGATATCCTGAGTGGGCAATATGCCGACGGCAATCATGTTTCCAGTCAGTTCTATCTCGTATTCAAGGGCTGCGCCATTGCCCGACATGTTGCTGGAAGCCGTTACATTATTGCTGCCCATGCACCCCTTGCCGCGGCCGAGGTCAGGTAGGAAAATCCATTTTGCATCTTTCCCGTCGGTCTTATGACTATATTTATAAGCAGGAATAGAGTATTCTGTTGTGGTGTCGGGAGCAATATTGTTCGCAATTTTGAAACCAAGAGTCATAGGGTTGGCATTCTTCTCGGGTATTGACCATTTAGTATATCCTATATGGTTGTCGAGCATCATACCGTCCCATTTACCGCCAGCCATCACCTTATTATAATAATCGGTCATACGCCGGTCTTTCTCCATAAGAGCTTCGACGGCAAGCGAATCGCCCATTGTAGAGTAGTTGTATATCTGCGCAACACCTGCACTGCCCACAACGGGATAATACACCAACTGATAGAAAGCATCCTGCGCCTCTTGTGGCAACACTGCCCTCAGATTTTCACAGCGCACTGTGAGCGATTGCCATAAGGCATTGGTGCGCAGCATCTCTTCGTTGTTGAATATTCCGGGATATTGCACCTCTGGTTTACGCCATAGATTGTACTTACTGTATTTACCGATGATATCGGCTATCTCTACGGCATGCCTGTCGCCGAAGATACTTGCAGCGAAATCTTCAAGATAAGCCTGTTCGTCACCGGGGGTAATGGAATCAGGATTCCAGGCATATTTCATTATGAAATCGATGGGCATTTCTTTAGGCTTGAGATCACCGACATTGATAATCCATATCCGGTCAATGCCCGACTTATATGCAAGATTCAGTTGCTCGCGTAGTTTTGGTACTGTGGTTGTGTTCACCCAGCGGTCATTCCACGGTCCGCCGTTCATGTCTATATGGTAATACATACCCATGCCGCCTTTGCGTTTGCGCTCACGTTCGCTGCCCATACGCCGTATGTATCCCCAATTGTTGTCGCAGAATAGCAGAGTAACGTCATCGGGCACGGTAAATCCGGCATCATAGTAACGCTGCACTTCAGTGAAGATAGCCCATAGCTGCGGCACCTCGCTTGCCTTCTTGCGATGCACGCGACTGATGATGCGCCGTTGACAGTCAATCACCTTGCCGAGAGTCGTCATGTTGTCCGCATCGTTTCCTGTACCCATAGCCACGTCGCCGTCGCCACGCATTCCTATGGTGATGAGGTTCTCATAATCTTTTGATTTCTCTATGCCTTCAGTGAAAAAACGCTCTATGCCTTTGGGATTCTTTGCATAGTCCCACGGTCCCACCTCATCGCGCCGGCGTGTGTATTCCTTGTGGGCACGCATCATCGGCTCATGGTGTGAAGTGCCCATAACTATGCCCATTTCATCGGCGACTTCTGGTGATAGAGGGTCATCTTCGTTAAATGCGGAGTTCCACATTGCAGGCCAGAAATAGTTGGCTTTCAGCCGTAGCAGCAACTCAAATATCTTGCTGTAGGCTTTGGAGTTTATGCCTCCGAAGTGCTTTGTTGCCCATGTGCCGAACGACGGCCATTCATCGTTGATGAATATGCCGCGGTATTTTACCTTTGGAGAAGGCTGTACCAAACGTCCGCTGCAATAATAAACACTGTCACGGTGAGCTACAGGTGCGTCTGCCCACCAATACCATGGTGATACGCCTATGAGTCGGCTTATTTCATATATGCCATAGATGGTGCCGCGCTTGTCGCTGCCTGCGATTATCAGATTCCCGTCAACAACATCTATCAGATAGGATTCCCATTGTCCTTTCACCTCACTGACATCTATCTTGTGTTTCTGTATCATGCGGTCAATGAGTCTGCTTTTACCGATAGTTCCTGCAAGAATTGCTCCCTTGACGGTTGTTTCCCCTGCAATTATTTCCGAAGGCGTTCCTGTTACCTTACGCACATCGTCACCAAGGTCATGCGCAGCTCTGATTATGCCTTTCCAGTCGTTATTGTCAACAACGATAGGAGCACTATGACCGTCGGCTGATATACAAAACTTATCTCTTACACCTGCAGCGGCGCATGACAGTGAGATGATATAAAACGAAATAAAACAAATAATACTTTTTCTCATATATATTCACTTTTTAATTAGTGTTTATTTTTCCTATAACTGACACTTCCGACAATTTTGGACACACCTGTGCGGGAAATACTATTCTTACAAACCTCGCTGTCACCGGACTTGCGAGAGTGTTGGTCACCTCCTGTTTGGAAGAGATGTCAAATATCCTATCCCAGTGTTCTCTGTCTGCCGACACTTCAACCCTTGCGCTGCTGACATTGTCTGCAAACAATATCCTGACTTGCGATATACTCATTCCGCGCTCGGTGTCAAGCATCCAGAATGATTCTTTGCCGTCTGCCAATGGCTGCCAGTAAGTGCCGTTGTCGCCGTCGGCGGCAAGTCCCGGCGAGTGTCCTATGGTAGAGCTGCTTGCAAAAGCAGGACTGTTAAGCCCGTACGTCTGCGCCTGCTCCTCGTTCTTTACATATTTTCTGTAATCGCGTTGTTCTGTTTGCGGCGACAGTCCCGGCACATAATCCGGTGCACCAACAAACTCCAGTTCCGCTCTACTGCTTTCCAAACCGTCGGCACTGGACTCTACAACGGTATGCCCTGCATAATATGAACGCATGCTTATGGCAGCCTTCCCGTCCTGAATACGTATGTCGCTGCCGGCACTGAATGTTATGGTGCGCCCCGTAGGAAACTCGCCTGGACCTGATATTATTTTCAGTGTTACATCTGGGGTGTTGCTCAATTCACGCCCTTCGGCATCAACAACAGAAACAGTCAGCTGAACATCATCTGTACCGTCGGCACGTATTCCCTTGTTTTTTGAAGCATACAGACGTACAGCCGTCGGCTTTCCATGCACTGGCCATTCAGGAGGAGCAATGTGCATGTATTCATTGCGATACCAATACCATGAACGTTTGGGCAGACGGAAATAATCCACAATGCCCATTTTTCCCAGGTTGTCGCCAAAGATGCTGCCGTGGTCGAAACCGCACCAGATGGCATGACCTCCGCGCCATTGTCTGCCTTTCCAGCCTTCGTCACGGTTTAAGTCTCCCCAGTTGGCACCATATTTGCCGGGACGGTCGGATGTGACACTTCCATACTCCGACACCATGTTGGCAACATCAGGATTCTGAAAATCCAGTATGTTTGCTCCGTCGCCGTTATATCCAGCCACATCGCCGATTAAGTCAATACGCTCTGCTCCTAACGGACGCTGTGCACCGCCTATGGCTGCAGGGCGTGTAGGGTCGAGCTTGTGGGTGTGTGCCACCATTCTTTTCAGTAGCTTGCGTACGCCAGGCATTGTTCTGCCGTCGGTAAAAAACGGTTCATTGCACATACTCCATACAAACACTGACGGATGATTGAAGTGCATGCGTATCATCTCTTCCAGCTGCTGAATGCAACTCGCCTCAAAGGCTGCTGTGTCGTTGGGATTAACAGGATAAGCGCTTGCTGTCCACCATCCGTCGTCCTTAGGACCCGCTGTGCCCCAAAACGGTGCTTCCGACCAAAACAGTATTCCCTGACGGTCACACTCGTCAACGAATGCCGGGGAGTGAGGATAATGTGAACCACGAATCATATTAAATCCTGCCTCTTTCATCATGCGTACATCACGACGGGCTGCCTCATCTGTCACAGCATCCCCCCATCCAGCCTGATCCTGATGAACATTGGCACCACGAAGCTGCAGATGACTGCCGTTTAGGAAAAAACCGTCATTGACAGTCCATTTGAACCAACGGAAACCAAAAGTCTGTGTCTCTTCATCAATCAGCCTGTTGCCGTCATACAGTCTTACCGTAGCCTTATAAAGGTATGGAGATGTGGGGCTCCAGAGATGGGGCTTGGTAATCTCATCGGTGACAATCTGGCACGACTCTTTTTTTAGGTGTGTAATAACTGCTCCGCTTGCATCCTTGATTTCCAGCTCCGCACGCAATTTCCTTGCAGAGATATTCTCAACGTCCATATCTACAGCCACAACAGAACTTTTACCGTTGTTGCGCTCCAATGTCGGTGTTGTTATTCTTATACCGTTCTGACGTATATGGGCGACAGCTGATTTCCTGACGAGTCTCACATTACGGTAAATGCCTCCGCTAAAAACATGCTCACCGCCACGTGGAGCCAGCACCGGGCACCAGAGATTGTTAACTCTCACTGCAATCAGGTTATCACCCTTGTGTGCCTTTGATGTGAAATCAACAGAGAAAGCTGTATATCCTCCCCTATGACTTCCTGCCAGTTCACCGTTAACATATACTTCTGCCTCTTGAAACACACCGTCAAATTCCAGACTTAGCCGTTGTCTCATATCGTTTGCCGTAAGCCTTATCATCTTGCGGTACCATCCGTAACCCACATAGAAGTCCTTAGACATAAAATAGGGAATACTGAACGAGTGTGGCAGTCCCACTGGCTGCCAGCCGTCGACAGCTGAGCTGTCATCGTCCAGTCTAAACTGCCAACCGGCATTTATTGTCTGTACTTCGCGCACCGTTTTCATCCCGTTTTGTGCATTGACAAACAGTGACATTACCGTGGCTATGGCAAATAAAAATATTTTTTTCATTAGATTTAATTTTTTGAGTGCAAAATTACGAAATATATGGCAAAAGGCATTCTGATTTTGTATCGAATACTTTGGATATTGTGTCAAAAGTCCGCAGAAATTGTCTTTTGTGGTACATATTTATTTGATTATGTTGTAAAAAGCGGTATTATCTGTTATTGCTTCTGTTGTCGTTTCTATTTTTTTGAATCATTGATGAAGATATGAATGCAGATTAAGAAGATTACATAAAAGCCATTGGAATATGAAAAAACATACTATGTAAGCAAACTTACAATATGGAATATAATAACTGTTGTTTATTTTTGTTTTGTTACTGTAAATTGGCGTTTGTGTTACAAATTGAAACTTTGGCACAAATCGTAGATTTTTGAAAGGAAAATTTATAGCATATTGATAGAAAATAAGTAATTTTGCAGCCAAAATGCAACAATAAAAGGAGAAATAACAAACTAAACGCAACGAAATATGGTAAAAGGATTGTATAACGCCGAGAATGAGCACGATGCCTGCGGAGTGGGCATGGTGGTGAACATACACGGCAACAAGAGCCACGAGCTTGTGGACAATGCACTGAAGGTGCTGGAGAACATGCGCCACCGTGGAGCCGAGGGAGCTGACGGGCGCACGGGCGACGGCGCGGGCATAATGCTGCAGATACCGCACGAGTTCATTCTGCTGCAGGGAATACCGGTGCCCGAGAAAGGAAAGTATGGCACGGGACTGGTGTTCCTGCCCAAGGATGAAGAGCGGCAGGCTGGCATTCTGCAGGTGATGATTGAGGAGATAGAGCGCGAGGGACTGAGCCTGATGCACCTGCGCAACGTGCCCACCAACCCCGACTGTCTGGGAGAGAGCGCCCTGCAGAGCGAACCAGCCATCAAGCAGGTGTTCATAACGGGCGTAAGCGATGACAAGGTGGCATGCTTCGACCGCACCTTATATATAATAAGGAAGAAGATAGAGAAACGCATAGCCGACAAGGACTTCTACATCTGCTCGCTGTCAAACAAGAACATAGTGTACAAGGGTATGCTGTCGAGCACACAGGTGAGAGCCTACTTCCCCGACCTCACCAACAACTATTTCACCAGCGGACTGGCGCTGGTTCACTCGCGCTTCTCAACCAACACCTTCCCCACATGGAGCCTTGCACAGCCTTTCCGCCTGCTGGCACACAACGGAGAGATAAACACCATAAGGGGTAACCGCGGATGGATGCAGGCACGCGAAAGTGTGCTCAACAGTGGCGCACTGGGCGACATACGCCAGATAACGCCAATAGTGCAGAAGGGCATGAGCGACTCGGCAAGCCTCGACAACGTGTTTGAGTTCTTTGTTATGAGTGGATTGAGCCTGCCCCACGCCATGAGCCTGATGGTGCCCGAGAGCTTCAACGACAAGAACCCCATAAGCGAAGACCTGAAGGCTTTCTACGAATACCACTCTATATTGATGGAGCCGTGGGACGGTCCTGCCGCCCTGCTCTTCAGCGACGGCAGGTTTGCCGGAGGAATGCTCGACCGCAACGGTCTGCGCCCGGCGCGCTACACCATCACCACCAACGACACGATGGTGGTGGCAAGCGAGGTGGGCGTGATGGACTTTGAACCGTCGCAGATAGCCGAGAAAGGACGCCTGCAGCCGGGAAAGATTCTGCTGATAGACACTCAGGAGGGCAAAATCTACTACGACGGCGAGATAAAGGAGCGCCTGGCAGCCGAGCACCCCTACCGTCAGTGGCTCAGCACCAACCGCATACAGCTGGAGAAGCTGAGAAGCGGACGTAAGGTGAACAACAGCGTCGACGACCTTGTGCGCAAGGAAGTGATGTTCGGCTACGGCGAGGAGGATGTAGACGGTACCATTGTGCCGATGGCAGTGAACGGCATGGAGCCTACAGCCGCCATGGGCAACGACACCCCACTGGCTGTGCTGAGCGACAAGCCGCAGATATTCTTCAACTACTTCCGCCAGCAGTTTGCGCAGGTCACCAACCCTGCCATCGACTCCATACGCGAGGAGCTTGTAATGTCGCTCACCGAGTATATCGGTCGTGTGGGCTCGGGAATACTCCAGCCCGACGAGACCAACTGCAAGATGGTGCGCCTGCCCCACCCGATTCTGAACAACACTCAGCTCGACATTCTCTGCAACATACGCTACAAAGGTTTCAACACCGTGAAGCTGCCCATAGTGTTTGAGTGCAGCAAGGGCGAGAGCGGACTGCGCGACGCGCTGGACGACCTGTGCCGAAAGGCTGCGCAGAGCGTTGACGAGGGATTCAACTATATTATCCTGACCGACCGCGACACCGACGAGAGCCACGCCGCTATACCGTCGCTGCTGGCAGTGAGCGCCGTACACCACTACCTTATTTCGGCTGGCAAGCGTGTGCAGACCGCGCTGATAGTGGAGAGCGGCGAGATAAGGGAGACCATGCACGCCGCACTGCTGCTGGGCTACGGTGCATCGGCAATATGCCCGTATATGACTTTCGCCATTCTCGACGATTTGGTGAAGCGCGGCAAGATACAGGAGGACTACGGCACTGCCGAGGCAAACTATATAAAGGCTGTGAAGAAGGGACTCTTCAAAATCATGGCAAAGATGGGTATCTCGACCATCCGTTCCTATCGCGGAGCAAAGATTTTCGAGAGCATCGGACTGTCGGAGCGCCTGCTGCGCAACTATTTCGGCACCGAGATTTCAACCATCGGCGGCATCGGACTGGAGACAATTGCACGCGATGCTGTGGCACTGCACAACCAGGCTTACTCAAAGAAGCTGAACACCGACTTCCTGCCAAGTCTCGGACAGTTCCACTACCGCAAGGACGGCATCAAGCACGCATGGAACCCGGAGACAATAGTGAAGCTGCAACTCGCCACACGCACGGGCGACTATGCCAAGTTCAAGGAATACACCAAGGCTGCCGACGAGAAGGACGCGCCGATATTCATACGCGACTTCTTCGGATTCAAGCGCAACCCGATATCAATAGACCAGGTAGAGCCGGTGGAAGAGATTGTTAAGCACTTCGTGGCAGGAGCCATGTCGTTTGGTGCCCTATCAAAGGAAGCCCACGAGGCAATCTGTCTGGCAATGAACGCTCTCGGTGCACGAAGCAACACCGGCGAGGGAGGCGAGGACAGCGAGCGCTTCCACTCAACCGTTGACGGCATTTCTCTGTCGTCGAAGACCAAGCAGGTGGCTTCGGGACGTTTTGGAGTGACAACCGAATATCTTGTGAACGCCGAGGAGATACAGATAAAGGTGGCTCAGGGAGCAAAGCCCGGCGAGGGCGGACAGTTGCCGGGATTCAAGGTGAACGAGATAATAGCCAAGACACGCCACTCAATACCGGGAATCTCGCTCATATCACCGCCGCCGCACCACGACATATATTCAATAGAAGACTTGGCACAGCTGATATTCGACCTCAAGAACGTGAACCCGCAGGCAGCAGTGAGCGTGAAGCTCGTGGCAGAGAGCGGTGTGGGAACAATCGCCGCCGGTGTGGCAAAGGCAAAGGCAGACCTGATAGTAATCTCCGGAGCCGAAGGCGGTACGGGAGCAAGTCCGGCATCGTCGATGCGCTTTGCGGGCATCAGTCCTGAGATTGGCCTTGCCGAGACACAGCAGACACTCATAAAGAACGGACTGCGCGGACAGGTGCGCCTGCAGGCAGACGGTCAGCTGAAGACAGGCCGTGACGTGGTGATGATGGCGCTGCTCGGAGCCGAGGAGTTTGGTTTCGGAACGTCGGTGCTCATCGTGCTTGGCTGTATGATGATGCGCAAGTGCAACCTCAACACCTGCCCCATGGGCGTGGCAACTCAGGACCCGAAGCTGCGCGCCAACTTCATAGGTCACTACAAGTATCTGATAAACTTCTTCAGATTCATGGCGCAGGAGGTGCGCGAGTACTTGGCTGAGATGGGATTCACAAAGCTCAACGACATTGTGGGACACACCGAGCTGATAGAGAGAAAGGCAGCCTACGGCGACAACGCAAAATATGCGCTGCTCGACTTCAGCCGACTGCTGTACAGGGAGCAGACCGACAACGCCTTGTACCACGTCACCGACCAGCATCACGAGCTGGAGAACGTGCTCGACCAGCAAATAATACGTGCGGCACAGCGCGCAATAGACACGGCGCAGGAGGTGAACCTCGACTACGCCATAAAGAACACCGACCGCGCCTGCGGACTGATGCTCAGCGGAACAATAGCACGGAAGTACGGCGGCGAGGGACTGCCCGACAACACCGTAAACATTAAGTTCAAGGGCTCGGCAGGACAGAGCTTCGGAGCATTCCTCACCAAGGGCGTGAGCTTCAAGCTGGAGGGCGAGGCTAACGACTACTTCGGCAAGGGACTCTCAGGAGGACGAATAGCCATACTGCCGCCGGTGCGCAGCAACTTCGAGGCTGAGAACAACATCATAGCAGGCAACACGGGACTCTACGGAGCCACCAGTGGCGAACTCTACGTCAACGGTAAGGTGGGTGAGCGTTTTGCAGTGCGCAACTCGGGAGCCATCGCAGTAATCGAGGGAGCTGGCGACCACTGCTGCGAGTACATGACCGGCGGCCGCGTGGTGGTGCTCGGCGAGACGGGACGCAACTTTGCTGCCGGCATGAGCGGCGGTGTGGCTTACATCTGGGACAAGAAACATGATTTCGACTACTTCTGCAACATGGACATGGTGGAGATAAACCTCGTGGAGGACAACAGCTACCGCAAGGAACTGCACGAGCTCATACGCCAGCACTATCTGTACACCGGTTCAAAGCTGGCGCGCACAATGCTCGACGACTGGAACCGCTACGTGGAGGACTTCATACAAGTGGTGCCGATAGAGTACAAGCGGGTGCTGCAGGAAGAGCAGATGAAGAAACTGCAACAGAAAATCGCCGACATGCAGAGAGACTATTGAGAAAATGAAGAATGAAGAATGAAGAATGAAGAATCAGCCTGCGGGGCTATATATACACATATTATTCTTTGTTGTTTGTTCTTGTTCTTCAACAAGTGGTTAATTTTAAAATATAAAAGAATAAGGATTAAGCATAAGGATTTAAGGAGAAATGATTGACTTCCCGTGCGGTCACCGACCGTTGATTCTTCATTCTTCATTCTTCATTCTTCATTTAAAAACTATGGGAAATCCAAAAGCATTTTTGACAATACACCGCCAAGAGGCGGGATACAGACCGGTGCATGACCGTATTCATGATTTTGGTGAGGTGGAACAGACGCTCAACAGCAAGGAGCGCCGGCAGCAAGCATCGCGCTGCATGGACTGCGGTGTGCCTTTCTGCCACTGGGCATGCCCGCTGGGCAACAAGCCGCCAGAGTGGAACGATGCTCTGTACAAGGGTGACTACGAACTGGCTTACCGCCTGCTCAATGCTACCAACGACTTTCCGGAGTTCACGGGCCGCGTGTGTCCCGCACTCTGTGAGAAGGCGTGCGTGCTAAACCTCATAGAACATGAGCCCACCACCAACCGCGAAGACGAGGCTGCCATCACCGAAATGGCGTTTCAGGAGAACTACGTGAGGGCTGAGGTGCCCGAGCGCAACGGCAAGAGCGTGGCGGTGATTGGCGCCGGACCGGCAGGACTCGCCACCGCCAACCAGCTGAACAAAAAGGGCTACAAGGTGACGGTGTTTGAGAAGATGGAAGCTGCTGGCGGACTGCTTCGCTACGGCATCCCTAACTTCAAACTCAACAAGGCAATCATCGACCGCCGCCTGAAGGTGCTCGAAGCCGAAGGCATAGAGTTCCGCTACGGTCAGAACATCAGCGAAGACAAGCTGCCCGAGGGATTCGACGCCTACGTGATAGCCACGGGCACCCCCGTGGCGCGCAACCTCAACATTCCGGGGAGAGAACTGGAAGGCGTGTACTTCGCACTTGAGGTGCTGAGCCAGCAGAACCGCATGCTCGCAGGCATAGAGTTCGACAAGCGCGAGATTATAAGCGCCAAGGGCAAGGACGTGCTGGTAATCGGCGGCGGTGACACGGGCAGCGACTGCATAGGCACCGCCCACCGTCAGGGCTGCAAGAGCGTGACCCAGATAGAGATTATGCCAAAGCCCGTGGAAGGACCGGTGGACCCGAAGAACCCGTGGCCCAACTATCCGCGCACGCTCAAGACCACATCGAGCCACGAGGAGGGATGCACCCGCCGCTGGAACATTAACTCGCTGGAGTTTATCGGCAAGAACGGCAAGCTCACGGGAGTGAAGGTGCAGGAAATAGACTGGCAACCAAACCCGGAGGGCGGGCGCCCCATAATGGTGGAGAAAGGCAAGCCCGAGATAATAAAATGCGAGATGGTGATGCTCGCCATGGGCTTCCTCAAGCCGGAGCACACTGCCACGGGCGACAACGTGTTCTTTGCAGGCGATGCCGCTACGGGACAGAGCCTCGTGGTGAGAGCCATGGCAAACGGACATGAGGCAGCAAAGAAAGTGGACAACTATCTTTCGGGAAAATAATTCAGAGCATAGACAATACAAAATCCAAACACATGGAATCCGCGACATGATGTATGAAAGTCATGTCGCGGATTTTTATGTCTTATACGGTTAAAAAAGACAAAAAAATGAAGTTTCGCCACTTCCGAATGCTGTATTAAAATATTTTTTTGTATTTTTGCAGAAATTATAAAGCTACAATCTAAAATGTCAAACGAACAACCCAACGAACTGGAACGGCTGCGACGCCTGTCGCAACAGGCTCGAATAGGCTGGTGGACAGCAGACTTTAAAAAGAGAGAGTACTGCTGTTCGGAATATTTGTGTCATCTTTTCAATCTGGAAGAATGCACGATGAAATTCGCCGACTATGCAAAATTCATCCACGAGGACTACCGTCAGCACATAAGCCGGAAGTTTCTCGCCATTGAAAAAGGCTTGTGCCTGTTCGACGAGACCTATCCCGTGCATACCAGCGAGGGACTGATATGGCTGCGCTCACTGTGGAACGGCGAAAAGGAATATCTGCCCGACGGTACCATGACGGTGTTCGGGACATTGCAGCAGACAAAGGCTCCTGATGACAAGGACATGGCACGCACCATGAACGACCTGATGTTCAGGCAGGGTGCCATCACGCAGTCGCTCACACATTTTCTCAACGAGGACAACATGGACGCTGGAGTGTACGAGATTCTGACAGACATCATGGGATATTTCAAGGCTGGACGTGCCTACATCTTTGAATACGACGAATCGGGACAGTACCAGAGCTGTACCTACGAGGTTGTGGCAGACGGTGTCAGTCCCGAAAAGGACACGCTGCAGGCACTGCCCATATCGGTGGTGCCGTGGTGGACAGAGCAGATAAGAAGCAAAAAGGTGATACTGTTTGAAAGCGTTAACCGCCACGAAGGAATGACCAACGGCGAATTTGATATTCTTGCGCGCCAGAACATCAAGGCGCTGCTGGTGGTGCCGCTCATTGCAGGCTCGAAAGTTAAAGGATATATGGGCGTGGACATTGTAGACCGTGTGGAGCAGTGGACCGACAGCGACTATCAGTGGCTCTCTTCGCTTGCAGGTATAATAAGCATTTGCACCGAACTGCTCCGCGCCAAAGGATATGCCGAGGAGACCAACCGCCTGAAGAGCGCATTCCTTGCCAACATGAGTCACGAGATACGCACGCCGCTCAATGCCATCGTAGGCTTTGCAAACCTGTTGGGAATGGCCGACGATGAAGAGGAGAAGCAGGAATTTGTCAACATAATAAACACCAACAGCGACCTGTTGTTGCAGCTCATCAACGATATTCTCGACATGTCGCGCATTGAGGCTGGAATGCTGGAGTTTAACATGGGCGAAATGGACGTGAACTTGCTATGCGACAGCATCGTGAAGGCAATGCAGCTAAAGGCAAAGCCTGGAGTGGAGGTGATATTCGACCAATGTCTGCCCCAATGCCGCATTGTGAACGACAGCAAGCGCCTGAATCAGGTAATATCTAACTTTGTAAACAATGCCATCAAGTTTACTTCCAGCGGTAGCCATCAAAGTGGGCTATGAGAAAGTGGACAACGGACATCTGCGCTTCCATGTCACCGACACGGGAACGGGCATTGAGCCAAGCAAGTGCAGCAAGGTGTTCGATCGCTTTGTGAAGCTCAACTCGTTTGTACACGGCACTGGACTAGGACTGCCCATAAGCAAGAGCATAATCACGCAGTTGGGAGGCGAGATTGGAGTGAAGAGTGAATTGGGGAAAGGCTCAACTTTCTGGTTCGTTATTCCGATTATTCCGCCGGAGGTGTAGGAGAGTGTTAAGGAAGTTAAGGGGAAGCAGTCAGAAAAGCCTGTCACTGCTTACATTGTGTCACAATTTTAGGCACGGATTACACGGATTTTCACGGTTTTTCTTATTTATCTTATCCGTGAAATCCGTGTAATCCGTGCCTAAAAGAAAGTGCGACAGACGTTTTCGGACAATCTGTGGTAAGTAAAAGACAAGGGGAGTAAACTATTTCTCCTCTGCCAGCACAAAGTCGAGCTGTTTCTTCTCAAGGTTTGCTCCTGCAACCTTTATCCTCAACTCGTCTCCAAGCTGATACTTGTGATGGTGGCGGCGTCCCACGAGACAGTAGTTCTTCTCGTCAAGGTCGTAGTAGTCGTCGTCGAGGTCGCGCAGTGAGACAAGTCCCTCGCAGTGGTTCTCGTCAATCTCCACATACACACCGTAGCTCTGGATGCCGCTGATGTGACCGGTGTAGACATTGCCTACCTTGTCCTCCATAAACTCCACCATCTTGTATTTGATGGAATCGCGCTCAGCGTTTTGAGCCGTTATCTCCATGTCGCTGCAATGCTCGCACAACTCCTCGTAATAATCCTTGTTGGCAGACTTTGCACCCTCCTGATAGCTTGTGAGCAGACGGTGAACCATGGTGTCGGGATAGCGTCGGATGGGCGACGTGAAATGAGTGTAGTAATCGAACGCCAGTCCGTAGTGCCCGATGTTGTGAACGCTGTATTTCGCCTTCATCATAGCCCTGAGCGCCACGGTCTCTATGAGCTTCTGCTCCTTGGTGCCGTGACATTCTTCCATCAACGAGTTAAGACTCCTTGAGATGGCACCCTTGGTTCCCGCCGTCTTCATCTTATAGCCAAACTTCACCACAAACTCGCGCAGAGTCTCGAGCTTCGTCGGGTCGGGCGCATCGTGTATGCGGTAGGGCAGCGTCTTTGCCTTCTGTCCCTTCTTCACCTTGCCGATGCTCTCAGCCACCGTGCGGTTGGCAAGCAGCATAAATTCCTCTATCAGCTTGTTGGCATCCTTCGACATCTTGAAGAAGCAGCGCGTGGGCTTGCCCTCACTGTCGATGTCGAAGTGCATCTCCTCGCGGTCGAACTTCACCGCCCCGTTCTTGAACCTCCTGTCGCGAAGCAGCTTAGCCAGCTTGTCAAGCTGTATTAGCATTGCCGCATTCTCACCCTTGTACTCACCATTGGCAGGCACAGGCGCAGGCTGCCCCGTGCCGTCCACCACTCCGTTGTCCTCAAGAATCTGCTGCACCTCCTCGTAGGCATATCGGCGGTTGCTCTTTATCACGGTGTGGGCCAGATGCCAGCGCCTAACCTCTGCATTCTCGTCCATCTCGAACATCACGCTGTAGGCGAGCTTCTCCTCGTCGGGACGCAGTGAACAGATAAAGTTGCAGAGCCGCTCGGGCAGCATAGGGATTGTGCGGTCTACGAGATAGACGCTCGTGGCGCGCTTCAGCGCCTCCTTGTCGATGATGCTTCCCTCCTTAACATAGTGGCTCACATCGGCGATGTGCACGCCCACTTCCCACAGTCCGCTGTCCATGCGGCGTATTGACAGGGCGTCGTCGAAGTCCTTTGCGTCGCGCGGGTCGATGGTGCAGGTGAACACGTCGCGGTAGTCCTCGCGCTCAGCAATGTCCTGCTCCGAAATCTCGGCAGGAATCTTCTCTGCCGCCTTCTCCACCTCCTCGGGATATTTGTAGGGCAGCCCGTACTGCACCAGTATCGAGTTCATCTCCACGTCGTTGTTGCCTTGCTCGCCCAGCACGTCGACCACCTCGCCAATCATGTTCTTGTGCTCGTTGTCCGCCCACTGCATGATGCGCACCACAGCCTTTTGTCCAGCCTTGCAGCCCTTGAGCTTGCGCTGGGGTATGATGATGTCGGCGCTCAGCTGGTCTTGTGTCACGAGGAATGCAATGTCGTCGACAATCTTCAGCTTGCCCACGAAAGTGTCCTTGGCGCGCTTGAGTATGGCTATGACCACAGCCTCCTTGATGTGCCTGCGGCGGCGCGCCGTGTAGACCACCTGCACGCGGTCGCCGTTGAGGGCGCACATTGAGTTGCGCTCGGCCACGAACACCGGCAGGCTTCCGTCGTCGGGAATGAAGCTGTTCTTTCCGTTGGGCTTGCGGCGGAACACTCCTTCCTGTGTCTGCGTCTTGGTGTTCAGACGGTAGTGGGTTTCGTCCACCTTTGTCAGGAAGTCGTCCCACGCCATCTCGTCCATCAGGTCAATGGCAAGCATCTTTTGCGGATGGGTGTCAAACTTCAACTGCTTGAATATGTCTTTAAAGCCAAATGTCTTGTCGGCATTTGCCTGGAAGAAAGCCTGCAGCCTGTTAGCCACATCCTTCTTGGTCATTCTCTTTCCTGCTTTTTTCTTTCCCATAATGAACGTTGTTTTTTGTGTTATTTATTTTGTGAACGGCAGATTTTGCGCCCGCTGCCGCATCATTTTATGCGGAGCCGCTTCTCCACCTCGCCGCCGTAGGTGTTGACCATCAGGCAGATGCTGTCGGCATCCACCTGTGAGGCGGGCAGCGACACGTAGTATTTCTGTGAATAGTGCTCGGGCACATCGCCCTGACTGTGATGCAGGCGAAGGATGGCGGTTGTGGTTCCGTCGGCGTTGGTGCGGCTGTCAGTGCGCACCATTCCCAGCGACTGCTTCTCGGCTCCCTCGCCGGCAACTCCCACCTTCAGCCACAGGGCAAGGTTCACGTACTTGCCGGTCAGGCTCACCCATGCGCTTTCCAGCTTCACGGGGTCGGTGGCGAGGTTCTCAAATTCTGCAGCGTCGGCTATGCCCATTGTCGGCACCATGCTCAGGCTCACCACCTCTGCCTTGCCTTGCTTCAACTTATTATAATATATAGCCATGCGGTAGAGGCTGTCGGGGGTGGTGATAGCCTTCGACGTGAAGGGAACGGTGAGCGGCAGATAGTCGCCGTCGTCGGTCATCACATAGTCTATCGCCTTGCTGCTGTTGGAATGCGCCTCGCAGAAGGTTGCCTGGGTGTCGGAGAAATATCCGTCGCCCTTTTCGTAGGTGTCCTGCTCGCACGCCGTGAAGGCTGCCGCGGCGAGGCATGCCAGCGCGGCTGATGCCCTAAGCCTTTTGGCTGAAGCCCTAAGCCCTGCTGCGGCAGCCGTCCTTGAGAGCCTTGCCTTGCCCTTAGCCTTTTGCAGCCAATTGGTTCTTTGCCGGATTTGCATACATCAATATCATTTTGTTTCTGAGGAAGTCCTCGTCCTTGTTGTCTATCTTTATCTTTGCAAGCTGCCCTTCGAGATATTTCGTGAAGCGCTCCTTTTCCCCGGCGGTGTACTTGCCGGCGTTGTCGCTGTTTCCGTTGAGCATATCGAGGGCTATGTAGTTGTTGGCAAACAGACTGTAGTTGGAATGTATCTCCTTGTCGATGTGCTGAGCCACCACCTCAAACAGCTCTCCCTTGGGCGTGTCGGCGATGCTGAGAAGCCATTCGTCGATGCACGGCGCGCAGTGGTAGTGAATGCGTCCCTTGTAGCCCATGATGCCCGTCTGCATCGACATCACGTCGTCTGCCTTGCTCTTGGTCCATCCCTCTATGTCGCGCTTGAGCTGAAACTCCTGCGCCTTGAGCCAGTCGCACGGGTCGTACTCGTAGGATATTGCGAGCGGCACGATGTGGAGCTGCCTGAGCCGCTCCACTGCAGAGCCCTCGCCTCCCATTGCCATCATCTTCAGGATTGACGATTGCGTGCGGTCATCACTGTCCTTGGCGCGCCCCTCGCGCTGGGCAATCCACACGTTGTCGTGCTTCTCGCCCACCACCACGTGCATGTATTCCGACATCCGCCTGCTGTTGGCGAGCATCTCGCGGATTCCTGCCGAGCGCAGCACAATGAACGACTTGTTTACCCTCACCAAATCCTTAATCCACGGGGCGGCAAGCAGGTTGTCGCCGATGGCAATCTCGCAGGTGGTGTTGAAACCGCTGTCGATGAGCAGCATGTCGAGCAGTGCCGAGTCGAGCACTATGTCGCGGTGGTTGCTCACAAAGGTGTAGCGGCCGTCGGTGTCTATTGCGGCGGCGTTCATATCGCAGCCCGTGCTCGCCTTCTTCAGCAGGTCTTTCAGAAAACCGTAGCAGAAGGCTTTCTGGAAATCAAGGTTGGTGCGGCACTGCCTCATCTTGGCGGCAATGGCGTCTACGGGCACTCCGGGATAAAGGTATCCCAACACCGCGCGGAACTGCGCGTCGGCAATGAGCCTGTCGAACACTTCGGGCAGCTCATTCGGCTCAAAAGGCCTTATCTCGTCAAACTTTGAAAGATTCATTTTTATAGTGTTCTAAAACTGATTCTCCACGATTTCGCTCAGCACGTCCTTCATCTCCAGTCCTGCCGCGCGCACCTGCTGCGGGATGAAGCTCGTGGCGGTCATTCCCGGCGTGGTGTTTATCTCCAGCATGTTTATCTTGTCGCAGGAATTGCCCTTGCTGTCGGTGCCGCGGCTGATGATGTAGTCCACGCGGATAATTCCGTTGCAGTGCAGGATGTCGTAGATGTGGCTGGTGAGCTTTGCCACTCTCTCCGCCGTATCGGGCGACAGGCGCGCCGGGGTAATCTCCTGCACCTGTCCGTTGTACTTTGCGTCGTAGTCGAAGAACTCGTTGCTGGTCACCACCTCGGTTGCTGGCAGCACCACGCTCTTTTCGCGGGTCTTGTAGCAGCCCTGCGAAATCTCCACGCCGTCGAGAAATCCCTCAACCATCACCGTTGGGCTTTCGAGCATCGCCTTGCGTATGGCGGGAGCCAGCTGGTCCTTGCACATCACCTTGCTCACTCCGAAGCTGCTGCCGTCGGCGGCGGGCTTCACGAAGCACGGCATGCCTATGCGCTCCTCTATCTCATCGTCGCTCACCAGCTCCTCGTAGCCGTGGCGTATTAGCAGGCTGTCTGCCACCCTCACCCCGTAGCCGCGGAGATATTGGTTGAGCACGAACTTGTTGAATGTCAGCGCCTCCACGAGCACGCCGCTGGTGGAGTAGGGCAGGCCTATGAGGTCGAAATATCCCTGCAGCACTCCGTTCTCGCCGGGAGTGCCGTGGATGGTGATATAGGCATAGTCGAACACCACCACGCGCCCGCCGTGCTCAAACGAGAAGTCGTTGCGGTCGATTTTCGCGATGTCGCCGCCTTCGAGGCACACGTGCCAGTCCTGCCCCTTCATGTCTACGATATAGATGTTGTAACGCTCTTTGTCAAAGAAAGAGTATAGTCCCTGTGCTGAGCGCAGGGAGACGTCATGTTCCGAGGAGTCACCGCCGCATACGATGGCGATGTTCTTTCTCACTTCCTTCATTGTTTTTATTTTGTTTTTAATATTTGTTGAACTTCTTTCAAGCAGGTATTCTATTATTTGCCACAAAATTACAAAGATTAATCGAATATCGGTTTTTTCCCCCCGTTATTTTAGTAAATATTAAGACCAGCGCAATGCGGAGTCCCCATTGTGTTATGTTTCTTTTTCAATTGAAATGTCTTTGTATCGGGATTGAAATATTTTTGTACGGGCTGTTTTCTGTGCCGCCGGCGGTGTTTCAAAATTCTGTAGACCTAGAAAAAAAATTCTGTAGACCTAGAGAAATAATTCTGTAGACCTAGAGAAATAAAAATCTAGCGCTAGAGAAAATAAAATCTAGCGCTAGAGAATTCTGAGACTCTGTCCCTGGCTTTAAAAACGGGACAGAGGGAGGAGGGAAATACCCGTTGCCCGGTATTTCCCCGCCGGATTATTTCACCACGATCTTGTATGCCGTCTTGCCCACCATGACAATGTATGCGCCCTTTGCCACGTCATGCAGCGTGCATGTGCCGCCCTCGGTCTTGGCTGAGCGCACAAGCGCGCCGTTCATGGCTATAAGTCTCACGGTAGCGTCTTGCGCCGCGCTTACGGTCACGTTGCCGCTGCTTATCTCTATTGCAGTGTTGTTGTCGGCGCTTACACCGTTGATGCCGGTGGTCTTCACGTCGATGAAGTCTGTGTAGAAATAGGTGTTGGGGAACTCCTCGTTTGTAATCACGCACATCACGTGGTCGATGGGGCTGGTGAATGACGTGATGCCGTTGTCGAGGAAGTACTCATCGTTGATGTAAAGCTCCTCGCCCACGAGGTTGCCCTCCTCGTCGAGCGAAGGTTTGTCGACGAACCATCTGAACACTGTCTCCTTGCCGTTGATTACAGCCTCCGGCGACAGGTCGACCTTGCCGTCGGCAACCTCAACCTTTATCGGCTCCTGGTTGGCGCAGGTGTACAGCGCGTAGTTGTTGAGCGGCAGGGTGCTCGGACGGAACTTGTTCTTGTCGAGATAGAACACCTTGAGGTTTTTCATCTGTGACACGTCGAGGCGGCTGAGCTGGTTGCTCACGAGCGACATCTGGTTCATTGCCGGCACCTTGGTGAGGTCTATCTCGCTGAGCTGGTTGTTTGCCAGGTCGAGATGCCACAGCTTGGCGTTGTCGGCGGTGAACGATGTGAGCTGGTTGTTTGCCATCGACAGCAGCTCCAGGTTTGGATAGCGGGATGCATCGAATGCCGTGAACTTGTTGTTGTTCAACTCAAGGTCGTAAAGATTTGCATACCGTGTAAGGTCTATATTGCTGAGATTGTTGCCCTTCAGCCGCATCTCTATGAGAGATTCAGAGTTTGGCAATGTTATCTGGCTTTCTGTCAGCCCTGCGTCCTGCGCGCCGAAGAGCAGCAGGTTGTTGAGCTTCGACGCGTCTATCGATGCCAGCGAGAGTCCGCCGATGCTGAACACCGTGAGGTTGTTTGTCTCAGAATATGTGTACACTCTTACTGTTGCTCCCTTGTGCGATGTAGCGGTAAAAGTCTGGGGGCTTGTGCCTACCTGATATTCCATGAGGTCTGCCTCTGTTCCGCTCCAGTCAATATACACGGGTGTGTTGTCTTCGCTTGCGCGCAGGATAAGAGAACCGTTTTGGTCGGCTGTTGTCACAAACGATGCAATGACGTTTGTAGGCATTGCTGCGGCCTCAATCTGTGTGGTCTTCAGGATAAGTCCGTCAAACTTCGGGTTTGTCATCTCGCAATACACCTTGCTGCCCACTACAGTGGCGTTGAAGTGTGCCACGCCGTTCTCTCCCGTATAGTCGGTGCCTTTCAGCAGCGTTGTCCCGTCGGCTTTTTTCCATACGTATGCCGTCGCTCCGTCAAGGTTGTAGCCAGAGAGGTCGCATCCCGGACCTATTTTTGCTATTGTTATGTTGTTTTGCGGAGCAAACGTGTACACGTCAAGTCCTGCTATTGAGGGCAGTGTGTTGAAGTTGAGCGCGTTGTTCTCGCAGTGCAGTTCCTTAAGGCTTATCTCCGCCGGCAGTACAATCGAGGCGATGTTGTTGTTTGCCATGTTGAGATAAGTCATCAGCGTGCAGTAGTTTATGTTAATGGCTGTCAGCTGGTTGTTCGACACGTCAAGCGTCAGCATGTAGTCGGCATCCTTCAGCGACAGCTCTGTCAGCTTGTTGTTGCTCAGGTTCAGGTTGTGGATGGTGCGCATGTCGTTGAGTGTGACAGATGTCAGTTCATTGTTGCTCAGGTCGATGTCGTGAAGCAGGTTCTTCTGCAGGGCATCGTTTGCGCCGCGGATGTTCAGCGAGTTGAAATGGTTGCCCGTGAGCACCAGCGATGTGAGCACGCTGTTCCAGCTCAGGTCGATGTTGCTGCTTCCGTAGATTCCGGCGTTCACCAGGCGCAGAGTGCTCAGCGAGCGTGCAGCAGTCACGTCAATGGAGTTGAGCGTCACGTTCTCCATGTCGAATGCCGTCACCTGCTCGCCCTCCGGCACATATACGCTGACATTGCCGTAGGTAGTGCCGCTGGCGTTTGGCACTGCGGGAGCTTCTGCCGATGTTGCGGTGAATTCCTGCTTGCCCTTGCCGAAGTCAACGTAGAACTTCTTAGGATTCTGTGCTGTTGCACCATAAATGCCAAGTCCGAACTTCACGGTTGTACCGTCGGATGTGTATGCCGGGGCATTGAACGTGATTGCCTTGTCGTCCTGTCCGTAATCGGCATCGCTCTTTACCATAAACTTGTTGGTGCAGAGCGGATAGAAGGCAGCGGCGCTCTCAGGGAAGGCGTCGTTTGAGAAAGCCACGTAGACGCTGTCGCTCACAGCCTTGAGCAGTGTCACCTTGCCGTCGGCGTAGGTGTAGTAGTCACTGCCGAGAGCCGTCAGCTCGCTGGGATTTCTTTCGTTGGTCTTGTACAGCACGGCTGTGGTTACGGTTCCCTCGCGCAGCACCTTGTCGCTGAGGTCTATCACCGTGCCCACCTTCTGGCTCCTTGCCACCGGCATCTCGTTCTGCTTGTAGGCGTACGACAGCCAGTTCTCGTCGGGCAGCGGCAGAGTGGCAAAGGTGAAGTTGTTGTTGCGTATCGACAAGTTGAGGAGGTTATTCTTGTTTGTCAGGTCGAGCGATGTAAGCTTGTTGTTGTTCACATACAGGTCCTGCAGGTAGGTGTTCTTCGTCAAGTCCAGCTCTGTAAGTCCGTTGCCGCTGGCAAAGAGAAATACGAGGTTGGGGTTGTTTGTGACATCCAGCTTGTCCAGCTTCACGTCAGGATTTACCGAGCCCGACATGTGGTCGGCGTATAGCTGCGTGAGATATGTGTTCTGGCTCAGGTCGATGCTCTTTATCCTTGTGTCGCTGATGTTCAGGATGGTCAGCTCCTTGTTCTTTGTCACGTCAAGCTCTTCCACGGGAGTGCTGTCTATGGATATCTTGCTCAGCTTGGGGCATCCTGTGGGGTCGAGGGTCTTCAGCCCTTTGTTTGCCCAGGCGTCGAAGGACACAAGGCTGGGATAGTCGGACAGGTTGAACGACGGGTCAAGGCCCGTTATGCGTCCCATGTCGAGAATCATCAGGTTGGGCTTGTTGCCTCCGATTAGCAGCGGCTTTACGTCAAACGGGTTGCCGCTCACGTTTATCGACTGCAGCTTGCTCTGGCGTGTGAGGTCGAGCTGTGTAAGCTCGTTGTTGTTCAGGTCAAGTATCTCAAGGTTTGTGAGCTTGTCCAGCTGCACCTCGGTGAGATAGCACTCGGACGCGGAGAACACGTCAATCTTGCTCGCGTCGCCGTAAATCTTTATCACGCCTTCGGGCGAGACGTTGCACGATATATACGTTCCCTTGAGCGAATTTGTCTCTGAGTCGAAGTATGCCGGTGATATTTCCGATTCTATCGCTCCATAGCCGCAGTCCACGTCGATATATCCCTCTTCCGTGGCACCGAGCATGAGCGTTATCGAGCCGGCGGCGCCGCCAGCCTCATAGACGCGGGTCTTGATAACCATCATCGGCTCTTCCTCAGTCTGCGCCGTCGCCGTCAGCGGGAGGCACAGAAAGACTCCCAGCAATGCTGCGAGCCATAAGCATCTGTTTTTAATCAGTTTCATGTTTTTTCTGTTTTATAAATTTGTTTGTCATTGGATTGCGATTTTCTGCGACGCGTGTCCATTTACAGTGAGAATGTACACTCCCTTGGGCAGCGCCGTCATGTCTATTACGGTCTCGTCGCCGTGTGTCTTGCTCTGCAGCTGTCTCTTGCCCGCAACGCTGTACACCACGGCATCTATGTCTGCGGCACCGCCCATGAACACCTTGAACAGCTTGTCGCCCACGGCAGTCACCAGCATGCGCGGCTTGTCGGCGGCAATGCTCCCTATGCCGTTTGTGCCGCGGCGTATCACCTCCTTCAGACCCTCGTAGGCGCTGAACTTGCCTGCTCCAGCCTGCACGGGGTCGGCTTTGAGCACGCCATCGTCCTTTATTGCCGTCTTTGCCACGATGTCCTTCACGTCGCTGAGCGTAAGGGTGGGGTCGGCTTCAAGCCACAGGGCGATGGAGCCAGCCACGTGAGGCGACGCCATCGATGTGCCTATCGACCAGCCCCAGTAGTTGGTACGGCCGGACTCGTCTGCCTGTGCCGTAACCGAGGATACGGGCGCATTTCCTGCCTCAACATAGTAATTGTTGTATGAAGAGATTATTATTGCTCCCGGAGCGCACACGTGCGGCAGGTTGCGGCCGTCTATGAGCGTACCGTATGACGAGAAGTTGGATATTCCGCCATCGCTCACCTCATATCCGGGATAGTAAACTCCGCCGTCGAGCGCCGCCCAATCCTTGCGGGTGTCGTATGAACCCACCACGAGGATGCTGTTGCCCGTTGCCATGTCGCTGATGGTGCCGTTGTACATGCCGTCGTCCCAGCCGTCGATGCCGAAGTTGGTCATTGATGAGAAGAGTCCGTCGCCAAAGCAGTCAACGCGCTGTCCCTCTTTACCTGTGACGATAAAGCCCAACACATAGTTGCCTGTGGCATTTCCCGATTCACTGTTCTCGGCATAATAGTCGATTATTGCGTTGAATCGTCCATTGTCTTCGTCATACATCCATCC
>Ga0129317_1000267_pt1 | contig 62353 bp, 60 predicted proteins | sample Cm1ome_FD_94430 | JGI IMG/M metagenome (GOLD analysis project Ga0129317, IMG submission 94430) | Eastern black-and-white colobus group fecal microbial communities from Wisconsin, USA - Cm1105 metagenome | ecosystem: Host-associated > Mammals > Digestive system > Large intestine > Fecal | place... | reverse complement strand
TTGAGTGTTCTGAATATGACGAAAGCCGGTGCCTTCGAAAAAGGGCACCGGCTTATTTTCGTAATAGCTGCGGTTCGACTCCCCACAGGTACTCGAAAACGCTGTTTTGGATCTTTGTGTGCACCCCCTATTTTTCGGGGCAAAAAAAGTGGGCAATTGGTTGGGACTCTAGGCGTTCAGCCGTTTGGATCCAAACCAATCACCCATCATGGTGGAGGTGGGGGGAGTTGAACCCCCGTCCGAAAGCACTTTAACGGGACTTTCTCCGGGCGCAGTCAGGTTTCAAAATTCCCGTCCCGCAAAGACACCTGACAGACTTTGCGGTTTGGTAGAGTCATGATGCGTGGGCGGGTCAACTCTTTCCCTCCTCACGGACGCCACATCAACGACGCCTTCCCCGGCCTGTGGCCTCTCCGGTTCAGACGGCCGCCTTTAATTAGGCAGCAACAGCAACAGTGTTGTTGTTATTTAATTTATAAATTGCCCGTTTTATGGCGGTCAGGCGCCGCCGCCCGCTTGTCCCGCCTCCATACCCCCGTCGAAACCGGTACACCCCCTCGTCGTCGGGGCAAACTGCACTACACTCACTCCCGGCTTACGCCGAGAGTTCGCGCCGTTCCGTTGCCCCTCCTCTTCGATTCACAAACACTGCGCTGGTTTGTGAATCGAGTTTGGGAATACGTTTGGAATTGGGATCACTGTCACGTATCGTAACACATTTCTATGTCGAAATGTGTTACGATTTCGTGACATTTTTGATTTTTCAGGTCTTTGCAAATTTTACCATCAGCTTGACCGGGGTCACCTTGGCCAACACCCGGTAAAACTTATAGAACAGCTTGGGCGTATAGACGGTCCGGCCGGCCCGGGCAGCACGCAGGGCACCGCCGGCCACCCGCACCTGGTCGCAGTAGGGCAGGGTTGCAAACATCTTGGAGTTGCCCGTGATGTTGCCCACGTCCAGGAACTCGGTCTTCATGGGGCCGGGACAGACCGCCGTGACGGTGATGCCCTTGGACTTCAGCTCATCCGCCAGTCCCACGGTGAAGGAACTGACATAGGCCTTGGTGGAGGAGTAGACCGTCATGCGGGGATTGGGACAGAAGGAGGCGATGGAGGACACATTCAGGATGCAGCCGCCGGGGACCATCAAGGGTACCGTGATGTTGGTGACCGCCGTCAGAGCCCGCAGGTTCAGGTCGATCATCCGGGTCTGTGAAGCCGTGTCCACCTCGCCGATGTTTCCTAAGTAACCGCAGCCGGCGTTGTTCACCAGCAGCACCACCTCCGGCTGCTGGGCGCCGAGCTTCTCCTGGAGGGCCATGAAGCTCATGGTATCGCAAAGATCCATGGACAGGCACTCCACCTGCTTGTCCGGCAGGGATTCTGCCAGTTCCTCCAGCCGGTCGGCCCGGCGGGCGATGAGCCAGTAGCACTCCACCTCCGGGAACACATCCGCCAGCTGGCGGACGAACTCCCGTCCAAGTCCGGTGGATGCGCCGGTGACGATGGCAGTTTTCATAGGGCCGCCTCCTTTAATTGATTTATTTTAGTGGGTCTCGGGCTCGGGATACTCCACGCCCTGGGTGTCCACCCGGATGGACGCGATGACCTGGTCCTTCTTAGGCTTGTCGTTCATCATGTTCCGCTGGACCCGGGAGATATCAATGGCGATGTCCTGGCCCTCAGTGATCTGACCGAAGGCGGCGTACTGGCCGTCCAGATGGGGCGCGGGGGCCACCATGATGAAGAACTGGCTGCCGGCGGAGTTGGGCGCCATGGTGCGGGCCATGGACAGCACGCCGGTGGTGTGGAGCAGGTCGTTCTGACGGAAGCCGTTGGCGGCGAACTCGCCGTTGATCTCATAGCCGGGACCGCCCATGCCGTTGCCGTTGGGGCAGCCGCTCTGGATCATGAAGCCGGGAATGACCCGGTGGAAGATCAGGCCGTCATAGAAGCCCTTGTTGGCCAGGGAGATAAAATTGTTGACGGTGTTGGGGGCCTTCTCGGGGTACAGCTCGCCGGTCATGACGCGGCCGTCCTCCATGGTGATGGTAACAACAGGATTGGACATAGTTATCGATTCCTCTCTTTCATCGTGCGGTCGATCTCCCGCTTAGCGTCCCGCTTGGCGGTGGCCTCCCGCTTGTCGTAGTTTTTCTTGCCCTTGCACAGGCCCACCTCCACCTTGACCCGGGCGTCCTTGAAGTAGACGCTCAGGGGAACCAGGGTGTAGCCGTCCTGCTTGATGAGGGCGTGGAGTTTGCGGATCTCCCGCTTGTGCATCAGGAGCCGCCGGGTGCGGACGGGGTCCTTGTTGAAAATGTTGCCCTTCTCGTAGGGCGAGATATGCATACTGTGGACAAACAACTCTCCGTCCTTGACGGTGCAGTAGGAGTCCTTCAGGTTCAGCGTGCCGGCCCGGATGGATTTCACTTCCGTGCCGGCCAGCTCGATGCCGGCCTCGTACTTGTCCTCCACGAAGTAGTCGTGGTATGCCTTGCGGTTCTGGGCCGCGATTTTGATGCCCTTTTTCTCCGTGGGGCTCACCTCTTTCGCCGGAAAGTTTTTATAGTATATCACAGCTTATGGAAATCTTCAAGTGGCAGAACGGGGTTGGCATTTTTGCACACCTGTGCTATAATAACTTGATTATATATTGTAAGCTGCTTTTTTGAAAAGCAAACAAGAGGTGTCAATCTATGCTGCAACCCAAAGACCTGACTGAGAAGACCCTCAGCCGGGAAGATAAATTCCAGGGCCGCATCCTCAGCGTCCATGTGGACGAGGTTCTGCTGCCCAACGGAAATACCTCCACCCGAGAGGTGGTGGACCATGTGGACGGCGTGGCCGTGCTGGCCCTGGACGACCGGAACAACGTGCTGACCGTCACGCAGTACCGCTATGTATTCGGCAAAACGCTGCTGGAGCTGCCCGCCGGCAAGCTGGACCCCGGCGAGGACCCGGTAACCGGCGCCCTGCGGGAATTGAAAGAAGAAACCGGCGCCGTGCCGGACATTTTCCTGCCCCTGGGCCGCATCATCCCGGCTCCGGGCTGCTACGGCGAGGTACTGCACCTGTTCCTGGCCCGGGGACTCCACATGGAGGACCAGCACCTGGACCCGGACGAATTTCTGAATGTGGAGCGCATTCCCTTTGAGGAAATGGTCCACCGATGCCTCACCGGCGAGATTGAGGACGCCAAGACGGTAGCCGCCGTGCTGAAGGCTAAGATCCAGTTGAATCTGTAAGGGAGGGTCCTATGGACAACCAGAAAACCGTCCTCATCGTGGAGGACGAGAAGAACATCGTGGACATCGTGAAGTTCAACCTCCAGCGGGAGGGATACCGGACTCTGGAGGCTTATGACGGCCAGGACGGTCTGGACAAGGCCCGGGCAGAAAATCCGGACCTGATCCTGCTGGATGTCATGCTGCCGAAGATGATCGGCTTTGATGTATGCAGGACCCTGCGGGACGAGGGCAACAACGTGCCGGTCATCATCCTGACCGCCCGGGAGGAAGAGGCCGACAAGGTGCTGGGGCTGGAGATCGGCGCCGATGACTACATCACCAAGCCCTTCTCTATGCGGGAGTTGGTGGCCAGGGTGGCCGCCAATATCCGCCGCAGCACCATGGTCTCTGCGGCTCCGGCCTCCTCTGCCGGTGCTATGCCCGTGGCGGGTGATCTGGCCATCAATACCGACAGCCACCAGGTCTTCCGGAACGGCAAGCCCATCGACCTGACCCAACGGGAATATGAGCTGCTGACCTTTCTGGCCAGCCATCCCAACAAGGTCTACTCACGGGTGGACCTGATGGAGCAGGTGTGGAATTACGGCTATGTGGGCGATGACGTGCGCACGGTGGATGTGACCGTCCGGCGTCTGCGGGAGAAGATTGAGGCCGATCCGGCCAATCCCGCGTACATACTGACAAGGCGGGGCGCGGGCTACTACTTCTCTGTTTAAAGGGGGAGCAGGCTCCCCCTTTAGAACCCCTATCACCAGTCTGCGGACTGGTGAACGCCGCCCAGGGCGGCTGAGTCAAGGTATTTTTGTCAGGTACACGCCCTGACAAAAATGATTTGATTTACTTCTTTCGCCTCCGGCGAAAGAACTGGGGAACCTATGGTTCCCCTAGCCCCTTCCTTTTCTCACTTCTATCCTCTAAAGAAGGTGATCGATATGTTCCGCAGTCTCCATATGAAGCTGACACTAATCCTGCTGCTGCTGATTTCGTCTTTGATGGCGGTGGTGGGCGCGTTCCTGACCACCAGTGTGTCCAGCTTCTATATCAACACCTTCTACCAGCAGATCGACAGCGTGTTCGGCCAGGACCAGAAGTCCTTCGTGGCGGATCTGCGCAGCGGTGCCGCCCAGGCGGACGGCGCCACCCTCATCAAGGAGATGCTGGAGGTCCGGGCCGGCGAGTTGGGTATCGACTACCGCACCCGGAACTACTTTGTGCTGGACGGCGTCACCGGCAGCTATCTGGACGGCTCCGCCGGAGAGGACCAGCTTCCCCGGGAACAGAGTCCCAACCTGCTGACCGCCCGAAATTCCGTGGTTTCCGGAGACGGCACCACCGTGGGGGATGACAGTGATATCACCGCCGATTACATGGATGTGGCTGTGCCCATTCTGGGTGGCGGGAACGCCTTCATCATCTATATTCTGGACAGCAAGGACACCGTTTCCGAGCTCAACAACCAGCTGTCCCTGCTGATCATGCAGGCCCTGGTCATCGGTCTTCTGATCTCTGTGCTGCTGAGCTTTCTGCTGTCCAAGGCCATGGTGGGACCCATCGAAAAGCTCACCGCCGGTGCCGAACGTGTGGCCGCCGGTGACTTCGACAGTGAGCTGCCGGTGGAATCCACCGACGAGATCGGCATTCTGACCGGCACCTTCAACGAGATGGCCGGGGTCCTGCAGGCCACTCTGGCCGCTATGGAGAACGAGCGCAACAAGCTGGACACCCTGTTCCTCCACATGACCGACGGCGTGGTGGCCTTTGACCATGAGGGCCGCCTGATCCACTGCAACCCCGCCGCCAACGCCCTGTTGCAGCAGACCGTGGAGCCGGACTGCACCTATGAGGAGCTGTTGGGCGACCTGCATCCCTTTGAACAAGTGCTTGCCCTGCGGCAGCCCAATTACGTGGCCGATGAGCTGCGGGTGGGTGAGCGGACCCTGGAGGTCTATCTGGCCCCCTTCTCCGCCAAGGACCAGGGCGGCGTCCTGATCGTGCTGCACGACGTAACGGAACAGCATCGCAACGAGGAGCGCCGTAAGGAATTCGTGGCCAACGTGTCCCATGAGCTGCGGACGCCTCTGACCAATGTCCGCAGCTACGCCGAGACATTGCGGGACTCGGGCGGCGACATTCCCCAGGAAATGGCCGACAGCTTCCTGGATATCATCATCAATGAGACCGACCGCATGACCCACATCGTTCAGGACCTGCTGACCCTCAGCCGCCTGGACGCCGGCAACGCGGAGCTGGTGCTCTCCCGCTTCCCCTTTGGGGAGGCTATCGAAAGTGTGGCCCGGGCGAATGCTCTGAACGCCAAGCAGCGGGGCCACGAGCTGGTCTACGATCCCCCCGAGAGCCTGCCTCTCATCACCGGCGACCGCAGCCGTCTGGAGCAGGTCATGACCAATGTGGTGGGCAACGCTATCAAATACACCCCCGATGGCGGACACATCCGCATCACCGCCGGGTCCACGGAGGACACCGTCTGGATGGAGGTGTCCGACGACGGCATCGGCATTCCGGAAAAGGACCGGGAGCACATCTTCGACCGCTTCTACCGGGTGGACAAGGCCCGGTCCCGGGAATCCGGCGGCACCGGTCTGGGCCTCTCCATCGCCCGCGAGATCGCCCAGCGCCACAACGGCACCCTGGCCCTGATGCCTCACAAGGGCAAGGGCACCACCATTCGCCTGACGCTGCCCATTGCCCAGAAGCAGGGCCCCGCTGCGGAGGGAGAATGACCACGCATTTTATGAGAGGAGGGGCGGTATGAATGACAAAAAGCGCAGGCGCAGAGATTTTATCCAGAACCTCTCCATCGCTCTGTTGGCCGTCTCCGCCGTTCTCCTGTTCATCAGGATGTACAACCTGAGCGACGCTGCCGGAGGCTGGCAGCTGCTGTCCCCCTCCGGCCCGCAGACATCAGCCGGCAGCACCAGCCAGGCCGCACCGCTTTCCGCGCCGGTACAGGCGGTGGTCACGGGTCCCTACGGCCGTTTCGGCAGCGTGACTCTCACCACAACGGACGAGGATTTTTCCCCTCTGCGCTCCCTGCTGGAGCAGGCCATTGGCTCCGCCCGCACCGGGACTCCCTGCGGTACGGAGGAATTTCTGGACGCACTGAAGGGAACTTCTGTCTACTGTGATTTTCTCTCTCCTCTGCCTCTGACGGTGCTGGCGGACCTGATGTGGACCTCCGGAGGTGACGAGACGATTTATGCCCGGCGGCTGGCGGTATCAGAACGGGATGGACGGGTCGTGCTATACCTGTGGGACGGCGGGGAATCCTGTCTCCGCTGTGACACCGCTTTGACGGCCGAGATCCTGCAGGACACCGTCAGCCGGTACGAGTTGGGCAACGCCCAATTCGCTCTGGACACCGCTCTCTCCCAGTATCCCTCACTGGACCCCTGCTCTCTGTTTCTGGATCAGGAGCCGGAGCTGCCCGTTTTGTCCGCTGCCCTCCCCTTGTCAGACACGGACCGCCTGCTGACAGCCATGGGCTTCAATCCCAATACCCAAAACCGCTATCCGGACGCCAGCGGAACCCAGGTCATTATGGAAAACGGCCGCACACTCCGCATCTACACCGACGGAACGGTCACCTACCTAAGCGGCGGTGACAACACGCTGTCCATTACCGCCAAGGAGGAGATCCCCACCCTGCTGGAAGCTTCCCTGGACTGCGGCTCTTTGCTGAACACCCTACTGGCCTCTGTGGGCGGGGACGCGGCCATTTGGCTGCAGGATGTCCGCCAGAGCGGCACATCCACCACTCTGCGCTTTGGCTATCAGGCCGTCGGCGTCCCCATCCGCTTCTCCGATGGAGAGCTCGCCGCCGAGATCACCCTCTCCGGCACCGCCGTCTCCTCCATGACGCTGCGCGTCCGGCAGTATACCGCTCTGGAGGCGACTTCCCTGCTGCTGCCTCTGCAGCAGGCCTTGGCTGTGGCCGCGCGCCATCCCGGTACAGCGCTGACCATCGGTTATGTGGACAATGGCTCCGATACCGTCAGCGCCCAGTGGCTGGCGGAGTAAGAATCTGTATTCACAAGCGGAGACTGTTGAATGAGCGAGGGATTTTTGCGTCGGGACAAGGCGATTTGACGCAGAATGTTTGTGCATTTCAAAAAAATCAACGAAGTCCGGTGCGGAAAGGCCCGCTCAGACGGCGGTCACGTCCTGTGGATACAGGTTCAAATGCTAATTTCAAATAGAATGTTTTATTTGAAATGACACGTGCTTTGCACGCCCGTGGCGCACGGCTCGTGCGCCACGCCGTCTCATAAAAACCGGACGCGCGTTGCGCTATAAAAAGCTTTTTAGCTTTTTATCAGGTTTTAGTATAAATACGCGTTTGGAAGGAGGCCGTCTGTTTGGACCGGTATCTTCTAAAAAATATCATGATCATCATTCTGGTGCTGGTAAACGGCTTTCTGCTGGGTGCCCTCACTGTGCGGCAAACCGCCGAGGACCGCTCCCGCCGTCAGGCGGAGAAGCAGCTGGTGGAGCTCTTCGCCGCTGACAGCATCACCCTGGACCCGGACGCTATTTCAGACGAAGTCCCTCCCACTGCTCTCTCCTGCCTCCGCAGCACAGAACGGGAACGGGAAGCCGCCGTTTTCTTTTTGGGAGAGGAATTGACGGAGGAAAACCAGGGCGGCGGCATCAGCACTTATAGTGGTACCGCAGGCACCGCCACCTTCCGCTCCAACGGCAACTTTGATATCCGGGGCACTTTGTCCACCAAGAACACGGAGTCTTTCTGCGAAGCCTTCTGCCGCACTTTTTCCTACGGCCAGCCCGTCTTTCTGGTGGACCAGGACGGCTCCGGCAGCGGCTCCGCCGTTTACCTCCACAACAAATTGCTGGTGTTCAACTGTACCGTCACCTTCACCCTGGAAAACGGGGTCCTCACCTCCGTCAGCGGCACGCTGCTGCCAAAAGAGGGCAGCGCCGCCCCGGAATCCCGGCAACCGCTGACCGCTCCCGCCGCCCTGATCACTTTCCAGAAGGCCCACCGGGAAAGCGGCGCCGTGGGCTCCGCCATCACGGAGATGTACGCCTGCTATGAGCTGCAGAGCGCTTCCTCCTCCGTACTGTCCCTGGTGCCCGCATGGTGCGTGGTTACGGACATCACAAATTATTATGTGAATGCCATCACCGGAACGGTCACTGCCGGCTAACCCCTTTGATTGACGTTTGCCGGGAAGTTCCATATCATAAACAAAATTTTTTGAAAGGAAGGAAAACAGGGCATGGCTGACAAGGTACTGTACTTGGAAACAGGGTCTCAGGACCCGGCATTCAATCTGGCCTTCGAGGAATATGTACTGACCAACCGCAGAGAGGGCGCCTATCTGCTGCTGTGGCAGAATGACAACACCATCGTCATCGGCCAGAACCAGAACGCGGAGGCGGAGATCAACCGGACCTTCGTGGAGGAGCACGGCATCCATGTGGTGCGCCGGACCACCGGAGGCGGCGCGGTGTATCACGATCTTGGGAATTTGAATTATTCCTTCATCACCGATCTGGGCAACGCGGAGCAGCTGACCATGGAGCGGTTCACCCGCCCCATTGTGGAGGCTTTGACGGCCCTGGGGCTGAATGCGGAAGCCTCCGGCCGCAATGACATTCTGGTGGAGGGGCGGAAGGTCTCCGGCACAGCCCAGCGGGTGACCCGGGACCGCATCCTGCACCACGGCACGCTGCTGTTCGATGCGGACCCCTCTATGGTGGCCGGTGCTCTGAACGTGGACCCGGAGAAATTTCGCTCCAAAAGCGCCAAATCCGTCCGCAGCCGGATCGGCAACATCCGGGATTTCCTGAAGGAGGACATGGACCTGCCCGCTTTCTGGGCCTATCTGAAAACAGCCCTGTCCGGCAGCGTCCTGGAGCAAATCGCTCTGACGCCGGAGGAACTGGAGGAGGTCCAGGCGCTGAAGGCCCGTAAATATGACACCTGGGAATGGAACTTCGGCCGTTCACCCCAGTATAACATGACCAATAAGCGCTATTGGGCCGGCGGCTGCCTGGAGGTCCGGGCGGACGTGGCCAAGGGCGCCATTACGGACATCATTTTCTACGGTGACTTCCTGGCGGTCCAGGGCATGGAGGAAATAACGGAGGCTCTCCGGGGCTGTCCCTTCCGGGCGGAGGACTTCGCCGCGGTGCTAGGCCGCTTCGACCTGCCCAGGTTCTTCGGTGCCATCACCAAAGAGGAAATTCTGGAAACGGTCTTTCACGTCAATTGAAGATGAAACAGGCACTCCTGCGAAAGCAGGAGTGCCTGTTTCTATTAGAATATGCTTTAGAAATGCTCGATGATATCCACCAGCTCGGCGCCGATCCGCTTCTGGGCCTCCTTGGTTCCGGCGCCCACATGGGGCATGCAGCTGACTGCCGGGTGCGCGGCCAGCTCCCAGTTGGGGTCCTTCTCGCTGAGCCAAACGTCCAGGCCCGCAGCCTTGACCTTGCCGCTGTTCAGGGCCTCCAACAGGGCGGCCTCGTCCACGTTGGAGCCGCGGGACACGTTGATAATGACCACGCCGTCCTTCATCTTCGCAATGGATTCGGCATCCACCAGCGGCTTGTCACCGCCGGGGGCGCAGAGGACGATGATGTCGGACTTGGCCAGCAGTTCGTCCATGGAGACAAAGTGCATGGTCTCGCACTCGCAGCCCTCGGGCTTGTTGCGGTGCACCACAGACAGCACGTTCATGCCCAGGGCCTGGGCCTTGTCGCCCACCATGCGGCCGATGCGGCCGTAGCCGATGACGCCCATGGTTTTGCCCATGACCTCAAAGCCCTTGGAGTAGGCCTTCTTCTCCCACTTCTTCTCCCGCATGGTGTGTCCGGCGATGGAGATGTTCCGGGCGCAGGAGAACAGGAGCGCGATCGCCAGCTCCGCCACGGCGTTGGAGGACGCCCGGGGCGTGTTCTTCACGGTGATGCCCGCCGCCTCGGCGTATTTGACCGCGATGTTGTCCACACCCACGCCGGCCCGGACGATGAGCTTCAGACGGCTGCCCTTGGCGGCGTCGATCTGGGGCTCCTTGATCTTGGTGGCAGAGCGGATGATGACCGCGTCGAAGTCCCGCAAGGCTTCTCCCAGCTGGTCGGGCTCATAAAACTGCTCCACGATCTCATGGCCGTCCCGGCGCAGAGTTTCGATGGCGCCGGCATCCATACCGTCAGTGACCAAAACGCGCATTGACATATTCAATTACCCCTTTTTATCAAAATTTCCCGGCACACCCCAGGGGTGCCTAAAGTGAAAGTCGGAAAACCGCTCCATTGGGGGACAGAGCGCCACGCGTATTTCAATCATTTTTGTCAGGGCGTGTACCTGACAAAAATACTTTGACTCAGCCTCGGCCCAGAGGAACGGGCCTCGGCAGACCCGGCGGTATGATGCCGGGCCAGCCGCCTTGGGCGGCGTTCACCAGTCCGCAGACTGGTGGTGGGGGATCCTCAAGGAGGAGCCTGCTCCCCCTTGAAAGAATCAGGCGTGTTCCTTTTCGTAAGCCTTCAGGAATTCGACCAAAGCCTCCACGCCCTCCTTGGGCATGGCGTTGTAGATGGAGGCCCGCAGGCCGCCCACGCTCTTGTGGCCCTTCAGGTTGTCGAAGCCCGCGGCCTTGGAGGCGGCCACCACGTCGGCGTCCTGCTCCTTGCTGGGGGTGACGAAAGGCACGTTCATGAGAGACCGGTCCTCCTTGCGGACAGCGCCGGTGAAGAACTTGCTCTGGTCCAGGAAGTCGTAGAGGACCGCAGCCTTCTCCTCGTTCTTCTTCGCCATAGCCTCCAGGCCGCCCATGTCCAGCAGGTATTTGAACACCTTGCCGCAGCAGTAGATGGCCCAGCAGTTGGGGGTGTTGTACAGGGAGTCGGCGTCGGCGTGGGTCTTGTAGCTCAGATATACGGGGGTCTTGGGGTCCAGGTCCTCCCGCAGCAGGTCCTCCCGGATGATGACCACGGCCATACCGGCGGGGCCCACGTTCTTCTGCACACCGGCCCAGATCAGGCCATACTTGGAAACATCGCAGGGGCGGGACAGGAACATGGAGGACTGGTCTGCCACCAGAATCTTACCCTTGGTGTCAGGCAGCTGATGATAGGTGGTGCCGTTGATGGTCTCATTCTCGCAGATGTAGACGTAATCAGCATCCTCTGGAATGTCCAGATCGGAGCAGTCGGGGATGTAGGAGAAGTTCTCGTCCTTGGAGGAGGCCACGATCTTGACCTCGCCGTATTTCTTGGCCTCGGCGATGGCCTTCTTGGACCAGGCGCCGGTCTCCACATAGCAGGCCACGCCGTTTTTCATCAGGTTGATGGGCACCATGGCGAACTCCAGCGTGCCGCCGCCCTGGACGAACAGGACCTTGTAGTTGTCGGGAATGCCCATCAGCTTCCGCAGGTCGGCTTCGGCCTCGTCCCGGATCTGCTGGAACACCTTGGAGCGGTGGCTCATCTCCATGACGCACATGCCGCTGCCCCGGTAGTTCATCATCTCGGCTGCGATCTCCTCCAGGACCGGCTCCGGCATCATGGCGGGACCGGCGGAGAAGTTGTAGGTACGACCGTATTTCATAGCAATATTCCTCCATCTTTTCGTATTTGCACCGGCGCGGGTCTCCCCGGCGTCAGGGAAAAGGTCGCCCTTTTCCCATGATCTTGTTTTCAGTATACGACAGGGGAACGGCAGAATCAACCGATTCCTGAAATTTTCCAGTGCAGAAAAAAACACATGTCGCCCAACGGAAAAACAGCGGCTGCCGTAATCGTTTGCCCAGAAAACAGCGGGAGACAAATCCGGAGAACCCCCCTCAAAAATAGTTGCTTCTTAACGGATTATAAACTATAATAACCATGTGTGTGCAGTGACCCGGCAAGGCATTTTTCCGGGTCTGAATTTAAGAGAGCAAGGAGAACGCCTATGAGAGCAGACGGAACCCGGGTCAAGGGACTGACCCCTATCGTGCAGGCCCTGCCCTATATCATGCCCAAGCGGTTTGATGCGCAGAACTGGGCCAGTGACTCCGTTGACGAGGAGATCATGAAGACCTTCATCCGCCAGAAACGGCGGGAGGGCCGCCGGGTGACCCATATGAGCGTCCTGATCGCCGCCTATTACAAGGCGGCGCTGGAGAACCCCAAGGTGAACTATTTCATTATGAACCGGAAGGTGTACAAGCGAAACCACTTCTGCGTCAGTTTCGTGATCCTCAAGACCCGGGCGGACGGGACCCCCGACGAGACCACCTTGAAAATTTACTTGAACCCCGAGGATAACGTGTTCACCATCAGCCAGCGCATCCAGGAACACATTGACCGGAACATGGAGGCGGTCCACAACAACAGCACCGACAAGTTCGCCAACATCGCCTTCGCCATTCCGGGACTGGCCCGGTTCGTGTTCTGGCTGGCTTACCATCTGGATCTCCACGGCCTGCTGCCGAAGAAGATCATCGACCTGAGTCCCTTCCATACCAGCCTGTTCATCACAAACCTGGCCTCCATCAACACCAGCTACATCTTCCATCACTGCTATGAGTTCGGCACCACCAGCGTCTTTGTCTGCATGGGCAAGCCGGTAAAGGACCCCTTCGCGCCGGAGGGCACCCACAAGAAGCGGATGCCCCTGGGCGTGGTGATGGATGAGCGCATTGCCACCGGTATTGAGTACTCCCGCTTCTTCGCCGCCTTTGAACGGTATCTGAAAAAGCCCGAACTGCTGGAGACCCGCCTGGACGGCAAGGCGGAGTAAGGGGGCATTTTCTTGAAACGCGAAAACCAGCTTTCGGCGTGGCTTTCCCACATCGGGCTGTACATCCGCGCGCTGGCCAAGTGGCTGGCGCTGGCGGCGGTGATCGGCGCCCTCTGCGGCGTCATCGGCTCCGCCTTTCACATCGGCGTCCACCACGCAACAGAGCTGCGGGGAGCGCATCCCTGGCTGCTGTGGTGCCTGCCGCTGCTGGGCCTTGTGATCGTGGGCTTTTACAAGCTGACAAAGACGGAGGGCCAGGGCACCAACGATATCATTGACGAGGTCAGCCAGGGCAAGGGCCTGTCTCTCTGGCTGCTGCCGTCCATTTTCCTGGGCACGGTCCTGACCCACCTGGGCGGCGGCTCCGCCGGCCGGGAGGGCGCCGCCCTGCAGATGGGCGGCACCATCGGCTACCACACCGGCCGTTTTTTCCGGCTGGATGACCGTGACCTGCGCACCGCCACCATGGCAGGTATGGCGGCCTTTTTCTCCGCCCTGTTCGGTACGCCCCTGGCGGCCACGGTATTCGCCATGGTGGTCATCAGCATCGGCGTCATGTACCACGCCGCCTTCATCCCCTGCCTGACGGCCTCCCTTGTGGCCTTCGGCGTCTCCCTGGTGATGGGGGTGGAACCCACCCGGTTCACGGTGGACATGCCTGCCCTGGAGGTGGGGCTACTGCTGCGGGTGGCGGTGCTGGCGGTGCTGTGCGCCCTGGTGTCCGTTTTGTTCTGCCGGACCATCCACTTCGCGGAGCACCAGATGCAAAATCACATCCCCAACCCCTGGGTCCGGGTCGTAGTTGGCGGTGTCGCTATCGTGGCGCTGACCTATCTCTGCGGCACCACAGATTATAACGGCGCCGGCATGAACGTCATCACCGCCGCCGTGGAGCAGGGGACCGCCCGTCCGGAGGCGTTCCTTCTGAAGCTGCTGTTCACCGCCGTCACCCTGTCCGTCGGCTTCAAAGGCGGCGAAGTGGTGCCCTCCTTCTTCGTGGGGGCCACGTTTGGGTGTGTGGTGGGTCCGCTGTTGGGGGTCCCCGCCGGGTTCGCGGCGGCCCTGGGCCTGATCGGCGTGTTCTGCGGCGCCACCAACTGTCCCATCGCCTCCATCTTTCTGGCGGTGGAGCTGTTCGGCGACGGGGGCCTTTTGTACTTCGCCCTGGTCTGCGGCGTCAGCTACATGCTCTCGGGCTACAACGGCCTTTATTCCAGCCAGACCATCCTGTACTCCAAGCTGAAGGCGGAGTACATCAACGTCCACACCAACGCCTACCACGCCGGGGACCCACATGCGGCCCCGCCCACCAAGGGCAGCGTGAAGGAATAGAAGAATCCCTCCCGTGGCAAACTGTCCGCAACAGACATTGCCATGGGAGGTTTTTTATGGGAGAACTGCTGAACCAGATCGGTATGACAGGCCTGACCACCCTGCTGTCCATTGTGGTCATCTTTTTGCTGGCGAAGCTGATGGGCACCAAGCAGGTGTCCCAGATGACCATGTTTGACTACGTGGTGGGCATCACCATCGGCTCCATCGCGGCGGAGCTGGCCACGGAGCTGGAAGAGCCCGCCAAGCCCCTGACAGCCCTGATCCTATACGGCGTGATCGCTGTGCTGATCTCGGTGCTGACCAACAAATCCATCAAGGTGCGGACTCTGGTGACGGGCAAGCCCCTGATCCTGTTGGAAGACGGCGTCATCTACCGGGAGAATCTGAAAAAAGCCCGGCTGGACCTGAACGAATTTCTGACCTACTGCCGCATCGGCGGCTGGTTCGACCTGAACCAGCTCCAGTCTGCGGTTTTGGAGCACAACGGTGTGGTCAGCTTCCTGCCCAAGGAGACGGACCGCCCCGCTACCCCCACGGACCTGAACCTGAACCCCAAGCAGTCCCAGGTCCAGGTGCCTTTCGTCATAGACGGCGTCCTGCTGGCGGACAACATCCAGCAGGCAGGCAAAGAGGAGAGCTGGGTGCAGCGCAGCCTTCTGCGTCAGGGCTACAAGGATGAAAAAAACGTGCTGCTGGCCCTGTGGGACGGCGGCGAGAAGCTGACGGTGTTCCCCATGGACCCGCCGAAAAAGCCATAAGACAAGTGCCTATTCCGCAGAAGCCCCCGGACGCCTGCGTCCGGGGGCTTTTATCACAGCTCCAGCAGCCGACGGGCCACTTCCACGTTTTTCTGCTCCATCTCCCGCAGCCGCTTCACGGCGGCCTCCTGGGTCTCCGGATGGGCGGACCGGGCCACCGCCTGGTCGATCATAGCCCGCAGGTTTTCCTCCGTCAGCGCATCCAGGTCCGTGGACAGGTCCTGGCCGATATACCGCAGGAAGGCGGACACCTTGGGGTCGTACACCACGCCCGCCAGGGGGATGCCCTGTCCGGCGGCGAAGATGAGGGCGTGGAGCCGCATGGACACCACCGCCTCCATGCGGCTGAGAGCGCCGATGATGGTGTCGGCGCCGCCGGCGTCGTCCAGGAAGTAGTGGGGGATCTCCAGCCCCCGGGCGGCCAGCTGATTGGCGACCGGGTCCTGGTGCTTTTCCACCGCCACAAACACAGGCGTCAGGCCGTAGGTCTCATAGGCGTATCTGGCCGCCTGCCCAAACAGGGGGGCTTTTTCCTCAAAGCCCTTCCACTTCCGCAGGGCAAAGCAGATATAACGTCCGTGTGCCGGGATGCCCGCCCGCAGCAGCACGCTGTCCGTGGCGTCGTCCACGGCCCGGTGCAGCGTCAGGGCGGGGTCCGCCGTCAGAACCGTCTCCGGCACGGTGACGCCCATGGCCTGCAGCTCCGCCAGGGAGTCCGGCTCCCGCAGAGTGATGACATCCACATATTGGTTCAGCACCTTGGCGGCCAGCTTCCGGTGGTTTTCCCGGGTGACAGGCCCAATGCCGCAGCCATACATCTGCACCTTGCAGCCCGCCTGCTTGGCGGCCCGGATATTGTGCAGATAGAACCACAGGGACCGGCGGGAGGTCACGTCCTGGATCAGGCTGCCGCCGCCGTTGATATAGAGCTTGGCGTGCCCCATGGCCTTGCGCCAGGCAGGCACCGCCATGCGGCTGACAGACCGGACCCGGTAGGTGAGCCGGGTGCTTTTGGGGTCCTTACTCAGAACCGTCACCGGCATGTCCGGGTCAATGGACCGCATTTCCTGCAAAATGGCCTCCAGAATGGCGTCATCTCCAGCGTTGCCCCGGCCGTAGGCACCGCAGATCACCACGCCGTCCCGGTCCCGCTTGGGCCGGACATGGCGGCGGAGGATATCCTCATAGATGTGCAGCTGGGTGTCCACGGTCTTCTGGATGGAGAACTGGGTGGACGCCTTTTCATAGAGCTTCTCGCCCAGGGACTTCCGCAAAGCGTCGTCATTACCCATGGCAGCCAGGTGCTCACCCAGGGCCTCCCAGTCCCCCGGCTCAAAAAGGTAGCCGTTGACGTCCGGGTCGATGAGGTAGGGAATGCCGCCCACGGCGGTGCTGACTGTGGCCAGGTGGAACCGGGCGCCCTCCGTCAGGGCGTAGGGGAAAGTCTCGGACAGGGAGGTCAGGGCGTTGATATCCAGAGCGGAGTAAAAGCGGTCCATGCCGCCGCTGATCCACCCGGCGAAGGTTACCTGCCGTTCCACACCCAGCTCTTTTGCCAGGGCTTCCAGCTTCTGGCGCTCCTCGCCGTCACCGGCGATCACCAGCCGCAGCCGGGGGCATTTCTGATAGCCCGCCGCAAAGCCCCGCACCAGGGTGGACATGTCCTTGACGGGGTTCAGCCGGGCGGCGATACCCACCACCACGCTGTCCTCGTCCACATCAGCCCCCAGGGAGCGCAGGTATTCCAGCCGGTCTCCCTGGGCGGGAGCCGGGGTAAAGTCCAGTCCATTGTAGATGGCGTAGAACCGGTCCGGCACGAAGCCCCGGTCGATCAGCAGGTCCACCATGGCGTCGGACACGCCGATGCGGTAGTCCAGCTTCCGCAATGCCCAGGCGTTGATGGTGCCGAAGGTCAGGCGGCTGAGGGGGCGGCCCATGTAGTCCAGCTTATAGTCGCTGTGGACGGTGGAGACCACCGGCAGACCGGTGGAGGAGCGCAGCAAGGCGCCCACCATGTTGGCCCGGGAGCCGTGGCAGTGGATCAGCTGATAGCCGCCCTCCTGGATATAGGCGGTCAGCTGGCGCCGCAGGCGGGGGATGTTGTTGCCGCCCATAATTTTCGTAGGAATGCCCAGTGCCCGGGCCTCGTCGGTGAAGGGGCCGTCCCGGAAGCACACCAGCTGGGCGGTAATGGTCTTGTTCAGGTTCTGCAGCAGGCTCAGCACATGGGTCTTGGCGCCGCCGGAGTCGCCGCCGCTGATGAGATGGATGACCTTCATGATAGAAAGACCTCGCTTTTCGAGAAAATGGTCTTGAGAAATCGTAAAAAATAGTATACAATATTTTGCGAACGTTGTCCATAAAGTTTACGGAGGAAAGTATGGAACAGAAAGCAAAGCGCGTTGGAAAGTTCAATATCGTGGATATCATCGCCGTGGTGCTGATCCTGGCGGTGGTCGTGTTCGCGGCATATAAGCTGCTGGGCCGGGACGACACCGTCACCGCCGAGCGGGAGATGACCAAGGTCACCTACACCGTGCGGGTGGAAGGCGTGGCAGCGGAGCTATATGACAACTGCCTGGCCCACATGCCCTCTCCTCTGATGGCCTCCGGCGCCCTGGTGGGCGGCCAGATCACGGCAGTGGAGCAGGAGCCCTACTATGTGCTGGATGCCGGCGGCAACTGGGTGGAGGACCCTAACCATGTGACGCTGCTGTTCACCGCGGAGACGGAGACCCCCACCGCCGAGGTCATGACCACCAAGGTGGGCGAGCAGGAGGTCCGCATCGGCAAGACGGACTACATTCTCAAGAGCGAATTCATTGAGTTCTCCAACTGCACCATCGTGGATGTGGTCTGGGGCGAATAAGCATCCGCCAGCGGGTACCGGAATTCGGTGCCCGCTTTTCTCATGGATGACCCCGGCAGACGGTGCGGCACACAGATTCTTTCCTTGACAGAACTGCTTTAAAGGCTTAAACTGACAGTAAAGGGCCGCGGAGGAGGGTATACCCCCCCTTCTCTTTTTGTCCCCTGCGGCGAAAATACCATCATCATTACAAAACGGAAAAAGGAGATTCCTCCCATGAAACGAGAGAGCTTCCAGTCCCGGCTCGGCTTTATCCTGGTCAGCGCCGGATGTGCCATTGGCATCGGCAACGTCTGGAAATTTCCCTATGTCACCGGTCAGAACGGCGGCGGTGTGTTTGTGCTGTTCTACCTCCTGTTCCTGACGATCATGGGCGTGCCCATTCTGACCATGGAACTGGCGGTGGGCCGGGCCAGCCGCAAAAGCGTCATCCAGGCCTTCCACACCCTGGAACCCAAGGGCAGCAAGTGGCACATCCACGGCTGGGTAGCCATCGCCGGCAACTATCTTCTGCTGATGTATTACACCACCGTCTGCGGCTGGATGTTCGGCTATTTCTTCAAGTTCCTGGCCGGCACCTTTACCGGGCTTGACAGCACCGCCATCAGCGGCGTCTTTTCGGCCATGCTGGCCTCTCCCATGGAGCTGCTGGGTTGGATGGCCCTGAGCCTGGCGCTGGGCGTGCTGGTGTGCAGCATGGGCCTGAGGAACGGTCTGGAGCGCATCACCAAGGTGATGATGCTGGGGCTGCTGGGCCTGATCGTGGTACTGGCCGTCCACAGCCTGACCCTGGACGGTGCACTGGAAGGCGTGAAGTTCTATCTGCTGCCCGACTTTGGACGTGCCATGGAGAACGGCCTCTCCAACGTCATCGTGGCCGCCATGAACCAGGCTTTCTTCACCCTGAGTCTGGGCATGGCCGGTATGCAGATCTTCGGCAGCTACATGAGCAAGGATAACACCCTCACCAGTGAGTCCATCCGCATCTGCCTGCTGGACACCTTTGTGGCCTTGGTGGCCGGACTGATCATCTTCCCCGCCTGCTTCAGCTTCGGTGTGGAGCCCAGTGCGGGCCCGCCTCTGATTTTTGAGACGCTGCCCAACATCTTCTCCAACATGACCGGCGGACGGGTTTGGGGCGCACTGTTCTTCCTGTTCATGACCTTCGCCAGCTTTTCCACCGTCACCGCGGTCTTTGAAAATCTGCTGGCCTCCAGCTGCGATACCTTCGGCTGGAGCCGGAAAAAGTCCGCCCTGCTGAATGGCCTGTTCCTGCTGGCGGCAGGTATTCCCTGTGTCCTGGGCTACAACCTCTGGAGCAACGTGACCCTCATCCGGGGCATGGGCATCATGGACACCGAGGACTTCCTGGTGTCCAACCTGATCCTGCCGGGCGGCTCCCTGGTGTTCCTGCTGTTCTGCGTCACCCGGTATGGCTGGGGCTTCGACAAGTATCTGGAGGAGGCCAACACCGGCTCCGGCATCCGCATGTCCCGGAAGCTGAAGCCCTTCTTCCAGTTCATCCTGCCCATTTTGATTCTGGTCATCCTGATTCGTGGCCTGATCTGATGCAAAGCCACCCTCGTTCCGAGGGTGGCTTTTTCATGCCCTCTCGGATTGCCGGAGATATCTGTTGATTGGTGCTCTTTTCTTACTATCAGTTTTTCTGATACTAGTATCGGATATTGCTGTACAGAAGCGGGTTTTTTCGGGAAAAATCCATTGACTTCCTTATCTTTATCCAGTACCATAAAAAGGCCCCAAGAAAATGGGCGCTGTTTCAGGCGTCCGGGCTCTATCTGTTTAAAGAGAAAAGGAGACCTTTCATGAAACGCGAAAGCTTTCAATCCCGGCTTGGCTTTATCCTGGTGAGCGCCGGCTGTGCTATCGGCATCGGCAATGTCTGGAAATTTCCCTACGTCACCGGCGCCAACGGCGGCGGCGTGTTCGTGCTGTTTTACCTGCTGTCCTTGGCCCTGATGGGCGTGCCCATTCTGTCCATGGAGCTGGCGGTGGGCCGGGCCAGCCGGAAAAGTGCCGTGCTGGGCTATCAGGCCCTGGAGCCGGAGGGCAGCAAGTGGCACATCCATGGCTGGTTCTGCATCATCGGCTGCTATCTGCTGATGATGTTCTACACTACCGTTTCCGGCTGGATGCTGGGCTACTTTTTCAAGTTCGCCACCGGCGCCTTCACCGGCCTGGAGAGTGGCGCCATTGACGGCGTGTTCGGCGCCATGCTCGGCAACCCCGCTGAAATGACCGTCTGGATGGTGCTGACGGTACTGGCAGGCTTCCTGATCTGTTCTTTCGGCCTGCAGAAGGGCCTGGAGCGCATCACCAAGGTGATGATGCTGGGGCTGCTGGGCCTGATCGTGGCGCTGGCGGTCCACAGCCTGCTGCTGCCCGGCGCCGCCGAGGGCGTGAAGTTCTATCTGCTGCCCGACTTCAGCCGGGCCATGGAGGCGGGCTTGGGCTCCGTCATCACCGCCGCCATGAACCAGGCGTTCTTCACTCTGAGCCTTGGCATCGCCGCCATGGAGATTTTCGGCAGCTACATGAGCAAGGACCACACCCTCATCGGCGAATCCGTCCGCATCTGCGGGCTGGACACCTTTGTGGCTCTGGTGAGCGGCCTGATCATCTTCCCCGCCTGCTTCAGCTTTAATGTGGAGCCCAACGCCGGTCCCGCTCTGATCTTTATGACGCTGCCCAAGGTGTTTGTGAACATGGCCGGCGGCCGCCTGTGGGGCGCACTGTTCTTCCTGTTTATGACCTTTGCCAGCTTCTCCACCATCATCGCCGTGTTCGAGAATCTGCTGGCCTGCTGTATGGACAACTTCGGCTGGCCCCGGAAGAAGGCGGTCCTGGCCAACTGCGTTTTCATCCTCATCGCCAGTATGCCCTGCGTGCTGGGCTACAACCTCTGGTATTTTGAAGCCGTTCTTCCCAACGGCGGGGTCGGCCAGGTACTGGATATCGAGGACTTTATCGTCAGCAATCTGCTGCTGCCCATCGGCTCCCTGATTTACCTGCTGTTCTGCGTCATCAAATGGGGCTGGGGCTTTGACAAGTACCTGGCGGAGGCCAATACCGGCTCCGGCCTGAAGCTGCCGGAAAGCGGCCCCGCCAAGACGGCCCTGAAGGTCTATTTCTCCGTCGTCCTCCCCATTCTGATCCTGGTTATCCTGGTTCAGGGCCTGCCCTCTTTCGGCTGGAAGATCGGCGTCTGCGTTGCCACGCTGGCACTGCTGGCACTGATGGCCCGCCGCAAAAAAGCCTGATGGTTAAAAAAACGACCGCCGAAGCGGTCGTTTTTTTCATACCTTTACCTCAAACAGCCCGTCACGGCTGCAGCAGAGATACAGCTTTCCGCCGCCCCGCAGCTGGGGAATGCGGAACTCGCCGCCCTGCTCCGGGTACAGCCGCACCAACAGCACCCGTTCCGTTGCCACGTAGGCGGCGAAGCGGAAGTAGTGGTCCTTCTCCATGGGATGGGAGAAGGTGACATACCAGTCCTCCTCGATCTCCCGCACCGTAACGGCGTGGTCCTCGTCGGCGGGCCGGGCCTGCAAGGGTTCCAGCTTCCGGCCACAGCAGTGGATCTCCCCACCACCGGTGGCGGTCAGGATGTTGCCGCAGTCCGGGCACACATAAAATTTCAGCCTTCGCATATTTCCAACCTCTGTTTTCTCGGGGGCCAGGTCGCCCATCAGCAGGCGCCCCAGAGCCACGCCAAAAATGGAGGAGAGCGCCGGCAGCAAGCTGATATCCGGGCACCCTTTGCCCCGCTCCCATTTACTGACGGCCTGAGGGCTGACGTGCAGCGCCTCCGCCACCTGCTGCTGGGTCATCCCCCGCTCCTTCCGCAGCCGCGCCAGCAGCTCTCCGATCTGTTTGCTGTCCATGTCCTCACCTCGCTATCAGCATACCCCAAGTTTCCATCTTTGGCAAGCAACGCTCCGTTGAGCTGTTCTTCCGCCCGGTTTCTTATGCAAAATATGCGCATAAACTTGCAAATTTGCCCCGTAAACCTGCCTTGCTTTCCCGGGAAAATCCACTTTGTTCTTGTTCACTCCGCCAAAATTGAAAGACAGCCGTTCTTTTCCTGCAAGATTTCTTTCCAATCTTTTGAAACTGTGGTATATTGATGGGCAAGAAAATTCCGGCCCAGCCGGGACCACAGGAGGATTCTCCATGATGACGTTACACGATGAAGGCATTTATCTGGTGAACGGCGCACCCAGCGCCCAGGCACCGATTTCCCCCGAGGAGGGCCGCCGGCAAACCATGGCCTGGAACATCCTCCAGGCTCACAACACCAGCGGCGACCCTGACAACTTAAAAATCCGGTTCGACGCCATGCTGTCCCACGACATCACCTATGTGGGCATCATCCAGCAGGCCCGGGCCTCCGGCATGAAGGAATTCCCTATTCCCTACGCCCTGACCAACTGCCACAACAGCCTCTGCGCCGTGGGCGGCACCATCAACGAGGATGACCATGTCTTCGGCCTGTCCGCCGCCAAGAAGTACGGCGGCATCTACGTCCCCGCCAACCAGAGCGTCATCCACTCCTACGGCCGGGAGCAGATGGCAAAGTGCGGCGCCATGATCCTGGGCTCCGACTCCCACACCCGCTACGGCGCCCTGGGCACCATGGCTGTGGGCGAGGGCGGCCCGGAGCTGGCCAAGCAGTTGTTGAAGAACACCTGGGATGTGAAGTATCCCAAGGTGGTGCTGGTGTACCTGACGGGCGCCCCCAAGCACGGCATCGGCCCCCACGACGTGGCTATCGCCCTGGTGAAGGCCACCTTTGCCAGCGGCTTTGTCAACAACTGCGTGCTGGAGTTTGCCGGTCCCGGCATTGCCAGCCTGCCCATTGACTTCCGCAACGGCATCGACGTCATGACCACGGAGACCACCTGCCTCTCCTCCATCTGGGAGACGGACGAGGTCACTCAGGGCTTCTACCAGGCCCACCAGCGGCCGGAGGACTACAAGGAGCTGCACCCGGGCAACGACGCATATTACGACAAGTACATCGAACTGGACCTGAGCGAGATCGAGTCCATGATCGCCCTGCCCTTCCATCCCTCCAATGCCTGGACCATCCACGAGTTCCTGGAGAATGCGGAGGACATTCTGGCGAACCTGGAGGCCGACGCTCGGAAACGCTTCCCCAAGGCCAAGGTCAGCCTGATGAACAAGATCCACGACGGCGGCGTCTGGGCGGACCAGGGTGTCATTGCCGGCTGCGCCGGCGGCCTCTTTGACAACATCGTCGAGGCGGCGGACATCCTCCGGGGCGGCAGCTGCGGCAACGGCTACTTCACCCTGGATGTGTATCCCACCAGTGTGCCTGTCAGCCTGGAGCTGACGAAAACCGGCGCCACCGCCGCTCTGCTGGAGGCGGGCGCCGTCATCAAGCCCAGCTTCTGCGGCCCCTGCTTCGGTGCGGGAGATGTGCCCTCCCACAACGGCCTGAGCCTGCGGCACACCACCCGCAATTTCCCCAACCGGGAGGGCTCCAAGCCCGGCGAGGGCCAGTTTGCCGGCGTGTGCCTGATGGATACCCGGTCCATCGCCGCCACGGCCCGGAATGGCGGTAAGATCACCGCCGCCACCGACGTGGACTACACCCCCGTTCACCACGAATACCACTTTGACAAGGGCGTCTACGACCGCCGCCTGTACTACGGCTTCGGCAAGGCGGACCCCAGCGTGGAGCTGATCATGGGCCCCAACATCACCGACTGGCCCAAGATGCAGCCTTTGGCGGAAAACCTGCTGGTGGAGCTGGCGGCGGTGCTGCATGATCCCGTCACCACCACCGACGAGCTGATTCCCTCCGGTGAGACCTCCTCCTACCGCTCTAATCCCCTGCGGCTGGCAGAGTTCACTCTCTCCCGCCGGGAGCCCGCCTACGTGGGCCGGGCCAAGGCCGTGGCGGAAGTGGAAGCCGCCCGTCTGGCAGGTGAAAAGCCTTTACAGTTGAAATCCATTCTGGACAAGGTGGGCAACGGTGAAGCCCTCATGGAAACCACCCAGTTCGGCTCCTGTGTCTTCGCCAACAAGCCCGGCGACGGCTCTGCCAGAGAGCAGGCGGCCAGCTGCCAGAAGGTGTTGGGCGGCTTCGCCAACATCTGCTACGAATTTGCCACCAAGCGCTACCGCTCCAACTGCATCAACTGGGGCATCCTGCCCTTCACCATTGACAAGGAAGTTTCCTTTACATATGAGAATGGCGACTGCGTGTTTGTCCCCGGTATCCGCAAGGCCATTGAGGATGGCATGGAGGACATTCCCGCCAAGGTCATCCGGGCCGACGGCACTGTGGAGGACCTGCTGCTCCACGTCCGCGGCCTGACGGCGGATGAAAAAGAGATCATCCTGGACGGGTGTTTGATGAATTACTACGCCAAGCGTTCTTAAACTGGAGGTTTTCATGGAAAAGATCAAAATGACCACTCCTCTGGTGGAGATGGACGGCGACGAGATGACCCGCGTGCTGTGGGCCATGATCAAGGAAACACTGATCCTGCCCTTTGTGGATTTGAAAACCGAATACTACGACCTGGGACTGCTGCACCGCAACGAAACACAGGACCAGGTGACCGTGGACGCCGCCAACGCCACCAAGAACTACGGTGTGGCTGTCAAGTGTGCCACCATTACACCCAATAAGCAGCGCATGGAGGAATACCCCCAGCTGACGGAGATGTGGAAGTCCCCCAACGGCACCATCCGCTCCATCCTGGACGGCACTGTGTTCCGCGCCCCCATCTGCATCGACGCGGTGAAGCCTGTGGTGAAGAACTGGAAGAAGCCCATTACCATCGCCCGCCACGCCTACGGCGACGTGTACAAGGCCGTGGACATGGAGACCACGGAGCCTGGCACCGCCACGTTGACCTTCACCGGGGAGAGCGGCGAGACCAGGACCCTCACCGTCCAGAAGGTGGACGGCCCCGCCGTGTGGCAGGGCGCCCACAACAAAGAGAGCTCCATCCGTTCCTTTGCCAGGGCCTGCTTCCAGTACGCCGTGGACACCAAGCAAGACCTGTGGTTCTCTACAAAGGACACTATTGCCAAGGTCTACGACGGCGCCTTCAAGCGGATTTTTGAAGAAGAGTTTGAAAACTATAAAGCCAAGTTCCAGGAACTGGGCATCACCTATTTCTACACCCTCATCGACGACGCCGTGGCCCGGGTCATCCGCAGCGAGGGCGGCTACATCTGGGCCTGCAAGAACTACGACGGTGACGTGATGAGCGACATGGTGTCTACCGCCTTCGGCAGTCTCGCTATGATGACCAGTGTGCTGGTGGCCCCTGACGGCACCACTGAGTTTGAGGCCGCCCACGGCACCGTCACCCGGCACTACTATAAGTACCTGAAGGGTGAGGAGACCTCCACCAACCCCATGGCCACCATCTTTGCCTGGTCCGGCGCCCTGAAAAAGCGGGGCCAGCTGGACAGTCTGGCGGACCTGACCGCCTTCGGCGAGAAGCTGGAGCAGGCCTGCTTCGACACCCTGAACGCGGGCATTATGACGAAGGACCTGGTGGGCCTGGTGGAGCCGGGCTTCCCGGCCACCGCCGTTAACAGCCAGGCGTTTCTGGACGCCATTGCGGCACGGCTGCAAGAAAAGCTGGCATGATAACAAAACCCGCGCATCGTGCGATGCGCGGGTTTTGTTTTGATTCGGTTACACGGTGATCTTCTCAAAATCCGAAGCTGGATGCTTGCACAGCGGGCAGATATAATCCGCGGGAAGCTCCTCTCCCTCATAAATGTAGCCGCAGACCGTACAGCGCCATGCGGTCTTCCCGGTGGAGGCGGGCCGCTCCGGCTTGGGCTTGATGTTGGCCTGGTAATAGGCATAGGTGGCCGACGGCACATCGGACAGCACCTCCATGTCCTCCACAGCGGCGATGAACAGGGTGTGGCTTCCCAGGTCGATGGCCTGCTCCACCACGGCGCTGATATAGGCGTTGGTCCCCTCGGTAACGTAATACAGGCCATTGGCGCCGCGGGCGCAGGCACTGTAACCGTCGAACTTGTCCACGGTCCGTCCTGACTGGAAGCCGAACCGCTTGAAGACCTCAAAGCCTGCCTGCTCACTCAAAACGGAGAGATTGAATTTCCCCGTCTCCTTGATCATGTCATGTGTGAAGTTCTCCTTGTTCACAGCAATGCTGATCCGGTTGGGGCTGGAAGTCACCTGGGCTGCCGTGTTGATGATGCAGCCATTGTCCTTCTCTCCCAAACGGGCAGTCAGTACGAACAGTCCATATGTCAGCTTATACATCGCCTTTTTATCCATATTGAATAAACTCCTTTCTGCTTTTCGTCTCATCGCAGCAGAGATACCGTAATCTCCGCTGTTCACAGTTTATCCGCCCGCCTTTTTCCCAATTCAAAATACAGGAGGGTCTGCCTTAATCATATCGCTCCCAGCGTTGTTGTCAAGGGAAACCTGATCCTTTGACTTTGATTTCCTACCACTGTTTCCAGGCGGAGGGGAACTCCGGCAGCCGCTCCGGTGCGGGAGATACCAGGGCTGGAGGGCCGTTCCCCATCTGGGTGCAGTAGGCCTCATACAGTTCCGGCGAGGTGGCAAGGACGCACCAGGACTCTGCCCGGGGCTGTCCGGAGACGAGATGGCTGGGCGATTGGAGGGCCATGGCGAACTGGGTCATATCGGGGCTGAAGATGGAATCAAAATCCACCAGGTCCCCGGCCAGTGTGCCATTCCAACAGTAGGACCCCACACCCCTCTCGTCCGCGTTTTTGTCAATGGCGATGCTGACAGCGGCACCTTCCCGGCAGGTCCACTCCACGCAGCTGATGGCGAAGCGGCCCCAGTACTCCCGGTGCCCATTCAGCAAGTATGAGACCTCCCCTTGAATTTCCACGTCCGTGTAGGCCACCAGGGCACCGTCCACATACACGCCGGCGGTGATGGTATGGTCCACCTTCCGGTGGATGGGAAAAATCGCCAGCACAATGCCGCCGAACACCAGCAGGAACACCAGCACCCGAAAAATCTCACCCATCACGTATTTCCGCGTCTGCCGCCGCTTTTCCTGGAAGGCGTTCAGGGCCTCCTGCACGGCGGCGTGAACGTCAGTCTCCTCCGTTCTCTCTCCCCGCAGCAGGTCCAGCACGTTCAAGTCCAGGGCCGCCGCTAGGGGGTCCAGTAAGCTCACATCCGGAAATCCGGCGCCCCGCTCCCATTTGCTGACAGCCCGGTCTGACACGTGCAGTACCGCCGCCAGTTCCTTCTGGGTCATGTTCTTCTCTTTTCGGGCCGCCCCGATCAGGGTGCCCGTCTTTTCTCTGTTCATGTACATCACCTGGTCCCAATATACCAAACCGGCCCCTGCCGCGCAACAAACGCTGCGTGGAGGGGCCGGTTTTCTCAGACGGTCAACACTTCTGCCGGCCCGCTGCTGTTCAATTCTTCTAAGCCCACAATGGTTTCCAGGGTGGTCCCCAGCTGAATCAGCAGCAGGCCCAGCCGGGAGGCATCCTCTCGGCTCAGTTCCTTTGCCAGTGACAGCGCCAGGGCATGGATGGCTGTGGTCTGTTCCAGTGCGTCCATGTGCCCACCTCCCGTTTTCAGTCTATGCATCTGATGGGCGGGCTGACTATCGGGCAGTCATGGGCAGGTCCATGGCCCGGTCCAGCTCCGCCAGATGGTCCGTCAGGAACTCCGGGACGTTTGCCCGCAGAGAAACCACCCTGCCGCCCCGGCGGGCCAGCAGATACTGGGTGTCATCCGCTGGGAGCCAGCGGACCTCGTCAAAGCGGCCATCCTCCATCCGCTCCGGGGAAAGGCCCTCCGCCCCTTTGACCTCGATGCGTGCCAGGTCCCGCAGAAGCTGGGGCGCCAGGAACGATAGCCGCAGGTCGTAGACCTCCCAATGACAGGCGGTGCCCCGGCCATCCGCCGTCCGGCCCTGCCATACATACAGGCGATCACCTGTCAGGGGTTCCCGGTGCAGTTCTCCGCTGCCATCATCATCCGGACATCCCAGGGCGCTGGCAGACACCACCGGCAGCGGGTCCTCCGGCAGCCGGAACCGCTGGTCACTGTCCCCGAAGGTGTCCACGAAGCACAGGAGGGCCAGCAGCACGCCCACGACCCAGTAAATTCGCCACAGCCGGGTCCGGCGGCCGTAAGGAGCGGTGTGGCCCACGGGGATGCCCGCCGCCAGACGGCTCCGAAGACGGCGGAACACCCTCAGGTCCGACAGAAACATGCCGCTGCTCCACAGCAGTACAAACCAGCTCAGGGGCATGGAGTTGAAGCCCTGGCGGGCGAAAGGCAGCAACACGCCCGCCTGCATGGACCCCAGGACCAGGATCACCAGTACCAGGAAGTCGCAGATACCAAAAACCCACAGTTCCTGTTTCAGCTGCTTCGCCACCCAGTTCAGGGCCAGGGCCTCTGTCTCCGGCTCTGTGTGGATCTCCGCCGGGTTCGGACGGATAGAACGCCAGAGGTAGAGCTTCGGGCGCTCTATGGAGGCCGCCAGCTCCCATCCCGCCTCTTCGTAAGCTTGCAGCAGTTCTTCGTCCGGCTTTGCAGTCCGGTCCATGCAGGGCTCCAGGCGGAACCGGCGTTCCTCGGGAACACCCTCCCGGAAGCTGACATAGTTCCCGCTGAGCTTCTCCACCACCAGCCCCTGCCGGGCACAGTCGGAAAGCCAGCCCTCGATGGCCGGGAAATCATAGATGCTCTCCGGCAGTGTTTTTCGCATAAAATAGGCTCCTCTCTATTGGAATCCCGCCAGGACGGCGGCAACCTGGTCCAGATGGTCCCGCAGGTCTGCCGGGGCGTTGGTACGGAGGTAAAGCACCTGCCCGCCCTGCCGGAGGGCCAGGTGCTGGACGCCGTTTCCATCCAGCAGGTAATAGGCGTCCTCTCCCAGGGGCTGGGGCCGCTCCCCAGCCTCCTCCTCGATGTAGACGGTGAACTCCCGCAGCACCGCCTCTGCCAGGGCCGCGACGCGAAGGGAAACGGTCTCCTGCTGGGTGTCGTAGACGATCCGCAGGATATCAGAGCCGGGAAGGTTGCTGGGCTGTGGATTTTGCTTCCACACCACATCGGGCTTTCCCTGGCAGACCAGCACGCTCTCTCCCAGCAGGTCCCTCCGCCGCTCCACCGTCACATTGCCGCCCTGGCCTCCCAGGGGCTCCGCCGCGATGTAGGGTACCGGGTCCTCTGCCAAAGGCACGCTGCCGCTGTCCGTCAGGATATTTGCCAGATTGACGAAGCTCAGCAGGATCATCGCAAGGGGGATGCAGAACAGCAGGGCCCTGCGGCGGGGCCGGAGGCGGCGGCTGGGCATGGGGAAGCCGCAGCGCAGGCTGTCCAGCAGCTGGCGGAAGGCGCGCAGGTCCAGCAGCAGGTGGACGGCGGTCACCACCACCGCCGCCAGAACCCCCAGGAACTTCCAGGTGGCTTCCGCCCGGATGGTGTTCAGGAGGAAGCAGCGTCCCCCCTGCTGGAAGCAAAAGGCCAGGACGCCCAGCAGCACCAGGATGTCCCACAGGGTGCCGTTGCGGACCCGCTTCCACAGCCGCCCGTAGGCCCAGCTGTCAGCGCTGGGGTCCGTGCGGAGGGGCACCGCATCAGGCCGGGTGGACCGCCACACCAGAAACAGACTGCTGGAGCAGGCAAACTCCCAGCCCGCGTCGCCGTAGGCCTCCCGCTGCTCCTCCGCGGGCTTGTACTGGCCCTTCTCCGCCGGTTCCAGTGCAAACTGGCACACCCGGGGCTCAGCATCCCGGAAGCGGCACCAGTCCTTCAGTTCCCGGCCTCGGGCCGCCTGTTGGGCCAGCCACTTCTCCATGGCGGGAATGTCGTATTCGCTGCAGGGCGGGACATCCCGCCAGCGGTTTTTGAAAAACATAGGCATCTCCTTTCGCAGTCACTTTGCCAGCTCAGCGGCCACACGTTGGATGCTTTCCTCCAGGTTCACCGGGAAGTCCACCCACAGGGCATAGACCACCTTTCCCGATCGGGCCAGGAACAGCCGTTCTTCCCCGGCGGTCAGCAGCACTGCTTCGTCAAAAGCATTGTTTTCCACCGCTGTCTCCGCGGCGTCCGGGTGATCCCTTTGGAAGTCCGCCGCCCGCTCCCGGTACAATGCCTTTGCCAGGGCCTCGAACCGCAGGCGGTCGGCGGCGTTGCGCACACATTCGCCCTGTTCGCCCCGGTACTGAATGCCATAGCGGTCAGGTGCCAGAGGGGTGCTTTGATAAAGATAGTTGTCTGTCTCAAATTCCCAGTATTCCTGATCCGTGCCCTCCACCAGGGACACAGGGGATGTGTAGGGCAGGCTGGCCATATCCGGCTCCCCCTGCCAGAGAGACGCCGCGCTGCTGAACCACCACAGGAGCCAGCACAGCAACAGGAGCATAACCACGGCCTGCTGCCACCGGCGGTGCCGCCGCCAGTTTCCGGGGTCCGGCACCATGCCCGCCGTCAACTCACGCCGCATTCGACGCAGATACCACAGCCGCCGGAGCATCACGATGCCAATGAGGACGATGCCCGCCAGCCAGAGCAGCCAGGACAGGTTTTGACGCAGCAGGACTTCCAGCACTGACCTGCCGGGTGCCAGTGCGGTCAACAGCAGCGGCAGCGCCACCAGCAGCCCCAGCACCGCCCAGGCCGCCCGCCAGCTGTGGCGCAGGGGCTTTTCCCAGGCCCAGCCATAGGCCACCGGGTCGGTGTCCAGTTCCGGGGCCGCCGGGTCACTGCAATAAAACACCTCACAGTCATAATCGTCGTCGCCCATGATGACGGCGGTGCAATCCCAGCCCATCTCCCGGCAGGCGGCTCCCCGCTCCTGGCGGGCCTCAGGCGTCTCGGGACGCTGGGGCCGGAGACGCACCCGGTAGTCTCCCGGCTCCACAGCCGTGAAGGTTGCCAGTATCCGGCCGCAGCCCGTCAGCTGCCAGCCCCTGGCAGCTTCATCCTCCAGCCACTTTTCAATGGCCCCGGGGTTCCAGAGTTCCAGGGGCCGCAGGGTCCGCTTCTGCTTTTTCATCGTCCGTCCTCCTCCCGGTCGCCGTCGGCGACGCACAGTTTCAACCGGCTCAGCTCCTGACGGAACAGGGCCCGGCCCCGGTCCGTAATGGCGTAGGTCCGCTTGCGGCCCTCCACCGCCGTCTCCCGGATCAGTCCCTCCTCCTGAAATTTCCCCAGAATGGTATATAAGGTCCCCGGCCCCAGGGGTACCCGGCCCGCCGTGGTATCGTCCACGAACTGCACGATCTCCGTGCCGCACCGCTCCTGCCTCAGCAGACTTAGCAGGACATAAAACATACTCTCTGTCAGTACCTTCAACGGTTCCTTTGCCATGGTTCTCCCCCCAATATCGTAAGACGATATTACTTGCTATCAGTATAATATCGTTTTACGATATTGTCAATGGGTCTGGTGAATGCTGGCACGGATACCAGGTTTTGAGGGTTGCTTCCTGCCCCTGGTTTTCGGTATGCTTTTCAGGTGAAAACTCCACAGAAAGGAAGAACTTGAATGAAAAAGGAAGCACTGTGCGGATTATTGGCGGCCGCCGCCCTGGCCCTCCCGGCTCAGGCGGCCCGGACCGTGCCGGTTCAGGTGGACGGCACCCGGCTGGCCGGGTCCTCCTATCTGGAAAACGGTGTTACATACACGCCCCTGCGGTATCTGCTGGACGCCATGGGGGGCTGGACCGTCTCCTGGGACAGCCAGGCCCAGGCGGCAGTGGCGGTCTCCGGCTCCACCCGGCTGGCGGCGGACCCGGCGGCGGATACCGTTACCGTGAACGGCAGAAGCTATGCCGGCCGGGTGACGGTGAAGAATGGCCGGACCTACGTGCCCCTGCGGCTGGTCAGCGAGGCCCTGGGCGGCAGCGCGGAATGGGACCCCTGGATGTCCGGCGCCGCCGTCACCTCCGCTGGGGCGGACTATGACGCGGCGGACCTGTACTGGCTCAGCCGTATCATCAGCGCCGAAAGCTGCGGCGAATCTATGGAGGGCCAGATCGCCGTGGGCAATGTGGTGCTGAACCGGGTGGCCAGCCGGGAATTCCCGGACACCATCCCCGGCGTCATCTTTGACAAGGTGGACGGCGTGCAGTTTGAGCCGGTGTCCAACGGCACCGTCTACAAAACCCCTACCGCCCAGTCGGTGGAAGCGGCCAAACGGGTACTGGCGGGAGAGCAGTTCATCGGGAAGGCCCTGTATTTTTACGCCCCAGCCCTGTCACAGGGGACATGGATCAACGCCAACCGGACATATTACAAGACCATCGGCTGCCACCGGTTTTATCTGTGATCCTCGCATTTGACTTTTTCGCCTCCGGCGGCTACAATAAGGACATCAAATTGCTGCAAAGGAGCATGTCCTATGCTGTTTTCCGACCGTCCCAGGACACATTATGGAAACGCACCGGCCCACGAGGTCATCTGCCAGCTGCGATTCCCCACCATCCTCACCATCAACAACGTGGAGCCCGCCGATTTTCAGGAGGCCATCCGTGACGTCTTTCCCCAGTACGCCCACCGCCAGGACGTGCCCGCACCCAAAATTACCGGCGCGGGTGGTCCCAACATGCAGGTAGAGCGGCAGGCGCCCATCACCAACTATCACTTTCTCTCCGCTGACGGCCGCTGGAAGCTGAATCTCACCAAGGATTTCATCGCCCTCTCCACCCTGGGCTACCCCGGCTGGGAGGACTTTGCCCACCATCTGGACAAGGCCCTGGCCGCTTTTATCCAGATCTACAAGCCCGCCTATTTCCAGCGGGTGGGTCTGCGTTATGTAAATCTATTCTCCCGTGCCCGGCTGGGCCTGGAGGACGCATCCTGGGCGGAGCTGTTCGCCCCCGCCTACGCCGGCGCCCTGGCGGAGCCGGACCTGCGGGAGGAGGACTGCCTGGCCCTGGGAACGGACCTGCAGCTGAAGCTGGACAACAGCTGCCGTGCCAAGATCCACGCGGGGCTGGCCCGGATCCAGAACAAGGCCCCCAACGCCCCCCAGGACAACGAGCTGAAATTCGTCCTAGACATGGACCTCTCCATGGGCGGCAACGTCCCCTGTACCATGGCGGCGGGGGCTCTGGAGACCCTTCATATCCACGGCGGCCGCCTCTTCGAGGGAGCCGTCACAGACCGCCTGCGGCAGGCCATGGAGCCCCGCTAAGTCAACGAAGGTAGTACCTCACTGAAAAACAGAATTCGACGCCTTTGTCCTTCTCGGAAAAAGGTGTCGAATTTTTTGTAAATTTTGCAGGAAATCGTTTGTCTATTCTTTTTAGATTTTAGGGAATTTCTATCTTGTGGAACAACGGGTTTTTCTTATATTCTTAGTAGTGCAAAGATATAAGTTTACCGCGTTAAACTCTAAAAGAAGAAGGGGCAATCAACATGTTAAAGAGTGAATACCTGCAAAACGTCTATACCCAGGTCGTGACCCGCGATCCCGACCAGAAGGAGTTCCACCAGGCTGTTCTGGAGGTCCTGGAAAGCATTGACCTCATCATCGACCAGCATCCCGAGTATCAGGAGCACGGCATCATCGAGTCCTTCGTGGAGCCCGACCGTATGATCTGCTTCCGGGTGCCCTGGGTGGATGACAACGGCAAGGTCCAGGTGAACCGCGGCTACCGTATCCAGTTCAACTCCGCCATCGGCCCCTACAAGGGCGGCCTGCGGTTCCATCCTACCGTCAACCTGTCCGTGATGAAGTTCCTGGGCTTCGAGCAGATCCTGAAGAACAGCCTGACCGGCCTGCCCATGGGCGGCGCCAAAGGCGGCAGCGACTTCGACCCCCACGGCAAGAGCGACGCCGAGGTCATGCGCTTCTGCCAGAGCATGATGACCGAGCTGTACCGCCACATCGGACAGTTCACCGACGCTCCCGCCGGCGACATCGGCGTGGGTGCCCGCGAGGTTGGCTACCTGTTCGGCCAGTACCGCCGCATCCGCGACCGCTATGAGGGCGGCGTGCTGACCGGCAAGGGCCTGACCTTCGGCGGTTCCCTGGCCCGTACCGAGGCTACCGGCTACGGCGTGTGCTATCTGACCGAGGAGATGCTCAAGTGCATGCGCAACGACAGCTTTGAGGGCAAGAAGGTGATCGTCTCCGGCAGCGGCAACGTGGCCATCTTCGCCGCTGAAAAGGCCATGCAGCTGGGCGGCACCGTCATCGCCATGAGCGACTCCAACGGCTATGTCCACGATCCCGCCGGCATCAAGCTGGACGTCATCAAGAACATCAAGCTGAACCGCCGCGCCCGCATCAGCGAGTACGCCAAGGAAGTGCCCGGCAGCACCTACGCCGAGGGCTTCCGCAACATCTGGTCCATTCCCTGCGACATCTGCCTGCCCTGCGCCACGCAGAACGAGATCGACGGGCCCACTGCTGAGATGATCGTGAAGAACGGCGCCTCCGTGGTGACCGAGGGCGCCAACATGCCCTGCCGTCCCGAGGCCGTCCGCACCTTCCAGGAGGCCGGTCTGCTGGTGGCTCCCTCCAAGGCCGCCAACGCCGGCGGCGTGGCCGTCAGCGGTCTGGAGATGAGCCAGAACTCCATGCGTTACTCTTGGACCTTCGAGGAGGTCGACAGCAAGCTGAAGGAGATCATGGTCAACATCTTCCACAACATCTACAACGCCGCCGAAGAGTGCGGCGCTTCCGGCGACCTGGTGGTCGGCGCCAACATTGCCGGCTTCAAGAAGGTCGTGGACGCCATGCTGGCCCAGGGCCTGGTGTAAAAATCCCAAGGGTCCTCCCCGGACAGCAAAAAACACAATGATGAAAGAGGCCTCCTGCCGTGGCAGGAGGCCTCTTTTGCACATGTATCGCCATCATGATCCACGCTATGAAGCAAGAAACCGCGCAGAGCGGCAGCGCATTAGCATGACATCACTCCTCTGTCCATACCGATCCGTCATATCCTTCCGCTGTCTGCCCGCTCTCCACCACCGCAAAAGCAGGATTCTCCGTGCTGTCGCTCCCGTCCGCCGCGGACTTCCCGGCAGCTTTTTCAGGTGCCTCCGCGGCTGCCTTCGCTGCTGCGGCCTCTTCCGCGGTTGTCTTGTCCCATGGCTCCGCCAGCTTCTTCAGACACCGCTGGTAGCCCGCTGTTCCCTGCTCATAGGGTGTCGGGCGGTAATCGTTCCGGTTTGCCACACTGCTGACGCCGCAGGGTAAATACTCCACATCCCAGGAGATATCGCCCTTCTCCACCCGCACGACCAGTTGTGCGATCACGGTATCCTTATCTCCCGGATTTCGGTTGCCTCCAAAACAGAAGTTGCCAATGCTGTATAAGATCGTTCCGCCATGATACGCTTCCGCCGGCTGCAGGATATGCGGATGTGTTCCCACCACAAGATCCGCTCCCCCGTTGATGGCCGCGTGAGCGAGCGCGATCTGCCGCTTGGTGGGCACGTAGATTCTTTCCGCGCCGGCGTGCATACAGGCAATGACAATATCCGCCCCCTCTTCCCGCAGGCGGGCCACACCGCTTTTCATCTGTGCTTCCGAGCCGTTGAATGGATGTGCATAAATACCTATCCGCACCGATGTACCATCCTCATGCTCCAGGTCAAAACAGCTCCCCTGGTCTTCCCGGATGCCGTTTATACCTTCCTTTTCCAGTACCGCCGCCGTGTCTTCCACGCCGGACCTTCCGAAATCATTTGTGTGGTTGTTGGCCATGGACACACAGTCCACGCCCCCAAGCGCCAGTGACCGCGCATACTTCGGGTCTCCGCAGAACGCATACTCAGACTCAGATTCCAACCGTCTTGGGGAAAAGCTGCATTCCAGATTGGCAAGTGTCAGGTCATCCTCTGTCAGAATTTCCGCGACATTGGAAAAGGGATACGCCAGGTCATCTCCCACAACACTCTCAAAGTGGTTCGTATAGTGGCTGGAGGCCAGCGTACAGTCCCCCAGCAAAGAGACAACGAACTGATTCTGTGCTTCCGATTTCTCCGCAGCTCCGGCGGTCTCTGCGGCGTCATGGGCCTCCGGAGCTTTCTCCGGCAGCACCGGCTCCATCGCACTCGTTACACGCTCCTGAGGGGCGGCCAGTTCCTCCCGGCCCGCATGCGGGTCATGCCCGTGACCGAACGGTCTCAGGAAAAAGAACCAGGCCGCGAAAAGCCCCCCTGCGGCAAGGAGCACCGCCAGGATACACACCAGAGGATTCCTCTTGCGCCGCAGCTCTCTCTTTCCCCTCACGTCCATCACCTTTCCTTCTCTTCCGTAATTTTAGCACAGCTTTTGCATATATGCCAGACATGGACAGCCTTTTCCATCCTTCTTTTAGGAAGCATTGATAAAAAACCCTGGCGCCGCTGTTCAAGCGGCACCAGGGTTTCCTGCAGCTTGTCGAAAAAGTCTTTTCGGCAAGCTGCTGCAAGTTTTTCTGAACTTAAAAAGTTCAGAAAAACTTATGATTGAAAACGAAAGACACCCCTCCTGGGTTTCTTTCGTAACTATCTTCCTTCCCGTCGTGCAAGATTTCCGGGGTTATCGACAGTCTGAGAAAACCCTGGCGCCGCTGTTCAAGCGGCACCAGGGTTTCCTGTTCTTCTGCGGCAGAGTTCTGATTGTTCTGCCCCTTACCGGCCGACGGTGAACTCCACATATCCCACGGCGCCGGGCGCCACGGTGTAAGGCGGGAACACCACCACGGGGTCGCCCGCTTCATTCACATAAAACTGAGTGGTCTCATCCACGGTGCTGAAGCCGCCCTGCTCGGCAGCAAAGTACACGGAAGAGTCCTCTGCGCCGGCCATCTGTGCCTTGATGGAGTCGTTGCAGATGGTCACCCAGTCCTCACCCAGCACATCCGCCAGAGTCAGTTCCTTCCCTGCGGCTAGGTCCAGGTTGTAGTAAGTCCGCTCCCAGTAGGCATTGGCGAAGGATACGTTGGATTCCACCAGGAACGAGACCGTGCTTTCCGTCTGAGACTCAATCTGATAGGTGACGCTGACAGCAATATTGTGCTGCTCCCACTCCTCCTGCGTGCCGCCGGTGGCAAGGAAGGCCTCCTTGTACTCCGCCACCATCTGCTCACCCTCAGCGGTCTTGGCGTCTACACGCTTCTGAATCTCCTCATTGACCTGCTGGGCAAAGGCGCCGCCGCCCTGAATGGCGGGCTGCTCCACCTCCAGTGTACGGTCAGGGGTAGTGTCGGTAAAGCTGCGGACAGTCAGCACCTGGAAGAGGCTGCCCAGCACCGGCACATCGGCAGCGGCAGCCGCCACGGTGGGGGACAGATTCAGCACGCCTACCATCACCACAAAGCAGGCGGCCACTGTGCCCAGACGGCGGCTCCAGGCCCGGCGGGCCAGGTTGGCCTTCCCCTGCCGGATTCCTGCCCGGACCCGGTCTTCCAGTTCCGCGGGAATGGGCGTGGCTTCATATTCCTCTTTTGCATGTTTGAAATCGTTCATCATAACTCTCCTTCCAGTTGAATACGCAATTTTTTCAGGCCGGTGTACAGGCGGGTCTTCACCGTGCTCAGTGGGCAGTTCACGACTGCGCTGATCTCCTGAAGAGACAGCTCCTCATAAAACCGCAGGCGGATGACGGCAGCGATCTCCGGCGGCAGGGCATCCACCCTGCGGGCCAAAGAACCGGCCTCCGGCAGTGGGTCCTCATAGCTGCCGGTCTCCAGGGCCTCCGGCGGCACCAATGTCACCCGCTTCCGCTGGCGGAGCAGGTCTGTACACACGTTGACCAAAATGCGGTAAAACCAGGTGCGCACGGCGTCGGCGTCCTTCAGGCTGTCCTGCTTTTCCAGTGCCTTGCAGACAGCGGTCTGTACCGCGTCCAATGCCTCTTCCCTGTTGTTCAGATAGCTGTACGCCAGACGGTAAAACCGCGCCTGGTTTTCCACAAGATAGGTGGTCAGTTGTGTTTCACGGGTCTTTGACACATGCATGGTCCTTTCTGTTGGTTCTGATTCATAGACGGAGAAACCGCGCCAAAAGTTTGCAGGATACGAAAAAAATTTCGTCCTCTCCTGTCAGCCCCGGCCCTGGTATTCGCTGCGGATAACAGCCTCCATCTCCTCCGGCGTCTCCCGGCAGCCGCCCGCCAGCCACATCTTTACGATGGCGTTGAAGCCGCTTCTGAAAAATTCCACATGGTATTCGATGTATTGATTGTCAAAATGCCGCTGTGCCTGGTGCATATCGTAGTATTTCAGCTTGAACTGGTTGTCATATCCCAGCTTGAAGTAAGTGCGGTAAAAGAGCTGATTATCCCGGATGTGGCGGAACAGCCGCAGATAGTCATTGCTGTTGAACTTCTGCGCCGTCTCCGATTCATACAGCCGGTTCACTTCCTCTTCCAGATGCACCCTCATCTTGTCGGCCAGGTCGTAAACGTCGGTAAAATTGGCGTAGAAGGTGCTGCGGTTCAGCCCGCACAGCTTGCAGATATCGGACACGGTGATCTCGTTCAGCTCCCGGGTCTGCAGCAGCTCCATAAAGACTTTTTCGATGCGCTCCACGGACGCCCGGCGGCGACGTTTGTTTTTCGTGTTCATCCTTCTTCTCCTTTATTATTCCAACACTTGTCGGATCATTGGTGATTGTTTTCCCATCTGCGCACCAGTATACTATGCTTGCATTAAAACGACAAACGTTGGTTTAATAAAAATGAGGAGGTTCTTATCATGAAAAAAAGCAGTTTTACAGCCCTGGTACTGGGCACCGTCAGTGGGGTGTTGTTCGCCCTGGGCATGTGCATGGCCATGATTCCGGAGTGGGACGCCTTCCAGCCGGGCATCATCTTCGGCTGTGTGGGACTGGCGCTGGGACTGGTGACATTGCTGGTGTGGCGGAGGATGGAGTACAAGGCGCCCATCCAGGTCTCCGGGAAAACCGTCCTGACCGTGTTCGTCGGCGTTGTGGGCGCGCTGGCCCTGGGTGTCGGCATGTGCTTCACCATGGTGTGGGGCAGGCTGGTGGCCGGCATCATCATCGGTCTGGCGGGCATTGTCATCCTGCTGAGCCTGATTCCCCTGACTAAAGGGATTCAGGAATGAACTGAACGATGCTGTCCGCCGTCTATCTGGGAAAGGAGCAGGTCGCGCTTCGTGAGGTTCCCATTCCTCAGCCCGGTCCCCGGGATGTCCTCATCAAAAATATCTGTTCCAGTATCTGCGGAACGGATGCCGCCGTATACCGCAAGGGACCGGGCACCGCATCACCGTGGGCGGCGAGTTCGGACACGAGACAGTCTCCCGTGTGGCGGCTGTGGGCGCGCAGGTGACGGAGTTCCAGGTTGGGCAGCGGATCTATCCCTATCCCCGGTTCGCAAAGGGAGACACCCGCCGGGCGGGGACTATCGGCGGCTTCTCGGAGTATATCCTGATCCCGGAGGCGAAAGCAGGCCACTCCCTGTATCCCGTACCGGAGGGGATCAGTGACCGTGCCGCCTGCCTGATTGAACCCTTCACAGTGGGCTGCCGCGCGGCCCGGCGGAGCATGCCAAGGCACGGCGAGCACGCCGTTGTGTTTGGGTGCGGCACCATCGGCGCGGCCGCCGCCATAGCCCTCAAATGGTTTGGAGTGGAAAAGGTTCTGGTCTGCGACCTTTCTGCCCTCCGCCTCTCCATCATGGAACAGCTGGGCTTTGCCGTCTGCAATATGGAACGCGAGGACTTTGTGGAAAAAGCCGTTTCTTATTTCGGGGCGGCACCGGCGCTTGGAAAAGACACGGCCGACATTGATATTTTTATTGACGCCGCAGGTGCCGAACGTGTGCTGGACCTGTTTATGGAAACCGGAAAGATCGAAAGTCGGTTTGTGTCCGTTGCCGTCAACAACGCCATTCGCAAGCTGGACCTGCTCCATCTGACATACGCGCAGAAAAGCATCATCGGGTCGGGCGGTTATATGCCGGAGGATGTGGCGGAGGTCTTTGCCATCATGCAGAGCGGCAGGTGGGATATTCCCTCTCTCATCACGCACCGGTTTTCCCTCCGGGACATCGAGACCGCCCTCCGGACGGCGGCGGAGCCGGATTCCGCTTTGAATGTGGTGATTGAGTTTTCGCCATGAGCGTCATGGGAACAATCTTTGACAGGCTCAATCGTTCCAAAACCGGACGGCGGCTCCTGGCGGAACCGCAGTACCGGATTGTGGCGGCCGCCGGATGCAGCTTTCTCCTGAATCTGCTGTACGCCCTGTACAACGGCGTCCTGGGCCTCACTGGCCGCTCCCTGTGGTTCACCGCCATGTGCGCCTATTATGTCATACTCGGCACCGCCCGGTTCTCCGCCATTCTCTGCGGACACGGGAGCACTCCGGAGTCCCCGACCGGGACGGAGTACTTTGTCATGCGCCTGTCCGGCATCCTGCTGGCGCTGCTGAGCCTCCTTTTATCGGGCGTAACCTATATCAGCTTGTCTCAAAATATTGCCGCGAGGCATGATGAGATCATGATGATCACCATTGCGGCCTATACGTTTTTCAAACTGGGAATGGCGGTCACCCGGGCGATCCGGCAGCGAAAGGGCCCCGCTCCGCTGTCGGCGGTCATTCGGAGCATCGGCTATGCCGAGGCCGCCGCCTCCGTTTTCACGTTACAGCGCTCCATGCTCGTCTCTTTCGGCGCCATGAGCGCTGAAAAAATCCATACCATGAATGTCTTAACGGGAGCCGCCGTCTGCCTGTTCGTGCTTTTGCTGGGACTGCGGCTGACGATCAGAGGCTTCCAAAGAAAGGATGTATCACAAAGGCAATATCAAAAATCGTAACAGCAAACGAAAAAATCGCGGAAAAAGTAATAAAAACCTATAAAAAGGTGGAGGATACCGTTGTTGCGGGCTACACCAAAATCGAAGACGCCTTTGTGGCCCGCTACCTGGCCAGGGACGGCGAGACCGTCCAGGAGGCCAAGGAGCGGCTGCGGAGCCAGTCTTAAACCGACAAGAGCCGGGAGCAGTTCGCTCCCGGCTCTCCTTATTTCCGCTTATTCGTACCGCAGGGCGTCGATGGGATTCAGCTTAGCCGCCTTGTTGGCAGGCAGATATCCAAACAGTACGCCGATGCCCACGCTGACGCCAAAGCTCACCAGGATGGCGCCCAGCGTCGGTGTGGCGTTGAAGGTGATGCCGCTGGTGCCCAGCTGCTCCAACAGCATCCCGCCCAGCAGGGAGCCGATGCCTGTGGCCAGCAGGCAGCCAAAGAGGATGCCCACCAGGCCGCCGATAGCGGAGGTCGTCCCGGCCTCGATGAGGAACTGCCACCGGATGTCCCGGCGCTTGGCGCCCAGGGATTTCCGGATGCCGATTTCCCGGGTGCGCTCCGTGACAGACACCAGCATGATGTTCATGATGCCGATGCCGCCCACCAGCAGGGAGATGGCGGCAATGGCCACCAGCACCAGCATGGCGACGCCCATCATGGCGTTGATCATGTTCACCTGCTCCAGCATGGTCTCGATGTAATAGGCGTCCTCGTCCCGGTAGAAATTCTGCATCATGTCGGCGATCAGGGCCTTGCCCTGTGATACCGTATCCCGGGAGACAGCCATGACCTGATACAGCGTCACATTGCGGCTGCCGGACAGCTCCAGGGCATTTTCATAGGGGATGTACACCACGTCGTCGCTGGCGCCCTCCGTCATCTCCTCCCGCTCCCGGGCCAGGACGCCCACCACCGTATACGGTACGCCGCCGATGGTCAGCTCCTGCCCCAGGGCATCGCCCCGGAAGGCTTCCTGCTCCAGCCAGGCGCCGATGACGCACACCTTCTGCCGCCGCGCCACGTCCACGTACTGGAGATACCGGCCTCCGGACAGCGTATTGCCGTCCAGGGTGGTGCCGGTGTCCGGGCGGTACATGGCCTCGCTGACGCCGTAAATCTTCGTCTTTTCAAATTCCGCACCGTCCCGGCGAACACCGCTCCCGGCGCCAACCCAGGGGGTGACGCCGCTGAATACGTCGGGATGCGCTTCTATCAGGTCATACATCTGCTGGGGGTCCAGATTCAGCGTGGTGCCGTCGCCCCGGCCCCAGGCGTAGGCGTACATCTGCGTGATGCCCACCTTCTCCACCTGCTGCTCCACCATGCCGGTGAGGCCGTTGCCCAGGGAGATGATGACGATGACCGCGCCCACGCCGATGATGATGCCCAGCATAGTGAGGAAGGCCCGCATTTTGCTGGTTCGCAGAGACTTGATGGCCAGCCGGAAGGCCTGGGATACGTTCATACCTCCGCCTCCTCTCCCATTTCCTCCGGCTGGACCACGGCGCCGGAGCCGCTGGCGTCCCCGTCGTAGATGACCCGTCCGTCCTGAAGGCGGATGATACGCCTGGCCTGCCGGGCGATGGAATTGTCATGGGTGATGAGGACCACGGTGTCTCCTTCGGCGTTGAGCTTCTGGAAAAATTCCAGCACCTCCCGGCCCGTCCGGGAGTCCAGGGCGCCGGTGGGTTCATCCGCCAGAATGACAGAGGGCTTCCCCGCCAGGGCCCGGGCAATGGACACCCGCTGCTGTTGGCCGCCGGAAAGCTGGCTGGGCAGATTCTTCTGTTTATCCGCCAGCCCCACCCGGTCCAGGGACTCCATGGCCCGGCGGCGGCGCTTCTCGGCAGAAACGCCCCCGTACAGCAGCGGCAGTTCCACATTTTCCCGCACCGTCAGCTTGGGGATCAGGTTGTACTGCTGGAACACGAAGCCCAGCATTTTATTCCGAATCTCCGCCTGCCGGTCGTCGTCCATGGTGGACACATCCACACCACCCAGGTGGTACGTCCCGGAGGTGGGTACGTCTAAACAGCCGATGATGTTCATGGCGGTGGACTTGCCGGAGCCTGACTGGCCCACGATGGCCACGAACTCCCCCCGGTCGATGGCAAAACTGACGCCGTCTAGGGCATGGACCTCCTCGCTGCCCATGGGATAGATTTTATACACGTTGTTCAGTTCGATCAGATGGGCCATGGCTCAGCCCTCCGGGACCGGGGCCGCCTGATACGCCACCCGGTCCTCCTCCGTCAGGCCGGAGGTGATCTGGATGTACCGGTCATCATTGACGCCTAGTGTGACAGTCCGCTCCTCCAGCAGGGCGGGGTTTGTGAGGGTGCCGTCCTCCCCCAGGGCCTCCGCTGGAGCCACCAGCACCGTGCTGCCCCGCTCCACGGCGGCCACAGGCACAGTCAGGGCATGTTCCGCCGTGCCGCAGTTGATGGCGGCGGAGACATTCATACCGGGCATCAGGCCGCCGTAATCCTGAATGGCGATGGTGACGGGGTAGGTCGTAAAGCCGTCCTTGGTGGTGCCGTTGACGCTGACCCGCTCCACGGTGCCGGTATAGACCTCCCCCGGCAGGGCGGCGGCAGTGACCTCCACGGTCTGGCCCGCTTTCACCTTGCCGATGTCCAGCTCATTGACATTCATCTGCATTTTCAGGCAGCTCAGGTCATAGAGGACAGCCAGGGTGCCGCTGGCGGAGCCGTCCACCTTGTCCCCGGCCTTGAAGTTCTTCTCAATGACCGTGCCGGAGATAGGGGCGGTGATCCGGTAATCCTCCAGACTGCCGCTGGCGGAGGAAGCGGACAGCTTGGCGCTCTCCAGGCTCAGCCGGGCGGTTTCGATCTGTTCCCGGATAACAGAAGAGTCCACCGTGCAGAGCACCTCTCCTTTTTTGATGGTGCTGCCCGCCAGCTTGTCAAAGCCGCTGACGGAGCCGGTGCCTGCGGCGTACACCGTGGCGGAGGCAGGCAGGTTGATGGCGGCGTTGCCATAGCTGCAATAGCTTCCGATGACGGCGGAGGCGGTATAGGCGTCCGACAGGACACCAGGGTTCTCCACCTTCACCCGGACGCTGCTGCCCTCCTTGCCGTTGCTGGTGACGGCGGTGCTGTTGGACACCGCCGTGACGGTGCCGTTCACCGGGTCGTCAAAATTGCCCACAAACACGGTAGCCCGCTGGCCCACATAGAAGCAGGAGGGCTCCACATAGGGAAACAGGAAGTCGATGGACAGGTCCATGCTGGCGGCAATCTTCGCCAGAGCGGTCCCCGACGTCACATTGTCGCCGTTGTGGACAAAGACCTCCTGGATGGTGCCGCTGATGGGCGCTGTGGGGCGCAGGGCCTCCAGGGCCTGGTCATAGGCCAGCCGGGCCTGCTCCACAGACAGCTCCGCCCGGCTGACAGAGGTCTGGGCGTCACCGCTGTCCAGCTCATACAGCAGCGCCCCCATCTCCACCAGGTCGTCCTCCTCAAAGGGAGCGGTCAGGATGGCGCCGGAGACCAGAGTGTTCACCTGATAGGAGTCGGCGGGCTCCAAAGTGGCGGAGCCCGTGACACTCACCGACAGGTCCCGGCGGGCGGCCTGCTCCACGGTATAGCCTGTTCCCGCCGCCGCGGCGCCCCCGCCCAACCGGGGCAGCACCACTGCCGCCAGCAGGACTGCCGCCACCAGCACCGCTGCCAGAACGGCTCTCTTTTTTCCTTTCTTCCCCAGCCGGAATTTCTTGAGCTTCCGGGGTTCCTCTTGTTCCATCTGCATCAGTTCTTCCTCCATGGCTTCCATCTCCTTCTGTTTCGTCGGGACCCACTCTCTATAACGAGGCAGGTCTTTGCAATTCTTCAGCGTCTATCTGTATTTTTGTACTAGTGTACTAATGTATGATGATATTAGTACAATTATACAGTTTTGTCAAGCTAAAATTTTACAGCGCAAAAAAAGAGACGGCAAATGCCGTCTCTCAGCTTGCCGAAAAAGTCTTTTCGACAAGCTGCTGCAAGTTTTTCTGAACTTAAAAAGTTTAGAAAAACTTATGATTGAAAACGAAAGACACCCCTCCTGGGTTTCTTTCGTAACTATCTTCCTTCCCGTCGCGCAAGATTTCCGGGTTTATCGACAGCCTGAGAGACGGCAAACGCCGCCTCTCTTTCTGCTCCTCGCGTATTATGTCAACTCATAGAGAGGCACTGTCCGCCGATAGGACTGGGGCCGGTACGTGACGGAGGAGATTTTCCGTCCCGACACCCCGTATTTGGGATGGGTGCCGAACAGGTCCAGATACCGCTCCAGGTCATCCTGTTCCGCCGCCATGGCCTCCAGCAGCGCCACGGTGGCCCGGGCGTCATCCACGGCCCGGTGGCTGTTGACCACCCGGTCCCCCAGCCCGTAGGCCTCGATGGCGTTGCAGAGCTTATGGGGATAGTCCCGCCGGTCCCGGTACACCGTCAGGGCGTCCAGGAACCGGGGCGCCCGCAGCACCTCCACCCGGCCGTAGGGCCGCAGGAACCAGTACAGGAAATTCAGGTCGAACTGGGCGTTATAGGCCACCAGCAGGGGCCGCTCCGCCCCCTCCAGCAGGCGGCAGAAGGCCTCCACCGCCTCTTTCTGGTCCACACCCTCCGACAGGAGCCGTTCATCGGTGATGCCCGTCAGTTCCGTGATAAAGGGCGGGATAGTCCGGCCCTCCGGGAGCCGGATGAACAGGTCCATGCCGTCTGTCTCCACGCCCTCTTCCAGAGAGACGGCTCCCAGCTCGATGATGCGGTCGGTGCCGAATTCAATACCCGTGGTCTCCGTGTCGAAGACCACCACCCGGTCAAAGTTGTTCCAAATTGCTTCCATCATGGCACGTTCTCCTCCGTAAGGCGGCTCTCCCCGGTGGCGTAGCCGATCTCCACCCCGGGCTGTACGTTGTAGCAGTACACGTTGAAGCAGACGCCGGTGCCGCCGTCCTCCACGGACCAGGCCTCCATCTGCACGCCCCGGGCCACCAGCTCAGCCCCCCGGAACACAGGGGTCACCCGGTAGAGGACGTGATTGCCCGTCTCTTGCACGTAGTCCGCCACCCGGTCCTCGAAGGGCAGCATCCCCTCCACGTTCAGATAGCGGGTGCCGGTAATCAAGTTCTTCTCGTTGGCGTTTTCCCCGGCCAGCTGGTAGCCGATCAGGTGACAGCGATTGTAGAGGTACTTCCCATCCACCACATCGTCATAGCGCACGGTGTGCCAGCCGCTGGGCTTTACCATGCCGATGGCGCCCCGCTCCTCGGTGGGCATCAGGTCCTGCCCGATGCAGGCCTCCGCCGTACCGCAGCGGCCCAGCAGGTCCAGAGGGGCGTAGGTCTCATAAGAGGATACCCCGGCTTTCTCCTCCTCCGTAAAGGCGGGCTGACCGTCATGCAGCTCCACATACGGGCTGCCGTCATAGTCCGGCAGGGTGTCCAGGGTCACGGTCTCCCGCGCTTCCGGGCCGGTCAGCCGCTCCCGCAGCTCCGGCGGCAGCTTTGCCAGCAGGTCCGCCAGCCAGTCCGACAGGCCGGACCGGACTTCTGTCAGTTTCTCCGCCGCCAGGTCTCCGACAGCCTCCGCCCGTTCCGTCAAACCGGCGGGAACCGGGAGATCACAATACCGCCATAGGACTGCCCCGGCGAAACACAGCACCAGCAGCAGCGCCAGGATTCTCCCACCGTGGGACTGTTTCTTCCGTTTTGTTCTTCGTTTTGCCATGGGTTTGTTTTTCGCGCTCCTTTGGTCTGTCCACTCTGTTGCTTTCAACATTCTAGCAAATCCCGACGTTTTTTTCAACGACTGCATAGAAAAGCCACAACCGGGCAGACTGTTGCACAATGATGTGCAACAGGAGGAATCCCATGAATATTTTTTCCCGCCGCTTCCGCGCCTTTGTGATGCTGCTGGCCCCCTGCCTGTTCCTGGCGGGGATGCTGTATCTCCAGGGCCAGACCGCCCAGCCCGCCTCCGCCCCCGCCGCCATTCCGGCCTCCACCGCGGACTGGGGGCTGTCCTTCCAGACGGAAGGCGCGGCCCCCATCGGTAACGCCACCGTGGAGGACCTGGCGAAATACGATGCTTACTACCTGGGCGACACGTCCCAAAAGGTCATCTACCTGACCTTCGACTGCGGCTATGAGAACGGCTACACGGAGCAAATTCTGGACGCGCTGAAAAAGCACAACGCCCCCGCCGCCTTCTTCGTGGTGGGCAACATGATCGAGACCGCGCCGGACATCGTCCGCCGCATGGCCGCCGAGGGCCACATCGTGGGCAACCACACCTACCACCATCCCAACATGTCCGCCATCAGCGACCAAGCCGCCTTCCAGAAGGAGTTGGACAGCCTGGCGGCCCTGTATAAGGAGACCGTGGGAGAGGACCTGCCCATGTACTACCGCCCGCCCCAGGGCAAGTACAGCACAGAAAATCTGAAGCAGGCCCAGGCCCTGGGCTACAAGACTGTGTTCTGGAGCCTGGCCTATGTGGACTGGTATGTGGACAAGCAGCCCACGGCGGAGCAGGCCTACGCCAAGCTGCTGCCCCGCATCCACGACGGCGCCATCGTGCTGCTGCACTCCACCTCCAAAACCAACGCGGAAATTCTGGACGATCTGCTGACAAAGTGGGAGAACATGGGCTACACCTTCGCCTCCCTGGACCAGCTGCCCTGCTGACGGGCTGTTTGTCATCTCTCTGTAACCTTTTTTCGCCGTCTTTCGTCTATATTGAATGAAAGACTGTGAAAAAGGAGTTCTTCCATGACATCAGAACTGCAGCCCCGAACAACCTCCCGCCTCCTCAGCGCCTCGGCGCTGCGGGTACTGGCCATGGCCTGCATGCTGCTGGACCACATGTGGGCCACTGTGGTCCCCGGCAACTTCTGGATGACCTGCGTGGGCCGTCTGGCCTTCCCCCTCTACGCCTTCCAGCTGGCGGAGGGCTTTTTCCACACGGCGGACCGCCGCCGCTACGCCCTGCGGCTGCTGGGACTGGCCCTGGTGTCGGAGATTCCCTTTGACCTGGTGCAGTTCAGCACCACCTTCTTCCCCTTCCACCAGAACACGGTGTTCACCCTGCTGCTGGGGCTCTGGGCCATCTCCGGCCTGGACCGGGCCCGGCGGGAACGGACGCCACGTCGGATTGCTCTGGGGCTCCTGACCCTGGCCGCCGCCTGCCTGCTGGGCGGCATCGGCTTCGTGGACTACGGCGTCATGGGCGTGCTGACGGTGGTACTGTTCTATCTGCTCCGGGACTTCCCCCTGGCCCGGCTGGCCCAGCTGGCGGCTATGGTGCTGCTGAACATTGTGTTTTTCAAGGGGCAGACCATCCCGCTGCTGGGTTTCGACTTCCCCATCCAGGGCTTCGCGGTACTGGCCCTGGTGCCCATCTGGCTGTACAGCGGCAAAAAGGGCTTCGGCGGCAAGGGCTTCCAGTGGGCCGCCTACCTTTTCTATCCCGTCCATCTGCTGGTGCTGTACCTGCTATACACTCTACGGTAAACAAAACTGCCCCGCTGGAAAGCGGGGCAGTTTTTCCGTATATCGGCTTATTTCTGTGCCAGCAGAATCTTTTCGGGGGTGATGGGCAGCTCCCGGTGCCAAACGCCGGTGGCCCGGAACACCGCGTGCGCGATGGCGGGAGAGGGCGTGTTGATGACGATCTCACCCACGCTCTTGGCGCCGAAGGGGCCGGTGGACTCATAGCTGCTCTCAAACTCCACCCGCAGCCGTCCCATGTCCAGCCGGGTGGGAATTTTATACTGCATGAGGGAATTCTCCAGGATGCCGCCCCGGTCGTTGTAGGTCACATCCTCGTAGAGGGCCATGCCGATGCCCTGTACCAGGCCGCCCTCGGTCTGGACCCGGACCAGGTTGGGGTTGATAGGCGTGCCGCAGTCCACCACGGCCACATAGTCCAGCACCTCCACAGCGCCGGTCTCCCGGTCCAGTTCGATCTCCACCATGCCCGCCATATAAGGCGGCGGGGACACGGGGCTGGTGTGGGACACGGTGGCCCGGGCGGCCAGATCGTTGCCGCACTGGGCCTTCCAGCCGATGTCTGCGGCGATGACGGATGCGGAGCCGTCCAGCTTCCGGACGCCGCCCTCCGCGAATTCCACCTGGGAAACATCGCAGTCCAGCATCCCGGCGGCGATCTCGCACATGCTGGCCTTCAGCTTTTCGCAGGCCAGCTCCACGGCCTTGCCGGTGATATAGGTGGTGGAGGAGGCATAGGAGCCGGAGTCGTAGGGAGAGGTATCCGTGTCCACGGGAGCCACGGAGACCTCCTCATAATCACAGTCCATGCTCTCGGCCACCATCTGGGCCAGGATGGTGTCACAGCCGGTGCCCATGTCGGCGGCACCGATGGACAGCAGATAGGTGCCGTCGTCTCCCAGGGTCACGGTTGCGGAGCCGGTATCGATGTTGGAGATGCAGCTGCCCTGCATGGCCATAGCCACGCCGGCGGTGCGGACCTTACCATTGCCCATATCCCGGACGGGGAACTTTGCCTCCCAGTGGAAGAGCTCCGCGCAGCGGGCCAGGCAGCGGTCCAACGCGCAGGCGTTGGCAGTCTCGCCGTGGTAAGCGGGCATCACCATACCCTGCCGCACCATGTTCTGCTCCCGCAGGCGGACGGGGTCCATGCCCAAGACATCCGCCAGCTCGTTGACGGCGGACTCCACGGCGAAGATGCCCTGGGTGGCGCCATAGCCCCGGTAGGCACCGGCGGCCTGCATATTGGTGTACACCACGTCATAGGTGAAGCGGTGGGCCTCCAGATTTTTCGTATACATGGGGATGGTCTTCTCGGCGGTGAGGCCCACGGTGGTGGGGCCATGGTCGCCGTAAGCGCCGGTGTTGGACAGGGTATACACGTCCAGGGCCCGGATGGTGCCGTCGTTGTCGGCGCCCAGCCGCACATGGACCTCCATCTCATGGCGGGGACTGCCGGCAGTCTGACACTCCCGGCGGCTGTACACCAACCGGGCGGCCTTGCCGGTCTTCCAGGTGACGAAGGCGGGATATACCTCCGCCACTGCGGTCTGCTTGGCGCCGAAGCCGCCGCCCACCCGGGTCTTCTCCACCCGAATCTTGCTCTTGGGGATATCCAGGGCCCGGGCCAGTATGCGGCGCAGGTGGAATACGATCTGGGTGGAGGACACCACATGGAGCCGCCCGAAGGTGTCCAGCTCCGTGTAGGTGCGGAAGGTCTCCATCATGGCCTGCTGGCAGGCCTTGGTGTGGTACACATGGTCGATGACCCGGTCGCAGTCCGCCAGCACCGCCTCCACATCGCCCCGGGACTCGCCGCCGGCGGCACAGAGGTTCCGCCGGTTGTCGGCGCCCACAGGAAGAGGCGCCACCCAGTTGTCCTCGGGGTGCACCAGGACCTTGCCGTCCTTGGCGGCACGGAAGTCCAGCACCGGCTCCAGAACCTGGTATTTGACCTTGATAAGCTTCAACGCCCGGTCCACGCAGGCCTCGTCCGCCCCCGCCACGATGGCCACCGGGTCTCCCACATAGCGGACCCGCCGGTCCAGGATCAGCCGGTCATAGGGAGAGGGCTCCGGATAGGTCTGGCCCGCATTGGTAAAACGGTTGTTGGGCACATCCTTGTAAGTAAAAATGCACTCGATGCCCGGCACCTTCATAGCCACATCGGTACGGATATACTCGATCAGAGCATGGGCGTGGGGGCTGCGCAGCAGCTTCACCACCAGGCAGTCCCGGGGCGTCACATCCTCCACGTAGGCAGGCTTGCCCAACAGCAGCTGCATGGCGTCCTTTTTGCGGACGGGGGTGTTTACCGTATGAAAAGTTTTCTGTTCCACGTCGTCTCTCCTCATTTCTTACGGCTGTCCAGATAGGCCCGGATGCCCCGCAGCTGCCCCTCGTAACCGGAACAGCGGCACAGGTTTCCCGCCAGAAAGGCCCGGATGTCATCGTCGGTGGGGTCCGGATTCTCCCGCAGCAGGGCAATGGTGTTCATGACGAAGCCAGGGTTGCAGAAGCCGCACTGCTCGGCGCCCTGGTCGGCGATGAAGGTGACGAAATCCGCCGCCTCCGCCTGTAAGCCCTCCAGGGTCTGGACGTTGTGTCCGTCCGCCCGGACGGCCAGGGTGGAGCAGGACAGCACGGGCTTTCCGTCCATCAGCACGGTGCACAGGCCGCAGTTGGCGGTCTCGCAGCCCCGCTTGACGCTGACGCAGCCCTGCCGGCGCAGGAAATCCAGCAGCAGGGTATCGGGCCGCACGTCGTCGCAGATGATTTTTCCGTTGAGTGTCAGTCTGATCTCCATGGCTCAACCCTCCTGTTCCGTCAGTGCCGTCATACCACGGCGCACCAATACCCGGCAGACGCGGGCACGGTACTCAGCCCCCGCCCGCAGATTGCTGCCGAAGCGCAGCTCACCGGCCACCGCTTCGGCGGCCTCCTCCGGATCACCGGGCAGTCCCTTCAGGCAGACCGCCTGAGCGGGCCGGGCGCCTACGGCACAGGTGATCTCTCCCCCGCTCTCGCAAAGGGCGCAGGTCAGCACCGGGAAATCCGTGGCGCCGTTGCGCTGGGAGAGGTACACGGCCTTCATGGGCATCTTGGGCACGATCACCCGCACCAGCAGGTCCCGTTCCGTCCGGGGCCGTGCCGCGAACTCCTCCACGGTCATGACGCCGCCCTGGTACAGCTCCACCCGGGCGCCGACGGCCATGAACAACGTCAGCACATCGGAAAAGCCGAAGCGCCCCCAGATACTGCCGCCCACCGTGGCTACATTGCGGAACTGCACACCCACGATATGCTTCACGCTGTCGGCCATAGCCCCGTGGGTCAGGGCGTTCAGGCCCTCATGGTTCTCCAGGTCCCGCAGTGTCACCATGGCGCCGATGCGGTATTCTTGTTTTGTCTCCTCGATCTGATCCAGGCCCAGGTCCTGCAGGTCGATGGCGGTGTTGACAGCCCGATTCTGCATTTTCAGCCACAGCATGCCTCCCAGGACCACACTGCCCTTCTTCTGACACAGCTCCCAGGCCTCCCCCAAGGTCTGGGGCCGCGCATAGGTCTTGATTCTCAGCACGATACTCCCTCCGTGTTTTGGCATAATACTTCATGTTAATCATACCATATTTTTTTAAAATGGGAAGTCTTTTTTCAAATTTTCTTTTAGGTTGGAAAACATTTTATTAGCTTTTCTTCTCTCCGGCCTGTCTACGGTACACGGCGGATTTCGTGGAAATTTTACCACTTCTTTCCCATAAAATAGAAATAACAGCTGTCTTTCTGTCCGTGTAGGTGCATTTGTTTACAATTTCTTAACTGACATATCCATTTACTTTTTTAAGTTGTCAGTTTATAATGAAATATGATCACGCAGACAGACAGAAAGTGGTGGTATCCCATGAAACAGACAGTTGTCCCTTCCCAATACCTGCAGATCGCGCTGGACATCGCCCGCCGCATCGCCAAAGGTGAGCTTCCGGAAGGTCAGCGGGTCTACGGCCGTTCCGTCATGGCCTCGGAGTATAACGTATCCCCGGAGACCATCCGGCGGGCACTGCGGCTGCTGTCGGACATGAAAGTGGTGGAAATCAAACCCCAGAGCGGCGTGGTGGTCCTCTCCGCAGACAGTGCCCGGCGGTATATCGAGAACTTTGAGGAGAGCGCCGACGTGCGGGCTCTGCGGCGGCAGCTGAAGGAGCTGCTGGCGGAATACGCCGACCTGAGCCGCCGCCTCTCCGACACGGTGACGGCCCTTATGAAGAGCCGGGAGACCTTTGCCGCCGCTGACGAGCCCTTTCCCAACTACGAGGTCCCCATTCCCAAGGACTCCCCCCTCATCGGCCGCAGCATCGGGGAGCTGAAATTCTGGCAGTCCACCGGCGGCACCATTGTTGCCATCCGGCGGGGGCAGACTGTCATTCTCTCCCCCGGCCCTTACGCCCAGCTGTATGGCGGAGACGTCATTGTTCTGGTGGGAAGCCCCGCCGCTGCGGAGGCAGCCCACCGATTAGTTACGGAAAAGGAGGTCACATGATCCAGTTTGAACACGTCAGCAAAAGCTACGGCAAGACCCCGGTCCTCAAGGACCTGAATTTCACCATCCAGGACGGCCAGTTTGTGGTGCTGATCGGCCCCTCCGGCTGCGGCAAGACCACCACCATGAAGATGATCAACCGCCTGCTGGAGCCGGACAGCGGCACCATCTCCATCGACGGTAGGGACATCCACCAACAGGACAAGGTGGAGCTGCGCCGCCACATCGGCTATGTCATCCAGCAGATCGGCCTGTTCCCCAACATGACGGTGACCCAGAACATCTGCGTGGTGCCGAAGCTCCTGAAATATGACAAGGCCAGCTGCGACGAGATCGTCCGGGACCTTTTGAAAATGGTGAATATGGAGCAGTACGCCGACAAATACCCTTCGGAGCTCTCCGGCGGACAGCAGCAGCGCATCGGCGTGCTGCGGGCCCTGGCGGCCTCTCCCCCCATCGTACTGATGGACGAGCCCTTCAGCGCCCTGGACCCCATGACCCGGGAGACCCTACAGGATGAGGTGAAGAGCCTCCAGCAGAAATTGGGGAAAACTGTCATCTTCGTCAGCCACGATATGGGCGAGGCTCTGAAGCTGGCGGACGTGATCATCTTCATGGCGGGCGGGGAGATCGTGCAGATGGCCTCTCCCGAGGAAATGCTGGAGCACCCCGCCAACGACATGGTGCGGAACTTCCTGGGCAAGCACGCCCCGGACGCCCCCGCCCCCTCCACCGTGGAGCACTTCATGCGGACGAACCTCATCACCGTCAAGAAAAACCGGGGCGTGCTGGAGTGCGCCGAGCGCATGGCAAGAAGCAGCGTGGACACCCTGCTGGTCACTGACGAGGAGGGCCGCTATGCGGGGACCATCTCCATCGGCGATATCCGCCGCTGGGGCCGGGAACTCAACAGCATTGAGCCCATGGTCCGCCAGACCGCCCGCACCGTCCGGGTGGGGGACGACGCCCGGGAGAGTTTCGACTACCTGCTGGACTCCGGCGCAAACTACGTGGTGGTCCTCAATGAGGATGACACCATCGCCGGTATCGTCACCAAGACCAGCGTGGCCCGGTCCGTGGCGGAGAACCTGTGGGGGGATGCGCGATGAGGGCTCTCTTTGATACATACGGCGCCATGCTGGCAGGAGCCATCGTCACCCACACGGTATACGTGCTGGTCTCCGTGGCCATCGGCTTTCTCCTGGGGCTGGTGCTGGGCATCCTGCTCTCCCGCGCTCCCCGGCGGCTGTCCGGCGTCCTTCTGCCGGTGGTGTCCATCTTCCAGACCATCCCCGGCCTGGTGTTCATCGGCGTGCTGTTTCTGTGGCTGGGCATGGTGCCCGCCACCGTCATCGCCGCCCTGTCGGTCTACGCCATGTTTCCGGTGCTGAAAAACACCTACACCGGCATTTTGGAGGTCGAGCCTAAATTTCTGGAAGCCGCCAAGGGCTGTGGCATGTCCTCCCTCCAGGCACTTTTGAAGGTGGAGCTGCCCCTTGCCATGCCCACCATCATTGCGGGGCTGCGGATGGCGGCGGTCTACACCGTCTCCTGGGCCGTGCTGGCCGCCATGATTGGACTCGGAGGCCTGGGCGATTTCGTGTACCAGGGCACCGCTTCCAACAACAATACCCTGATTCTCCTGGGCGCCATCCCGGCAGCCATCCTGGCGGTCGTCATCGGCGCCCTCATCGACCTGCTGCAGAAAAAGGTCACCCCCCGTGGTCTGCGGAAGGAGGTGGGCAGATGAGCTGGAGCCTGATCTGGGAGCACCTTTTCATCGTGCTGGCGGCCAGCGTTCTGTCCGTCTGCATCGGCCTGCCCCTGGGTATCCTGGCCTATGTATACCCCAAGGCCCGAAAGGCCATTTTGTGGGTGGTGGACCTGCTGCAAACCATCCCCGCCCTGGCCTTGCTTGGCATCATCATGGTCTTCATCGGTGCCGGAAAGCCCACGGTCATCGCTGGCATCACCCTCTATTCCCTTCTCCCCATCGTGCGGAACACCTGTCTGGGACTTCAGGAGGTGGACCCCGGCGTCAAGGAGGCCGCCCGGGGCATGGGCATGAGCAAGCCCTACCGGGTTCTGATGGTGGAGTTCCCCCTGGCCTTCCCCACGGTGTTCACCGGTATCCGCATCGCCGTGGTCAACGCCATCGGCACCGCCGTGTTTGCGGCCTACGTGGGCGGCGGCGGCCTGGGCAAGATCATCACCCAGGGCATCCGTGTTCAGGACATGTCCCTCATCCTCTCCGGCACCGGCGCCCTGATGGTCATCGCCATCGTCCTGGACCTGCTGATGGGTGCCTTCGCTGGGAAGATGCAGAAAGCCCACGGTATTCTGGGCAAGCGGGTCCTGGTGCCCATGGCGGCGCTGCTGTGCGCCTTTTTGATCTTCCTTCCCTTTGGCCTGCGGAGCACCACCGCCGCCAATGAACTGGTCCTCTACGAGGGCGAGTTCAGCGAGCCCCAGCTGATCCATCACATGGTGAAGATGCTGGTGGAGGACAAAACGGACCTGGCGGTCACCATCAAGGACCAGATGACCGCTCTCAACAGCTTCAACTCCATGATCGGCAGCAGCCCCTCCTGCGACATTCTGCTGAGCTACGACGGCACAGTGCTGACCACCTATCTCCACCTGGACATCCCGGATGTGCCGGAAGGCATGTCCATCTACGACTTCGCCAACCAAACGGTCCAGGAGCAGTACGGCCTGCGGATGCTGGAGAAGCTGGGCTTTGACAACACCTACGCCATTGCGGTGCCCCAGGCCGTGGCGGAACAGCATCAGCTAAAGACGGTCAGCGACCTGGTTCCTGTGGCGGACCAGCTGGTGTTCGGCGCGGAGCAGGGCTTCTTCACCCTGGAGGGCAACATGAAATTCGGCCCCTTCTCCCAGTTCTACGGGCTGAACTTCAAGGACGCCGTGTCGGTGGACCTGAGTCTGAAATACGCCGCCGTGGAAAACGGCAGCTTTGACGTCACAGAGGTCTACGCCACCGACGGCCTGAACATCAAGGCCGGGCTGAAAATCCTGGAGGACGACCTGGGCTTCTTCCCGGACTACAACGGCGCCCTGCTGGTGCGGGACGGCCTGTTTAAGGAGTTTGCCGACACCGCCCCCAACCTGGAGGAAGTGCTGAACCTGCTGGCCAGCCAGATCTCCACCCAACAGATGGCGCAGCTGACTTATCAGGTGGACGTAGAGGGCCGCACCGTGGACGACGTGGCCCGGGAGTTCCTGGTCTCCAGAGGATTGCTTACCGGCTGAATTCCATGTACAATGATTTCCGGAGGAAAATTTCCTCCGGAAATCATTTTTTTGCGAAACCAAAGCCCGTTTTTTTCGTCTGTATAGTCATAAATACCTGAGAGGAGGCAGCCCATGGAGGACAGTGAGATCATCGAGCTGTATTGGCAGCGGGACCAGTCCGCCATTGCGGAGACTTCCGAAAAGTACGGCGGGTTCCTGTGGAATATCGCCTGAAACGTGCTGCGCTGCCACGGTGACGCCGAGGAGTGCGTCAACGACACGTACCTGCGAACCTGGAACGCCATTCCCCCGGCGCGGCCCTCCGCCTTCCGGGCCTGGCTGGGGCGCGTCACCCGGAACCTGAGCCTGGATCGCTGGAAGCAGTCCAGGGCGGAAAAGCGGGGCGGCACCGGGATGGAGGTCCTGCTGGGTGAACTGAACCAGTGCGTCCCCGCGCCTCACGGCACGGAACAGGCCCTGGAGGACCGGGAGATCGCAAGGCTCATCAGTGCCTTTCTGCGAACGCTGCCCCAGGAGCCAAGGATCATGTTCCTGCGGCGGTACTGGTACGGCGAGGACCTGGCGGATATCGCCCAAAAGCTGGGCTGCGGCCTGGGAAAGGTAAAGTCCTCCCTGTTCCGCACCCGGAAGGCCCTGCGGGCCTATCTGGAACAGGAAGGGGTGTCGTTATGAAAGCGGAACGGCTGTTTCGTGTGCTGGGGCTGGTGGACGAGGACCTGATCGAAGAAGCCGCCTCTCCTGCGGTTTGCCAGCGGAAATTTCCTCTGTGGAAAACCCTGGCGGCCGCCTGTCTGGGAGTAATATGTCTTTTGAGTTTCAGCTTTCTCTTGGGCCGCATGGGCGGCAGCAAAACCGGGGCTACTGCCCCTGGAGAGGCAAGCAGCAATGGTGATGGCGGCAGCGGCATCGCCACCGACAACGAGCCGCTGTCTGTGGACGGCACCACCTTCATGTCCTACGCTGGGCCAGTATTCCCCCTGACGCTGGCAGAAGAAAACGGCGGCTTGACGGCGGAGCGGACCACCACCTGGGACTTCGCCCCCGGGACCTACCACGACGGAACACCCCGCCAGTGGGGTGCCGGGGTGACAGACAGCTACACAATAGTTAACATAACGGATTCCGAGCAGAACATGACAGCCCTGTATCCCTTCACAGGGTCCTTTACGGAGCTGGCGTCCCAGCAGCCCACGGTGACGGTGGACGGCGAGGAAGTGGAGCGCACCCTGTACGCCGGGGCCTATGTGGGCGGATTCCGGGACGCGGGCGTGGACGACGGCTCCACCTGGAATCTGGAATACCCGGACAGCTGGACGGACTACAAGGACTTGCTGGAGGACGGCAGATATCTGGATGCGGCTTTGGGAGACGGCCCGGTGCTGGACATCCCGGTGACGGTATACGAGTTCACGGACTTTGAAGCCCCCCACAAGGAGTACGACGCCGCCACCCAGTCCATTGAATTTACCATCGACCAGGGGAAAACCACGGTGCTCGCCTACGGCTTCAACGGCGCCAGCTGGGACGAGGACACCGGCTGGCGGCAGTACAGCTACTTCGTGCCCAACGGCGTCCGCCGGGACAAGGACCCCAAGCTGCTGGTGGTGCTGGGAGAAGATATCACGGACTACGCCCTGGGCGGTTACGAGAACGGCGGCTGCGAAAAGGAAATTGACGGCGTCAGCTGCACCGTCACCCGGCGGGAGGCCACCCTGGACGAGGTGTTGGATGTGCTGTGCCGGGACTATCTGGAGACCTACGCCGACTGGCAGTACGGCATGACGGAGGACGAGACAGCGGCGGTGCCCTATGCCCTGTTCCGCCGGGCTGTGGGCGAACTGATGGTGCAATACGGACCTATGGCCGGAGGCAACACAGTGGACCGCTACGCCGACGGGCGGCTGGATGACATCATCAGCGAGGCTATGAGCATGGACCGGGTGCTGTATCTGGCGGTACCGGTGACGGTCCCGGCAGGCGGCAAAGTTAACATAACATTTGCGCTGTGGAAGGAGCCCAGCTTTGACTTCGGCTGCTCCGGGTCGGAGAACATGGGGCTCCAGGGTTATGATTTCGTGACCCGATTGGGGTCCACACTGGCGTTCACCGGACAGCAGGCAGCGCTGGTAAATACAGACGGCATCCAAATTGAGCGGCAGAACTTTGGTTTCGACCTGGAACAGGGCGTCACAGAGGTAACGCTGGCCCCGGAAACGGATCACTATTATCTGGAAATCCGCCCCAAGGAGTGAAAACAGCGGGACGCTCAGCCTGTCGTAAAACCGCTGTTTGGAGAAAAAGCGTTCAGTTTCGCAGGGGGAGTACGAGGGGGCGGGAGTCCCCTCGTGTTGAATCGAATGTCTGCAAAAAGCCTGCGGTAGCAGGCGTTTGCGCCGCGCAGCGGCAGGCCTGACATATTCCCGTCAGGTCTGCCGAGGCCCGTTCCTCTGGGCCGAGGCTCTTTTTTGGTCTGCGAAGCAGACAAAAAAGCGAGGCATTGTGAAGGCTGTCGAAAAAGTCCAGGGGACTTTTTCGACAGCTTGAGCGGGACGCTCAACGTCCCGCTTTTCTCTTTTTCAGCACTTTTTCCACGATTTTGGCTCCCACCCAGCCCACAGCGGCCCCCAGCAGGGCGCCCGCCAGCACGTCGCTGGGCCAGTGGACATACAGGTATAGCCGGGAGAACGCGATCACCACCGCCACCGCCAGGGCGGGCTTCCACAGGGGGCTGCCCGCCGTTTTCAGGGCGAACACCGCCGTGAAGGAAGCCGCCGTATGGCCCGAGGGAAAGGAGGCGTCCATGGGCGCTTTCACCAGCAGTTCCACCGCCGTATTGACGGCAAAGGGACGGATGCGGCCGATCAGGGGCTTCAACAGCAGATTGCAGCTGACAAGGTCCAGCACCAGACCGCAGGCCACCGCCGCGCCATACTTCCGCTGGCCCTTGATAAGAAGCAGAAGCACCGCCAGAATAATCCACAGTTCTCCGTGATTGGCTGTCCAGCTGATAACCGGCAACACGGCGTCCAGAAATCCGCAGCGCAGGTGCGCCTGTATCCAATTCAGGATGGCAAGCTCCAGGCCCTCCATAGGGTCACTCTCCTCTGATTGTTTATTTCATACACACTATATCACAGTTTCCTCGGTTTTTTTCAAATTTTTTTCGACATTCTGTACAAAAATTCCATTTTACTCACAGATGGCCGTTGACAGCGCTGCTTTTGGGTGGTAGGATGCAGTCAAAATTGAATCGCTGAGATAGAGGTGCGGGTTTCATCAGTACCCTCCGGCAAGGTCAGGCAGCCGCCGGATGGGAAAGGGAAAACCGCCGAAGCTGTGAAAGACTGCCTGGTCTTTTTCCGCTGGGTCGTCGGAGAACATCCGCCGGACTGTCACAAGTTCTTTGTGAAGCGCTATTGATGGCTGTTCGGACCGCCCTTGCGGGCGCCCTTCCGTATTTCCATGGACCGCTTGACAAAGCGGTCCAATTTTTATCCCCTCCGGTGCGGAAACAGAAGCGCCGGAAATTTTTTGGAAAGGTTTGATCTGCAATGAAGAAGTTCCTGTCCCTTGTCATGGCTATGGCTATGATCCTGTCCCTGGCTGCCTGCGGCGGCTCCAAGTCCGAGGCTCCCGCTCAGAGCGAGACCCCCGCTGCCTCCGAGGCCCGCACCCTGCGGGTGGCTATGGAGTGCGCCTACGCCCCCTACAACTGGACCCAGTCCGATGACTCCAACGGCGCCGTGCCCATCTCCGGCTCCTCCGACTACGCTTACGGCTACGACGTGATGATGGCCAAGTACATCTGCGAGCAGCTGGGCTGGAACCTGGAGATCGTCAAGAGCGACTGGGAGTCCATCATCCCCGCCATCCAGTCCGGCACTGTGGACGCCGGTATCTGCGGCCAGTCCATCACCTCCGACCGGCTTGAAATGGTTGATTTCTCTGATCCCTACTATTACGCCACCATCGTCACCGTAGTGGCTGAGGACGGCGCCTACGCCGACGCCGCTTCCGTGGCTGACCTGGCCGGCGGCACCTGCACCAGCCAGCTGAACACCATCTGGTATGACAACTGCCTGCCCCAGATCCCCGACGCCAACATCCTGCCCGGCCAGGAGTCCGCTCCCGCCATGATCGTGGCCGTGACCTCCGGCCGTGTGGATTACATCGTCACCGACCAGCCCACCGGTCTGGCTGCCGTGGCCGCCAACCCCGGCCTGAAGCTGCTGGACTTCACCGGCACCGACGGCGCCTTTGAGGTCTCCGACGAGGACATCAACATCGGCATCTCCGTCCAGAAGGGCAACACCGAGCTGGTGGACGCCATCAACGGCGTGCTGGCTACCCTCACCGAGGAAGACTACACCAACATGATGAACGAGGCCATCTCCGTTCAGCCCCTCAGCGAATAAATCTGTTATTTAGTACCCTCTCTCACCGCGGGGGACGGCTCTGCCGTCCTTCGCGGTCATCCCATATTTTAAGAAAAGGAGCTGAGCCTCTATGTGGGCATCCGTCCAAGCCGCCATCACCCAGCTTGTGGGCACCTCCGTGGGCAGCATGTCTTTCTGGGAGCGTATCCTTTATCTGATTGGCAAGTATGGTCCCTCCTATCTGGAGGGCGCCGGCAACACCCTGCTGATCGCCATCATCTCCACCGCCGTGGGCTGCGTCATCGGCCTGGGAGTGGGCATCGTACAGACCATCCCCGTCTCCAAAAAAGACAACGCCGTGAAGCGCTTCGTGGTGCGGTTCTTCCAGGTGCTGCTGCGCATCTATGTGGAAGTCTTCCGGGGCACCCCCATGATGATCCAGGCCGTGTTCATCTACTACGGCGCGGCCCAGCTGTTCAACATCTACATGGGCACTATGTTCGCCGCCTTTTTCATCGTCTCCATCAACACCGGCGCCTACATGGCGGAGACCGTCCGGGGCGGCATTCTGTCCGTGGACCCCGGTCAGACCGAGGGCGCCAAGGCCATCGGCATGACCCATGTGCAGACCATGATGTCCGTCATCCTGCCCCAAACCCTGCGGAACATCCTGCCCCAGATCGGAAACAACCTGATCATCAACATCAAGGATACCTGCGTGCTGTCCGTCATCAGCGTGGTGGAGCTGTTCTTCGTCCACAAGGGCGTGGCAGGCGCGCTGTACACCTACTTTGAATCCGCCACCATCACCATGGCCATCTACTTGACCATGACCCTGGTCTGCGCCAAGCTGCTGCGCTGGTGGGAGAAGAAGATGGACGGCTCCGACAACTATGACCTTGCAACCACCGACACCCTGGCCCACACCACCGGCATGTACAACTATCCCGGTCAGGGCAGCCCCTACGACGAGAAGAGCAAGGAGTACGATCAGAAGAGAGGTGCCGAGCATGTCTGAGATGATCTTACAGATCAACCACCTGTCCAAGTCTTTCGGCAGCCATGAGGTCCTGCGGGATATCGACTTCACCGTGGAAAAGGGCGACGTGACCAGCATCATCGGCGCCTCCGGCTCCGGCAAGAGCACCCTGCTGCGGTGTGTCAACCTGCTGGAGACCCCCACCAGCGGCGAGATCCTGTACCACGGCACGGACATCACCGGCCCCAAGGTCAACGCCGCGGCTTACCGCTCCCATGTGGGCATGGTGTTCCAGTCCTTCAACCTGTTCAACAATATGACCGTGCTGGAAAACTGCATGGTGGGCCAGATCAAGGTGCTGAAAAAGAGCAAGGACGCAGCCCGGGCTCACGCCATGGAATATCTGGAAAAGGTGGACATGGCCCCCTACATCAACGCCCGGCCCCGGCAGATCTCCGGCGGTCAGAAGCAGCGGGTAGCTATCGCCCGTGCCCTGGCCATGGACCCGGAGGTACTGCTGTTCGACGAGCCCACCTCCGCCCTGGACCCTGAGATGGTGGGCGAGGTGCTGAACGTCATGCAGGCCCTGGCTCAGGAAGGCATGACCATGCTGGTGGTGACCCACGAGATGGCCTTCGCCCGGGACGTCAGCAGCCATGTGGTATACATGAACCAAGGCGTCATCTGCGAGGAGGGCACCCCCGGGGAGGTCTTCGGCAATCCCCAGCGGCAGGAGACAAAGGATTTCCTGTCCCGCTTCCGTAACAAGTAGTCAAAACCTCCGGCTAAGCCGGAGGCTTGAGTAAGCCCTATAAGGGCTTACTGCCGGCACGCGTCTCAAGACGCGTTGAAAAAGCTTTCGCTCGCATCACTTGCCCCACCGCCCGTAAACG
>Ga0129317_1000264_pt1 | contig 62461 bp, 61 predicted proteins | sample Cm1ome_FD_94430 | JGI IMG/M metagenome (GOLD analysis project Ga0129317, IMG submission 94430) | Eastern black-and-white colobus group fecal microbial communities from Wisconsin, USA - Cm1105 metagenome | ecosystem: Host-associated > Mammals > Digestive system > Large intestine > Fecal | place... | reverse complement strand
TCATAGCGAAGGCGATTTTCGTCCGCAAGCTTCTTCCCCGTCTGAATACACAGAAGCATATCGTGAGGCTTCTCATCTTCCGCATAAGTATAATGCACATCATTGGTCGCTACCAGTTCAATCCCTGTCTCCTGAGACATCCGAAGAAGAGACTGATTGACCAGCTTCTGTTCCGGCAAGCCGTGATCCTGCAATTCCAGGAAGAAATTCCCCTCGCCGAACACCTCCTGATAGCGGAGCGCGGCAGCTTTCCCTTCGCTGTACATCCCTCTCGCGATATTTCTCTGTACTTCTCCGGCAAGACAGGCGCTTAACGCAATGATGCCTTTGCTGTATTTCTTCAGCACATCCATGTCCACACGCGGTTTATAATAGTACCCTTCTGTGAATCCGATGGATACAATCTTCATCAGATTCTGATATCCCTCCTGATTCTCGGCAAGCAGTACAAGGTGATAATACCTGTCGTCACCATTACCTACAGCTTCCTTATCAAATCTGGAGCCGGGCGCTACATAGACCTCACATCCGAGGACCGGGTTAATGCCCGCTGCCTTTGCCGCGCGGTAAAAATCGATCACGCCGAACATCACACCGTGATCCGTGATGGCAATGCTGTTCATGCCCAATTCTTTTACCCTTGAAATACACTCTTTAATTTTATTAGAACCGTCCAGCAGACTGTACTCGGTATGTACATGTAAATGCGCAAAACTCATAATAAAATGTCTCCTTTGTTGAAAAAAGCAGAGACAAACACTACATTTATCTCTGCCTTCTATATATCCTATCGTTCAAAAAAATTAGTTATTGATCATGAAGCTGATCAGTCTGTCTGTATCCTCTTTCTCATACGCAATAACTTCAAGCTCCGGAATCTCTCCGTTTGAGAAAATATTTGCCATAGAAACATACTGGGATAATTTAGACTTCAGGTTCAGTCTGTCGCCTTCGCCTGTCACTAATTCAACTCGTCCTTTACACTCATCAACTGTTTTAAAAAATGCATCGATATCTGTAATATTCTGTACTTTCATGTTACAGTCTCCTTCCTTATATCAGCTCTTTTCTTTCCTTTTTCATTATAACTTATTTCCGCGAGATTTCAATATGATTTTCGAAGATTTGTATCTTACGCTCTTTAAACAAACGTCCGACCGCTCTCTTATAAGCATTTTTACTAATTCCGAATTCAGCCTTTATGGTACGTGCATCTGTCTTATCGTTAAATGGAAGAGAACCTCCTGCACTTTCCAGACGTTCCAGTATCATCTGCGCATCATCGTCCATCTGAAGAAATGCTTTTTTCCGCACACTTAAGTCCATTTTTCCATCCTCATGCACTTTCACAACTCGTCCTTCGATCACCTCGCCCACCCGGAAGCCATTCGGTGCTTCTCTTTTCGGAATCAGTGCCGAATATTGGTCATCCACTGCTACGAATACTCCGAAATTATCGCTGATCTCGTAGACACGTCCCTTCACCTCATCATCTTTTTTATAAGGTGTATCAAGAGACAGCTTATCATATACTTTCATAGTTGCACAAAGTCTTCCGCTCTTATCCACATAGAGAGCCGCCAGCACCTCATCGCCCTTGGACACTTTGCCGGTCTGCTCACGGAACGGAAGCAGAAGATCTTTCTCTAATCCCCAGTCAAGGAACGCTCCCACTCTTGCAGTATCCGCAACCTTCAAAGGCTTCACTTCTCCAAACAGCAGCTTCGGCGTCCGTGTAGTCGCAATCATTCGATCGGAAGAATCCTTATATAAGAAAACTTCAATCGGATCGCCGATTTCAATCTCTGCCGGAACTTCCTTTTTCGGAAGCAGTACCTTCTCTTCATTTGTTCCGAGATAAACACCAAAATCTACCTTTTTCACTACCATTAATGTTCGTTTTTTTCCTAATTCATCTTGTAATCTCATCTTCTTCTCCTATATACGAAATTCTACAATTGCGTAAGGCTTGTCTTCCTCACTGCAAAGTTCCACCACTGTTCTTTCTCCGTCTCTTCCGATCTTCGGAACAATCTTGTCCCCATAGCGCGCTGAATTTTTATACTCGACGCGCAGATGCTTCACTTCTATTTCCTCTTCCAGCACCTCTTGCGCCATCTGGACATATCGACAATTATTGACATGTTCATTTGTATCAATATCACTTCTTCTTACCGCGAAGGACTCCCGCTCTTCCATTTGTTCCGGAAGCGGAATCTTTCTCGGGAGCACCTCCATCTCAAGGGGTTCGCCTGTGCCATAGAGTTCCACCTCATCCTCTGATGGTTTTACCGGGCGTCCTTTTTTCATGTCCATATACACCCAGAGAGAATGTGCATATGCGACCATATTTCCCTCTTTGTCTTTGATACAGAAATTACGGTCTCCAAACATGCCTTTAAATCCAGATGCCCATGTATGTACACTGATCTCCTCCGCAATCTTTGGGTAGCGCACAACTTCTACCTGCCATGCAGACAGCACCCATGCTCTCTGATGCTCTTTGAGATAATCGACGCCAAGACCTAAAAGCTCCGACTGAAAGGTACTGCAATCTTGAAAATAATTAATCATAGAAGGCAGTGTCATCTTCTCTGTATGGTCAATCTCACTGAATCTTACTTTTCCGCCAAATGAATATTCATTATTTCTTTGCATTTGCTACGTAACTCCTTTCTGTCGTGATCACGCACTGATATCGGTAGTCAATCTCTTTCAGCTGTTCTCTTACATATTTCTTCAATTCAATCTGCTTCTCTTTATCATAATCATGCGGTACAACCATGTCAAAGATTAAATTGATCTGTTCTTTTCCGTCTACCATTCGGAAATCATGGATACTTACCGCTTCATCCATCTTGCGTACTACTTCTTCCACGGTAGCCTTTGCCTTCAACACCTGCTCGTCCTTCGTCTCCACCGGGTCCATATGTATAACGAGCACAAGTCCCAGGTTCTTTCTGGCGTCTCTTTCAATCCGGTCAATCTGCTCGTGGGATACTTCAATATCCACATCATTCGGAACTTCTGCATGGATAGAAGCCATACTTCTTCCCGGTCCGTAGTTGTGTACGATCAGGTCATGGGTTCCTACGATTCCGTCATAGCTCTCCACAAATTCTGAGATCTTGGCATATTCTTCCGGGTCTACTGCCTCACCGATCAGCGGCTCCAGCGTATCCTTCGCAATTCCGATTCCTGCCCACATAACAACCAGCGACACTCCAAGTCCTACAAAGCCGTCAATATTGATTCCGGTAAACCGGAAAAACAGAAGGGAAGCAACGGTTGCAGATGTGGTGATCACATCTCCCATTGCATCTGCTGCCGTCGCAAGCATCACTTTCGAGTCTACACGCTCCCCCAGCTTCTTATTAAATTTCCCCATCCACAATTTCACACCGATAGATAACAGCAGAATAATAATGGAAACGGTTTGAAATTTCAGCGCTTCGGGATGTCTGATCTTACCAAGCGCATCTTTGAAAAAGGTGAACCCGACTTGCATAACGAGGAAGGAGACGATCAGCGCCGCAATATATTCAATCCTTCCGTGCCCGAACGGGTGCTCTTCGTCTGCCGGTTTCTCTGCAATCTTCACACCTACAAGTCCAATGATCGATGAACCGGCATCCGATAGATTGTTAAATGCATCAGCCATAACAGAGATACTGTGCATCAAATATCCCGCCAGCCATTTTACAACAAACAAAAACACATTACAAAAGATGCCTGTTACACTTGCCAGCACTCCGTAAGCAGTTCGCACAGACACCTTTTTTACATTTTCATAATCTTTTACAAAATGTCTTACCAGAAATTCAGTCATGACATTTCCTCCATCTCTTTTGTATCATTTCTTTAGCCAAAGAAATAACTTTTTATCTTAAATTTTGAAACAGCAGTGACCATTTCATAAGCATCCTCCGTCAACACATTGTGAAGCGCTTCTTTTCCCTCTTCTCCTGCGGCAGAACAGGTTACATCTGTAAAACAGAGATTCGGATACAGCACACACCACCAATTATGTCCGTTTGCCGATCCCAGTTCTATGCGGAGCGCCTCATAATATCCCTTCGGGAAAAATACATCTCCGTACCTCTTATCCGGGAAATAGCAGGTTCTCACTACTGCTCTGGCATGATAAGGCATACCCTCTCTTACGAGAACACTCTCTGCGGTCGCTTCCAGCTCATCAAGATGCGCTTGCACCCATTGTTTCGCTTCGTCTACCGTAGGAGAAGCCGTCATGTTATCCTCCATATATGAGAGAACTTCGTCTCTTACTTCCCGCTTCACTCTCTGGTCTTCTTTACTGTCACTGTTGGCAGGGACATGAAATCTCAACACCTCGTCTGCCAATCGGATCTGCGTTTTCTCTATGCGCGCTTCTGCTGCAAGGCTTCGATTCACTGCTACTGCCCACGTAAGAAAAGACGCCGCGCAAATGCTCAGTATCACACAGATCCACTGTTTTCTTCTATTATCATTAAATTGCTTATTCGCTTCTATTCTCTTTCTTTCCACCTGTTATGTACTCCCTTTCTTTCTTTTCTATCTGGAGTCTGTACATCTTTTCAGGTGTTTATACAAGAAATTTACACTTTTTTTGTGCGGATCACATCCGTGACTGCCTCCACTTGGTTATCAATATGCCTGCACATAATCTTCGTTGCCTCCTGCTTCTCATGGTGCGTGATCTTCGTAATCAGTTCCTCATGTTCTGCGATAAGCTGCGGATATACTTCCGGGTTTTTCAAATATTCCACCCGGTAACGGTACATCTGCTCTCTTAAGTTATTCAAAAGCTGGATCAGCTTCTGATTCCCGCTGGCTGTATTGATAATATCATGGAAATGAACATCCGCTTCCGCGATCTGGGTGATATCCTTCGTTTTCTGAGCTTTTTTAAATGTCTCTGCCGCCTCTTTCAATTCTTCGATCTCTTCTTTTGTAATCTTCTCACATGCAAGCTGCACAGACAGCTCTTCCAGTGCTTTCCGAACCTCCAGCACATCCCTTAAGCTCTTTTCTTTAATATCAGCCACCTCAGCACCTTTTCTCGGAATAACAAGCACAAGCCCTTCCAGTTCCAGCTTTCTGATCGCTTCTCGAATCGGCGTCCGGCTGACGCCCAGTTTATTGGCAAGCTGAATCTCCATCAATCGTTCGCCCGGCTTAAGCTCTCCTCTTAAAATCGCTTGCCGGAGCGTGTTAAACACGACATCACGCAAAGGCAGAAATTCATCCATATTTACGCTAAAATTCAGTTCTTTCATGATTTCCTCCTCGCATTGTGCATAGTAGTCACATGCACCTGCTTTGCAAGCTGTTCTTCTCTGATTCTTGCAGCCGCACGGCGCGCAAGCATCTTATCATCGTAAATACCGAAGACCGTAGGGCCACTGCCACTCATCATGGCATTTAACGCGCCTTCTTCTTTCATCACGTCTTTGATACTCTCAATCTGCGGATATTCCGTAATGGTAACATTTTCTAATACATTTCCCATACTGGAAGTAATCTTCTTAAGATCACCTGTCTGAAGTCCAAGAAGAATCCCGTCAATATCCGGATGCTTTGTCACTTTCTGCGCATCCAGTTTCTCGTACACCTTCTGTGTCGATACACTGATAGGCGGTTTTGCCAACAGCACATGGCACTTCGGCATCGCCGGAAGCGGCGTCAGTTTTTCGCCGATTCCCTCTGCCAAAACAGTTCCCCTCATAATACAGTACGGTACATCCGCTCCCAGTTGAACACCCCGATCCATCAATTCCTGGTCTGTAAGTCCCAACTGAAATAAACGGTTCATTCCATAGAGCACTGCTGCCGCATTGGAGCTTCCTCCTGCCATACCTGCCGCAACCGGAATGTGTTTCTCCAGAGAAATATGAACGCCTTCTTTTATAGCAAACTCGTCAATCAACATTTTCGCTGCGCGATAAGCCAGATTATTCTCATTGACCGGAAGATAAAAAAGATTGGTCTCAAGAGAAATTCCTTCCTTATCTGTCTTTTCTAACAGAATCTGATCATAGAGATACACCGTCTGCATAACCATGCGGACATCATGATAACCGTTCGGACGTCTTCCAAGAACATCCAGACCAAGATTGATCTTGCCCAGTGCTTTTAATTTTATTTTATCCATCTTTTGTTCTCCTGTACTTTGTACTCTGTATCTTGTATACAATGTACCTATAGTATACTCATATTTTCCTTAAAAATCAATATTTTATCTCCCGATTTTAAATCCGAATTTTCCATTTGATTGACTTCCATGATTCCTTCCAGCGTAGTGCTGTACCGCTTGGCAAGCTCCCACAGATCATCCCCGTCCTGCACAATGTAACCGATAATTCCCGGACGTTTCTCCACTTCTTTTATATCGATTGGCTCATAGGTAATTTCTTCAATATTAAACAGGTGTACCGGCTTTTTGAAGAAGCTGTGAAATGCAAGAACCGCCTTTACCTCGATCTCTCCGTTGCCCAGAAGACTGATCGAGAGCTGTTCGATAAAATGTGTAAAATCACACTTCATATCCTCACAGGTCTCGTTGCTCTCCATCACATAGGAAAACGGTATCATTCCCTGCCACACATCAAACGGTATTTCATCATCCGATGTCACATACAGGAAGCTGACATGAAGAACTCCTTCCACCAGAACGCCCTGTTCCACCGTCTCCGTATGTTCCACCTGGATTCTTCCGCTGCTGTGGCAGATCTGCAGGATATTGTCCTGAAGCTCCGGAAGTGATAACTGCTCTCTCACTTTACATTTTGAATGATTCTGCATAAGAAGCTGTTCCATGACCTGCTCCTTAAACTGTGGACGGCACACCTGCGTCAGCGCATAAACATCCTGAAGAAGCTCCACCTGCTCTTCCGTATAAATAACCATTCTTGCCTCCAACGCCGCCTCTACGCCGAAACATCTCATTTCTCCGTCTTCATCCATCCGCACTTCGATATTGATATCCGTCAATTCCGGATAGATCTGATGATACATCTGCTCCTGCGCTCCACTGCACTCTAACCGGCCTTCATAAGGAATGGTCTGTTCCATCCATTCTGTTTTTCCATCCACCGACTCGTACAGACAAAAAAGCAATAGTTCCCCTCTCAGTTCAATCTCATCGGTTCCGATTCTTGTATCCAATTTCCGGCTGGAAAGTTCTGTCCACAACAGTGTACCGATATTTTCCTTTGTCCCCTCAAGCGTCACTTCTTCTTTGATGCGATAGATATCTCTCCCCCCGGAGAATAATCCAAGAAGCTGTGTGGTTTCTTTTTTCTTATATAATTTCTCACTGTTTTCCACATCCATGGTAAGCTCTGTCTCTTTTTTCCCTTCCGAACTTACAAGAAGCTCTGCCAACACTTTGAGACTCAGCTTGCGGGAATTAATAACCGTCACGGTAAGTTCTGCATTCGACGATTTCAAAAAAGGAGCTCCCGCCAGCGGTTCCTCTACATAGATCATCTCTTCAAACGGAATCCTTCCTTCCAGAACACACAATTTCCGCTCTATATCGTCACTCTCATAGAGAATACGAAAAGCCAGCGTTCCTGCGGCTCTGATATAATTCTCCACTTCTTTTAGCTCTTCAACCTTCAGCTTTCCTTCACTTAATATGACTTTCCCGACATCACTTCTGGCATCCGGCACATTATAATCATCATCCAGATAAAACTGATCTGTGATCGTCTTGCCCTGCTGATAAATAAGCATTTCCTTTTTTTCATATTCCATATGATACAGCCTCCTTTTACTTCTACTCCTACAAAAACATGACTTGCTTTTCCTCGTAATCCATTTTTATCACTACATAGGGACAGTTTTTTTCTTTTTTTATGTCTTCTCCTTTTTGCGGTCCTCTTAGTTCTGTTGTCACATAAATCGTATCTTCTGTTTCATAGCATGCTGTAACCTCCACATGATAGCCGTTGGTTTTCTTCTCGCCGAATCCCCTTGCCGCATACAGGATGCCTTGATCTGCATAGGTGATGCCAAAGACATTTTTTTCTTCTTTTTCAATCTGTTCTTTCAATTCCTGCGGCATTTCATCCTGTTCTATGACTGTGTATGCAAGATCTCTTTTCTTTTCTTCCTCCATTTTCTCTATAGAACATGCGCTAAATGTGCAGACCACTGCCGGCAGAAGTATGTACAAAAATAGTTTCTTCATCAATACACCACACGTAATTCTCTTTAACATCATACACAGCAGCGCTAGGAAAAATTACAAAAATGTTGTATACTGGTCACAAAAGCAATGAAGGAGACAGTAATTATGCACCAATTATCGCGAATGTCCGGTATTCTCCTCCATCCGACTTCTCTTCCATCCCCTTATGGAATCGGAGATCTCGGACTGGAGGCGCGCCGGTTTATCGATTTTCTTGTAGATTCCGGACAACATCTATGGCAGCTTCTGCCTTTAACTCATACAGGCTTTGGAGATTCTCCTTATCAAAGTTTCTCCGCCTTTGCCGGTCAGCCGCTTCTTATAAGCCCCGACCATTTAAAAGAGCTTGGACTTATTACCGACGAACTTCTCGCCGGCGCACCATCCGGCAATCTTGAACACGTAGACTACAGCGCGGTCATCCCATGGAAATACAGCCTTTTAAAGTCCGCCTATGAACAATTTCTGACACAGCCATCAGACGCACTCTTTCAGGATTTCCAGAAATTTTGTGAAGAGGAAGCCTTCTGGCTTAATGATTATGCCCTTTATATGTCAGTAAAGGATGCAAACGACGGGCGTATCTGGCTTGACTGGCCGGAACAGTTCCGCTCTCCGTCGGAAGAATTCAAAACCCAGTTAACGCAGACTTATGCAAAAGAGATCGGGTATTATCAATTTCTTCAGTTTTTATTCTTTACAGAATGGAAAAACTTAAAGACATACGCCAATGAGCGCGGCATTAGAATCATTGGCGATATTCCGCTCTTCGTGTCAATGGACAGCGCAGACGTATGGGCGAACAAACATTTATTCCAGCTTGATACTACCGGATATCCGCTGGCTGTCGCAGGCGTACCGCCGGATTATTTTTCTGCCACCGGACAGCTCTGGGGCAACCCGCTCTACAACTGGGAGGTTCATCAGGCAGACGGATTCTCCTGGTGGATCAAACGTATCCAGAATCAGCTGAAAATCCTGGACACGCTGCGCATTGATCATTTCCGCGGCTTCGAAGCCTACTGGTCGGTTCCTTACGGAGAAGAAACTGCCATCAACGGACAATGGGTCAAGGCTCCCGGAATGGAACTTTTCACCGCAGTCAAACAGGCGCTGGGAGAAGATCTTCCGATCATAGCTGAAGATCTGGGCGTTATTACCGACGAAGTCGATGCCTTGCGCGAGCACTTCCATTTCCCCGGTATGAAAGTATTGCAGTTCGCCTTTGACTCTACCGGTGAGGGCGATTTTCTTCCTCACAGATTTAAGTCTCCGAATTGCATCTGCTACACCGGAACCCATGACAACGATACAACCCACGGATGGTTTTCTTCCTTAAGAGAGGAATGTCGAAACAAGGTACTTGCTTATACATGCACGAAGGAGCCTGAAAATCTGAGCTTCGGACTTATCAGAACCTGCATGGCAAGTATCGCGTCCTATTCCATCTTCCCGCTTCAGGATGTTTTGAACCTTGGAAGTGATGCCCGCATGAATTTCCCCGGAAAAGCTTCCGGCAACTGGAACTGGAGATTTAAAAGCGGTGCCCTCACCGATGCTCTGGCAAAAGAATTAAAAGAACTGTCCATCTTATATGGCAGATATTACCAATAAAAAGAAAGAGAGATTGTTCAAATGATAAGATTTATAATCATCGTGATCATTTTATTCCTATATCTGATCCTCGGTATCCCGGTACTTGGCATCGAATGGCTGATCGGGAAATTCAATAAACAGGCGGAAGATTATCAATGTCTTCGCATGGTACAGAAGGCATTTCGCCTGATGCTTAAGATTGCAGGCACGAAGATCACTGTCATCGGGGAAGAAAACATTCCGGATGAGGCTGTCCTGTTTATCGGGAATCACCGCAGTTATTTTGATATTCTTCTGACCTATTCCCGCTGCAAACGTTTGACCGGATATATTGCCAAGAAGGAAATGTTGAGTTACCCGCTTCTTCGCACCTGGATGAAAAGACTGTACTGTCTCTTCCTTGACCGCGAAAACCCAAAAGAAGGACTGAAAACAATTCTTCAGGCAATTGATTATGTAAAACGCGGAATTTCCATCTGCATTTTCCCGGAAGGTACCCGCAACACCGGGGAAGAGTTAAGCCTTCTTCCTTTCCACGCCGGTTCCTTTAAAATTGCAGAAAAAACCGGATGCCCGATCATTCCGGTCAGCATGAATAATACGATTTCCATTTTTGAAAAACAATTTCCACGCATTCGAAAAACACATGTCATCATCGAATACGGGAAACCAATCTACCCGAATGAGCTGGACAAGGAAACGAAAAAACGGCTTTCTGCACACTGTCAGCAGATCATTCAGGACACAATCAACCGAAATCAGGCACTTGTATAGACATTCTCTTTTACTTTTATGCTCTTAGGTGCTATAATAGAATGGACTTTGATTATGATACGACGTAAGATAGAAGTGAATATAAAAGGAGATAAATAATAAAATGAACAGACAAGATCTAACTTTATTGACAGACTTGTATGAACTGACCATGATGCAGGGTTATTATGAGGAAAGCCAGAACGAAGTCGTTATCTTTGATGTATTTTTCCGTCAGAACCCCTGCAACAATGGTTATTCTGTATGTGCGGGACTTGCACAGGTAATTGACTATATCAAAAACCTGAATTTCACTTATGAAGACGTAGACTATTTGCGAAGCCTTAAAATCTTCAGTGAAGATTTTCTTCAATATTTGAGCGGTTTCCACTTCAGCGGAGACATTTACGCCATTCCGGAAGGAACGGTCGTATTCCCAAAAGAACCTCTGCTGAAAGTCATTGCTCCGATCATGGAAGCGCAGCTTGTTGAAACTGCAATTTTGAATATTATCAATCACCAGTCTTTGATTGCAACCAAGACTTCCCGTATTGTTTTTGCTGCAAACGGAGATGGAATCATGGAATTCGGATTAAGACGTGCACAAGGACCGGATGCCGGTCTCTATGGTGCAAGAGCCGCTATGATCGGTGGATGCGTCGGAACCTCCAACGTTCTTGCCGGACAGCTCTTTGACGTTCCGGTCATGGGTACTCACGCACACAGCTGGATTATGAGCTTCAAAGATGAATACACCGCATTTAAGACGTATGCCAATATGTATCCTGACAACTGTACGTTGCTGGTGGATACCTATGACACACTGAAATCCGGTGTCCCAAATGCGATCCGGGTCTTCCGCGAATTTCAGGAAGCCGGAAAACCTCTGAAGAAATACGGCATTCGTCTGGACAGCGGTGACCTTGCATATCTCTCCAAAGAAGCAAGAAAAATGCTGGATGCCGCCGGCTTTGAAGATGCGTCTATCTGTGCGTCCAATGATCTGGATGAATATCTGCTCCATGATCTTAAGATGCAGAAAGCAGCCATCACCTCCTGGGGTGTCGGAACAAACCTGATCACGTCCAAAGACTGCCCATCCTTCGGAGGCGTTTATAAGCTCGCAGCGATACAGGATGCCGATGGTAATTTCATCCCGAAGATCAAACTGTCTGAAAACACAGAGAAGATTACGAATCCGGGAAATAAGACCATATATCGTATCTATGATAAAAAAACCGGAAAATTAAAAGCAGATCTCATTTGCTTCGCCGATGAGACATATGATACTTCTGAAGACTTATTGCTCTTTGATCCGATTGCCACATGGAAAAAGACACGTCTTGAAGGTGGCTCTTACACAATGCGAGAGCTTCTTGTACCTGTTTTCCGCAAAGGAGAATGCATCTACAACTCTCCATCTGTTGTGGAGATTGCTTCGTATTGCAGGGAAGAGAAAGAAACCTTGTGGGATGAGACAAAACGTCTTTTCTATCCACATCAGGTACATGTGGATCTCTCCCATAAGCTTTATGATGTTAAAAAATCACTTCTCGATCGAATGAGTATAACAGAATAATTATGAAGGAGAATTAACAAGCATGAAAATTATTGTATTGGCCGGAGGACTGAGTCCTGAACGTGATGTCTCTCTGACATCCGGCGCCGGAATCTGTAAAACTTTAAGAGAAAAAGGACATCAGGCCTTCCTGCTGGATGTCTTTTTCGGACTTCCATATGACACTGACAAACTCGACGAAGTTTTTGATCTCCCCGGCGGCGGACTGGAGATTGCAGAAGGTATTAAGACAACCGTTCCCGATCTTGAAGCTTTGAAAAAACAGCGTCCTGATCAGTCTGACTGCCTCATCGGACCAAACGTCCTTGAACTTTGTAAAATGGCAGACATCACATTTATGGGGCTCCACGGTTCTATCGGAGAAGATGGAAAACTGCAGGCAATGTTTGACATCCTCGATATTCATTACACCGGTCCGAACGCCCTTAGCTGCACATTATCGATGAATAAACTTGTTTCAAAACAAATCTTCAAAATGAGCGGTGTTCCGACTCCACGAGGAACTTCTTTGACACCAAAGACAAAAGATACCCCTCTTTCTGAGCTCGGATACTACCTGCCTCTCGTACTGAAGCCGTGTTCCGGCGGTTCCAGTATCGGTGTATTTATCGTACATACAGAAGAGGAATACAAAGAAGCCGTTCATCAGTCCTTTGACATAAACCACGAAGAAAAAGTTGTTGTGGAGCCTTATATCAAAGGACAGGAATTCGCCTGCGGAATCCTTGCCGGCAAGGCACTCCCATTAGTGGAGATCGTTCCTAAAGCCGGACTCTTTGATTATGCAAATAAATATCAGGCCGGCGGCGCTCAGGAAATATGCCCTCCGGTATCAATAAGTGAAGAACTTCAGGAAAAAATGAAGAGAGCAGGAGAAGCCGCTTTTGAGGCGCTCCACATGGATGTATATGCCCGCGCAGATTTTATTGTCGATGAGTCTGACGGTGAGATCTATTGCTTTGAGGTCAACGCTCTTCCGGGTATGACCTCTGCCAGCCTGTATCCAAAGGCTGCCAAAGCATATGGATTAGACTACGGCGACCTGTGCGAACGAATCATAGAAGAATCTAAGAAGGCACGTTATCACTAGGAGGAGCTTTACCGATGAAAAATCTTACATTAGAAAATATAACCACCGCATGCCATGGTACTTATCACGGCGATGAAACCAGCTTCAAAAAGGAAGTTGCCGGCGTTGTGATTGACAGCAGAAAAGTCGAAAAAGATTATTTATTTGTGGCAATCGACGGCGCGAATGTGAATGCTCACAAATTTATACCTGACACCATTGAAAAAGGGGCTCTGTGCGTTGTGTCCCACGAAGATCTGGGCGAAACAGACTTCCCGTATATTCTTGTAGAATCTACCGGTCAGGCACTTCTCGACATTGCTAAATTGTACCGTGATTCCTTCGATATAAAAGTAGTCGGAATTACAGGAAGCGTTGGAAAAACAAGCACCAAAGAAATGATCGCTTCTGTTTTATCTCAGAAATACAATGTACACAAGACACTCGGTAACTTCAATAACGAATGGGGTCTTCCTATTACCATCTTCGAAATGAATGAGACACATGAAGTTGCCATTTTAGAAATGGGTGTCAACCACTTCGGAGAAATGAGACGGTTATCCTCTGTTGCCAGTCCTGATATCTGTGTCATTACGAATATCGGTATGGCACATCTGGAATTTTTCAAGACAAGAGAAGGTATCTTCCAGGAAAAATCCCAAATGATCCAGGACATGAAAAACGGCGGAACTATTATTCTAAATGGGGATGACGATATCTTAAGCGGCTGCGGTCCGATCAAAGGGGTTGCCCCGCAATTCTTCGGCATTGGCAAAAATAATGAATTCTACGCAGACAACATTACCTCCCTCGGACTGAAAGGCACATCCTGTACCATTCATCTTCCGTCCGGAGAATGCTTTGACTGCACTGTCCCGTTGCCCGGAGCACACATGGTATCAAATGCCCTTTCCGGAGCAGCTGTTGGATATAATCTCGACTTAACTGCCGGGGAGATCAAAGCCGGAATCGAACATCTTCCATCCATTCCGGGAAGAGGCGCTATCATCTCCACAGATAAACTCGTGATCTTAGATGACTGCTATAATGCAAACCCAGTCTCTATGAAAGCATCTATGGATGTCCTTGATCTCGCCATCGGTCGAAAAGTCGCTGTACTTGGCGATATGGGTGAACTGGGTGAGGATGCGTCCCGCATGCACTACGAAACCGGCGCTTACGCTTCCAAAAAAGGAATTGATCTTGTATGTGCAATCGGCACACTGGGAAAAGAGATTGCCGCCGGAGCTTCCGACAGCGGTGTCAAAGAAGTCTTATGGTTCGAGACAAAGGCAGACTTCCTTGCCGCAGCAGGTGAATTCTTAAAGGACGGAGATAACGTCTTAGTGAAAGCCTCCCACGGAATGCATCTGGAAGAAATCGTAGAAGCATTACAACATTTATAAAAGGAGTAGATTATGGACTATCAGCTTCTTGCATTAGATCTGGATGGTACACTTACCAATTCGAAAAAAGAAGTATCAGAGCCTACCATCAAGGCTCTGATACAAATACAGGAACAGGGAAAAAAAGTAGTTCTTGCCAGCGGACGACCGACCAGAGGTGTTGTTCCTCTTGCCGAGAAGCTTCATCTTAAGGACTACGGAAGCTACATTTTATCCTTCAATGGCGGACGAATTACCGACTGCCGGACAGGACAGGTGATTTACAACAAAACTATTCCTGACGATGTTGCTCTTCCCCTGTTTCACATCGCAAAGAAATACGCCGGCGCAGATATTCTCGCCTACACAGAAGATACCATCTTATCCGGGATCAGACCGAACCAATATACAGAATTGGAATCCCGCATTAATCATATGCAAATCATTCAGGCAAAAGATTTTCCGAAAGAAATCACGGAGCCTTCCAATAAGCTATTGATCACCGGAGAACCGGAGACCATTCAGCGAATTAAAAAAGAAGCAGAAGAATACTTCCGCTCCTATCTGTATATTTACTGTTCAGACCCGTTCTTCCTTGAGATCATGCCCCCTCGTATCGACAAGGCGCATTCTCTTCTTAAGCTCCTCACCAGTATCGGACTTTCCGCCGAGCAGATGATCTGCTGCGGCGACGGTTACAATGATCTCACTATGATCGAGACTGCCGGACTCGGTGTTGCCATGGCAAATGCCCAGCCTATGGTCCTCGAACGCGCGGACTATATTACAAAATCCAACGATGAGGACGGCGTATTGCATGTCATCAATAAATTTATGCTTGAAAAGAATTAAGCTCTAACTGCCCTTGAACAGTATCCGCAATATTTACACAACTGTTACCCATACGGTCAATGCTGTACAGGATACTGTTAAACGGCGCGGTAAGACTTGCATCGCATTTTCCCTTACTCACCCGGCTCATATGTGCTTTTCTCATACTAATATCAAGCTCCATGACCTTCTCCCGTTTCTTAACGAGCTCTTTCGCATGCTCTAACTTTCCACTCACAATTGCTTCCAGAACTTCACTGTACATCGTTTCAATCAGTTCAAGACTTTTCCCGAGATCCTTCATTGCCTCTTTCGAATACTTATACTTTTTCTCCATCTTTTCTTTGATTCCTCCGGCAACCTCACCGCACAGAATCCCCATACGATCAACGTCACTGAGCACGTACATGATTCCGGCACTCTGGGATGCCTGTTCCTCATTTAATGATCCGGAGGCGAACAGATCCGTCAAATATTGTGTAATTCGTGCATGAAGACTCTTTACTGCGTCTAATTTGCAATGCACATCCTCAATCTCTTTCTTTTCTTCATTTTTCAGCGCTTCTCTCGTCTGTCTGATCATATCCCTTACAATCTCACTGCAGTGAAGCACTTCTTTTGCCACCAGCTGTAAGGCTGCCGTAGGCTGTCCAAGCAGCTTCTCATCAAGATACAAAGGCTCCGACAAACTGTACTGTTCTTTCCGTCCGTCGGGAATAATACGCATGACAATTTTCACCATGAGCCAGATGAGCGGCACCCAAACCAGCGTCATGACACAGTTAAATATCGTATGCGTATTTGCAATCTGTCTTGAGATTACTTCAATCTCCGGTCCTTTCGGTGAAATCATCTGAATAAGCTTTGCAAACGGACCTACAAACCAGATAAACAGAAACGTACCTGAGATATTAAACACACAGTGTGCCACCGCCGTTCTCTTTGCATCCTTCGTCTGTCCGATGCTTGCCAGAACCGCCGTGATCGTCGTTCCGATATTATCTCCAAACAAAATAGGAATTGCACCGGCGAGACCGATCACACTCGTCACTCCGTCCGGGCCTGCCTGTGATGCAAAATTCTGTAATACCGCAACCGTCGCACTACTGCTCTGCACCACAAGTGTCATTAACGTACCAACGGCTACACCCAGAATCGGAACATCCGAGACTCTGGCGATCATCTCCGTAAAAACAGGGCTGTCTGCCAACGGTTTCATCACACTTCCCATGGTCTCTATTCCAAGGAATAATAAACCAAACGCAAAAATCGTCTGCCCGATATTTTTCACTTTTTCCGACTCCACAAGAAATGAAATAATAAATCCTACGAAGATAATTGCATAAATATAGTCACTGAGCTTAAATGCTATGATCTGCGCTGTCATTGTTGTACCGATATTGGCGCCGATAATAATAGATATCGCCTGCGGAAGGTTCATAAAACCGGCGCTTACAAATCCTATTGCCATTACTGTCGTTGCACTGCTGCTCTGAAGCACTGCTGTCGTAAGAGCGCCTGCAAGCACTCCCATCACCGGATTCTTCGTAAGAAGCGCAAGTATACTTCTCATCTTCCCTCCGGCAGCCTTCTGAAGGCATTCACTCATCATATTCATTCCGTAAATAAAAATAGCCAGTCCTCCAAGTAAGCCAAATGCAATCTGTACTTTCTCGTTCATCACTTTCTCCTCACATACAAACTTTCGATTTTACCATTTCAATATACGTACTCTATGTAAAATTCTCTGTCAGAGTTATGTTAAATCTATGTAAAATTCTTTACATTTTTAACATTTTTCTTCAAAACACATTCATAATTTCTTCATTATTTTTTTCTTGCATATTTGAACTTCACATATGATAATATTTATATTATGATTTAGATATTTTCATCATATAAACTGTCTGATAAAGGGGATATTGATTCCCGGATAAAGGGGAGACAACTATGAACTATGAAATACTGAAAACTTATAAAAAACACTTTTCATTATTGGGACTTATGTACTTTTTGGGAGCGCTTATCATTATCGGTGTACAGGTTGCTGTTTCCATGTTAGTGCTTGCTTTTGCTCCGTCCCTTCTTGACAATCCGAATCTTTCGCTGCTTGTCTCTATGCTCCCGACTTACACCATAGCATTTCCGCTGACCAGTCTTTTGATACATCAGATTCCGGGAGTGCAGATGAAAAAGCATAATATGAAACCTGCTCAGCTTCTGGGGGCTTTCGCGATTTCTTACGCTCTTATGTATCTGAGCAATCTTGCCGGGCAGTTTTTCACAAATATTATAGGGATTATAAAAGGGTCTCCGGTAGACGATGCTATTGCAGATCTTGTCTCCGAACTCAACCCTCTGACTGCCTTCTTCGTTATGGTATTACTTGCCCCTGCCCTGGAAGAATGGATTTTCCGCAAGCTTCTGGTCGACCGAACCATCCGCTATGGGGAAGGGACTGCTATTTTCCTGTCCGGGCTGATGTTCGGACTGTTCCATGGCAATCTGAATCAGTTTGTATACACTTTCCTCATTGGCGCATTCTGGGCATTTATCTATGTCAAAACAGGGCGTCTTCGTTATACCATCTACCTCCACATGGCTCTGAATTTCATGGGTTCCATCGGAAGCCTGTTTTTCCTTGGCGCAATCTCTACCCTGGAGGGCGGTTCTTCTGCCATGAACGGTTTTCACTTTCTTCTGGGGATGCTGATTCCACTGGCTATCGTCATTCCCTACTTGATTGTTGTGTTCGGACTTGTAATCTCAGGTATCGTTCTTCTTGTAACAAATTGGAAGCGCTTCCGACTGATTCCTGCCGAGCTCTTTATTCCAAAAGAGAAACGGTTCTCCGTCATTTTCTTAAACGCAGGCATGATCCTCTACGTTCTGTTCTGGATCATTCAGATCGTTTTGCAGCTATTTATGTGATGATTCTCGCGCCTGTGGCGGTCGCATGTGCGACATCTACATCTTACGCCGCAGTGCGCATCCTGCCGGAGGCTTTTTTATGGTATAGAAACGGAGTTTCTATACCATAAAAAAACACTGTGTGAATTGCTCACACAGTGTTTTTTTCACCTAATATAATACAATTATTTAAGGTTAACTTCAGCACCCTCTGCCTCAAGTTTAGCTTTGATTTCCTCAGCCTCTGCTTTAGAAGCGCCTTCTTTGATTACCTTTGGAGCTCCGTCAACTACTTCTTTAGCTTCTTTCAGTCCAAGTCCTGTGATCTCACGAACAACTTTGATAACTTTAACTTTAGATGCTCCAGCAGCTACTAATTCTACGTCGAACTCATCTTTCTCTTCTGCTGCGCCTGCTGCTTCTCCGCCTGCTGCTGCAACTACTACTCCTGCTGCTGCAGAAACACCAAACTCTTCTTCACAAGCTTTTACTAAATCGTTTAATTCTAATACTGATAACTCTTTGATTGCATCAATAAATTCAGCTGTTGTTAATTTTGCCATTTTATTATCCTCCATTTTATAATTTTTATTTTTTAATTTTACTCCTCTGTTGCTGGAGCTTCTTCTGCCGGAGCCTCTTCTACTGCTTCCTCTGCCGGAGCAGCTTCACAGTTCTCAGCGCCGCCCTGCTCTGCGATCTGATTAAGAACACGAGCAAGATTTGTAATTGGTGACTGTAAGCTTCCAAGTAACTTGGACAGTAACTCTTCTCTTGATGGGATCTTGGATAACTCTGTAAGACCATCTACATCATATACTGTACCTTCAATCACACCTGCTTTTAATTCAAGAGCTTTCGCATTTTTAGCGAATTTGCATAAAATTCTTGCAGGAGCTGTAGCGTCGTCTTTAGAGATTGCAAGGGCGCTTGGTCCTTCCAAATGCTCATCCAACTGTGCGAAATCAGTTCCTTCAAAAGCTCTCTTCATCATTGTGTTTTTACAAACTTTGTAGATGATTCCTGCGTCTCTTAACTCTTTACGAAGAGCTGTATCTTCTGCAACAGTTAATCCACGGTAGTCAACTAATACAACACTTGCTGCATCTTTGACATCTTCTGCAATAGCCTGTACGATAGGTTGTTTTAATTCAACTTTTGCCACGAATGGTGCACCTCCTTATATTATTTTAGGTATGCTGCCAAAAAAACGCCTCTGTATCCAAAGACACAAAGACGCTGTAAATTCACTCATAACAGAATCTAACTTTCCTCGGCAGGCGTTTCTCAACTTACGCTCACGCACCTGCTGTCTTCGGCAACTTTAATTAGATTACCATACAATACAAGTTTTGTCAATATTTTTTTATCTTTCGTTATCGTATTTTACAAATGCATCAACCTTAGGCTGAGATGCACATCCTGGTACAAATTCTTTAGTAAGGAATTCTGTTACCATAAGTTCTCTTTCTTTAATACCCGTTGTAAATGCACCCAAGCATGCGATGTTGGCATCATTACTGAGCCTTGCTCTCTGCGCAGAGTATACATCTGATAAAAGTGCTGCATATGCACCTTTTACCTTATTCGCTGCAATAGATACACCAATACCCGTTCCACAAATTAAAATCCCACGATCATACTCCTTAGCAGCCACAGCTTCTCCCACTTTCACAGCTGTATTTGCATAGATTGGATCTTCACTACCAAAATCTGTCACTTCACCTAAGCCTTTATCTTCAATGAATTTAATCAATTCCATTTTTACTTCTTGGGCATTAGGATCACATCCGATTGCAATTTTCATGTCACTTTTCCTCCTATATGTTTCTGTTTTTAATTCTGGTTTTATTCTAGCATTATCGAATATTTTTGTCTACTTTCATTTCCTTTCGAGTTTTAAATTTAATGCCGTTTATGCTTCTTCCCGGTCATTGGTCAGTTTCAATTTATCAAGAATATAGAAAATCAGACTTAAAATCATGGCAACTACACATGCAAGCACCATTCCTGTAAGCTGGATGTTGCCGAAATTCACTTTGATACCGGACAGACCTGTCACAAACACAATTGAGGTCAGCATCAGATTTCTGGAGCGTCCGTAATCCACCTGCGAATCCACAAGAATACGGATACCTGAAGCTCCGATCATTCCGTACAGAAGGAAGGAAATTCCCCCGATCACAGGTCCCGGAATGGTCTGGATCAACATTGCCAGTTTTCCTACAAAGGAACAAATGATAGACAGCACTGCCGCTCCGCCGATCACTCGCACACTGTACACCTTAGTTACAGCCATCACTCCGATATTCTCCCCATAGGTTGTTGTTGGCACGGAGCCGATCAAACCAGATAACATGGTCGAAAAATTATCACCGAACAAAGAGCGGTGAAGTCCCGGCTTCTTGAGAAGATCGCGCCCTACAATCTTACTTGTCACAACCTGATGCCCAATATGCTCTGAAGTAATAACCAGAAGCACCGGCAGGATCATCATGATCGCTCCCAAATCGAACTTCGGTGTCTGAAAGTTCGGAACCGCGAACCATGCCGCCTCTGCCACCTGTGAAAAATCAAGAATACCACAGGCAAGCGCCGCAATATATCCCGCAATTACAGCAATCAGAATCGGAATAACCGACAAAAATCCACGGAATAAAATATTTCCAAAGACAGCAACACCGAGCGTTACCGCAAACACAATCACATTTTTCATATCTATGGTTTCATCCAGAAGTCCGGCATTACTTGCCGCAGAACCGGAAAGTTCCAGTCCGATCAATGCTACAACCGGGCCCATCGCCGCCGGTGGCAGAACAATATCAATCCAGTCTGTCCCACATTTATAAATAATAAAGGAAAGAACGCAGCCACAAAATCCTACTGCAACAAAACCACCAAGCGCATATTCATAGCCCATTTCAGCAATAACGATTCCCGCCGGAGCAAGAAACGCGAAACTGGAGCCAAGATAAGCCGGAGCCTGTCCTTTCGTCACCGCGATAAAAATTAAGGTACCAACTCCGTTCATGAATAACACGATTGCCGGATTGATACCAAAAATAAACGGTACCAGCACAGACGCTCCAAACATTGCGAACATATGCTGAATACTCAGAGGAAGCAGTAGCTTAAAAGGTACTTTATCCTCAACTTGAATAATTCTCTGATTTTCCATTTGATTTCCTCCTACTTGTATGAACTCTCACTTTTTATATTCTATCATACAAGCAGGAGGAAAGAAACTATCTTTTTCTTCCAGCTACAGCATTTGCATCCTTCCATCTTCCACCCTGCATATTTCTGCCCTGCTGGCTAAGAAGAAGTGACACGCTGTTAAACATACTGGCTGCCGATGTGACTGCATAGAAGCGAGTATAATTTTCTTTGTTCAAATTCGCAGATACCCAACCGAAGCCTGTAAATACATTCACCAATATTAAGATTACAGTGAGTATCAAAAATGCTTTCCTGTTGCATATAGAAAAATACAGACCAACTGCTGCCAGCGCACTATATAGCAGCGCAGCCACTGCTGTATTTCTGTAGTTTCGCAAAAACTCTCTCTTCTTCATACTGATCAACAATATCAGAAGCAAGAAGATTGCAATCAGCAGAAATTCCAGCGCCACCTGTTCCTTCGTTATCACTTGAAGCCCCATGACACCCATTCCGATAAATGCGTGGACAGCAGGCGCCAGAAGGAGCGCTAATATCTGGAACAATACAAATTGAATTCCAAGCTTTGATGTACATTGAAAGACCAGCTCTGTCGCAATAGAAATGATACACCACGCCGCGAAAAGCCATGTGAAACGTCCACTTCGGAATATATTTCCAAAGAAGAAACTTAACACAGCGCTTAAAACAAATCCATAGATTAAAATCAGCCCTATGGTCCGATTTAATTGACGCACTGTAATATATTCTTTCTCCGTGTCCATACTTAGCACATCTTTGAATACTTCCGTAAGACGTCCCATCTTCTCTCCGAACATTTCACTGTTCATCGTCTCATACTGTATATTATGCTGTCTGATATACCGGCACATCCACTCGATCTCTTCCAGATTCTTTTTCTCTTCTTTTAATTCTTCTAGTCTGCACTCTGCTGCCTCAGGAAGCTCTAATTCTTTCTCAATAATTCTTTTAATATCCTTCACCGATATTCCCAGCATTCGCAAATATTTAATCTTGCGAAGCGCCTCTACATCCGAATCTCTATATTCCCTGTAGTTATTCGCTTCGTTTCGTTCCGGTGTGATCAGTCCTTCTTTTTCATAAAAACGGATATTGGCTCTTGTCATTCCTGCAAGCTTTTCTACTTCTTGTATCGTCATATCTAACACCTGCCTTTCCTTGTTAAGGAAATCATAAACTATAAACCTTGTTTACAGTCAAGTGCTTTCGATCTCTTTCGCTTACCTCTACTCCATTTTCTCTAAAAATGCTTTGTATCCGCGGTAGCCCTCGTAAATATCCGCCTTGCTTGCAATTTCCCAAGGCGCATGCATAGACAACACTGCCATACCGCTGTCAATGACATTCATTCCATAATTTGCCATGATATAGGCGATCGTTCCTCCGCCGCCTTTATCCACTTTGCCAAGCTCTGCTGTCTGGAAAGCTACGTCTGCTCCGTCAAAGACGCCTCTTAATTTCCCAATATACTCGGCATTTGCATCACTGGAACCACTTTTTCCACGACTTCCGGTATATTTATTAAGGCAAAGACCGTTTCCGAAAAATGCTGCATTTTTCTTTTCAAATACACCGGCAAACATTGGATCATACGCTGCGCTCACATCGGAAGACAGCATATAAGAATTCTGGAGTGCCCGTCTCACTTTCAGATCAGATTCTCCAACGGTCAAAGCCATGATCTCTGCTACTGCATTTTCGAAAAATCTGGAATGCATTCCGGTCGCGCCCACGCTTCCGATCTCCTCTTTGTCCACTAAAAGGCAACAGCTTGTACGTCTTGGATTCTTCACTTCCAACATGGCAAATAAAGACGTAAATGCGCAGATTCTGTCATCCTGTCCGTAAGCAAGAATCATACTCCTATCAAGTCCGCAATCTCTCGCCTTTCCAGCCGGAACCACTTCAAATTCTGCTGAAAGGAAATCTTCCTCCTCCATGTCATAGTTGTCTTTCAGGTAGCGGAGAATCATTGCTTTTACTAAATCCTTCTCTTTCTTTTCTTCTTCCTTCTCCTCTCCCACCAACGGTCTTGACCCCACCAGTACATCCAGAACTTCTCCTTCAATCACAACACTGGCTTTTTTCTCCATCTGTTCTCCTGCCAAATGAATCAGAAGATCAGAGATTACAAGTACCGGATCGTCCTCTTTCTCTCCGATTGTGATATCCACAGTCGTACCGTCCTTTTTTGCCACTGTTCCATGCAGCGCAAGCGGAATGGCTGCCCATTGATATTTCTTAATTCCGCCATAGTAATGTGTATCAAGATATGCAAGCTCTGACTCTTCATACAGAGGATTCTGTTTCACATCCAAGCGCGGAGAATCCACATGAGCGCCGAGAATGTTCATTCCTCTCTCCAATGGTTCCTCACCTATCTGAAACAGAGCAAGCGCTTTCCCCATCTGATTGACATATACTTTATCACCGCATTTGAGTTCTGCATTTTCTTTTACATATTCCGCAAGATCTTTGTATCCGGCTTCTTTCGCCATATCAGCTGCAAGACTGACGCTTTCTCTCTCTGTCTTTCCGGCATCCAGACAGCTCTTATAGCGGCTGCTGACTTTTTCCACTTCCTCTAACTGTTCATCTGTGTATGTTTTCCAACGATTTACTCTTTCCAATTTTATGCCCTCCGTTTCCGTCTTATATTTCTTTTATTATATACTCTGTGTTATACTTGCGCAAACTATTCAAATATAAAGTATCCAACATTAAAACAACTCTTTCACTGTCGGATAAATCTTGCGGAATTTCTGATACCTCTCTTCATACTTGGCAACCAGTTCTTCTTCCGGCTCCACTGTATCAATCACTTTCACAAGCTTCTTGGCAATGGTTTCCACATCTTCGTACTCTCCGCATCCGACAGCTGCAAGCATGGCTCCTCCAAGAGCAGGACCTTCCTCGCTCTCGATGACATCCACTTTCATATTCATTACATTGGCAATGATCTTCTTCCAGAGCGGGCTCTTTGCTCCACCGCCGCAGATCTTCGTCCGTTCCATCTGAATCCCCAGACTTCTCGCAACTTCCAGAGAATCACGCAGTCCGAACGCAACGCCCTCTAAAACCGCCTGCGTCATATCTTCCCTTGTCGTATCCATGGACATTCCAATAAACATCGCTCTTGCATCCGGATTATTATGAGGAGAGCGTTCTCCCATCAAATACGGAAGATAGAATACTTGGTTCTCCCCAAGCTTTGTAATTCTACTTTGTTCTGCCGCAAAATCTTTTGTCTTCAATATTTCTTCATTCCACCATTTATTACAGGAAGCAGCGCTCAACATACATCCCATCAGATGATAGTGCCCATCCGCATGTGCAAATGAATGAAGTGCATTATGCTCATCCACACCAAATTTTTTACTGGAGATAAAAATAGTTCCTGATGTCCCGAGGGAAATGTTGCACATTCCTTCTCCTACCGTTCCTGTTCCGACAGCTGCCGCCGCATTGTCTCCGGCTCCCGCGATCACCTTCACATCCGAAGATAGTCCCAACGCTTCCGCAATCTCACGCTTCAAGGTCCCAACCACTTCGAAACTCTCATATAATTTCGGAAGCATCTCTTCCGTAATGCCACAAATGTCAAGCATTTCTTTCGACCAGCAGCGGTTTTTCACATCCATCAGAAGCATTCCCGACGCATCGGATACATCTGTACAAAACGAACCGGACAGCTTATACGCAAGATAATCTTTTGGAAGCATGATCTTTTTGATTTTTGCAAAATTATCCGGCTCATGTTTTTTCATCCACAGAATCTTCGGCGCTGTAAATCCGGCAAACGCAATATTTGCAGTATATTCTGATAGCTTTTCCTTCCCGATTACCTGATTGAGATAATCCGTCTCCTCACCGGTTCGTCCGTCATTCCATAAAATCGCCGGACGAATCACCTCGTCATTTTCGTCAAGCGCTACCAGACCATGCATCTGCCCGCCGAAACTAATCCCCGCCACATTCTCTTTGTCACACTCGGCAGTTAACTCTTTGATTCCGTCCATCGCTTGTTCAAACCAATCCTCCGGCTTTTGCTCTGACCAGCCCGGATGTGGAAAATACAAAGGATATTCTCTGGAAACAATTTTTTTAATCTCTCCTTTTTCATCCATCAATAACAGCTTTACTGCTGAAGTTCCTAAATCTACGCCTATATATAGCATTTTTCCTCCTCCTCATTATGCACAACAGCTACCATACTATTTCCAATTATAACACATTTCCAACCACGCTGTCGCTCCACCGCTATAGCCGTCCTTGTGCTTCTCCCACCTCTATCATATTACCGTCAGGGTCATAGAGACGCACTGCCCGTCTCGCACCTTCTGCCGCTTCCGGCCAAGAGAGTATCTGGATTTCCCGCTCATACTTCTGAAGCTTTTCCAAAAAAAGTTCAAGGTCCGTTTCTTCAAAATAAAGTTCTGAAGCATGATTTTTCCAGACAACGTCTTGCCCGATCGCCTGCTCCCACACCTTGGCTTCCTGCAATACAAGCCCTTCTGTCAAGATTACATTCCCTTCTTGATCAAGAATGACATCCAGACCGAACAGTTCTTTATAAAATTGCTTGGATCTCTCTACATCTTTTACCACGATCACTATATTTTTCAATTTCATTTCCCCGTCCTCCTTCTTTCTTCCATCATAAAAGACTGCCCGCCATATGGCAAGCAGTCTTCATCAGCTTTTTACTTTCCTTCGTATTTCTTTAACTCTGCCAAAGCTTCATTTCCCATCAAATACAAGATTCCGATGTTGAAGATTGTCATCAGACCAATCCCCACATCTCCAAGATCCCACACAAATGTATATGTTGCGATTCCTCCGATAAACAGCATGATAAGCGCCAACACTTTATATGCGGTCTGCCAGCCCCACTTGTCTCCGAACAGATAGGACACATTACTTCTTGCATAGAACAAAATGCCGAGGAACGTAGAAAAGCTGAACATAAATAATGTCGCTGCAATAAAAATCACACCAAAATCACCCAAGTGGAATTTCATTGCTGCCTGGAGAAGGTCCATCCCCTCCTTACCGGCTACAAGATTCTCCGGAACGAGAAGCATGATCATTGCTGTACAACTGCAGATTACAATTGTGTCAATAAAGACACCCAGCGCCTGAGCAAGACCGGACTTTACCGGCATGTCACACTCTGCTGCCGCTGCCGCACATGGCGCGGAACCGGAACCCGCTTCATTAGAAAACAAGCCTCTTTTTACACCGTTCATAACGATTGTTCCAAAGCTTCCGGCAACAACCTGGCGTAAACCAAATGCTTCACTAAAGATTCTTCCGAATACTGCCGGCATACTTCCTATATTTTTCACAATAATGAAAATGGTAATGACAAAATAGCACACTGCCATGATCGGCACCATAATATCCAATACCTTTACTGTCGCATTTTTTCGAAGAACGATAATCGCTGCCCCGATCACAAGTACAATCGTTGTGTAGATCGGTGGAATGTGAAATGCATTTTCAAAAGAAGACGCCACGGAATTACTGATTACCTGGCTGATTCCACACCAGCAGATAAGTCCTGAAACAGCAAAAAGAACTGCCAACCAGACATGGTTTTTCTTCTTCCCGCTCTTGCGCTCAAAATATCGATGGATATAATATGCCGGTCCACCTCTGAACCCACCGTAGAGCGGGTCTTTTTCTTTGTACAGTTGTGCCAGCGTTGCCTCGACAAATGCGGTAGATGATCCGATCAGCGCTGTTACCCACATCCAGAACACCGCTCCGGCACCTCCGGCAGACACTGCCGCTACTACACCGACAAGATTTCCCATACCTACCCTTGTTGCTGTAGATACTACAAGTGTCTGAAACGTTGAAAGACTATTCTTCTCTTCTTTCTTTCCCTTCAGCGCACGTACCATGTCCGGGAACAGTCGAATCGGCAAAAACTTCGTCCTCACTGTAAAATAAATTCCCGTAGGAATCAACAAGATTACCAGAAGCGAAAGTCCCAGACTATTCCCTCCCGGCAACGGAATCGTTATAATATCCCCCCATAAAAAACGATATACTGCCTCAATGAATGCAACCATATTTTCTCTTATTCCTTTCTCTGCTTTTCGCACTTTAACGCTATGAAGCATCATACCATAAAAGTCTGGCGCGCGCAAGAGGCTATGCTCATTTCTTTAGTAGGACGCTATGTTCTCAAGTACCTTTTGATTCAATCTCTCCACTGCCTGTCTTGTCATGCCGGAAGAACGCTTCTGGCAAAATACATTTTCACGTTCCAGAAGACTTTCATCCCCCAAGCCCATTAACGTATCGCAGAAATACCATGTATTATCTTTTTCCAGCCATTTTTCTATTGCTTTCTGATCGAAGCATGGACTGAGCGCAGTATTGAAAAGTACCTTGTTCTCTCCCATCATCGCAAACTCTTCTTCATACAGCAAAGTCACATTCTTGCTCAGACAACTGCAAATGATATCGCACTCTTTCAATAATTCCGGAAGTGCCTGATATCGATAGCCTTGCTTTTCTTCCACTTCCGGTTTTCTTGATCTGCTGTAATATCTTACATCCGCGCCCATCATTTTCAATGCCCGCGCGACTGCCTGTGCACTGGCGCCAAGTCCTAAAAGTCCCACTTTTGCGCCTGATACCTCAGAAATATCTCCGAGAAGCGGTTGATAACCATCCGCACCATGCAGACGACGGATACTGTTCATCAGTACATACTCTGCCACGCCTTCATCCCCGTAATCGCGGATTCCGGTCACTACGATTCCATGTTCTCTGGCATATGCAATATCCACATTGGAACTTGCCTCAGAATACAGACTGCAACACATGCCGATATATTTTAAATTCGGACATTCAGACAAAATGTCTCCACCGATCGCATGTGTGTAGCTTACAAAAATTGCATCCGCATCACCAATTCTTGATACAATTTCTTCTGCACTCTCCGGCTGTGTATCATAGAACACTACTTCATCACAGTAATCGTTCAACAGCGGTTTGTTCTCCTCTAAAAATGACACCGGTTGAATTGCTACAAGCTTCTTAATCTTTTTCATCTCTTTTTCCTCTCTCTTCGTTTATTTTATTTTCGCATTTCCATGCCATGGCTGACCTTACCGCATGGCTGGTATAAGCTCTAACAAATCACAAAATTTCTCAATTGACGGATATTCCTCTTCTACTTGTCCAAATCCGTATTGTGCATAGATCATCGGAACTTCCGCCTGTCTGCATGCATTCGCATCCCCTTGCGTATCACCTACATATACAGCCTTCTCAAAGCCGTTGCGTTCCATAATGATCCTTATATTTTCGGCCTTTAATTTCCCGGTATCGCCGGGACAAGTATAATCAGTAATCGCATCACCCAACCCGGTATTTTTCAAAAAAGCTTCGATATATCCGGCCTGACAATTACTGACAATACAGACTTTATATGTCTGCGCCAACTGCCTGATTACCTCCGGAACCCCTTCATATACTTTACACGGCGCTGTTTCCATCCATTTATTTTGGCGAAGGAACAATGCTTTTGATAACTCCAGCTGATCTTTTTTCGTAAGTTCCGGGAATAAATCTTCCATTATTTCTTCTAAAGGCTTCCCAAATTCTTTTTTCAGTTCTTCACTTGTCACTCTTCGTTCTAAGTCCGTTTCTTCTCTTAAAACTTCATTCCACGAAACTGCCACTTCATCTGTAGAATCCCACAGAGTACCATCAACATCAAAGATAACTGCATCCATTTTAATCCCTCCGAAACAATTTATTTTCTCTATTTTCATTCCCATCCTCACTCATTATATCATTGTCTTTTATAAAACGAAATGATATAATTAATTTAATTCAAAAATTATTTAAGACTCTTTAAAACACTTTAGAAAAGGAGGATTTATGTATTATGAAACACGGAATTTACTATGCCTATTGGGAAAAAGAATGGGCTGCGGACTACTTGTATTATGTTGAAAAAGTCGCACGTTTAGGCTTTGATCTTCTGGAAATCGGTGCTGCACCATTACCGGAATATAGCGCAGATCAGATTAAAGCACTCCGCGATTGTGCCTCTCAGAACGGAATTCAGTTGACTGCCGGATATGGTCCTACTTACGACCATAACATGGGCTCTTCAGATGCGGGTATTCGTGCCGGTGCATTAGAATGGTACAAACGTCTCTTTGATGTTATGGAACAGCTTGATATCCATTTGATCGGCGGCGCTCTCTATGGATATTGGCCGGTAGACTTTAGCAACATCAACAAAGAAGAGGATTGGAAGCGAAGCGTTGAAGGAATGCAGCTTCTTGCTCCTATCGCCAAAGAACATGATATCAATCTCGGAATGGAAGTACTGAACCGCTTTGAATCCCACATTTTAAATACTGCCGAAGAAGGTGTTGCCTTCGTAAAAGAGGTCGGACAGGAAAATGTGAAAGTAATGTTAGACACCTTCCATATGAACATCGAGGAGGAAAGTATCGGTGATGCAATCCGCACTGCCGGCAATCTTCTCGGTCACTTCCACACCGGTGAATGTAACCGTATGGTTCCGGGAAAAGGACGCACCCCTTGGAGAGAGATCGGAAATGCTCTCCGCGATATTGAATACGATGGAACTGTTGTCATGGAACCATTTGTCAGCATGGGCGGTCAGGTTGGTCGAGATATTCATATCTGGCGCGACATCAGCCGCGGTGCATCTGAAGCAGAATTAGATAAAGACGCGAAAAATGCAGTTGCATTCCAGAAATATATGTTGGATTGGAAATAAACTCCAAATAAAAACCAGAGTGGTCAACAATTGACGCCTCTGGTTTCTTTTTTATGGTTCTGACACAACCTCGCTTTCCCCTTACATAATATGAATCATTTACAATGATAGCGCGGTTTCCCTTCGCTCTTCTTCCCCTATGACGTTTGCCATATCAGCTTCTAAGCTGTGCATCCATTTTTTCCTGCGAAACACGATTAGTGAGATGCCGAATCTGACACACTCTTCTAAAGAAAGGATGAAATATACATAAGGAATAGACAAATTCAGCACAAATGCTGTAAGCAACCCAAGCGGCACTCCGAACAACCATGTTCCGATGATGTCAATCATCATAACATATTTTGTTTTCCCACCGCTTCGTATGATACCGCCGCCAATAATCATATTCAGCACCTTAAATGGAGCAACAATAGCATAAGCGAGCAAAATTTGCCGGGTCAATTGCTTTACCGTTTCCTCAACCTGATAGATTTCAACATAGAACCCACTTGTAAATACAATAAATATCGACAAAACGGCAGCACCGACAAACCCGTATAAAATCAGCTTTTTTGATGCTTTATAAGCATTATCGTATTCATGGCTTCCAAGCATTTTACCTATGATAATACCGGCAGCCTGCGATAATCCGCACAGAGCACCTATCATCAGACCTTGTACGGGGTTAATTAAGGTCATTGCGGCACTTGCATCTGTTCCCATATGTCCATAGATTGCGGCATATACATTTTCTCCCAAACTCCACAACGCTTCACAGACCAATATCGGAAGCAGTATATTCAAATATTGCTTCCAATGAAATCTTGATGCATTCTGTTTTGCACTTTCCTGTTTTTTTAAGCCGTCACGGTATTTTATGATCATAGCAAACATGACAAGAAAGTTAACGCCTTGGGAAAACAGGGTGGCAACAGCCGCGCCATTTACACCCATCGCAGTGATTCCCAATTTCCCAAAGATCAAAATGTAGTTCAATCCTGTATTTATAATTGCCGATATTATGCTTGCATATAAAGGCAATCGAGATTTTTCCATACAACGAAACATCGTAGAAAGCAGTGTCGCTCCTGCAATTGGCAAAAAAGTTCCCGCAACAATTCTTAGATAGTCGGCAGACACAGTAAGCGTTGAAGCATCTTTCGTATACAATCCCATAATTTGCTTCGGAAACATAATACAAACCACAGTAAATCCCAGTGCCATAATGGTAGCGAGAATCAAATTCAAATAAAAACTCCTGCGTATTTCGCGCCTGTTCTTTTGCCCCATATATTGAGAAATCATAATTCCTGCAACTGTACCTATTGCTGCAACTAACACAGAAAAAACAGAAGAGAATTTCCCCGCAAATCCAACACCTGCAACATTCACAGTTCCAAGCTGGCCAATCATAATTTGGTCAATTATGCTAAAAGACGCTTGCAGCATAGATTGCAGGGCAACAGGAATTGCCAGATTGCATACAGTATTAAAAAAGTTCTCTTTCGATTTCATAAGTATCCCCCTATGATTTGTTCTTACTTTTATTCCTTTATTTTCCTGATGCTGTCCCGTTTAATCAAAATGACAGACAACGCAAAATCCCCCGGAAGTCACGACTCTCCGGGGGTCCATTTTCTTTAGCGGAACATAATCATTTTTTTATATTTTTGTAATTCTTTTTGAATTTTTTCAAATTCCGGCATCCGCCATTCCCAGTTGGGGCTTCCTACCGTTCCCGGCGTATTGATATGACCTTCTCTGCCCTGCCCCAGAAAATCTGCTGCCGGCAGAATTGCATACTCAGCACGGCTCTTTAATGTATAAGCAATCAGTCTGTCCTTGACACTGCCCTGACCAAACCCTTTTCTTTTCAAAAATCTACGCACCTTACACTGCGCTCTGCGCGAAAGCCCTTTGTACCACTCCATCAAAGTATCATTGTCATGAGTCCCCGTATAAATAATGATATTTTCTACATCATCGGAACAGTCGTATGCATATTTTCCCTTTGTATCAATATCGAACACGAGAATCTTCATGCCTTTTAAATGATAGTGATCCCTTAAGGCAAGAACTTCCGGCCGCAGATCACCCAAATCTTCGGCTACCAGATTGACGTCTGGAATCTTTTCTTTCAAAGTATCAATAACCTGATACCCCGGTGCCTCAATCCACTGGCCTTCCACCGCTGTAGGACAGCTTGCCGGAATCTTCCAATATGTATCAAACGCACGGAAATGATCAATTCTGATAATATCAAATAACTTACTACTGTAGCCGATTCGGTGCACCCAGAACTGGTAGCCATTCTTTGCCATATACTCCCAGTCATAGATCGGGTTGCCCCAGCGCTGACCAGTCGAGCTGAAATAATCAGGCGGTACTCCTGCAATAAAAGTGGGATGTCCGTCCTCATCCAGAAGAAAGTTATCCTTTCCCGCCCATACATCTACGGAGTCCACACCCACATAAAAAGGCACATCCCCCATGATCTGAATGCCACAACTATTTGCCGCATCTTTCACCTTCATCCATTGAGTATAGAAGATATACTGCAAAAACATCTGGTATGCAGCTTCTTCCTCAATCTCCTTTGGAAGAGGCGTTCTGGTCTTCGGCCAGTCTTTTTCTTCCCTGCTCCATTCATTCCAGCACGTTCCGTCATTGGAAGCTTTCATAGCTTTAAACACACCGTATTCATATACCCATTCCTTAGAAACAAATTCTTTGTATTCGTCTGTCTCTGTCCCGTTCTTTTTTTGGAACACTTGGTATGCCTGTCTCAGGTAAGGGGCTTTGAATGCGCGTACCCCTTCATAATCCACACTCATCTCATGCTCCCTGAAAGAGGGGATCTCATCCTCCAAAAGCCCTTCCTCCTTCAGAAGATCCAGGCTAATGTACAATTCATCCCCTGCACAGGAAGAATAAGGCTGATATGGGGAGTTCCCGTATCCAACCGGATTCAGTGGCAAAAGCTGCCAAATCTTCACTCCACTGTTTTTCAATATTTCAATCCAACGATATGCAAATTCGCCCAACTCTCCTATCCCCGTACGTGACGGGAGGGCGGACAACGGCATCAAAATCCCTGTCTGTCTCATGTTGCGTTCTCCTTACTTTATAAGTGCCAGATATCCTGATTATACTCTGCAATTGTTCTGTCAGAAGAGAAGAAACCTGCTTTTGCAATATTCACCAGCATTTTCTTTGCCCATGCATTCTTGTCTTCATAATCCTTCAGCATCTGCTCTTTTGTCTGAATATAATCCTTTACATCAAGCAACGCCATGAACCAGTCTTTTTCCACAATTTCCTTGTACAGACGTCCTAAATTAACCGGATCTCCGATACGCATCAGGTCCTTACTTATAATAAAGTCCACCAGTTCCTCTACCATCGGGTCATTGTCGTAAATATCCGCAGCACAGTATTCTCCGGTTTCATACAATTTGATAATCTTTTCGGATTTCTCACCAAAAATGTAAATATTATCATCCCCTACAAGCTGGTGAATCTCCACATTCGCTCCGTCCTCTGTTCCAAGTGTCACAGCTCCATTCAACATGAATTTCATGTTTCCCGTACCGGAAGCCTCTTTTGAAGCCAATGAAATCTGCTCAGATATATCGCAGGACGGAATCAGTTTTTCTGCCTTTGTCACATTGTAATTCTCTACCATGACAATCTTGAAGTACGGACTCACTTCCGGATCGTTGTCGATGAGCTGCTGCAGGCAGAGGATGAGATGAATGATGTCTTTCGCAACCGTATAAGCCGGCGCTGCCTTTGCCCCGAAGATCATTGTAAGAGGTCTCTTCGGCAGGTTGCCTTTTTTGATCTCTTTGTATTTCCAGATTGCATACAATGCATTCATCTGCTGTCTCTTATATTCATGCAGACGTTTAATCTGGATATCGAATATTGCATTTTCATCAATATCCACATTCTGCGTCATCTTCAGATAATTTTTCAATTCTTTCTTGGCATTTCCCTTGATCTCTCTGAGTTTTTCCAGCACTTTTTCGTCATCTTTGTACTGCAGGAGTTTTTCCAGCTCTTCTGCATTTTCCATATACCCCGGTCCGATCAGTTCTTTGATATACTCTGCCAGATCATGGTTGCAGTGCACAAGCCATCTGCGGAATGTGATTCCGTTTGTCTTGTTGTTAAATTTCTGCGGATAGATATCATAAAACGGTTTCAGTTCTGACTCTTTAAGGATCTCTGTGTGAAGAGCTGCAACACCATTCACTGCATATCCGAAGTGAATGTCAATGTGCGCCATGTGCACTCTGTCCATGTTATCAATAATGTAGACTCTCTCGTCGTGGAAATCTCTTCTCACTCTTCTGTCCAGATCGCGGATAATCGGCATCAACTGCGGAACCACTTTCTCCAGATAACTGATCGGCCATTTTTCAAGCGCTTCCGCAAGAATCGTGTGATTTGTATATGCACATGACTTGCTCACAACATCCACAGCCGTATCAATATTAAAGTTCTTCTCTTCTGTCAGGATACGGATAAGCTCCGGTATCACCATTGTCGGATGTGTATCATTGATCTGGATGCATACATGCTCGTGCAGGTGATAGAGATCTACGCCTCTGTCCTCCGCTTCTTTTATGATGAGCTGTGCCGCATTGCTCACCATAAAATACTGCTGATATAATCGCAAAAGTTTTCCCGCCTCATCGCTGTCATCCGGATAGAGGAACAGTGTGAGATTCTTTTTGATATCATTTTTGTCAAACTGGATACCATCGTGAATGATTGACTCATCCACACTGTCCAGATCGAACAGATGAAGCTTATTACAGCCACTGTTGTACCCCGGCACATCAATGTCATACATGGTAGATTTCAATGTGAAATCTTTGAACGGTACTTCAAAGCTCACATCTGTCCTTGTCAGCCAGCTTTCGTCTGTAATCCACGGATTCTTCTCTTCTCTTTGCTTATTATCCTTAAATTTCTGCATAAAAAGACCATCATGATAATTCAGTCCTACACCATCTCCATGAAGTCCCAACGTAGCAATAGAATCCAAAAAACACGCTGCCAAACGTCCAAGACCTCCATTACCCAAAGATGGTTCCATTTCCATCTCTTCTATCTCTGTCAGGTTGTGACCATGATTTTTCAAAACATCCCTTACTTCCTCAAAAATGCCCAGATTAATCAAATTATTGGATAACAGTTTCCCAACAAGAAATTCAGCAGAAATATAATACAGCTTTCTATCTCCGCTATTTCTTTCCATTTGTTGTAATTGTTTTTTTGTGAAATTTAACAATGCAATGTATATTTCTTCTTTAGAGGCTTCATCAAGAGATTTACTTAAAATAACTTTCAATTGTTGCTCAATACTTATATTCATCTTTTACTTTTAGCCTTTCATATAATTTTTAGCCTTTTACTGCTCCTGCTGCCACACCTTTAATAATATGTTTCTGACAGGACAGATAAAAAATAACTACCGGTATCACTGCCAAAATCAAAGCCGCCATAACTGCTCCCATGTCTACGCGTCCATAACTTCCTTTCATGTACTGGATCGCAATCGAAATCGTCTTATATTTATTTAAATCCAGCACTAAATATGGAAGCAAGAAGTCATTCCAAATCCACATAGTCTCTAAAATACCCACAGATATATAGGTTGGTTTCATGATTGGAAGTACTACACTAAAAAATGTACGAAGCGGAGTACAACCATCAATCATAGCAGCTTCTTCGATTTCCAATGGAATAGATTTTACAAATCCGCAGAACATAAACACAGCAAGCCCTGCTCCAAATCCCAAATAAATAATGATAATTCCCCATGGCGTACGCAGTCCTGTACGGTCAGCAACCAGAGACAGTGTAAACATAACCATTTGGAATGGAACTACCATTGAAAACACACAAAGAAGATAGAATAATTTCGTAAATTTTGTCGTAACCCTTGTAATATACCAAGCACACATTGATGTACATACTAAGATTACAAGCACGGAACCAACAGTAATAAAAACTGTCCATCCAACTGCACTTAAAAGTTCATATTTATCAATCGCAGATATATAGTTTTCAATACTTGCAAATGTCTTTCCTGAAGGAATTCGGAAAGGCTCTTTGTTGATATAAACTTTCTTCTTAAATGAATTCATGAGCACAATCAAAATAGGTAAAATATACACAATACCTATAATCGTAAATACGCCTGTGCCTATCCAGCTAAAAATACCTTTTTTCGTTTTCATTTATTGCTGAACCTCCTTTGAACGTGTCATACGCAATTGAATCATGCCAATTGCTACCACAAGTATGAAGAATAATACCGCTTTTGCCTGTCCTACACCTTCCCATCCAGTACGTCCATAAAAGGTATTGAATATATTAAGCGCCATCATCTCTGACATTTTAGATGGTTCACCTGCTGTCAATGACAGGTTCTGGTCAAACAGTTTAAATCCGTTTGTGATAGACAGGAATATACAGATTGTTATGGACGGCATCATCATTGGAACCGTAACTTTCCACAGTCTCTGGAACCGGTTTGCCCCATCAATCTGGGCAGCTTCTATTACATCTCCCGGAATTGATTGCAACCCTGCTATGTAAATGATCATCATATAACCAATCTGCTGCCAGCTCACAAGTATAATCAATCCCCAGAATCCGTACCATTCATTTAACGCAAGTGCTGTTTCATACTTTGCAAGAATACCGTTAAAAATCAGCTGCCATATGTATCCAAGCACAATTCCGCCGATTAGATTTGGAAGGAAAAATATGGTACGGAAAATATTGGTTCCCCGAAGTTTTTGTGTCAATGCCATCGCAAGAGCAAAAGCAAGAATATTGATCACAATTAATGACGTGACCGCAAACAGTGTCGTATACCAGAACGAATGTCTGAATACAGTGTCCTTTAAAGCTTCCACATAATTTGAAAAACCGATAAATTTTGCATCTGTTACAGTTGTAAACTTACATAATGACAATCCAACTCCCAAGACGAACGGAATAATAAATCCAAGTATAAATGCGAAAAACGTTGGCAATACAAAAATCGGCATATATCGTTTCATAGATTTTTCCATTTTTATATCCTCCTTAAAAAACGGCGAGGACTTCAAAACCACCTCGCCGTTTCATTATGTTTGTCCTCTTCTATTTTGTCGCTGCTGCCTCTGTTGCCCATCCGTCTACAAAAGCAGTAACCACCTTATCCCAGTTGGCGTCTGTCTGATCAGCCGCATATGCTGTAAGAGCAGATCCAACACCATTTTTCCATTCTTCTGAAGGCATTGTTGAAAAATTCCATGACACAGGTGTTTTTCCTTCATCCAGATACTTATTAGCTTCATTTACAAGTACATTCTCAGATTCAAGATTTGCATTAAACGGAATTACAAATCCCATATCTTCACACATAGATTGCACGCCTGTTTCTGATGTCACACACCAGTTCATGAAATCCAGTGTTGCCTGAATATCCTCTTCAGATGCTTTTGCATTTACACACCAATAGTTTTCTGTTCCTGTGCAGACACCCTGTTCTTCTTCACCTTCCACACCAATATAAATCGGAAGCATTCCAAGATTATCATCACCAAGATCAACTACGTTATTGTATTCCCATGTTCCGTTTTGATAAAATACTGCTTCTTCTGTAACAAACTCTGCTGTAGCATCATCTGCAGTCTTCGTTGAAATTTCTGTCGATTTACATGTCGCATTGTTGATATAGAGATCCCAAATCTGGCGATAATTATCCAGATAAGTACCCTTGATTGCCTCTGTGTTGTTTATTCCTTCGTCTTTATATTCATAATAAATCGGAAGATTTGCTAAATGTGTTTTAAATCTCCAATCAGAAGATCCGTCCATTCCGGCAGAAGTAAATGCTGAGAATCCAAGTTCATCTTTACGTGCTGTAATGTCTTCTACAACCTTTTTAAAGCTTTCAAAATTCGTGATATCTTTTGCTGAATATCCTGCCTTTTTCAGCAGTCCTTTATTATAGATAATACCGTAATTTTCAATCACGTATGCGATTCCGGACATTTTATCGCCATCCATCAGTGCAAAGCTATCATCTGTAAGCTCCTTAGCGATATCAGAATCTTTCAAATCATAGCAATAATCCTTCCACCCCTGCAAACCAACCGGTCCATTAACCTGGAACAACGTAGGAGCATCTGTCTTTGCCATCTCTGACTTTAATGTTTTTTCATACTCACCGGAAGCTGCTGTCAGTACAGTAACCGGAACCCCTGTTTCATCTGTGTAAGCTTCTGCCAGTTCCTGCCAGTACTCATCTGCTTCTGGCTTAAAATTTAAATAGTAAACCTTTCCGCCTGCTTCTTTTCCGCTCGCTTTTTCATCGGAAGAGCTACCACAACCCGCAAGCATACCGGTAGCTACTACAGCCGTCATTATGACAGCCAGCATTTTTTTCAATTTCATAATTTTTCCCACCTTTCTTTGAACAATCCTGTTGTCCCGTTGCTGAGTATAATATTATCAAAATTAAAAAAAATGCTATAATAATTATCCAACTCCAAATACAAAAAAATATACTATTTTTCACTCTCACATTGCTGAATGCTTTCGTCCGCCCTTCTGACAAACTCTTCCTCAGTCATTTGATCTTTCGCTAATTTAGGAATGATCTCTCCCAGTGTTTGTTCCTGCAGAACAGAGCTCCATTTCACCTGATAGTTGGGAACAATCTGCGGATTTTCCGTATAAGCTTTAATATAATCATTCAACAATTGAGAGTTATTCTGAGGGTCTGCGCTTAAAAGTTCTTCCTTCTGTTTGAGATTAAAAGCCGTACGATATTTCAAGAAAACAACTGCCGCCTTTTTTACTTTCTCGCTATAGCCTGACACGACTCCCCAGCCGAAAGTTTCCGGAGAAGAGATAAGTTTATTTCCCGGAAACGGCGAAAAGCGAACACTGCTTTCCATACTTTCAGGTATCTGGTCTATCATCCAATATCCGTTGGGTATCATAGCCACTTTCCCTGACACAAAATTTTCATAGGCGACATCAAAGTCATTGTACATTGCATTTTCCGTCGTATACTGAAATAACTTTTTCAGAGTGCCTGCCAACTGCAAGCCATTTTCATTTTGATAGCTGTCGGGATACAATGCGTCCATAAACTGCGCCCCCTCCTCCGAATCTGCCAGCTCGGCTGTCGCAAGGAGCATCGGCGCCCATGCAGTCCCTTCCGTATGTAAAGCAAGCGGCGTAATTCCGCTATTTTGCAATTTGTCGCAACAATCCCAAAACTCCTCCCATGTTTGCGGGAATGCTTCTATACCAGCCTTGTGAAAAAGCTGCTCATTCCAGAACACACCGGAGCAGGAATAGAAGGCAGTGCTAAGCGGAGCAAGATAGATACTCCCATCAGACTCTGTACATGCCTCAAGCACCGCAGGCTCGATCATCTTTTTCCATTCCTCATCTTTATTGATCACCGGTGACAGATCTTCAATCCGCTCATCTTTTAACATGAGCTGATAAAAAGATGGAAGCAGACGAAGATCTGTAATGATTGCCGGAAGTTCATCCGTCACATTCAATCTTTTCAGATTGGTACGATATTCTTCTTCTGTCTGAAGCGCCCACTCTACATCTATCTGATACCTGCCTTTATATTCTTCATTGAACGCAGTAATCACGTCCTCCTCATTTTTATTTCCCGTACTCGGGTCAATGGTCAGAAGCATCGGAATCTTTACTTCTTCGGTATACTCCGTGCGTTCTGCATCCTCTTGACGGGAACACCCCGCCAGACCCAAAGAAAACATTATACTAATAAATATTACAAAGACTTTTTTATATTTCATCATTCTCTTTCCCACTTTCCGGCAACTGTATAATACACCTTGTTCCACACGATTCAATTTCATAGTAAAAGCGAACTTCATCACCATATTTTAAACGAAGCCTTGTAATAATATTTACTACTCCATATCCATGCTTTTTATCAGGAAATACTTTTTTCAATTCAACTATGGGCACGTCTGACAACGAATTAATTCTATCAACCATTTCCGAATCCATGGGAATTCCATTGTTGTAGACCGTAAAAGTCAATTTCCCTGACAGCTCCTTCACCTCTATCCGAATGATGCCCCCTTCCTCCATATCGGCAAGACCATATTTTATTGCATTCTCTACTAACGGCTGTAAAATGAGTTTTAGAACCCATCTTTCGTTTTTTTCCACTTGACAATCTATTTCGTAAGTAAATAATCCACTGTTGCGAATCTGCAAAATCTCCACATAACTTTGCACATTTTCCAGTTCATCCCCTACTGTCACAATGTCTTTGCCTTTGCTTAACGACAGCCGCAGATATGTTGACAATGACTGGATCATCTTCATAGTTGTTTTTTCTCCGTTAATCCTTGCCAGCATATAAATAGTGTCCAATGTGTTATATAAAAAATGAGGCTTAATCTGATTGATGAGCATATTCAGTTCACTTGTACGAATTTCCTTCTCCTGTTTCTTGATTTCATTCAGAAGATTTTCTATGTTCTGAAGCATCTCATTGTACGAATTTCCTATTTTGTCCAATTCTGTATTTGTCTCTATTTTTACCGTATGAGAAAAATCTTTTCCGTCAAACTGCTCCATTTCTTTACTGAGCATTAAAATCGGCTTTGTAAATATTTTTGAAATATAAAAACTTACCTCCATTGCAATTATGATCACCACGAGATAAATCACCAATAATACCAGAGTAATCTCGGTCATCCCCCGATTTAACACTGTATTAGGCACCAAGGTAAATATGGTAAAACCGCTTTCCTGCTGGCGATATGCCTGCAGCATTCCGCTGCGCAGCCGTTCTCTTTCCAGAATCATTCCCGCCCCTTTGTATTTAAATAATCCGGTTATTTTTTCTTCATCCTGCTCATTCAGTACAAAGGACTCCGGTGTGTATTGCATGCAAAGGTTGCCCTTGTCATCAACAACTCCAACGACGATATCTTCTATTTCTTTCTGTTCTTCCACAATACTTCCCAGATACTTCTCATCCATTTTAAAAAACAGCATCCCCGGAGCATGTACATCCTCCATATTGCGTACATTACGTCCGATAAACAGTTCCGACCTGCCCGTATGGAACAATGTATCTTCCCGAAAGAACCATTGAGTCTCGGCGTAATTTGATGAAAGCTTTTTCTCTATTCCGCTCTTTTTAAAGTCCTTATATGAAAGATCTGAATATGATTTTGTATAAACATTTTCTTTATTATCAACATAGCAGTACTCTGACACATAATCTAAATCTGTATAGGCAAAATACTTACTCAGGGCATTTTTCTCCCCCAGCTCCAGTTCTGTCGCCTGCAGGCTTTTCTGAACAGTTTTGTCAGTAATGCACTCGGCAGTAACCTCTTCGCTTTTCTTATATAAACCGTCAAGGGTAATGCCCATTTTTTCTGTCATGAACTCATACTTATCCAAAACCACGTTTGACATGTTTTTTCGCACATAAATCCCAACACCCACGCTGGATAATAACAATGCCAACGCAAGCAGCAGCACGATATTAATCAAATATTTCTTCTGTATGCCTGATATTCTCTGTATTTTCATAGGTCATGTTCCTTTTTATATTCGCTGGGAAGTTTTCCGGTATACTCTTTAAACAAATGGGAAAAATACGAAGAATTCCCAATACCGACTTGTTCACATATAGCCCCTATACTAACTTTCCCTTCTTCCAACAGCCTTTTTGCCCTCTCCATTCTTCGTTCCATCAAATATTTCTTAAATGTCATATGAAATGTGTTTTTAAATATCCGTCCAAAATATACAGAATTTAAAAATACATGATTAGCTACTGACACAATTGACAGGTCTTCTTCATTCAAATGTTCCTCTATGTATGCAACAGCTTCTGACATATATTCTTTGAAAAACTTTGTTTCATTACCGCATCCTTTTTCCTTCCTCTTCTCGATCACATTGCACAAAATTTTGTAGCATACATCAATCGATTTACCGGCTGTCAGTTTTTGAATATTGGAATAGTATTTTTGATACTGATCCATTAGTTCTTCCGTAATCCCGTACGAATTCCTTAACATCGACTCTGTCTTCAGCATAATCCTGTGTATCTCATACATCTGCCGTTCTTCCTCTTCCGGAAGTCCATAAATAAAATGAATAAATCCTTCTTTCAGTTCCTTAACGTCATTTCTTCTGATTGCATTAAGAATCATGGTTTCATAATCCTCAGAGTGTGCTTTCTTAACATCTTCCTCCAACTCTTCCGGCATTGTAAATGCACTGGCTCCCGACATACATGCCAGTTCAAATAATTTTGCCGCCTCATTGTAACTTTTTTTAATGCCTTCTATTCCCTTATATGGTTTCGATATTGCCGCAACGACCGGATAATCTTTTTCTTTTACCATTTCAAACAGCTGCTTTAGCGTGATAACAGATTCTCCACTTAACGCCTTTATAATGAAGATGATGGCATTCTCTTCACTTTCAAATGCCCAGTAAAAAAAAGAGGCACCGATATAGTTTTCCAATAGTTGGAGCATTGCAAATTTTTTTGCCTCGTAATCAAGTGAATTTGTGATCTTGTATGAAAGATCAACATCCACATAAGCTGTAATGAACTTATCATTCTTCTCTAAAGTTGTATCTAACGTTTGAAACGCTTGTTCCACCTTTTCGATCGAAAGTTTGTTTTTTACATATTTTTGAAGTATCACCTTTAGAAATGTATCTTTGTCCTTGACGATCAAATCTTCCCATCTTTCCAGCTTTTCTTCATTCTGAATCTGTCCCATGCAAGATTCATATGCTCCACACATAGTTTGCCTTAATTCATCATCATTAATGGGTTTCAGTAAATAAGCAAATGCCCCAAGATCACAGGCTTGTTTTGCATATTCAAAATCCCGGTATGCACTGAGCACAACAAAAAGACAATATATTTTTTCCTTTTCAATCTCTTGCATGACCTGAAGTCCCGAAACCTTTTTCATTCTGATGTCCGTCAAAACTACATTAGGTTTTTTATCCTTTATTACCTGAATAGCCTGACCTCCATCTCTGGCGCTGCCTACAACTTCAAACCCCATCCCTGCCCAGTCATATGTTTTCAACAGTCCTTCTAATAAAATAGGTTCATCATCAACAATAACCAACTTAAGTAATTTCATAACTTTTATCCTCTATATCTTTTATTTTAAACACTCCGGATTTTATGATTAAGCATTATTCTTGACCATAAAGGAATGTTCTGCAGATAAGTTCCATTGTCTTTTATTATAAAGAATCCATTATGCAAAGTACAGTAAAACTCTTTAAGAAAAGAGCATTCCTCTCTCAAAGGGATTCCGATATAGATATAGTTGCTATTGTGCAGGGAGAGCGAGAATTAGTGTTCATAAGTGCGAAATATCTTACTCCATATTCCTCTTATCTAAAAGACGACAAAAAAATTTTTGTGACCGCACTTGTTAACAATAAAATCTTTGGATTGGAAGAGATATATAAGTGTATGTTTGAAAACATATTCAGTCCTGTTTTAGACAGGTATCATTAGCCACCCAATATCAAGAATCACATTCTGATGTATTAATGGCATAAATGCCGTTGTCTGTGAGTGGCTAAAAAAGGGGTGTTCTTTAAACCGGATTTGTATCTTACCCACATATAGCTATTGTCAATGTTCCACAGACCATAAGCAATAAACCGACCGTTGATTTCTTGCTGAGTTTTTCTTGAAAAACCATATAAGAAAACACTACCGAAACTAAAATACTCATTTTATCAATAGGAACTACTACACTGACAATTCCATTTTGAATTGCATAATAATAGCACAGCCAAGAAGCACCTGTTGCCAAACCTGAAAGAACAATAAATAAAAGTTCCTTTCTGTCAATATCTCTCAATTCGTGGTGCTTTCCTTTGATAAACACAATTCCCCAAGCCACCACTAAAACAACGCCTGTTCTGATTGCTGTCCCAAGATTAGACTCCACACCACTGATACCAATTTTTGCAAGAATAGATGTGAGCGCAGCAAATACCGCAGAGCCTACAGCATAAGGAAGCCATATTCTTTTTGTTTCTTTATGGTCTGAATTCTTTTTTTCAATCATAAGAAACACACCAACAGCAAGCAGGGCAGTCGCAATAAGCTTTACAGGTAAATTGTTAGTTTCTCCAAACAATATGATAGCAAGAAGTACGCTTAAAATGGTACTGGACTTATCAACCGAAACAACTTTATTCACATCTCCAACAGATAATGCTTTGAAATAACATACCCATGATGCACCTGTTGCAGCACCGGATAGAATTAAAAATAATAACGATTTATCATCAATCTGCATGATTGTATCAGCAGATCCGACGATAAACACCATAATCCATGAAAATATCAATACTACAATTGTACGCAAGGCAGTAGCTATGTCAGAGTCTGTTTTCTTAATACCACACTTTGCCAATACTGCTGTCAGACCTGCGAAGATGGCAGATAATACTGCCATAACAAGCCATAACATTTTTCTTTCCTCCACCAACTTCAAATTCGATTTTTCTTTCTTCTACATTCGAGAAGTCGATTTCAACCTTAGCAGGCTCTGCGTCTTTTGCAGAAGCTGTGAAGGTTGTCTGCGCACCGTTCTTTTCTGCCGGAGCTGCTTTCTTAGCCGCGTCGGCGCCGATTGTCTTCATTGTCGGGAACACTACGGAACTTACGGTATTATGCCCGTTTATTCAGTATTTTCAGGTGTTATCTTTCCCTGCTTTGAAGTATTATAAAGTGCGATTGAATACCATAAAATATGAAAATTCTGTACCTTTGCTGTACTTCCATACTTCTGCTGTGCTCGGCGATAAGAACTATAAAATCTCTTTTCTAAGCTCTGTTAAAATACATCTAAATTCGCCGATAAATTGTCTAATGCTTCCTTCTTTGTCATCTCGATAACTTCAGCATAAATATCCATTGTGGTCTCAATGCTGACATGTCCCATTACTGACTGAATAACCTTTTCCTATGTTTTTTACCAAAATCATATTATTAGTTTCTCAACTTGACCTGTACTTGACCTGTATCAACAGGTCAAGTACAAGTTAATTATCGTTCCACACATACTTCTGCTTAGAACTGGTTGGTTTATCAGGTATTGTAAGCTTAATCTTTTTAGAATCTATCAAAGGAATAAGTATTTTATTTCTAAAATGATCCCGCGATTTTATTTCACAGAATTTCTGCAACTCTGCCCTTGATCTTGGCTCCCTTAAATATTCTCTTAATTTAGCAAGCAATTCTATGCTAATATCAACCTTCACCGCTGAGTGTTCGAGGGTATCACCCTTTGGAGCATCAACATTCTTGTCACGCCATACTCCATCGGCACCAACCTGTCCATATCTCAATAAATTTAGATACTTTTCACATCCGTATGCGGTAACGGAAACTCCACCACCACTAGCATCTATTATAGGAAGTTCCGCATTTGTTTTCTTGCACTCTGCTTTTATCTTCAGAAATCCTCTGCCCCAAGATTCCACATCACCCGATCTAAAAGAAACATCCGTAGCATAATCCTTATGGTTTATTGCATTCAATAGAAGTTCTCTGACAATTGCCCTCGTAAGCATATGCGTTTCTATACGCTGAACTCCTTCATAATCAACCAAGCCCCTAAAATATTTGGAAAATAGTATATCAATCGATTTATCTACCTGCAGAATCAGCGGACCTTCAATTACATCCTGGTATTGCAAATCTTCAATAATCTCTGAATTATCTCCAAAAGCACCAACTTTAGCAAAATATCCTATCTTGATATACGCTCCTGTTGCGAACAGTTCCGGCTCCGGATGAAACAATAAGGCTGCTGCTCTCGTAAGATATTTCCCATCAAATAATTTCAGGTTTCTAAGAAGAGTCTCATCATCAATATCCACCTCTACCTCAGACATTCTACCACTCTTTACTGCCTTTTTTCTGAATTCATCAATAGCTGTTTTGCTCAAATCTTCCACTGTAATACCTGGTATAGGAACCGCATCCCAAGTCTTTCCAGCTCGTTCTAGAAGAAAATTCTGTAACTCAAATCCATTAAGTTCATGTAATGTCGAACCAGATCTCTTGTAATATTTACCCTCACAAGAAATAGCAAACGGATACTTAATAATCTCAATGGAAATATATTATCTATATCCAGCTGCATTTTCCCAAATCCTATTTTCTTCAGAAATCTTAACCAAAGCCCTGTATTTTTTGTCATCTACAGGCAATGTATCCGTATTCACGGCGCCAGTTGCATACTGATTAATGAGCTTATCAGCTACACCTTCCGGAACATTCGCTCCATAACGTATATTCTCAGCACCATAAACAGAATGAATCTGAACACTAGCAAGAATCCCCAATTTATCATTGATTTTATTAGGTAAAGCTTCCAACATTTTCTTTGACTCTTCTATACCAACAACATATCCATCATCGTTTACACCAATGTTCAATACCCCACCATCAGTATTTGCATAACCACAAAGCCATTTCAGGTAATCTTCTTGCCAAGTCCACTTCCACTCTATCGTCTGAGATTCTTGTTCTTCTCCTGTTTTAATTGACTTATTAGTAATCTCCATATTGAAACCACCTTCTTCATTTATCGTGATTATTCTTAACATATTTTCCGGACTTTATCCTCATATCACTAGGCTTCTCTGCATCCACCGGAATTGCCCATGCCATACCAAATTTAACGCAGCCTAGTATTCTTTCTTCATTACATAGTGTGTTAATCCTTCTGATACTTATATTCCATTTTTGAGAAGCTTCTTTAATTGTCATGTATTCATTCATCTTTCTATCCCTCATTGCAAAAATAAATACTACGAACTATTTTAATTATATTCCATTCTTGGAATAATATCAATCCGTTTTTCATTTGACCTATCGTAATATGAACGTAATGTGAATTGTTTAATTTGTCTCATTTCCCTATACCCATATAACATATAACTTCGAGAACAAATGCCAAAACTATCAAACTTCTACAATTCGGAAAGCGTTCTTCTGCATAACATCCTTCTGTGATATAATCCTCTAAAAAGGAGGAATCACGCAAAAAATGCATGGATAATCCACCATAAGGAATGACATCCAAGGACATTCGCAACATGAGCGAGGATGAACTCCTGGATATGGATTATTTCTTAAATGAAGACGATTTGCAGGCTTTTTTCATTCAAAAGTTCGATAAAGATCGAACTTTCCTATAAAGTTAAAAAAGGGCACTCTCTGAAAGATTTTTCTTTCAAAAAGTGCCCTCAACAATCAAATTAGTACAACTTCGCTCCTGCCGGAATCTTATCATCAAGAATCAGAACATTGAGTCCTTCTCTTCCTTCTACAAGGTGTGTAGCGGAGATGATCATACCGCAAGAATCAATTCCCATCATCTTACGTGGTGGAAGGTTTGTGATTGCAAGTAATGTCTTTCCAACTAATTCTTCCGGCTCATAGTAATCGTGAATACCGCTTAAGATCACACGATCTTCACCGCTTCCGTCATCTAATACGAACTTCAGAAGCTTCTTGGACTTCGGAACTGCTTCACATTCTTTTACCTTTACAGCGCGGAAATCTGACTTGCTGAATGTGTCAAAATCAACCATATCTTTGAATAATGGTTCTACTTCTACATTAGAGAAATCGATCTCAGCCTTCGCTGGTGCAGCTGTTTCTTCTACTGGAACAACTACTTTTGCAGCTACCGGTACACTCTGTGCTGCGTTGTTTGCCTCATTCTTTGCAGCGCCCATGGTCTTCATTGTCGGGATTATTGCGATTGTTCTCCCATATCCCTGCTCTTTTAAGCATAATTTATTAGTAGTCAATATTTAACTCCTTATAATAAGCTTTTTTCGGGAGATTTTACACCAATATAGCACTCATTTGATGTAAGTTTTGATGTAAATGATGTAAGCCCGAAAATTGTTAAGAGCACATATTCAATTGTAATTTTTATTATACACAGCCAAACGAATAATATCAATATGTTTGATTAAATATACCCTTATACATAGGTCCCGGCAATACGGATAAGCTCCAACATATTATGCACTGTTTCTCCTGTATTCAAAATCTTAGCTTCAAAAGGCTCCTCTCCAAAATTCATGATATGTCGCAGATTGATTGTCAGGTCTTTCTTCTCTGCAATTTTCAATATCCACTTCGCACAGTTATCTCCACCAACCGCATTGAATATTTTGCCGCTTTCATCAAATGCCAACACCATCAGTGTTTTTACACCGCCCGATAACATTTGTGGTGGGATTGGACCTAAAACCGGACTCTCTATCAAATGTGCCCCGATTACTTTTGATTTATCAACATCTGCAATCATCTCCACAGATAACTCATTCGTTATCCATTCATCTTCATATGTATTATCAAAATATATTGGTGGGTGGTAAATAGCTTCCGGCATATCTCCCAAATATATACTCAACATATCTCTGACCTCCTCATAGCAATCTTCTATAACTGCTATTATACAACATTTAAAAAGAAAGCCCCACAGATATTTTATCTGCTCAGCTTTCTTTTTCTTACGATGATATATTTTCTTTTGTCTGTTTAAAACTTTCTTCCGGTTCCATTGCTCAAGCATTCACAACTTTTTTAGGTTCGCCATTAAAATATGCTTCAAGTCCATCGAACTCAGATTTACGAAGTTCTTTCGTTACATCTGCATAGATATTAAGTGTTGTAGAAATATCTGTATGTCCGAGTATATCCTGAATGACTTTTACATTTACCCCTGCTTCACACATTCTTGTTGTAAATGTATGCCGTTACGGTATAATAACGACAAACGGAAAAAGCCTTGATTTTCAAGGGGTTTTGGCGTTTGCCGTCATGGATTCAATTCCTTTTCCAAGTTGAAATCTGACGTGAAAATCTGTGAGAAAAAGGAGGGTGTTTTGTAAAAGACAAAATTATATAGTGCCAGCGGTCTGGTTTCTGCCAGACCGCTGATCTCCGTGGGCGTTTCACTTTAACCGGTGGACGCCCATTTTTTGTACCCATTTTTCAAAAGAAAGGAGATTCACATGAACTTAAATGAAATAGAAAAACGCCTTATCTTTCAGGCAGATGCAGCCACCAAATCGGAAATCACATACGAGCTTCGCAGATGCCTTCCCTATATCACGGATCTGGAGAAACGGCAGGCCGCAGCAAATCTTGTACGAAAGCTGGACATTATGCCAGAACAGGAATGTCAGGAGCTTATTGCAGATATTCAGAAGAATTATCATATCCCTCCCGGCCCTAAGACCATAAGCGAGGCGCTGGCAGAGCTCCGGCAAAAGTCCGGTGCTGAAAAATTGAAAGGCCATGACATTATGGCATTAGAACGCTTCGACCCGGATGTGCATCACATGATCGTTTTTGAGGTGCTGTCATGGGAGGCCAACCTTGGAGATAAGGGCGACAAGATGCGCCTGTTCCTAACCGACGAGGGCTACCGTAAAGCCCTGAACAAGCAGGACGAGGGCCATATCAAGATCAGAAATCACGCAAAGGTTGCAGCCGGACACCTGCACTATGACCGCAGGGATCGGGACTTGTAACCAAATTCAGAACAGAAAGGAGGCGGCAGAATGGCTGTCTTTCGAGTAGAGAAAACCAAAGATTTTACGATCATGAGCAATCACCACCTGCGCAATGCGGAGCTGTCATTAAAAGCCAAAGGGCTGCTCTCCCTGATGCTTTCCTTGCCGGAGGATTGGGACTATACCACCAAGGGGCTGGCTCATATCTGCAAGGATGGCGTGGATTCCATTACCACCGCACTAAAGGAGCTGGAGCGCAGCGGCTACCTGACCAGACAGCGGATCCGTTATGAAAACGGACAGCTTGGAGACATTGAGTACACCATCCACGAAAAGCCGGTAAATGAGGAAAAAGAAGCTGTTTCACCTAAACGGGAAAATCCAAGACAGGTAAAGCCAAGACAGGCAAAACCTGAACAGGCGGAACCTGTTCAGGAAAATCCCGCACAATTAAATACGAACCAATCAAGAACTCAAAAACAAAAAACGAATGGATCAATAACTTATCCATCCATCTATCCGCAGACGCCGGAGGTGGCAAGCCCTGCGGAACGGACGGATGGGATGGATTTGATAGACGCATACAGAGAAATTGTCAAGGACAATATCGAGTATGAGATCCTGACGGAGCGTTATGGAAAAGAACGCATGGATGAAACGGTGGAGCTCATGCTGGAAGTCATTTTATCCAAACGACCATATATCCGCATTGCCGGGGATGACTTCCCAAAGGAGATCGTCAGGAGCCGCTTCCTGAAAATCACTTCCAGCCATATCGAGTATGTCTTTGACTGTATCGACAAGAACACCACCAAGGTCGGAAATATCAAGGCATACCTGCTGGCGGCTTTGTATAACGCTCCGGCTACCATGGACAGCTACTACCGTGCCGAGGTCAATCATGACCTGTACGGTATATAGCCGGGAAAGGAGGCGAAGCACGATGAAGAAAGCAAGCGTGCCGGTATCATGCCCGGCGTAACTCAGGAGCAGATCCGGCAGGCACGGGAAGCTGACCTGTTTGCCTATTTGCAATCTTATGAGCCCGGTGTGCTGAAACGGGATGGTCCCAACTACCGGCATAAGGAGCATGACAGTCTGGTCTATGTCACCGGGAAACGCTACTGGTACTGGAACAGTCGCGGACGCAGTATCAACGCACTGGATTACCTGATCCAGATCCGTGGTTATGGACTGGTGGATGCGGTGAACCGGCTGGTCGGCGATAGTGTCCAGCAGGCTGCTTATCAGCCAGTCGAAAGCAGGCACAAAGAGCCGGAGCGAAAAGCCTTCTCCCTGCCCTACGGGAAACGATGTGCTACCGCTGCTGTTTCCTACTTGCAGCGGCGGGGGATCGGCAATGAAGTGATCAGCCGTTGCTTCCGTCTGGGACTTTTCTATGAAGCCCGGTATAAAGGCGAGCCGGTCTGTGTGTTTGTCGGGAAAGATGATACGGGAAAAGCAAAATTTGCATGTATGCGCAGTATCACCGGAAATCTGAAAAAAGATGTTTCCGGCAGTGACAAGCGGTACAGCTTTTGCTACCCGCCAAAACAGACGGGAGCAAAACACCTTGCGGTATTTGAAGCACCCATTGACGCTCTTTCCCATGCGACCTTACAGGAAATGCAGGGCTGGAAATGGGATGGGTACCGCCTGTCTCTGGGCGGTACTTCTTATGTGGCACTGACTGCCTTTCTGGAACGGCACCCGGAGATCAAACGGGTTACGCTCTACATGGACAATGACCTTGCCGGGATCACCAATGCCAGAAAAATCAAGGCTATGCTCCGTGAAGATGCACGTTTCAAGCATATCCGGGTCAGCGTCAAACCGCCCCGGCAGGGCAAGGATTATAACGAAAAACTCATACAGACATTGGAGCAGAAGAAAGCGCTCCAACTACCAAGCCGCCAGAAACAGGCGGCTATTTCAATTTAACAGGAGGATTGAAACCATGACCAATACAGAAAATACCGCCTTGCAGATGATCGCGGAAGCTGCCCGGTGCCCCGATTATACCCCCGATATGGTAAAGGCACTGATGAAAAAGCTGGATATGAACGAAAAGGGCTTTGCTCTGCTGATGAATGTCACACCTACTACGATCCGGCTCTGGACCAGTGGTGCCGCCCAGCCCTGCGGAACGGCTAAGCGACTGATGCAGATCTATGAGACCGGTCCGGAGGTTGTGACCAAGATCACCGGAGGTTCGGCAGACAGGAGGGATCGCAGATGACAAAGGAACCACTTCCACAGATACATCTGGTAAAGGACACAGACCTGACCGTTCTTGCCTATGAACTTCATATCTTTCCCGGAGATTTTCTGCGGGAATGTGAGTTTAATATGCGTTCCCTGATCACAAGCACCGGAAATGACAGCATTGCCATTATGGGTAAAAATCATATGTGGCTGTCGGATGCCCTGTTTGCCTACCAGTCCACGGCAGACCTTCACCAGATGCTCTTTACCACGGAATATATCGGGGCAAGGGCTTTTCTGTTCCATACAGAGAAAATGGAGAACGGTCACAGATTTGGAAGTTTGCTGATGATGGATCTGGACACGCTGCGGCAGGATGTGAAAAAACATACACTCTATCCAACCGGTGTGCAGACTGAATCAAAAGATGGCAGACGGGATTCCGTCAGCCTGGAAAAGTGGCACGCCATGGAGCCTTATGAAAAGCAGGCACTCAAAAGCTGGGGCTTTATCTATGAACCGGAACAGCTTACGCAGTGGCAGGAGCATTATTCTGACAGATTCCGTTATTGGAAAGAGAACGCTTTTTCCTATGCGGCGCAGGACCTGGAGGAAAGGCTGAACTACCAGTACATGGAATCGGCACAGTACCCGGATATGGATAAATACCGGATCCCACTGGGAATCGCTAAGCAGATGCTCCTATACGACGAAGCACCTGTTTACCGGCTCCTTCCCGGCAGTGCTGAAAAGATTCCACCTATCGCTGCGGTGACAACCGGGCTGTGGTTCCAGCATTATCGGGCGTTTGCGGTTGCACCGGAGGATCTGGGTGCACTCGATAAAGTTGTTGCCCGTGAGGTGGCACGGCTTACCGGAGAGCGGCCTATCCTGTATACCAAACAGGAACACCAGACTTCACATGAGCGGTAATGAACTTGCCAGACCGGAGGTGATGAATATTGGCAAAACAGCATGAAGATTTTGGTGAAAAGATCGGCGGTGCGAAAAAAGATCTATGGCGTGACCGTGGGCTGTATGTAACAGACCTGGATGCCATGAATGACCGCGAAGCAGAAAAGTATGTGAAGAAAGATAATATCTGGAAGAAACCGGATTATACGGCCATGCTGGAGGATGGGATCCCTCTTGGCGTGGTCTATTTTATTAAAAAGGCAAGAGACAGTTTAAGTGCCACACCGCAGTATTTACGGTTTGACGATACCCCGGAGAAACGTCTTGCCCGGCAGAAAGAATACATCGAAACGGTTCGGGAGCTGCAAGACGCAGTTTCAGATGTTCGTACCGTAGAAGATGCCATGCGTGTCCATGACCGGTTTTTCGTAGAACACGGGTATTTGGAACAGGTGCAGGGCTGGGGCAGCGGCATCCATTACCGTGCCACGAAGAAAGGACAAGACAACCCGGTCATTACCAATAAGCTGTCCAATACCCTGCTGATCCGCTCGGTTTCTTCCTTTGAGCATAACTTTGCAAGGAAGGCACAACAGGAACAATTCGGCGTTTCCAAAGCGGATAAGCTACCAAAGGGGTACGCCATCCATTTCAACGATGGAAAGAATACCTATTCCAGAAATAACGACTGGAAACCCGATACCTATTATGTGACAAAAGGTTCCTTCATCCTGCAAAAGAACTTTGAGACACGAGATGCTGCCCTAAAGTGGGCTCAGGATCAGGCAAAGGGGCGAAGCAAAGGCGGTAAACAGAGATTCGTACCGCCCCAGCTCGCCCATGTGCGGCGAAGCGGGCCGGATTACCGTAATGGCAACGAGATCACCGGTCAGCATTATCTGGACACCTTCGGGTTCCGGGGCGGCGAGTTTGGAAACTGGATGAACCAGAATGACCGTCAGGTCTCTCTCAACATGGGCTTTGAAGCGTTGAAAGATCTGGCGGCAGCATTGAAAATCAGCGATCAGGATATTGCTTACGGCGGTGTGCTTGCTATCGCTTTCGGTGCCAGAGGCAGTGGCAACGCCGCCGCCCATTATGAACCGCTCCGCAAGGTGATCAACCTGACCAAGATGCACGGTGCCGGTTCCCTTGCTCACGAATGGTGGCATGGATTTGACGATTATCTGGGTACGAAGATGGGTGCAGACGGTTTCCTGTCGGAACAGCCCCGGCGACACCCATTGTTCCAGAAGCTCATTGATACCATGAAATACAAGCCGGAGACACCGGAACAGGCGGCAGCCCGGACAGCGGCACAGACAAACCGCACCCGAAAGAACGCCGAAAGCTGGCTGGATTCTGCGGTGCTGGGGCCTCTGAAACGCACCGGTAATGAGGAACATCTGGAGCGGTATGCCGTGCTGAAAGAAGCATTTTTGTCCGGCTCGCCGGATGCGGTGGAACAGATCAGCGCTTTTAAGAAAGAAGTTACCGGGCATGTGATCCCCAAAAGTGAACGGGAACGGCTGGAAATCTTCGCACACATCCTGTCCTCTCAGCAGGAGCAGACCACGCCGGAGATCGGAAGGGTTCATACGGACTTTTATCAGAATTCCGTCCGTATGGGCAAGGAATGCGAAAAGGACGGCGGTTATTGGGACAGCAACGTGGAAATGACCGCCAGAGCTTTTGCCTGTTACATCAAGGATAAACTGCCCTATGCCTCGGACTATCTGGCAGGCCATGCCGATTGTGCCCTTACTATGGTCACGAATAAAGACGGTTCCGTGGAAATCATCAAAGCCTTCCCGGAGGGCGAGGAACGAAAGGCCATCAATGTGGTTTTTGACGAGATCGTGCAGGACTTAAAACGGGAAAATATTTTGACCCATGCGGATGTGACCCTGCCCCTTCCGATGGCAGAGATTCAGGAAGCAAGGGATGGTCAGCTCACCATGTTCCAAAGTAACCGTCCTTCCGTTATGGAACAGCTTTCAGCAAAGAAAACAGCAGAAAAATCAGACCCGGCACAGATTTCTCCGAAAAGAAGCCATGCGCCGGAGCTCTAAGGAGGTGCAAATTATTTGGAAGAAAACAAGGACTACCGTGCTTTCCGTTACGGAGACCGGTTAGAACCTGGATATGAACTGAAAATCGAGCACAGTATCAGTTGCGAAAATGTGGATATTTCCGCATTGATCGCTCAGGGTGTGGATAATCTGACCGCTATGCGTCAGGAAAGTGTGGATAGCGAGCAGAAAGCCTATGACATCGTAGTGGCAGCGGCAAAGCAATGGGAACAACAGGCAGTGACCACGCAGCTTATCAACCGGGCACTGGAATATCTGAATACCCCGGAGGTAGAACATACTGAAAACAAGTGGAAAATAACAGACAACTGGCGTTCCGGCGAGGAAATCAGCAACCGTGTCTACAAGATGACCTGCGGTATCTGGGAAGATACCAAATACGACCGACAGACCCAGCAGAGTATTCCGGTTGCCTGGTATGTGACCTGGGATCTGTACATTCATTCCCCGAAGAAAGGATATGGAACAAGGATCGCCGGGCAAAGCCAGAAACGCTATACCGACAAGGAGGCGGCCTATAAATATCTGGACGGCAGAAAGAAAGCCTACGCCCATCTGTTCACAGAGCTTTCCCCGGTCATCCCGAAGCAGTATAAACAACACTTTACGGTACACGGTGCTCTGCTTCCCGGTTATACCGTGGAAGGTCAGGAACGGGCCGCAGAAAAGCCCTCTGTATTGGGGCAGCTTGCAACAGCGAAAGCACAGGAAAAATCAGCCGGGATCAAACCGGCAGCAAAGAAAAAGGAGGATATGCAGTTATGAACGTGTTAATGGTAGAACCGGGCAAGGTACCCCATGCAGTAGAGATTGAGGGCGGTCTGGAATCTTTGCAGGCGGCAGTCGGCGGAGATATTCAGGCCACATACCCTTACGAAGATCCTGTGGCCCTGATTTGTAATGATGAAGGAAAGCTCATGGGGATGCCTTTGAATCGTGCCCTATATGATGACAACGGCAGGATGTATGACATTGTAGCCGGAAATTTTCTGATCGTCGGCCTTGGCGAGGAAGATTTTACAGACCTGCCCCCTGAAATGGTAGCGAAGTTTACCGAGCAGTTCAAGCACCCGGAAAAGTTTGTCCGTATCGCCGGAGAGATTATTGCAGTGAAACAGCCGATCCCGGAGGAAAAGGGACAGCAGAAAGCACACTCCGGTCCGGAGCTGTGAGTGCGGAAAGGAGGTGCCGGATATGCTGATGGCAACGAAAGAGCCTTATGCTCTGATGGTGCAGCCGGACGATATTCTCATTTCGCCCCGTGAGGTGGACGAGCCTTTTGGCACGATGGTCTGCTTTCATCCTCGCTATGCTCTTGGAGATAAGCATGGATATGAGGATAAGGATGCTTTTCTGAAAGACCTGTACTTAAATGTGGTTGGGCATACCGAACAGGGCGAAGAAAAATATGAAACCCTCTGTGACCGTATGGAGCGTCAGTTTGGCAGCAATTATGGAGCAATGCTGCGGGCTATCGATCATTCTCTGCTGGAGGAAATTCAAAAAGATTACATTGTCATGCCGCTGTACCTTCTGGATCACAGCGGTCTTGCAATGAAAGCTACCAGCTTTAATGATCCCTGGGACAGCGGACAGGTTGGCTGGATCTATGTTTCCAAGGCCGATGCCCTGAAAGAATTTGACACAGCAGAAATGACGGAGGATGTCTGCAAACGTGCCGAAGATCTGATGCGCAGCGAGGTGGACGTCTATGACTGCTATCTTCGGGGCGAATGTTACGGTTTTGAGCTTTATAAAAACGGCGAGCTGACGGATAGCTGTTGGGGTTTTCTGGGCAATCCGGATTCGGTCAAGAAAGATATGGCTGATTATCTCCCGGAGGAATGTGCCGGGATGCTGAATGAGCTTCAGGAGCAGGAACACCCGGCGACCATTATCAAGACGCTTCTGAAACACGCCAAATTGCAGATCGAACAGGCAGTAAAGGAGCTTGACCGTTCGCCCCGCCAGCAGGTTCTTGGGGATGCAAGGTAAATACAAATTGACAGGAGGTTTGACTTTTGACAAAAGCAGAAATAAAGAAACAGGAAACCGAGAAAAAATATGATTTTATCACCCGTGTGTATGAAACTGTGCTCATCTGTATTCCGGCAGAAACACGTGGCTACCGCAAAAAGGTACAGGTGAACATCATGCACCAGAATTACAGCCGCTATGTCCGATTTCATGCCTATGGTGCGGATCTGAAATTCCAGATCTATGGGGATGGCAATATCGCCATGGAACTGAAAGAAGCCTTCCACAGCGACCATGTGGAACAGATCTTTGAATATAGCGAGGATGCCGCTGCGCAGGAAACATTTCTTTCAGAGTTTGCAGAACTGGCAGCTGGATTGATCCGTGTGTTCATTGACAGAGATGGCCCGGATTTCCACACCTATATGGATTATGTATCGGCTGAAAACAGCATTTCGGAGGCATATAAGATCATGCAGGCCGAATGGTCTTGAAGGAGAAAATGACGATGGAAATGGAAGTGACCCAGGCTCCCTATCACAAGGTGATCTATATTGGCTCCGGCCATTCCCCGGCTGTTATGTGCAGTCAGAGCGGTATCTGTCACTATATCAAGGTCTGTATGCAGTTTGATACCCGGCGTGGTGCTCCGCTGCGGCTGACGGTAAAGATCTGCCCGGTCTGCGGTGCGGTATTTCTTCCTTACAAGAAATATGAGAAGCATTGGGTTCGTCTGGGGTTCTACAACTTTATCCGTGCAAAGGATGGAAAAATGCCCTCCGAGGAACGGATCAAGCGAAGTGACCACAAGCCGGATCCGAACTATGTACCGCCAAAGATCGATTACCACGAGATCTATAAAACGCCGGACTACATTGTTCGCGGCCTGCGCCGCCCCCTTTGCGGCGGTGGTATGAGTCCACGATAAAAACCAAAGCTAAAAATAATCACGGAAGGAGGATGCTATGCAGGAAGAACTGGAACAGCGGACCGTATCGGTCTCCATTCAGGCGACCAAACTGACCGGGCGCGTGCTCAAAGCAGCTATAACAAAGGTTCTGCAAAAGATCGAGCAGGAACGCACTACCCCAAAGGTAGGCAACAACAGCCTGAAACGGCTGACCTATAAAGAGCCCGGTGCCAACACCATTGAGGTTTCCGGCAGGATCCGCTCTTTTGAGCGATACGCCAGGAAACATCAGGTCCGCTATCATATTGAAAAACAGCTTGGTACGGATCCGCCCATCTGGACGGTCTATTTTAAGGCAAACCAGGCGGACGCACTGACGGCGGCTTTTAAGGAATATACGAAGAAAGACCTGACGAGAAGTACCAGACCGTCGCTGCTTTCCCAGCTTCATAAGTTTAAGGAGCTGGCACAGACCCTTGGCAAAGATCGGGTCAAGAATAAAGAACATGGAGGACCGGAGCGATGAAGATAGACACCGATGTTCTGAAAAAACAGGTGATCCTTCATCTTCCCTATCTTCTGTTCCTTCTGGTATTTGCCAAGTTTGGTGAGGCCATTCGCCTCGCTCCCGGTGCGGATGCGTCAGAAAAACTGCTGGGGCTGTCAGAAGGGTTTACACTGGCCTTTCAAAGTATGTGGCCGGGCGCATTTCGGGACTGGATTTTTGGCCTTATCGGTGCTATCATAATGAAAACGGCGGTGTATCTCAAAGGCAAGGATGCCAAGAAATACCGCAAGAATGTAGAATACGGATCGGCCCGGTGGGGAAACAAAAGTGACATTGCTCCTTTTGTGGATCCCAAGCCGGAAAACAACATCATCCTGACCCAAAGCGAGGGACTGATGCTAAACGGCAGACCGAAAAATCCGGCTCATGCCAGAAATAAAAATGTTTTGGTAGTCGGCGGCTCCGGCTCCGGTAAAACGAGGTTTTTCATTAAACCTAACCTTATGCAGATGCACTCATCCTATGTAGTAACTGACCCGAAAGGAACGGTTTTAGTCGAGTGCGGCAAGCTGCTGGCAAGGGGTGCGCCGAAGCTGGATAAGAACGGGAAACCGGTTCGCAACAAAAAAGGAAAGATCGTGTATGAGCCCTATAAGATCAAGGTGTTCAATACGATCAATTTCCAGAAAAGTATGCACTTTAATCCTTTTGCATATATACACTCTGAAAAAGACATTTTGAAGATCGTCACCACCCTGATTGCCAACACCAAGGGTGAAGGCAAAGCCGGTGACGATTTCTGGGTAAAAGCGGAAACGCTGCTTTATACAGCACTGATCGGCTACATCTATTATGAAGCACCTACCAACGAACAGAACTTTGCCACGCTGGTGGAAATGCTGAACGCTATGGAAGTTCGGGAGGATGATGAATCATTCAAAAATGCCGTTGACCTCCTGTTTGATGCCTTGGAGCAGAAAGACCCGGATCACTTCGCTTTACGCCAGTATAAAAAGTACAAACTGGCGGCGGGCAAGACTGCTAAGAGTATACTTATTAGCTGTGCTTCCCGCCTTGCTCCCTTTGATATAAAGGAAGTCCGGGAGATCACCATGTACGATGAATTGGATCTGGATATGCTGGGAGATGAACGTACCGCCCTGTTCCTCATTATGAGTGACACGGACGGTACTTTTGCGTTTCTGATCAGCCTGATCTACTCCATCTTGTTCAACCGTCTGTGTGAACGTGCGGATGATGTGTATGGCGGCAGACTTCCCATCCATGTGCGTTGCCTGATCGACGAGGCGGCCAATATCGGCCAGATCCCAAATCTGGAGCGTCTGATGGCGACCATCCGTTCCAGAGAAATATCCGCTTGCCTGGTATTGCAGGCACAGAGCCAGCTAAAGGCACTGTATAAGGACAACATGGACACGATCATAGGAAATTGTGACGCTTCCCTTTTCCTGGGCGGCAAGGAAGAAACCACCCTGAAAAGCTGGAACGCCCTGCTTGGAAAAGAGACCATCGACCTGTATAACACCAGTATCACCAAGGGCAATCAGGAATCCCATGGCCAGAACTTCCAGAAGTTAGGCAAGGATCTGATGTCGGTGGACGAGCTGGCGGTCATGGATGGCGGAAAATGTCTCTTGCAGATCCGTGGCGTGCGGCCATTTTTGTCTAAGAAGTACGATATAACCAAGCACCCCAATTATCGGCTGCTTTCGGATGCGAACCCGAAAAACGCCTTTGATATTGAAAAGTTCCTGTCCACCCGGATGCCGATGCACCCAGGAGAGCTGTACCGTAACTATATGGTCTCAGCCGAGGAACTGGAACACACAACGGAATAATGGGAAACCTGCCTGTCAAAGTTTTATAAACTCTGACGGGCTTTTTTGTTGCCCGAAAGGAGGCTTTTCTTGCGGAACAAAGATCCCCCTGACAACTGAATATCTTGCAGGCTTTGACCTGCCACCTGTGCCGCCGTGCTGTTTGGACGAAAGTCCCTTATGAAACAGTGCGGCGGCTTTTTTATGTTTATGGGACTGTAAACCCATAACATCACAACAAATTTTCTGAATATTAAGGAGGAATTACATGGCTTTTTTTACAAGTGCGATTGAAACTTTGAAGATTCTCGTCATTGCCCTTGGCGCCGGTCTTGGCGGCTGGGGTGTCATTAACCTGCTGGAAGGTTACGGAAACGACAACCGTGCGACACGTTCCTGACTGAAAAGGTCAGGCACAAAGTCGAAGGGCATTTAGCCCGAAACTTTGGAGAACTGATATTCCGATGGGTGAAATGAGGGGGTAACGCCCCGAAGCGCCCGCCTAATACTCCGAATGGCAGGAAGTCTATGCAACAGACTTCCCCCAAAATGTTATAGAGCTCGGTGAAGTCGGCAGAGAGCAGCCGTAAGTTCGGTTTTCAGACCGAATACGAAATCTGTCCAGCGGTGGACGGTGCTGCCTATATGCCGGGGTTCGGGTACCCATGGTCAGAATGTATGAAAATACTGACGAATTTCCGAATGTACGAGTCTAAACGTTGATACTGTCGAAAGGCAGTACACCTTAAATGGTGGTATCTGTGGATGAGTAAAATTGGTTGTTATGAAAGTCCATGCACCGTTACAGGCGGTGCGGTCAGCAATGGCCAGATACAGGCTTAGAGGAAAGACCTAAAGGTATCCAATGATAGGAATATCGGAACGTGGAAAGCTGGGAACATGGAGGCAGTTGCAAGCCTGTGAAGTGTTGGATGGGAATACCTTCGTGAGAGGGCAATAACCATTCTTTATCCCAGTGAGAGTAGTGGCGTGGTACCTGTGAAGCCGTGAATAAGTAAGCGGTGGAGGGACGGCCACAAGTCGGATCCGGCTGACGACCGGAGCCGATGGCGCGCCGAGTGCAGTGAAAGCCGCACGCTCGGTGCAGAGTGGGGGAAAATCCGGCGATCACATCAAAGGATCACCTATCACTATCTGGCGCCAAGTCGCAGGGGATCAAGCAGCTCATGGCCGGAGGTGGTATCGCCCTGGTAGGTTCTGTACTGATCCCGCAACTTGCGAACCTGTTCGGTTAAGGGCTGACCTATGGGCAGTCTGTTTGAAAAGATAACAGACTGGATCAAAGAGGGTCTGATCGATGCGATCACCGGACAGTACACCAACATTTTCAGCTCTGTCAATGACCAGGTGGCAGATGTAGCCTCACAGGTCGGACAGACCCCGCAGGGGTGGAATGGCAGCGTGTTCTCCATGATCCAGACGCTTTCGGAGAGCGTTGTCATTCCCATTGCGGGCATGATCCTGACCTTTGTGCTGGTCTATGAGTTGATCCAGATGATATTGGAAAAGAACAACATGCACGAATTTGATACCTTCAACATCTTCAAGTGGATCTTTAAGACCTATGTTGCAACCTATCTTCTGACCAACTGCTTCACCATCGTCATGGCGGTGTTTGACATTGCCCAGCACGTGGTGTCCAGCAGTTCCGGCATTATCAGCGGCAGCCTGGATGTGGATGCGGCACTGACTGACCTTGCCGCCCAGCTTGAAGCAATGGGGATGTGGGAACTGATCGGATTGTGGCTGGAGACCAATATCATCAACCTGTGTATGCGGGTATTGTCCATAGCGATCTTTGTCATTGTGTATGGCAGGATGATCGAGATTTATTTGACCGTGAGCCTTGCACCGATCCCGTTCTCCACTATGGCGAACCGGGAATGGGGACAGATGGGAACGGGGTATCTCCGTTCCCTCTTTGCTCTGGGTTTTCAGGGATTTTTGATCATGGTCTGCGTTGCAATTTACGCAGTGCTGGTCCCGTCCATCCCGTCGTCCGGTGACATTCACGGTTCGATCTGGGGCACGGCAGGCTATACGGTGCTGCTGGCCTTCGCTC
>Ga0129317_1000263_pt1 | contig 62582 bp, 65 predicted proteins | sample Cm1ome_FD_94430 | JGI IMG/M metagenome (GOLD analysis project Ga0129317, IMG submission 94430) | Eastern black-and-white colobus group fecal microbial communities from Wisconsin, USA - Cm1105 metagenome | ecosystem: Host-associated > Mammals > Digestive system > Large intestine > Fecal | place... | reverse complement strand
CTGCGGACGTTACGGCAGGTCTCCACACTGCCGCACCGCCGGCCCGGCGGGCGTTCCTCCTTTTTGACCGCTCCTCCGCCCTATGAAAATGGAGTAGGGTCGGAAGGCTTGAATTTTGGGGCGTACGTTTACTGGCTGACCAGCTCGCCGCGGAAGAAGACGTCCTTGACGTCGAGATTTTGATCCAGAACCACCACATTGGCCCGCTTGCCGGGCTCCAGACTGCCCACCCGGCTGAAGATGCCGATGGCCATAGCCGGGTTGACGGCGGCGGCCCGCACGGCATCCGCCAGGGGGATGCCGAAGGATACAGCGGTCTTCATGCACTTCATCAGGTCGGTGACGGAGCCTGCCAAGGTGCCGTCGCTCAGGGTAGCCCGGTTGCCCTTGACCTGAACGGCCTGACCGCCCAGGGTATAGTCGCCGTCAGGCATGCCGGCGGCCCGCATGGTATCGGAAATCAGGATGACCCGCTTGGAGCCGAACATCTTGAACACAGCCCGCACCACCGAGGGGTGGATGTGCACGCCGTCACAGATGAGCTCCACATTGCACAGGGGGGTGTCCAGGGCGGCTCCCACCACACCGGGGGCCCGGTGGCTGAAGGCCGGCATGGCGTTGAACAGATGGGTCACCTGCCGGGCCCCCAGACGGAAAGCCTCCATAGAGGTGTCATAGTCCGCCGTGGTATGGGCGATGGACACGGTGACTTCTCCCTCCACCGCCTCAATAAACTCCATGGCACCCGGCTCCTCCGGGGCAATGGAAACGAGCTTGACCAGTCCCTGGGAGGCGGCCATCAGGCGGCGGAACATAGCCACGTCGGGGGCGTGGAGCCACGCGCCGTTCTGTGCGCCCTTTTTGGCCATGGAGAGGAAGGGTCCCTCCAGATTGATGCCGCAGAGGGCGGCGCCGGGCTTATCGGCGGCCCGATGGGCGGCGGCCACCTGACAGATCTTGGTGAGCTGCTCCTCCGTCAGGGTCATACCGGCAGGGCAGATCTGGGTGACCCCCCGGGAGAGCTCATATTGTGCCATAATCTCCAGGCCCTCTGGTTCGGCGTCGGAGAAGTCCCGGCCCATGCAGCCGTGGAAGTGGACGTCGGTGAGACCGGGGATCACATAGCAGCCGGAGGCGTCATAGGTCTTCCCGTCCGCGCTGGAGCCAGAGAGCAGGCGGCCGTCAAAGCAGATGTCCCGCTGGACAAAGCCCTCCTGCAGGTCGAACACTTGAGCGCCGGTTATCCGCATACGGTCACACCTGCTTCCACCAGCTTGTGAAGGGCGGCCTTGTCGCCCACCAGAGTTACGTCAGGATGGAGCTGGAGCACAGAGGCGGGAACCTCCTTGGTCACGGGGCCCGTAAACGCCTTGCAGACAATGTCCGCCTTTTCCTCGCCGCTGACCACCATCAGGATGCGGCGGGCGTTCATGATGTTCTTGATACCCATGCTCAGGGCGTGGCGGGGCACCTCATCACGGCTCTCAAAGAAACGCTTGTTGGCCTCAATGGTACTCTCGGTCAGATCCACCACGTGGGTCTCCAGGCCGAAGTCGTCGCCGGGCTCGTTGAAGGCGATGTGGCCGTTATGGCCCATGCCCAGCAACTGGAGGTCAATGCCACCCAGCTCCGCAATGAGTTTATTATAGGCCGCACACTCGGCATCGGGGTCCTTGGCCAGGCCGTTGAGCACGTGGGTGTTCTCCGGATGGATGTCAATATGGTCGAAGAGATTGTCCTGCATGAAATAGCGGTAGCTCTGCTCATGGTGGGGGGACAGCCCGAGGTACTCGTCCAGGTTGACGGAGCGGGTCTCCGCGAAGGACAAGTCGCCCTTCTTATACCACTCCACAAGCTGCTGATAGAGCCCTACGGGGGTACCGCCGGTGGCCAGACCCAGCACGCAGTTGGGCTTGTAGATCACCTGCGCAGAGATAATGTTGGCCGCCCGGCGGCTCATGGCCTTGTAGTTTTCGGCTTGATAAATGCGCATTGCAACCATCTCCTATCTTTACAGAGTGGGACGGGCGCAGCCTACGCCCGCCCCTGGGGCGTTCCAATGGATCAGCAGAACTTAGCCACGGCGGCGGCGATCATAGCGTGGGCCTCGTCCACTACAGCCGCATCGCTGTCGATCAGGGCGGGCATGGGCTTGCGGACCGAACCGCAGGGCACGCCGTCCTTGGCCAAAATTGCTTTCTGCACGGCGTACAGGTTGCCGTGGGCGGAGCACATCTTGTAGATGATGTGGTCAATCTCATTCTGGATCTGGCGGGCCGCCTCCATCTCACCCTTCTGGAAGTGCTCATACACCTTCAGGAAGAGCTCGGGCATAACGGCATAGGTACCTCCGATGCCGGCGCAGGCGCCCATGGCCAGACCGGAGATGAACTGCTCATCGGGCCCGTTAAAAACGAGCAGATCCTCGTCATGCCACATCTGGATATCCTGGGTTGGCATGGAGGAGTTCTTCACGCCGATCACACGGGGGTTTTTCTTCATCTCCCGCAGCAGAGAGGTGGTCAGTGCCACCCCCGCCAGTTGGGGGATGTTGTAGATGACAAAGTCGGTGTTAGGGGCGGCGGCGGAGATATCATTCCAGTACTGGGCGATGCCGTACTCGGGCAGGTGGAAGTAGATGGGAGGAATGGAGGCAATGGCGTCCACCCCCAGGCTTTCCGCGTGGGCGGCCAGCACCTGGCTGTCGGCGGTGTTGTTGCACGCCACGTGGGCGATGACAACCACCTTGCCCTTGGCCTCGGCCATCACGTTCTCCAGCACCACCTTGCGCTCCTCCACGCCCTGATAGATACACTCGCCGGAGGAACCGCCCACATACAGGCCGTTTACGCCCTTGCCAATCAGGTGGCGGGTCAGGCCCCGCACCCGCTCCGGTGAGATATTCCCTTCCTCGTCATAGCAGGCGTAAAACGCGGGGATAACACCGTGGTATTTCTTCAAATCGCTCATGATAGTATCCTTCTCTCTTCTCAATCAGAATCTCATTTTATAGAGGCTCCGTTCTTTTGGCGGCACATTTGTAGCGCAGGCTCCGCTGGCTGTGCCAGCGGAGGGGCAACACGAGCGGCGCGTCAGCCCTTGACTGCTCCCATGGCTATTCCCTGGGTAAAGTACTTCTGGAACGCGATGAACACCACAATAATGGGGATGGATGCCAAGGCCGCCCCGGCCATGATGAGGCCGAAGTCGGAGGACATCTCGCCCTGCATGTTAGCGATAGCCAGGGGCAGGGTCCACTTCTCCTCACTGGTCAGCATAACCAACTGAAGAAAATAGTCGTTCCAAGTATTGACAAAGGTAAAAATGGCCAGAGCGCCGATGCCGGGCTTGATCATGGGGAACACCACGCTGAAGAAGGTCTTCAGCTCCCCGGCGCCGTCCACCCGGGCAGCCTCCAGAATTTCATTAGGGATCGTCTCAGAGAACTGCTTCATCAGGAAGACACCGAAGGGCCAGCCCACCGTGGGCAGGATGACCGCCCACAAGGTGTCACTCATGTGCAGCAGCTTCATCTCCTGAGCCAGAGGGATAACAATGACCTGTTTGGGCAGAGCCATGGCGCAGATGATGATGGTAAACAGGATGGTCCGGCCGTAGAACCGCTTTTTGCCCAGCGCATAACCAGCCAAGGCGGCGGTGATGCAGGTCAGGATCATTGCCATAGCAGAAATAAACACGATATTGAACAGCCACAGGAAGGCCGGCTTTGCAAACAGCTTATCATAGTTTCCCATCGTGGGATTCATCGGAAACCAGACGGGCACCTTGGCGTTAATATCGATAGCACTCTTGAAGGAGCCGGTGACAATCCAGTACAGCGGGAACAGGAAGAAGATGGCCAACATGATCAGAATCACTACGGCAAACACCTTATAGGCTGTGGAGGTGCCACTCAGGTCGGTCTTTTTCACTTTGACCGGGGTCGTATTTGCACTCATTTTCTCACTCCCTCCTCAGTCTGTCTTCGCCACTTTGAACTGGATGGCGGAGAAAATGGCGATGATGACGGCCAAAACGACACCGATCGCGCAGGCGTAGCCCAAGTCGTACAGCCGATAGGCGGTGTCATAGACCTGGTACATAATGGTCATGGTGGAGTTCAGCGGCCCACCCTTGGTCAGCAACTGGATCAGCGCAAAGCACTGGAAGGAGTTGATAGTCGTGATAACCAGCACGTAGAGGGTAGTGGGCATGATCTGAGGCCACTTGATCTTCCAGAAAACCTGGAGCTTGGTGGCGCCGTCCACCTGGGCGGCTTCAATGAGGGACTGATCCACGTTGCCCAGAGCCGCCACGTACAACACGATGGGCTGGCCGATAGAGGTGGTAAACAGAATCAGGATTATAAACCAGATAGCGGTTTTAGGGTTGCCCAGCCAGTCAAAGCCAGTCGTGCCCGCCACCTGGTTAAGGATGCCATTGTAGGGGTTCAGAATCCACTTCCACACCACCGTGATGGCCACCGATCCGGTGACCACCGGCAGGTAAAACACACAGCGGAAGAAGGAGCGGGAAATAGAGTGCATCTTATAGATGGCGGAACTCACCCACAGGGAGAAAGCGGTGACACAAGGCACCGCCACCACCACGATAATCAGTGTATTCAGGAAGCCCTTGTGAAAAATAGGGTCCTGAAAGAGCTTGATATAGTTCTCCAGTCCTGCGAACCCCTTGATACCGCCCAAGCCATACTTCGTAAAACTGTAAAACAGGCAGATGAACATGGGTACGACCACGAAGGTAACGAAGAAGATCAGGCTGGGCAGCAGGAACAGATAGGCGGAGATGGTCTCTCTCCGTACCAGGGCGCGGCTCATGCCGGAGAATTGGGACTTTTTTTGGGGCTTCCGTCCGGCCTGGGCCGCCACGGTATTTTGCGTCATGAATGTCTCCCCTCTTTCAAGTGGTATTTGCCTTTTCCTTCACCACTCCGGTGAAAGGAAGCTGTGCCCGCCCCCTCTCAGCAGGGAGCGGGCACAGATATGCGCATTCAGGTTCCTTCGGTCAGGTTCAGCCGATATTGGCATTAGCCTGCGCCGCATACTTATCGGCCGCGGTCTGCACATCGGCACCGGTGGTCATGATCTCGGTCAACATGGGCCACCAGTAACCGCGCTGCTCGGTCCAGCCGCCAGTCAGGTTGTAATAGCGGCCCAGGTAGTCGCTCATCAGGGCGAAGGGGGCACGGGTCTCGGCGTCAGCGTCGCCGGTGTAGACATCGCCCCAGTCGGAGTGGACAGGGAAGAAACCGGTAGCCTTTACCGCCTCGACTCCGACAGTCTGGTCGTCGCAGACAAACTGCACAAACTTCTTGGCAGCCTCAATCTTGGCCTCGTCCTTGTTGTTGAACACGCCGAAGCCATAGGGGCCGGCCATCTCCAGCTCGGGCTTGCCGTCGTCAGAGGGGAATGCCATGGCGAAGGGGGTGAACTGGGTCTGAGCGGCATACTGGGTGTAGTTGGCGTAGTTCCAGCAGAAGCTCACGGCGCAGGTCTGGTTGGCGAAGGCCTGCAGCTCGTCGGCCGCGGCGAAGCTGGCATTGGCGGACATGGAACCGTTGTTCACCATATCCTGCAACAGCTTGAGAGCCTTGACGTTGTTCTCGCTGTTGGCGGTGTAGGCGGTCCCGTCCTCATTGACAAAGTAGTCGGAATACAGGTTGTTGACGAGGGCGCGGGTACCTTGGTCACCGCCCTGGGCGCCACAGTAGATAATGCCCGGAGTATTGATGTTGATGGTACCCGCCGCAGCGGCGTCACGCACCGCTTCCATAGCCTTCACGAAGTTGTCGGTGGTCCAGGTACGGGTCTCCTCGTCGATATACTGGAGGGCACCGGCCGCCTCAAAGGCCTCGTAGTTGATGGCCATACAGTGAGCGGCCACGCTCAGGGGATACATGTAGTAGGTGCCGTCCAACTGAGACACGGAGGAGATGCCCTCGGCAATGTCGGAGCCGCCAGTCTCCCACAGGTCGGACAGATCCACCATCAGGCCCTCACGGGCGTAGTTGCCCACGATACGCTCGGGGCCCTCGAAAATGATGTCGGGGCCGGTGCCAGCGGTGATGGCGGAGGTCAGCTTCTGATCACCGTCTTGATAGTTGATGGGAGTGACGGTGATCTTGATATCGGGATTCTGCTCATTGAAAGCAGCAATGATAGGCTCCCAATTGGATGCCTCGGCAAACCCACCGACATTGAAGGACCAGAGGTTGAGTTCAACGGCGCCGCTGGAGCTGCCGCCGGTCTCGCCGCCGGGCGCGGGGGATTCACTGTTACCCTGGGAGCCGTTGCCGCAGGCGGCCAGCCCCAGAGTCATACCGGCGGCGAGCAGGAGCGCAAGAGGTTTCTTCATGTTCATTGTTCTTCCTCCTCATTTTCGATAAATTTTTCTTTCCAGGACATCTCGTCCGTTGTGTAGATTGTATAATTCCGAGGGTGTTTTGTCAATATGCTTTTCGAAGAAAATTTTATTTCTCCAAAAATTCTGCAAATTTCTTTCACGTTTTGCAATACGCGGTCAAATGTGCTTGTCCGAAAGTACCTCCGCCACGGCCTCCCTTGTCTCCGCACTGCCCTGCACATCCCTGCGGCACACCTCATGGAACAGCACGTCCATCAGGTAGAGCTGCGCTACACGGGCCGCCACCGAGCCGCCCTGGAGGGGCCCCTCCAGAGAGCCGCACTGAAGCACTACGTCGGCATAGGCCGCACCGGGGGATTTGGGGAACCGGGTGACCAGGATGGCCACCGCTCTCCGGTCCCGGATGATTTTCAGGTTTTTCAGCAGCTCCTCCGTGGAGCCGGAGTAGGAAAAATACAGTACCACGTCCCGGGCCGTCAGGTGGGAGGCGGCGATGGCCTGCATGTGGGAATCCAGCACCGCGTAGAAGTTGGGCCGGGCGGTGCTGAACAGATGGGCGCACTCCTGGGCCAGGATCATGGACCCCCCCTGCCCCATGCACAGCACCTTTTCCGCGGAAAAGAGCAGATCCGCCGCCTTCCGGACGCTGTCCGGGCGGATCAGTTCCACCGTCTGGGCCATGGCATCCCGGTCAGCGGCGTAGAGCTTCTGACACAGCTCCTCAATGCTGTCTTCCGGCCGGATCTCCCCCGGTACGGTAGGGGCTTCCACCCGCCGTGCCGTGGAGTTGGCTACGGCAAGCTTGAACGCGCTGTACCCCTTGTAACCCAGCCGCTTGCAGAAGCGGGAGATAGTGGCCTCCGCCACGCCGGCCTCCTCCGCCAGCTCGGAGATGGACATGAACTGGGTCTTCTGCTGGTGAATCACCGCATAGTCGGCCACCTTCTTTTCCGCGCTGGTCAGCTGGTAGTATTCACTGTTGATCTTTTCAAATACATTTCCAAAGGGCATAACTGCCCCCTCACTGTCCGGCCAGGAGCTGTCCCAGCATCTGGTCACACATCACCAGCATCCGCGGCAGGTGGAAGGGCCCCTTGAACGTACTGCCCTTACAGGCGGGCATGGTGGGCTTGCCGTCCCGGCGCAGGTAGCCGTACCAGTCGCCGTATTCGGGATCGGAGAAGTGCTCCTTGCAGTAGTCCAGGGTGCGCTCAAACCAGGTCAGGTACTTCTCGTCGCCGGTGTCGCGGTAGATCATCAGGCTGGCGATGAGGATCTCGTCGTGGGGCCACCAGAGCTTCATGTCGTGCTCATAGGCCTCAGGGGGACGCCCCAGGCAGTCGATGAAGTAGAGCAGGCCGCCGTACTCGTAGTCCCAGCCGGCCTCGATGGCCTGGTCAAAGATTTTGACCGCCACCTCGTGCTGCTTCTTGTCGCCCTTCCGGTTGGCGTCTTCCATCAGGAACCAGGAGCACTCGATGTCGTGGCCGGGGTTGACCACCCGGCCCTCGGTCACGTCGCCCCGGAACTCGCCGTTGGGACCGACGCTCTCCAAGGTGCAGCCCAGCTCCGGCTTGTAGTGGTAGCGGAAAATCTCATCCACGCACTGGGCGGCCCGCTCGCTGTAAAGCGCGTCCTGCTCGGGGTCCACCCGGCGCAGGACCGAGGTGATGTTCAGATAGATCATAGGGTTGGCCAGGGCGCGGCCGGAGCGGGTCTCTGGGATGGTCTTGGGGCCCATCCCCGTGGGGTCGGCGACCAGCCCCTGGTTCAGGTTCCAGATCAGGTCGTAGGCCGCGCGGGCCCGCTCCAGGCATGCCTTGTCGCCGGTAACACCGTAATACTCGGCGTTGGCGATGGCATAGAAGCCCTCGGAGAAGCAATAGCGGCGCTGACGCAGCGGCTTGCCGTCGCCGGTGACGGTGAAGTACATCCGGTTGCCCGCCGCCCGGTTGATGCAGTACCGCTCCATGAAGTCCAGGCAGCTCTTGCTGGCGGCCAGCCACTCCTCCTTCACTCCGTACACGTGGCACAGATAAGCGAAGATCCAGGCGCAGCGGCCCTGCATCCACACACTCTTGTCCGTGGAGAACACCTTTCCCTCCCGATCCAGACAGGTATAGACGCCGCCGTGCACCGGGTCCATGCCGTTTTTCATCCAAAACCGGATGCTGCGCTCCAGTTCCTCCTGAATCCACTTCTGGTGACTCTGTAAACGAGCCTTATGATCCATAATGTCAGATCCCACCTTTCGTTGATTGGGAGAGGTCCCCCATTTGCCTCCATCATAACCGCCCTCCCCCCTCCCGTCAAGAGAATTTCGAAAATTATTTTCAAAACCCTGAAAATATGCTTGACAGATTCAAAAAAACTGATAGCCTATAGGGGAAGGAACCTGTCTGTTTCCCACAAAAAAGGAGGGCTTACGCAATGAAGCATCTTGGAATTGAAGTCCCAGTAAAAAACGTGCCGGAGCTGGACCCCGGTTTTCTCCCCCTGGGAAAGTTCTGCACCGCCTTTCTGAAGGACGCCAAAAAGCCGCTGGACATCGCGGTGGAGCGGGCCGGCGGCGAGGTGGCGGTCTACAAAACCTTTATCCACGGCACTCCGGACATGGCCGAGGCCGACATCTACTATGTGGACCGCATCATCAAGATGCTGCTCTGGATGAAGGGCGGCTTCAAGGTGTACCTCAGCGGCGATCAGGCCGTATATGAGGCCATGAAGGCCACCTACTGCGTGGGCGGCGCCCGCGCCTTTGACGCCGACTTCATGTCCAACGTCTATGAGAAGCCCTTTGAGGTGGTGTACTGCGACCAGGTGCCTGCCGAGAAGAGCAATCCCCAGGCTGTGGGCCGCCACCTGGGCGGCTGCCGCATCGGCTTCGATGCCGGCGGCTCCGACCGCAAGGTGTCCGCCGTCATCGACGGCGAGCCGGTATTTTCCGAGGAGGTGGTCTGGTTCCCCAAGACCACCTCCGACCCCGACTACCACTATGAGGGCATCGTCTCCGCCCTCAAGGCCGCCGCCGAGCACATGCCCCGGGTGGACGCGGTGGGCGTCTCCTCCGCCGGCATCTATATCGAGAACCGCACCATGAATGCCTCCCTGTTCCTCAAGGTGTCCAAGGAGGACTTTGACGCCAAGGTGAAGGACATCTATATCCGCGCCATCCGCGACACCTTCGGCGACGTGCCCTATGTGGTGGCCAACGACGGCGATGTGTCCGCCCTGGCCGGCGCCATGAACCTGGGCAAAAACAGCATTCTCGGCATTGCCATGGGCACCAGTGAAGCGGTTGGCTATGTGGATTCGGACGGCTGTATCACCGGTTGGCTCAACGAGCTGGCCTTCGCCCCGGTGGACGTGTCCCCCAACGCCATGGAGGACGAGTGGTCCGGCGACATCGGCTGCGGCGTCAAATACTTCTCCCAGGACTCCGTCATCAAGCTGGCTCCCGCCGCCGGCATCAGCCTGTCCGCCGACCTCTCCCCTGCTGAGAAGCTCAAGGAGGTCCAGAAGCTGATGGACCAGGGCGGTTCCCCCGCCGAGGCCATCTACCGCTCCATCGGCGTGTACCTGGGCCACTCCCTGGCCCTGTACCACCACTTCTACGGCTTCAAGCACGTGCTGCTGCTGGGTCGCGTCATGTCCGGCCGGGGCGGCGACATCATCCTGGACACCTGTAAGAAGGTGCTGGCCGACGAGTACCCGGAGGTGGCCGGCCTCATGAACCCCACCCTGCCCGACGAGAAGGCCCGCCGTGTAGGCCAGTCCGTGGCCGCCGCCTCCCTGCCCGAGTTGAGGTAAGCGGTGAAGCGCCACATCGTCTGCCTGGGAGACTCCAACACCCATGGATACTGCGCCGATCCCGCCGACTGCGCCGACGGCTCCCTCCGCCGCTTTAATGAATCAGAGCGGTGGACCTGCCGCCTCCAGGCTGCCCTGGGAGAGGACTTTCTGGTTCTCGAGGAGGGGCTACCCGGACGCACCACCGTCTTTGACGACCCGGTGGAGGAGAGTTTGAGCGCCCTGCCCTACCTCTATCCATGCCTCATGAGCCACGCGCCGGTGTCCCTGCTGGTGGTCATGCTGGGCACCAACGATACCAAGGAGCGGCTGGGCGCCAACGCCTGCGCCATCGGCAAGGGCCTGCGCCGCCTGGTGCGGAAGGCACAGTCCATCGACTGCTGGGCGGGCGGGCAGCCCAACCTTCTGATTGTCGCCCCGCCCGCCATCGGAAAGGGAGTGGAGCGATCTCCCGTGGCCCAGGAGATGGGACTGGGCTGCGTGGAAAAATCCCTGCGCCTGCCCGGCCAGTTCCGGGCGGTCGCCGCGGAAACCCGCTGCCACTTTCTGGACGCCAATGCCCTTGGCTTGGCGCACAACCCCATTGACTTCATGCACCTCACACGGGAGAGCCACGCCCGGCTGGCCGCCGCGCTGGCCGAGCGGATTCCCACACTGTTCTGAACCCACAGGCCCGGCGAACTGTCGCCGGGCCTGTGACAAAAAGGAGGCCCCTTCATGGCCGCAGGCATTTTTAATCCGGAAAACGACTTCTGGCGTCTGATCGAAAAGCTGGTGGATCTCTTTCTCCTCAGTGTGTTCTGGCTGGTCTGCTCTCTGCCCGTGTTCACCCTGGGGCCCGCCACCGCCGCCCTCTACCGCACAGTGGCGCGCTGTATCCGCGGCAGCGAGCGCAAGAGCTGGAGCCTGTTTTTTCGTACCTTCTGGGAAAATTTCAAGGTTGGCGCCCTGACCACCCTCGTGGTGGTGGCTGTCGGTGCGGTTTTGTTCGTTCTCTATACCCTGCTCTATCAGACTGCATCGCTCAACCGCGCCGGCTACATCCTGTTTATGGCCTACTATGTGTTTCTTTTGTTGCCGCTGGGCCTGCTGTGCTACCTCTTTCCCGTCCTCTCCCAGTTTGAATTCGGTGTGGGCGGCCTCCTCTCCAACTGCGCCAAGCTGGCCATCGCCCACCTGCCCTCTACGATCGCCCTGGCGCTGCTGCTGTATGCCGCCCTGACGGTGTGTCTCAACTTCTTCCTGGCCATCGCAGTCACCCCCGCCCTTCTGGCCCTGCTCCACTCCCTCCTTCTGGAGCGCATCTTCGCCCCCTACATCCGCCAGCAGTTGGGAGAAGATGACAATGACACTTAAAAAAACAGCCTGTCGAATACATGCTTCGACAGGCTGTTTTTTGTTTCTATTTCTCCGCCAGCAGCTTATTGAGTTCCGTCATAAAGGTGCCGATGTCCTTAAACTGCCGGTACACCGACGCGAAGCGGACATAGGCCACCTCGTCCACCTCTCTCAGCCGGTCCATCACCAACTCCCCAATCTTCGCCGAGGGGATCTCCCGGTCCATGTCGTTCTGGAGAACCTGCTCAATTTCGTTGGCAATCTCCTCCAGCTTTCCAAAGGGCACCGGGCGCTTCTCACAGGCCCGGATCATGCCGTTGAGCAGCTTGCTTTTGTCAAATGTCTGGCGGCTGCCATCCTTCTTGATGACCACCAGAGGCAGACTCTCCATGGTCTCATAGGTTGTAAACCGCTTATGGCACGCCAGGCACTCCCTGCGGCGGCGGATACTGGCCCCCTCATCGGAGGGCCGGGAATCCACCACCTTGCTCTCCGGATGGGCGCAGTACGGACATTTCATGGTGTCTTGCCCCCTTTGCTTCATTTTAAGCTATGATGGTTCATTATAGCATAAAAGTGCAGCCTGTGGTATCCCCATTTGAGAAAAAAATTTCCGTATGATTTTGTTTTTTCCGGGTACACTACAATCAGCGAAAGCGAGGTGAGCTTGATGCAGAATCAGAATCCGGACCAGATGAAGGCCCGCAGCCAGAATGGTCAGAACAAGACCAATGGCCAGAATGCTCAGAACAAGAAGAAGGAGCAGGCTCAGAACAAGAACAACCAGCCCAACCAGTTCTGACTTTGAGCCATGGGCCGGGGCTCCGCCCCGGCCCAATTTTTCTTTCCAAATTTTTTTCATTTTTCTATTGACATTCTGCGCCATTTTGGTATAATAACATGCGTGCTCACGAGAGAGCAGTAAAAATAGCGGGTTTGTGTAAGGGTAGCACAGCAGACTCTGACTCTGTATGTGAGGGTTCGAATCCTTCACCCGCTGCCAAAGCTCCGTAACCTTTCGGTTGCGGAGCTTTTTCTTGGTAAAAAGCGGCGGCGCATCCGAATGGATGCGCCGCCGCTTTATCCACGTCCGAGGGCGCGGTTTTGAATATGGATAGCCTCCTCCCGCGCCCCCCGGTCAGGTGCGGAGAGTTCATGTACCAAATAGTCCGGCCCGATGCGCTCCACTACCTCACAGATGGCAGGGGAAGTCCAGGGCTGATGCGTATCGATGCGCAGGATATGGCGGTAGCCGAAGCCGTACCGCTTTAAATAGTCCAGAGGCAACCCCGGAGGAAGAAAACCCGTATGGGCCCGGACATATTCCCCGCTGAGGGAGCAGTGAAGATGAATCCCCCTGATGTACCGGCAAAGACCTCCATGCCGGTCCAGCATGCGGTGCACATAGTCCGCCCCTTCCTCCAGGGTACGCAGGCTGGTGTCGCAGTTCATCAGATGCCCGATATCCAGCATGATCCCCTTGCGCTCAGCCCGGATTCCGTCCAGCAGACGGCGGGTCAGCTCCGGCTCGGTGAAGGTGAAGCCCGGCCACCACTGGTTCTCTACCAGGAAGTCGAAGGGCCACGCCCGGTCTCCCAGCAGGAGATTGATAACCTCCGCCGCCGCATCGATGACCTCCTCATGGGTGTGCCGCCAGTGGTAAGTGAAGCCCTCCTCCACCGACACGTCGGACACGTGGAACACCACATAGCGCGCCCCCCACGTCACAGCTCGGTCCAGATCCTCCCGGTAGAGGCGCAGCAGGGTCTCCCGTCCCTCCGGGCCGCCGTAAAAGGACCGCCACACTTCCTCCGAGCCAAATTTCTCGGTCAGTGCGGCCCGGTCTCCCCGCCAGAAATCCAGCCAATCTGGATAAAAGGTCAGGTGGTAGCCCACGTGCAGCGCCTGCGGCACCGTGCAAGGCAGTTCCTCACCGCCCCATACCACCTCCAGGCCGTCACAGCCGCAGGAACGGCAAGCCTCCTCCAAGTCCCCATACTCCGTCAGGACAGAGGCGGTCATGGGCAGGCTCATCAGGGTATCCATTTATTTGCTTCCAGTGTTGAAGAATGGGGCCAGCGCCGCCGCCACCCCGCTGACCGGCATGGTCTGGAGTAGAATCTTGCCCGGCCCGGTTACCACGGTGTTGAACAGGCCCTCGCCGCCAAAGAGGACATTCTTGACGCCCTTCACTATTTGAATGTCAATGGTGCAGGTGGCATCCATCATGGCTAGGTTGCCGCTGTCCACCACCATGCTCTGCCCCGCCTGGAGCTCATACTCCACCGCATAGCCGTCGACCTCCAGAAAGGCCGTGCCGCGGCCGGAGAGCTTCTGCATAATAAATCCCTCGCCGCCGAAAAAGCCAGCTCCCGCTTTCTTTTGAAAGAAGATGGACAGCTCCACCCCCTGTTCAGAGGCCAGAAAGCCGCTTTTCTGCACCACTACGGGGTGGGCCGGGTCAATCTCCACCGCCTTAATGGACCCAGGGAAGCTGGAGGCAAAGGCGATCATCCCAGCTCCGCCCTGGGCGGTATAAGTATTTTGAAACATCGACTCACCGGAGAACATGCGGCCGAAGGCTTTGCCAATACCGCCGGCTCCGGTTTCCATCTTCATGTTGGGGCTCATCCACACCATGGAGCCCCGCTCGGTGATCATGGCCTCGTTGGCCTCCAGATCACACACCACAACGGGCATGGGCTCACCAATGATCTCATACTTCATAATGGGTCCCTCCTTATGTTTGGATGCTCCTAGTATATTACGGTTTCCGAAGGATGGCAAGTCCCGCCCCATGCACTTTACAAATTCTTTCCTTTCGTGGTATGATGGTATCATTCTTTCAAGGAGGCGTCGGACCATGGAGCTGACAAGGGAGCAGGCGCTGGCCCTGCTCAGGCAGTATAACGAGGAGCCCTTTCACCTGCGCCATGCCCTGACGGTGGAGGCCGTCATGAACTGGTTCGCCCGGGAGCTGGGTTACGGGGAGGAGGCGGCGTTCTGGGCCCAAGCGGGGCTGCTGCACGACTTGGACTTCGAGCGCTACCCGGAGGAGCACTGCGTCAAGGTGCGTGAGATCATGGAGGCCCGCGGGCTGGACTCGGCCCTCATCCACGCGGTAGTCAGCCACGGCTGGGGCATGACGGAGGGCGACGCCCAGCCGGAGCACGAAATGGAGCGGGTGCTCTTCGCCGTGGACGAACTCACCGGACTGATCGGCGCAGCCGCCCTCATGCGCCCCTCCAAGAGCGTGCAGGACATGGAGCTGTCCAGTCTGCGCAAGAAATTCAAGGACAAAAAGTTTGCCGCCGGCTGCTCCCGGGAGACCATCACCCAGGGAGCCCAACTCCTGGGTTGGGAGCTCAACGACCTGCTGGAGCGCACCCTCCAGGCCATGAAGGCCTGCGAGGCGGACATCGAAGCCCAGTGCGCCGCCCTCTGAGATCCACAAAAAAAGACCGTGTCCCCCGGCGGGGATACGGTCTTTTTTTCAAGCGTCGGTGGCCTCGGTGGCAATGCCCGCCCGCTCCTGGGCGATGTTCAGTGCGTGGTCGCCGATGCGCTCAAAGTCGGTAAGCAGCTCGGAGAAAATGATGCACGCCTCGTCTGAGCAGGAGCCCTGCTTCATCCGCTTCATCTGGTTGCGGCGATACTCCTCAGTCATGTCGTCCATCCGCTGCTCCAGCGCGGAAACCTTGGTGAGCCAGTCGGTGGGCTCGATGCTCTCCTGCTCCAGCAGATCCAGCACCTCCAGGCATACGGCCTCCATGGTCCTCAGTTCCTCCTGAGCCTCCTCTGAGAATTGAATCTTCTTCTTGTCCAGCATCTGGGTGTACTCGCAGATATTCATGGCATGGTCGCCGATGCGCTCGATGTTGCCAGTGATCTTGAAGTAGGCGCTGATTGCGGTGGAGTCCTTCTCGTTGGTCTCGTGCACGATGATGTTGGAGATGTACTGGGAGATCTCCTTGTTGAGATAGTCGATATACTCCTCGGTGGCCTCCGCGCTCTCCACGCGCTTTACATCCCGCTCCAGCACTGCCTGGAAGCTGGTGGCGATGTTCTCCTTCGCCATGCCCATCATGCGGTTGAGCTCCTGGCGGATCTGGGTGACATACATCGCGGAAAAGCCGATGGGGTGCTCCTGCTTGGAGGCAGGCATAGGCACCAGAAAAGCCAGGTGCATCCCCTCCTCCTTGTCTTCCTTGCGGTCGGGCAGGATGCGCATGGCGATCTTCACCAGATATCCGCCGAAGGGCAGCAGCAGCAGGGTGGTCACAATATTAAAGAGGGTGTGCATGTTGGCAATCTGCGCCGCCGGGTTGTCGGGGGTCATGGACTGCATAAACCCGGTCAACGGCGTGGCCATGCAGATGACGGTGAACAGAACGGTGCCGAACACGTTGAACATCAGGTGGATGATGGTGGTGCGCTTGGCGTTGCGGCTGGTGCCGATGGAGGCCAAAACGGCGGTGATACAGGTGCCGATGTTCTGTCCGAAGAGGACGTATACCGCGCTGTCCAGGCCGATTACCCCACTAAGGGCCAGCGCCTGCAGGATACCCACCGAGGCGGAGGAGGACTGGATCAGAGCTGTGAAGGCCGCGCCCGCCAGAATGCCGACAACGGGGTTGGAGAAGGTGCTCACCAGATTGACAAAGGCGGGCCATTCCCGCAGGGGCTCCATGGCCGAGCCCATCATCTCCATACCGATAAAGAGCACGCCCAAGCCGGCCAGAATATTTCCGTAGTGGTGAATCTGGGGCTTCTTCAAAAAGACCACCATGGCCACGCCCACAAAGGCGAACAGGGGAGCCACGGCGCCCACGTCCAGGGCGATGAGCTGGCCGGTGATGGTGGTGCCGATATTGGCGCCCATGATGATCCACACCGCCTGTTTCAGCGTCATCATGCCGGAGTTGACGAAGCCCACCACCATGACAGTGGTGGCGGAGGAGGATTGGATGACCGCGGTAATGCCCGCGCCCACCAGGATGCCCAGGAAGCGGTTGGAGGTCAGCCGCTCCAGAATGCCCTTCATGCGGTTGCCCGCCGCGGCCTCCAGGCCGGCGCTCATCATCTGCATGCCGTAAAGGAACAGGGCCAGGCCGCCCAGCAGCCCCAGGAGAATGCTTATGTCTAGGTTCACGTTCATTCCCTCATTTTTTACATTCTTTTTTCTGATCTCTTACCAAATGCCAGCAGTAGTATACCGAATGTAAAGTGGCACGTCAACGGTATTTACAAGAACTTTACAAAAAGATTCGACCGGATCTTTACTCTTTTTTAATCTTCCAATTTCCGGCCAGCCGTTGCCTTTCAGCCGATTTTAGGCTATACTACCCTTATCCCGTTCGTTTGGCCTCCGGGCCCGCGAAACAAAAGGAGAATGTTTTTATGGAACAGCAACCGGCCAAGAAGCGCCGAGGCCCTGCAAGCAAGCTGGGGAAGATCCTGATCAATCTGATCGTCACCGCTGTGGTGGGCTTCCTCTACTTCTATGTGGCCCTGCCCCCCATCAACCTGCAGTCCAGCGATTTTTACACCTTCATCGGCATCCTGTGTGTGGTGTATGTCGTCAGCGCCCTGATCACCTCCGGCATGAATGTGGTCAGCAGCGGTGGAGGCCCCAAGGAGTACCTCCGCTTCATCAAGACCCAGTGCCTGCCTGTGGGCATCCTGTTTCTGGCCCTGATCGCGGTGGCCATCGTGGGCTCCATCCTCTCGATGCCCCTTTTCCGCGCCGCGGCCTACCGGGATCTGCTCACCGTGGAGGATGGCAATTTCGCCGAGGACATCGCCGAGATTTCCTTTAGTGAGATCCCCACCCTGGACAAGGACTCCGCCAACTTCCTGGGCGACCGCCAGATGGGCACCCTCAGCGACATGGTCAGCCAGTTTGAATACTCCAACGACTCCACCCAGATCAACTACCAGGGCCGCCCCGTCCGGGTCGCCCCCATCGCCTATGCCGACCTCATCAAGTGGTTCACCAACCGCTCCCAGGGCCTGCCCGCCTATGTCATCGTGGACATGGTCACCCAGGAGGCCACTGTGGTGCGCCTGGAGGACGGGATGAAATACTCCTTCTCTGAGCCCCTCAACCGCAACATCGTGCGCCACCTGCGCTTCCAATACCCCACCTACATGTTCGGCACGCCCCAGTTCGAGATCGACGAGGACGGCCGCCCCTGGTGGATCGCCCCCCGGGTGGTCAAGACCATCGGCCTCTTCGGCGGCACCGACATCAAGGGGGCCGTCCTGGTGGACGCCATCACCGGCGAGAGCACCTACTACGAGGAGGTGCCCACCTGGGTGGACAACGTCTACACCCCCGAACTCATCATGGAGCAGTATGACTACCACGGCACCCTGGTCAACGGCTTCATCAACTCCATCTTCGGCCAGCGGGACGTGACCGTCACCACCCAGGGCTCCAACTATATCGCTCTCAACGACGACGTTTATATGTATACCGGCGTCACCTCAGCCAACGCCGACCAGTCCAACCTGGGTTTTCTGCTGTCCAACCAGCGCACCAAGGAGACCAAGTTCTATACGGCGCCCGGCGCTACAGAGAAGGCCGCTCAGGCTTCTGCCATGGGCGTGGTGCAGGATCTTGGGTATATAGCCACCTTCCCCCTGCTGCTCAATATCGCTGGCGAGCCCACTTACTTCATCCCCCTGAAGGACAATACCAACCTGGTCAAGAGCTACGCCATGGTCAATGTGGCCCAATACCAAATCGTGGCCACCGGCTCCACCGTCTCCGAGTGTGAGCAGAAGTATGTCCAGCTGCTGGGCAGCAAGGGCATCACCACGCCGGAGGAACGGCCGCAGACCGAGGCCAGCGGCGTCATCGCCGAGCTCCGCTCCGCCGTGCTGGACGGCAACACCTACTACTTCATCCGCCTGGAGGGCGAGGAGGTGTTCTACTCCGTCTCCGCCTCCCAGAATGAGGTGGCCGTGATCCTCAATGTGGGCGACTCCGTCACTATTGAGCACGAGGTCCCGCAGGAGGGCAGCGAGTCGCTCATCCTGGACGGCTACACCATCACCAGCCACACCAGAGGCAGTTCTGCCGTTCCGGCGGAGCCCTCCGCCTCCCCCGAGCCGCAGACCGGCGCAGCCGCATGACACAGCGGGCGGACAGCAGTGCTGTCCGCCCGTTTTTTGCGAGGTGATTCCCCGTGATTCTCTCCGTCTCCCGCCGTACCGACATCCCCCGCTGGTACTCCGAGTGGTTCCTCCGCCGCCTGCGCGCCGGCGAGGTGCTGGTGCGCAATCCCTACCGCCCCGGCCAGCTCCGCCGGGTTCCCCTCTCCCCCGCAGTCGTGGACGCTATCGTGTTCTGGACGAAAGACCCCGCCCCGCTGCTCCCCCGGCTGGACGAGCTGGACGGGATGGGCTACCGCTATCTGTTTCAGTTCACCCTCACCCCCTACGGGCCGGAGATCGAACCGGGCCTGCGGGACAAGCGGGCCATTGTGGAGACCTTTCAGGCCCTGGGCCGCCGCCTGGGGCGGGGGCGGGTGCTGTGGCGGTACGATCCCATTCTGTTCACCGACGCCATCGGCCTCGCCTGGCACGAGGCCCGGTTCCGCAAGCTCTGTAAAGTGCTTTCCCCGTTCACTGATCAGGTGACGGTGAGCTTTCTTGACCCCTACCCCGGCCGCCCCATGGGCGGCCTGCGGCCCCCAAATGCCCTGGAAATGCAGGGGCTGGCGGCCATGCTGGGGCAAACTGCAAAGGAATATCACTTGTCAATTGTGGCCTGCTGCGAGGCGGGGGACTTCTCCCCCCACGGCATCGGCCGGGCCGCCTGTATTGACCGGGCCCGGCTGGAGCGCCTGTGCGGCGGGCCGCTGCGGCTGGGCGCCGACCGGGGCCAGCGGCCCGGCTGCGGCTGCTGTGAAAGCGTGGACATCGGCGCCTACGACACCTGTCCTTCCGGCTGCCGCTACTGCTATGCCAACCGCTCCCCCGCCCGCACAGCGGCACGGCGGGCGGAGCACGCCCCCGACAGCCCCCTACTGACCGGCGTACCTAGCCCCGGAGATACCGTTACCGACCTGCCCGCCTGCTCCTGCCGCGATGGGCAGCTCCGTCTGTTCTGACCGCCATCCAGCCGTTCAGCAGCCCCAGGGCCTCGGGCGACAGGAGCAGCAGGGCGCACAGGTTGGGCAGGGCCATCAGGCCGTTGAAGATATCGGCCAACTGCCACACCACGGCCACGTCGCCTACGCTTCCCGCCACCACGGCCAGCAGGAAAGCCGCCCGGTAGGGCCAGCGCCAGCGGTCGGTACCGGTGAGGTACTGGAGGCCCCGCTCCCCGTAGTAGCTGCTGCCCAGCAGAGAGGTGAAGGCAAAGAGCAGGAGGCAGACCGCCACAAAGACCACCCCGAAGCGGCCGAACACGGTGGAGAAGGCGGCGGCGGACAGGGGCGCGCCCACCATGGCGCTGGTGACGGTGCCGCTCTGAATGGCCAGCAGGGCCGCATCCTCCTGGTACACCCCGGAGGTGAGGATCACCAGGGCTGTGATGGAACAGACCGACAGAGTGGCAATAAACACCTCAAAAATGCCCCACATCCCCTGCTCTGCCGGTTCCTGCACGTTGGAGGCGGCGTGGGCGATGGCGGAGGAGCCCATGCCTGCCTCGTTTGTGAATACACCGCGGGCCACGCCGTAGCGCATGGCTGCGGCCATGCCGTACCCTATGCCGCCCCCCAGGGCCGCCTTGGGGGTGACGGCGCCCGTCACGATGCGCTCCAGCGCCTCGGGAATGGCCGCCCGGTGGCAAATCAGCACCATCACTCCGCCGCCGATAAACAGAAGGGCCATGCAGGGCACCAGGGTTTCGCTGACCCGCCCGATGCGCCCGATGCCGCCCAGGATCACCAGTCCGGTCAGCACGGCCACCACCAGTCCCACCGCCAGCCGGTCCCAGCCGAAGGCCGCCTCCAGGGAGGCGGCGATGGAGTTGGCCTGCACCACATTTCCGCCCCCCAGGGAGGCGGCCACACAGCACAGGGAAAACAGGGCGGCCAGCGTCCGGCTGCCCACTCCCCGCTCCATGTAGCACATGGGGCCGCCCTGCCAGCCGCCGTCCCGGCTTTTCTCCCGGTAGCGCACCGCCAGGGTCTTTTCTACACATCCGGTCATCATGCCCAGAAAGGCGGACACCCACATCCAGAACACCGCCCCCGGCCCGCCGTAGAAGATGGCGGTAGCCACCCCGGCGATGGAGCCAGTGCCAATGGTGGAGGCCAGGGCGGTGGACAGGGCCTGGAGCTGGGTAAGCCCCCCGCCCTCCCGCCGCCTCTTCGGACGGAGCAGGGAGCCCAGCGTGGTTTTGAGCCACAGCCGGACGTGAAAGAGCTGAAAGAAGCCGGTCCGCACCGAAAAATACAGGCCGCTGAGTAAAAAGAGGCCCAGCAGCCACGGGTTCCAGATAAAATTTCCCAATCGCTCGGCAAAGGCCATGTCCACACCCCCCTGTTACACATATGCCGGAGGGGGGAGGAACATGTCTCCCTTGTCAAGGGCGGTTTTCCCCTTTATAATAGGGTCAAAAGGAGGGCGACATCCCATGTTTGACTTCCAGCAGATCAGCCGTTACCGGGAAAACAACCGCCTGGAGGCCAAGCTGGCCACCGGCGGGCTGCCCAGGAGCATCTGGGAGACCTATTCCTCCTTTGCCAACACCTACGGCGGCGTCATCCTGCTGGGGGTGGAGGAGCTGCCCGACCACACCCTGCGGGTGCAGGGGCTGCTGGAGCCCCGGGAGCTGGTGGACGAGTTTACCGCCCTGCTCCAGGACCCGCGGGTGGTCAGCGTCAACCTGCTCACCCCCGGCGACATCCAGGTTCTCCACGTCGACGGCGGGGATATCGTGGCCATCACGGTGCCCCCGGCGGAGCAGGACCAGCGCCCGGTCTACATCGGCGGCGACCTGGCCCGCGGCTCCTACCGCCGCAGCGGCGACGGGGACTACCACTGTACCCGGGCGGAGCTCAACGCCATGCTGGGCGGCCGCTCCCACTGACAGCAGGCCCCCGGTCACCCAGTGGCCGGGGGCCTGTCAGATTTGCGCCAGCGCGTCCAGCAGAATATGGCTCCACTCCTCCGGCCGCTCCTGGAAGGGCAGGTGCCCTGCGTCCGGCAGGGAGAGAAATACCTTACAGGGGGCCGACAGGGTATCGTAATAGGCCGCCGCCAATGGATAGGGCGTGGTCCAGTCCCGTTCTCCCGCCGTCAGGATGACCGGCACCCCATAGCGCGGCGGACAACCGTCCAGGGACAGGCCCCCCAGCAGCTCCTCATAGATGGCGGCGTTGGCCGCCAGCATCCGGTCAAAGCGGAGCTTCCACCGCAGGTCGTTTCCGGTCAGCTCCGGGGCGGCCAGTCCCCCCAGTGGAGACGGCCCGCCGTACTGGGGCGGCAGATACCGCTCCTTCCGCCGGCGAAACCGCAGCAGGGTTCCGGCCCCCGCCCGGTCCAGCCGCCGCAGGGCCAGCACCTGCTCCAGCTCCTGCGCCAGCCGTTCCGCGTCCTCCTCCCGCCCCGCCCCGCGGGCCCTTCGGATGGCCTCCGCCGCCGATACCTGCTCGGACCGCTTGAAGTCCACCATCTGGCTGACGGGGAGCCAGGCTGAGAGCTTCTCCGGGCGGCGGAGCGCATAGAGCCCGCCCAGCAGACTTCCCCAGGAGTGGCCCAGCAGGAACAGCCTGTCCCGGCCATACCGGGCCCGCAGGGCGTCCACCAGCTCGTCCAGGTCGGAGAGCAGCCGCTCCACAGTGGGCGGCGGGGCGGCCGGGTCCCGGTAATAGGTGTTCCCGCTGCCCCGCTGATCCCAATGAACCACGGTGAACGCCGCCTCCAGCGCCCCCTGCCACCGGCAGGCGGTGGCCCCCAGGGTGCTGCCCGGCCCGCCGTGGAGCACCAGCAGGACCGGGTTGGCACGGCTCCGCCCCCGGACGCGGATATACTGCTCGATGCCGCCGATGGGGAGGTAAGCCGCCTCCTGCACCCCGTCCGCCGTGCGGATGGCGTACCGCCCGAACCGCCCCGGCCTCATGGAGCCTCCCCCACGGCCGCCAGCAGCTCCTCCACGCATCTGCGCTGCCGCTGGACGATGTCCACCATGTTGTCAATGGTGATGCGGGCCAGGGGCGGCACCTCCTGTCCCTCATTGCCGGCGCGGCCCCGCTCCAGGGCGGCGTACTCCGCCTCCAGCCGCCGCCGCTGCTCCTCCAGGGCCAGCCGCACCTCCGCCGGAGGCAGCTTGTCTGCCAGGGAGAGGGCGCTGTAGAGTGTGGTGGGATAGAGGGCGGAGGAGGCCCGCAGGGCGTCGGCGATCAGGGTGTGCAGATGGTTCCGTCCCGCCTCGGTAATCCGGTAGACCGCCTTCTGCCGGTAGCCCGTCTGCTCCACCCCCGCCAGGGCGATGCAGCCCTCCCCCTCCAGCTTTTTGAGCGCGTGGTAGATGGAGCCCGGAAGCACGCCGCCCCACCGCTCCGCGTCCGCCCCGCCCAGCTTCTGCTGAAGGTCGTAGCCCGACATGGGCCCCCCGTCCAGCAGTCCCAGCACCAGAAGCTTTGTCATAGCGTCTCCTCCTTACTCTATATTCAACATTGAGTATACAACAAAGAGTATATTTGTCAAGAGGAGACAGAAACGCCGGGCGGCCCGTTTGGGCCGCCCGGCGTTTCTATTTTACAGGTTGGCGTCCAGCACTGCGGTGTAGCTGGCCTCGGGCATCACGCCCACCTTGCGGTCAATCTCCTTGCCGTCCTTGAGGAAAATCACGGTGGGGATGCTCATGACGCCGAAGCGGACAGCCAGCTCCGGCTGCTCGTCGGTGTTGACCTTGCCCACCAGCACCTTGCCCTCGTAGCGGTCGGCCAGGCCGTCGATCACCGGAGAGAGCATTTTGCAGGGGCCGCACCAGGTGGCCCAGAAGTCCACCATCGCCAGCCCGCTGGCGGTGGCCTTGTCGAACGCCTCGTTGGTCAGATGAATGAGTGCCATAATTTGTTCCGTCCTTTCTCTGTATCGCCTTATGATGAATTAGAGTGTGTCTACGTATTCCGATGCCCGGTGGCCCGCCACCTGGCCCTCCCCCACGGCCTTGGACACCTGGAGGGGCAGGCCGGTACAGTCCCCCGCAGCGAACACGCCTGGGAGGTTGGTGGCCATGTTCCGGTCGGTTTTGATGTAACCGCCCTCCAGCGCCAGGCCGGGGAGCAGGTCGGCGGGGGCCATGGAGGGGCGGAGAATGAACACGCCCTCGCAGGGGAGGGTCACGCTGTCGGCCCGCAGGGCCTCCACCTTCTTCTCCCCCAACACCTCCAGCCGGACGGCCTTCACGAAGGGAATATCGGAGTGCAGGCCCTCCGGCGGCCGGTCGCTGACGTAGGTGACCCTGCATCCCAGCTCCCGCAGGTAGTTGGCCTCGTGGGGAGCGTCGGCGGTTTTGCCCACCACTGCGATCTCCCTGCCCCGGTAGAGCATCCCGTCGCAGGTGGCGCAGTAGCTCACTCCCGCGCCCAGCCGCTCCGCCTCGCCCGGGTACTTCTTCGCCCGCACCACGCCGGTGGCCAGCACCACGGCGCGGGCCTGCTCCACCTCGCTGCCGATGCTCAGATAGTATGCGCCGCCCACGGCCAGGAGATTCAGCACCCGGCCGTTCCGCCGCTCCACCCCCATCTGTCCGGCGTGGGTGCGGAAGCGCTCCAGCAGTTCGGGACCGGTCACATTGTAAAAACCCAGATAGTTGTCGATGCGGCTGGTCTTGTAGAGGGGATTGTCCCGGTCGTCCCCGCTGACCACCAGTACCGACTTGTTGCGCGCCCTGGCCTGGATGGCGGCGGACAGGCCCGCCGGGCCGCCGCCGATCACCGCGATATCGTACACTGGTATTCCTCCTCCCGGTCGCCGAAGAGGGCGGAGAGCACCGCCGCCACCTCCGGGTTGGCAATTTCATAGTATACCTCGTTGCCCGACCGGGCGGCCTTGACCACCCCGGCGGCCTTGAGGCGCATCAGATGCTGGGAGATGCAGGACTGGGACTGGCCGGTGTTGGCCTCCATGCAGCCCACGTTGCGGCAGCCGCACTTCAGCAGCCCGCGGACGATCCGCAGCCGGAGCGGGTGGGCCAAGGCCTTCAGCAGCTCCGCCTTCTCCTCATAGAGGGCGGTGGGATCGCTCATATCGCTCACCTCGTCGTCAGTTTTCAATATTATTATATTCAAATATTCTAATATGTCAACCCCTTTTTCCAAATTTCTCTTGACAGTTTGGCCGCCTCTGTTTATCATGGTAATTCGTTTGGCTGTCAAATCATTTGAGCGTCAAACAAGCCTACATCAGAAAAGGAGCTCAACCATGCACGAGACCACGACCAAGCGCCCCGGCCGCGCCGGGAAATACATTCGGCGGGCCCTGCTCGCCCTGGCGGCGGTGATTCTCGCCGCCGTACTGGTGCTGCTGGCCCTGTTCCAAGCTGAGCTGCGCACCCTGAACACCATTGAGCGGGTGGACGACACCGACCTGTTCACCATGACCTATCTGGGAGACTACGGCCTGGACGACTTTCTGGCCCAGGGCGGCGCCTCCAACGACAACGAGCTGCTGGACTTCCTGATGCAGAAACTGCTCAAGGGTCTCCCCCTGCGCTTCGACATCCCGGATCTGGGCTGCTCCACCTTTGCCGCCGAGACCCCGGAGGGCGACGCCATCTTCGGCCGCAACTTCGACATGTACTACTCTCCTGCCCTCTTTGTCCGCACCGCCCCGGAGGACGGCTACCGCTCCATCTCCATGGTCAACCTGTCCTACATTGGCTTTGGGGAGGACAAGCTGCCCACCAGCCTGCTGGACAGCCTGCTCACCCTGGCCGCCCCCTATGTCCCTCTGGACGGCCTGAACGAGAAGGGCCTGGCGGTGGGAGTGCTGCTCATCGACACCGAGCCCACCGACCAGCAGACCGACAAGCCCGACATCACCACCACCACCGCCATCCGCCTGCTGCTGGATCGGGCGGCCACCGTGGATGAGGCGCTGGCACTGCTGAGCCAGTACGACATGCACGCCTCCGCCAACTCCTGCTACCACTTTCAGATCGCTGACGCCGCCGGCCGCGCCGTGGTGGTGGAGTACATTGGCGACGAGATGAACGTGGTGGAGAGTCCCCGGGCCACCAACTTTCTGCTCACCGAGGGCGACTGGGACTTCGGCCGGGGCCAGGATCGCTTCGCCGTCCTGGAGGAGACCATGGAGGCCAGCGGCGGCGTGCTCACCGAGGAGGAGGGCATGGCCCTGCTCCAGGCGGTCAGCCAGCAGCCCCAGCCCGGCAAGGACAGCTCCACCCAGTGGTCCTGCCTCTACAACCAAGTGCGGGGCACCGTGGACATCGCCGTGGCCATGGACTATGACAGCCTCTATCACTTCGCCATCGACGAATAACCGGCACGGGCCCGCCGCATATGCGGCGGGCCCGTGCTTTTTGTTTTACCGAACCCCCCAGACCAGCAGGCTGGAGCGCCCCACCCGCCGGAACTCCACGCCGTGGAAGTGGGGTTCCAGCAGGGCGGCCAGCTCCGCCCCGCTGTAGAGGCGCACGTCCCCCTCGCCGGACAGGGGGAGGAACAGGTTGGCCACCCCCCGCAGCCCCGCCGGGGCCGTGCAGTCTCCCAGCAGGAGTACGCCGCCGGGCTGGAGCACCCGGGCAAACTCCGCCGCCGCCGCGCCCGGGTTGGGATAGTGGTGGAAGGAGTCGTTGCACAGCAGCACCTCAAACCGCCCGTCGGCAAAGGGCAGGCGCTCGGCGTCCCCCTGCACCAGCTCCACCGCGCCGCCCAGCTTTTCCCGGGCCACTGCCAGCATATTGGCCGACAGATCCAGCCCTGTCCGGGCGGTCTCCGGAAACCGGAGCCCCACCTCCCGCAGCAGCTCTCCCGTGCCGCAGCCCACGTCCAGAACCGAGCCATGGGGAATCTGGGCAAGCTGCTCCAGCAACACCGGGTACAGCCCACGGGCATGGCTGCCGAAGCGGGCGGTGTCATAGGTCCAGGCCTGCCGGTCAAAGGCCCGGCCGGAGCGCGTTTTACAGTCGTTCATCGCACATTCTCCTTACTGAATTTTATTCATTGAATTTTGTTCACTCGAATGGGGATTTTTTGCCTCCGACGCGCGTCCCCGCGGTTCGGAGGCGTTGTTCAGTATTCCGGCTCCAAAATCCGGCCGGCATAGCGCCGGAGGAGCGCCACCCGCTCCTCCAGGGGCACCGCATGTTCCCCCAGCAGGCCGATCTGCCCGTGGAGCAGATAGCTGGCCGCCAGGGCCGGATGCTCCAGTCGCAGCTCTCCCCGTTGACAGGCCTCCTCCAGCTCCTCCGCCACATGGGGCGTCAGATAGGCGCAGATGCGCCAGTTCAGCTCCTCATGGATACCCTGGTTCTCCGGCCGGTGGTAAAAGGCGTGGTAGCGGGCGTTCTGCTCGGTCTCCAGCGTCAGCGCCGCCATGTCGTCCAGCCGCTGCCGGATCGTGCGGCTCCGGTCGTGGATGATGGGCAGCCCGGCGGCGCAGCACTCCCGAACATACTGCTCCATAGCCTCCCGGAACAGCACCCGCTTGGAGTCAAAATAGCGGTAGCACAGCCCCTGCACCACCCCCATCCGCCTGGCGATGTCCGCCATGGAGGTGTCCTCATACCCCTTTTCCGCAAACAGCTCCATGGCCGTGTCCAGGATCTCCTGCCGCCGTACCTCCGGCGGCTTTGATATCCGCGCCATCCCATCACCTCATCCGCAGTATAGCACTTGATTGAACAAAAGTCAATGAATAAAATTCATTTTGAGAGAAGCCGCTTGAGGCCCGCCTCATCCAGCAGGTTGACCGTCTCAAGCCGCCCCCGGTAGAACACCGCCCAGTTGTTGAACACGCCGGGCAGCTCCTTGGCCCTGTGCAGGCTGTCTACCGGGATCAGGGTCACCGGCGCGCCCCTCTCCCCGCAGAAGCGCTTCACCTGCTCCACACTGGCGTGAATGTAGGGGCACTGCATGCCGTAATAGATGGTCAGCTCCTGCTCCGGGATCGTCCCCCGCCGGGCGGCATCCGTGAACCGGGGCGCGGTGCCGTCAAAGGAGAGGGCCAGCAGCTCATACCCTCCGGCGGCGGTGTCCACCACCTGAAAGCCGTATTTTTTCGCAAAGCTCTGGTCGGAGAGCCAGGCCTTCTGCTTCTGGGCGCCCAGCATGCAGACGCCCGACTTCCCCTTCGCTCCGGCGTCCGCCAGGCAGTACTCCATCAGCGCCCGCCCGTAGCCCTTTCCCTTGTACGCCCCCGCTGCCCACAGGCAGTACAGGTACAGGTAGTTGTCCCCCGTCACGGGGACCCAGGCGGTCTCCAGCGGGGCATACTCCACAAATACCGACCCCTTCGCGTCCAGCTTTCGGAAGACATGCCCCTCCTCCAGCCGCCCGGCAAGCCAGCGGCGCTTGGCCTCCACCCCCGGATGGGGCTTCCTGCTGCGGATGATGCAGCACAGGTGCTCCCCGTCCAGGTTTTCCGGCGTCAGATTGATAAACTCTTTTTCCATAGTCCTCCCCCGGTTTAATTCCACCAAAAGTACCAGAGCTCCGACTTTGCCAGGCCGTCCGCTAGGATGCCGATCTGCTCCACGCCCTGATCCACAATGTCCGGGCAAAAGCCCTATTGCTCCAGCGTCAGGGTCATCGACTCCTCCCGGGCCATCGGGCGGGGTAATTGGCACTCCAGCACGTCGTGGGTGACGGCGCAGGGTACCGCTCCATGCCGCTCCTGCCAGTACCGCGCCGCCGCCTGCTCCGGCGTGATGCCATGTACTCCCCCCTCCGGCTCCAGGTTCATCTGCAGGCATTCTAGCAGAGGATCGTCATCCCACATGGGTGCGAAATAGGTACAAGGACAGCCTAACAGCTCCATCATCGCCCGGGCCAACTCCGGGGGTGTCCGCTTTTCTTCCATCACTCCGGCTCTTTCTTCATACTCTCTCCGCCAACCGGGCGGCCCCCCACGTATTCCACCGCCGGTCCAGATAGGCCTTCATTCCGCGGTCATGACAGTTAAACAAAAAACGCCCCTCCTGACTCGGCTTCTTTTGAAGTGCCTCTCCCATGCGCCCCCCTTTGGTTTAGTATACCACATATCACTCAAATTTCCGACACCGTTAGCAAAAAAGAGGCAAAAACCAATTGGTTTCTGCCTCTTTTTGGTGGAGATAAGCGGGATCGAACCGCTGACCTCTTGAATGCCATTCAAGCGCTCTCCTGGATCGCGCACCTGCGTACCTCTCCGCGACATTTCACTCGAAATAGAAGTTATGCAGAAATGTCAAGGCCCAAAATGAACTGCTCGACACTGATAGAAAATTTGATCTTTAGTTCATACCCTCTGAATACGTCCACTCTTTCTATCAGCTGGCATACAATCATTTTCTTTGTTTGGATGTTGGCCGTATCATAGATATTCGACCAGCCGATAAATTGATTGTATGTGGCGCGCAGTTCATCCATAAGTATATCGCTTTTGTCCACCTCTGCCTGGGCTTTTTGATAGGTCTCCTGAAGTTGGACGCATTTCTGCTCCGTCTCTTTGACGAGACTACTCAACAAGTCCAAAGGAAACGCGCTTTCTCCATTGACAGCCTTTACAACTTCGCTCCTGAGCCCTTTTAAGTCGTTCTCGGCCTTCTGATACTCGCGCTGGGCCCTTCGGGCAATCGCTTTCTGCTCACTCATTTTAGCGGCATAACCGGCCCCCAAAATCTCCGACCTTGATAAACACTTTACACGCCGGAAGATCTTATGGACGATATCTTCTATCATGCTGTCCAGGATATGGAGGGTGTAGCCGGTTTGCCCACCGCATGGTTCATGCTTTCGGGTCTTAGTCTGGCAGACATAGCGCACACGCACGGCGTCCGTGCCATCACTGCGGGGCCGTCCCTTCCCATTTGTCGTGAGAGATAGACGCGCCCCACAATGCCCACAAAACACATTCCCGGCTAAAAGTGATTGGCCTTTGATGTTCATTGGCACATGGCGGGTGTCCTCATGGTGTTTGCTCCGCTGTCTTGTGATCTCCTGGGCCGCTCCAAACGTCTGCTCATCAATGATCCGCAAATGCGGGAGCACCTGAGAACGGCTCTCACCGCTCCGCAAAATACCGATGTAGGTAATGTTCTTGATCATGCCGCGAATACTGGACGGGTGCCAGTTGTGGCCGGAACGGTTTTTCACATTCAGGCTGTTTAATAGATTAGCGATACTCTGCGCCCCGCGCCCTTCCTCCACATACTTTTCAAAAATCATGCGAACAAGAGGAGCCTCGTCCTCGTTGATGACCAAATCATATAACTCATGGCCCCGCTTGTTGACACGGCCTTGGCGGACCAGTTTGTACCCATAGGGGCAACTGCCTCCAGTGTAAAAACCATCCTCTACAATTTGTCCCATTCTGGTAGAAGTTCGGATAGAGGTCTTTTCGCTCTCTCCGTCTGCTTGCCAAAATCGGATATAGTTGGTGAGTTTGTCGGTATGGCTGTCAAACCGTTGTTCTCCTTCTTTAGTGCTCCATACACGGATTCCGTTTTTTACAAACCACTCCACCACAAAAGGGGTCTCGTCCGCAATACGACCAATGCGGTCAAACATGAACACAAGGAGAATATCAAATTTCTTTTGCTTGGCGGCCTCCTTGATAATCTGGAGTTTATCACGGTTTTCTGCCCTCACCTTATGCCCGGAGACGCCTTCCTCCTGTTCCTCATGAATGATCGTCCAGCCCATCTTTTTCGCAAAGCGGTGGCAGGCTTTCCGCTGCATGGGAATATCGGCTTCATTCTTTTCATCATGGTCTACCTGCTGATTGGTCGAAACACGATACAGGCACCAGACCCGGTTTCCAACCAGCAGATTATCAACTCCATAATCCGGGGTAATCTCACTGATGCTATCAGACGATTTACGTGGTACGCTGTACGGGATCATACTCGTTTTATTCATATCAATCTGTCCTCCCAGGAAAAAATGTGCGGTATGAGATGGCAGATCGATATATCCGCTATGAAATTTTCAAGGTACACAGCAAGTTTCCTTGTTATATATATTATCTCATAAACCGCAAAAAGTGTCAAAAAATATGCGTTTCAGCATGGTTTTTGTCTATGTAGGTGTTGACCAAAATTCTCTTGAGGTATTGGTAAATACCGGAGTTATCCCCGGTCGGGAATATACCAACTACCTTTCGGCCTTGGACTGTAAACTCTATTTCCGTTTCTTCTGTGTCGCATCGGGTAATATAATTCATTACCATATCTAAGCCTCCCCATAACATGACAAAAACCGCCCCCTCATGCAGGCGCGGCTCTTGGTATCGTGATAATGAATTGGAGCAGGTTTCAGGAACACACTGGACGGTGCTGGCGCACCTTACACGGGAATTTCACCCCCTGCGGGTCTCGCAGGTTGCCCTCTTTGCCTGTGACGGCTCACGGCCATTGGGGCCGCTTCAACGCTCGGACTGAGACTGGACAATCGTATCTCCCCAATATGCGGGTCATCGCCTCCAGGCCCGCCACGGCCTGTTTGTGCGCGGACGGCTGCTCTCCCTATACCTCCCTTCTCAAAGTGGGGTCATGGCCTGCTCATTCCCACACGGCTTTCCTCTCGGACGCATATTGGACGTACCCAGTGGACCTATTCAATTACCGGACTGTCGCCAGCCCGCACAAGCTCACCGGAAAAGTAGTGGGCTTGTGCTGATCGGCGGCGGTGTAGAAAATCCCCTCATTTTGATGTGCATTTTAGGAAGATCATCATTTTCCAACAAGCTGCTTCCTTTGCTTATTGTGCTTGTTTTTTGATAAAAAGTGGAGCGAATCCTGTCAAAATACCTTCCATTCCTGTCGATAATGGACGACTGCAATCAACATAGACCTCATCAGGTCAACTCCCATCGACATAGTAAAGAGGGGAGGCCAATGCCTCCCCTCTTTTCAACTACCCATTTCTCGCAGATAGCTGGCAAGTATATCTAGAAATTCACTGTTTGTAGGCGGATTGTTCAGTGTAGTTCCTGCGATATGCTCCAAGAAGCTGTGATCTGTCCTGTTCCAACAAAAACGAATTAGGGTTCTAAGATTGCGCTCAATCGACGCCGTAGAAACACCGAATTTTTTCCCTGTCTCTTTATAAAGCCGCTTTGTAATCAACTGGAGCTGTTCGGGATCCTCCTGGATGCACTCGATCATGTAGACGGTGCAGCGAAAGCCGGCCAGCTTTCCGGTAGCCCCGAGGCTACGCAGCAGGCGCTCGGCGGTCAACGGCTTTTTGAGGGCATCAGCCTCCCGGTCGGGTACAAAGTAGAAGATTGGCATTTGATACCATCCTTTCTAGGTGAAAGCGAGGGCATCTAAACAGATAGATTCCATAGCTTATAACCAATCCTCCACAATATCAGCCAGACTTGTTGGCGTAACAGTCCCTTCGGAAAGCAGGTCAATCAGGTGAAGGATTCTCCGACCGCTCGTTGTGAGACCGGGAGCGATAGCGGCTACTCCACTCCGCTTCTCAACAATTTTAACACCGTAGATCTCCAGCTCTTCCGCAAGCGGACTTACCAGCAGATAATACTCCAAGGTCAGCGGCCCCGCCGTCTTTGCACAAAGATAACACTTTGCGACTAGTTTTTCTCGCACAAAAGCACCCCCTACTTGATTTGTCTCTATTATACCGGGAAAAGGTGCATCAGTGTGGGGATACCCAAGTACAATCACCGCCGCGGAGTGGTCGTCCGTGGACGAGCGGTGTCGAAACTCTGGAACCCATGAATTTCTGGATTCCCCCACCTTTGTTGCAATCCACGTTTAATTTTGTATAGAAAAAGTCCCCTCAAATTGAGGGGACTTTTTTAACGCTAAAAATAAGAGCGCCGGGATGTTGTCTACCACCCCGATACGCAAAATATTATGGCTGAAGTTAGTGGACTTGGATTGTCGATGTAGTAATCGTGCGACTATCATAGTCAGAACCGACTTCTGCAAAGACGGTCACTTCGGCATAGTAAGCCTCACCAGAAGGGAGACTGCATTTGTAGTCCCCGGCACAAAAAATGCTGTCATTACGGACTAAGCCATTTCTGGTGCTACCAGTAACAGATTTAACATGCTTACCATCTTCCGTGTAAAATTCAATAGACTCTACACCAACAGAATCGGCTGGCTTACTTGCTTTTACATCATAGCCAATGATAACCTCGCCGCTCCCATCTCCAGCAGAAATCACCGCAGAATATCTGGAAAGAGTGAGACTTGCTCGGGGTTGCTGCATATCAGCCGCAGAAGCAACGCCAACGCAAGAGATAATCATGCTCAGCAGTACAAAAGATGAAAAGATCCGTTTCAATTTATCTCCCTCCAACAGAATCAATCAATTTCTTTAGAATATCTTCAGTTGTATCTCCAGAGAACTGTGCCATTATGAGCCCATCTGACCAAGTAGCCGTAATAGTGTCGATGTTTGACAGAATATAGAAGGTTTGTTCTCCATTAGAATACTGTTCTACTCCCTTGACATCTTTTTCAAACAGTGTCTCTTCTAAATTTCCCCTCGAATGATATCTAATAAAATCCAGGCTAATAAATTCGCCATCCCTGCCGCTCAAAATAAAATAAACGGCGTTTCCCACTGATGAATTGACGGTTTCTGGCTCCGACGCTGTAAACCCGTCTGGACACCATGTAGGAGCCAGATTTTCATCAATCCCAACAGAAGCGAGTGCCTCTCGCAGAGTGGCATATTTCGATATATCTTCACCTGCGTTGGCACCCGTGGACGTGCTATTCTCATTTCCTGACGGCATAAAGTGGAACACGTTATCTGTCCAGCGTCCAATCGTACCGAACACATCAATTCCCGCCGCTTGGGCCGCGACCATCCCGCCAAATACAGCGGCTACAGCGATCACCGCGACAAGGCCCTGTTTAATCCAGCGGTGCAGGCGGGGCGTGCGAGGAGAAGGAAACTTGGCTGGATTCTCGGAACTGTTGCCAGTCTCGGTTTTACAGGGGTATAGAGAGTCATCAGCTCCCTCCGGGACATTGTAATACTCCTGAAACTCCGCCCACGCCTTGTCTACATCAGGGATGCGTCCCGTGGGGTGCTCATCCTCTCTCTGTTCAATCACCTCCAGGATATGAAAAACCACGTCCTCATTCCCTGGCTCTGCCATCTCCATATCCATGCGCAGCAATTCCTCTAGCTGCTCGGTACTAAGCCGGTTCAGATAGGCGTATTTTTCATCGTTCTTAGCCATGTCGTGAACCTCCTTCACATATATATGACCATTCAAAACAAATCCTGACAAACTTTTTTATTTCTTTTGCCTTTTTCGTTCAGGAAATGCTGTATACAACTTGTCCCTGATTCGTTCTAAACGCTTCTGGCTGGCATAGACAGAAATACCAAACTCCTGTGCTACCTGTTGATGGCTGGCTCGGCCAAATACCAGCCGTTTGAGAAGCCGTAACTCTTCCGGTGTAAGTAGCCGCTCGATAATCTCCAAAACAGGTTCACCTTGCGTCTCTGGCTGCGCCAAAACAAGTTCTTCCGGAAGATTGCTTTCATCTGGAAAATCGGCATCCAAGGAGAGCAGATATCGGAGATCCCGACGCCTGTTTCGCTCATACTCCTTGAGCTTATTCTTCACAACATTCATCAGCCAGCCACCAGGGTTCTCATGCTTTGCAACCACATCTATACGGCGCATGGCCTCATGGAATGTATCCTGAACAACATCCTTTGCCAGTTCAGGATTTCTCAGCGCAGCATTAGCGTATATAAATAGCTTTTTGAAGTGCAAACGGTATAGACGCTCGACTAGTTCTTTCTCATCAGGCATCATAGCAGCAATCACTTCCCATCACCTTTAGTATATCATCTTATGACTCCGATGGGAATTTTTGCTTTGGTTCAAACTCCTCAATGCAGACCCGGATCATTCTCTCAATTCCCTCCAGATATTCATTAGACTGACCCGCCAGAAGTTGGTTAATATTTGCCAGCTGTGCCGCAGAACTATCTGTGCTCAACAGGGCGTCAACACTCACATTTAGAACCTTAGCCGTAGCATAGAGCGTCTCTACCTTCATTTTCTTCTGGCCACGCTCTACTCTGGAGACAAAAGCGGTGCTGATTCCAATTTTCTCTGCCAGTGCTGCCTGTGTCACTCCGACTGCTTCGCGGTATTTTGCAATATTCCTTCCGATGATTTCTTCCAGCGCTTTGTGGGCCATATTACCATCCTCCTATTGGGTAAAATTATATTGCCCAAAATGCGCTTAGCCAAAGCACCAATAGTTCCATTTAATTTGACTAAAATTTTTTTAAAATTGTGTCAGATTGAACCATTTAAGGTCATATATAAATAGAAATGTAAAGATATCTTTTAGGGATGCCTTATCTATAAGGAGGTGATATACCAAAATTTGATACTATAACCTATTCATGAGAGGTGATAATCACAATACTGTTCCTACCTGCATCCTACTCTGTATAAACTTGTGAGATTCTGCGAAAATGAGAGTTTCAATGAGAAAAGTAATATTATCTAGGGAGGAAAACGTAATGAAACAGTTCTGGAAATATAGAAGATTGTTGAGCTCCCTCGTTATCGCTGCAGTATTAGTGGTAACTTTATGTAGTGCATCTGCAGTATCAGGAGAAAATGAGAATACCGAATATGTAACCAGATATTCTGTAAATATGGGACTGTCCTCTGAACAGATTCTCCAGCGTTTTGAGGAGATTAATCGTAAATATGATGTGGGAGATGAGTTAGAACCTGTCGATGTTGACTTTGTAAAAACTTATGCGACGCTTTCTACTGAAAAACCAAATGGCATACAACCTAGGCTCGATGTGAATTTTATTACTGGAGAAATATCTCCTGAGTTTGAGGTGGATTATACAAATGATGATGCTCAGGTAAGGGTAGTTGTTCACGGAAATACATATTTGCACCAAAATACACTTGTTCCTAGTGATCAGCGATTTGGAGGTACATTTACGGCTACTGGCTATTGGGGAGGAAATAGGATTGAATCGATGACCTTATCAGTTGACTGTACATGCTTTGGGATTGCAGGCGAGTCAGGGCTAATCAAAGCTTATGAAGGTACAGTAGAAGCGACGGCTAACAACACTAACAAAGCCACGATAGATAAAATTCAACAATATACCGTCATCGGTGCAACCTATACCACTATTAACGGATATGTTGATGTTGATTGCACTAACTTAGACGGGCATAGCTATAGCTTCCGAATTAACCAGTTTTAGACTGATTTCTCTAAATTCCAATTCCAGAAATGTAGCCAAAACATAGGCTTAATAAAGAAATGTTTAAAAAAATAATTATATTCGACTTATTAGTAATCATGTTGCTATCCATAATTGCTCTCAACTGCTTAAATATAAAAAAGATAGATTTTACAAACGTAGCCAATCAAAAAGAAATCTCAGCTCTCATAAAAAGGCATATTGAATACGCCGGAGATACTAGTGTAAATCATAGTAAAATAGAAATAAAGTTTACACCTACAAATAGCCGTTTAATTGATGCGACTTTTATAGTAGTAGGTGAAGAGAAGGGAACAGGCTTAATTAGTCTTCAACGGTTGTATTCTAACTATTACATCGTACTGGAGATATCATACCATTCAGAATCTGGCCGAGATATTTTAGTCAGTTTTACTAGCCTAGCCGGACGATTGCAAGTTATAGCATCGACTATGGTTCTTGGTGCAATATTAATTCTAATTGTAGATATTAAAATTGCAAAAAAGCAAGTCTCATTTAATAGATAAGTATTGACCAGGACACCATGTTTTTATTTATTGCCTGGGCAGACTGGAGTTGTTGACCTATGTAGCTGAACCTTTTGGATTTTCCGATTCCTTAGCATACTCATTTAAATAGAGCATACATAGCAAAGAGAAAAACACAAAAAACGGATTGAAACTCCCCTCAAATCGAGGGGAGTTTCGACCATTTACTGAAAAATATCCAATCGCCCCAGATCAGTAAATCCACTGGCGGTAAACTCTGTTACCACCACGTTGTTCTGGCCGCTGGAACAATGGCAGACCAACAGTTTTCCATTCTCTCTCCGGCCCACCACGATTCCCACATGGGAGTCGTCCGGGTAGAAGGCCAGATCACCAGGCTGGGCCTCTGCCTGGGAAACAGGCGTACAGTAAGAGTGCTGGGCGGTGGCCCCGCCGCCCCGGCCCAGGACATACTCACCGCCGGTGATGTTGTAGAAGATCCAGTCCATAAATCCCGAGCAATCCAGCCCGTAAGGCCGGTAGGTGCCGGTGGTGGAATTTCCAGCCGCCCACACTTTGGTAAGCTGGCCCCAACGGGAGTCCCAGCCAATCACCAGGGACTTTCCGCCCCAAAAATAACTCACCTTTCCAACCAGGGAAAGAGCCGTCTCCACCGCGTCCTTCCGGGCCTGTTCCAGGTCCGCAGGCAATGCCTGAAGGAGTTCCCGTGCTTCCGCATCGGTGATATTTAGGCTCCCGGCCAGCGCCGCCAGCGCCGCCCGGTCAGACAGCAGCTCATCCAGGGCACTGTTCTGCTCCTGAGTGAAGGCATAGATGGTCCGCATATCATCGGCGGTCTTGGGAGTAATGGTGATATGCAGGATGTACTCTGTCCACCCCTCGCCGCCGTCCTCGCCCGGATGGTCTATGGTCTCCACCTCGGAGGAGAGGGTCGTCATATCCCAAAACACCGCCTTTAATCGGTTCACCCGGTCCTGGTCCAGCATGGCCACATCCACGCCTGTGTCTTTCCCAGCCGTATGGACAGCGAACACAGCCAGGATCTCGGCCCAGTCCGGCCCCCGGCCGTGAATCAAAATATCATCGTAGTCCCCCGCCTGCAACGCCTCCAGCTTGGCGTTGTATTCCACATTGACCGCAGCAACCGCCTGTGAGACGGAAACGGTCTCCGGGGCGCTGGGCTCACTGGAAAAGAATATCCCAAAGGGGGAACTGGCGATGGCGGCGATCAGCACCACGACAACGAGAACGATCAAAACAACGGCGCCGCCTGCCAGCCCAATCAGACTCCCCATCATAGCAGCCACGGCCCGGACCACCGCCGCCGTCATCCTCCGGCCCAGTTCGGCGGCTCCCTTTGCGGTGCGGGCCGCCTGCTGGGCCAGGCGGCGCTGGGCTGACTGCCGTGCAGCCTGGGCTGGTTTTTGGAACGCTTGAGTAAATCGCCGGGCAGGTTTCCCGGCTCCCCGGACCTTGGGCCCCAGAGGGGCCTTGCCTCCCGGCAAGGGCGCGGCGCGTCCCTTTGCGCCTGGGGCTCCGGTCTTGGGCTTTGCCCCGTCCATGACAGGGCGGTGAATATCCTCCCCTGGTTTCCAGACACCCGGACCGGACCGCCGCCCCTCGCTGGGACGGACCTTGCCGTGATATGCGGCGGACCTGGGCCCGCGGCCTGGCTCCCGCCCCACCTTTGCGGTAGGTACTTCTGTCGGCAAGGCATCCGGGCGCGCCTGCCCCTGAAGGGCCTTGCCCCGCCCGCGCTCTTTTGCCGCAATACGGGGGCGCTCCCGGATGAGGACCGCCTGCTGTCCGTCTGGGCTCCGCTCTCTGTGGGCTGTCCCTTGCCGCTGGGGCGTCTGACCTTCCACGGCCCTCCGTTCCTTGGGGGCGCTGGCCGATGGTCCCTGGGGCGGAGCCTCCCGATCCGGTCGGCCGTCTCTATTTTCCTTTGCGCCCTGCGTACTCCCGGTCCCCCTGTTCCCAGCATCGGTTTTCCCCCTGCGGTTTGGCCGGAAGGCCCGGACAAATTCATCCGCGCCCTGAACTCCGGCCTGTTCCACCCGGTCTATGGCGAAGGAATTGTCTGCCCCGGCCTCCCGCTCTTTCCGCTGGTCCACTTCCCGGACCAGCTTCTCCTTCATCAGCCGTCCGGCCTGTCTGAGTGGACCGGCGCTTTTTCGTCTGTCCTTCGGCTTGCCCGCCTGGGGCTTTTCCTTGATCTCCGGCATGGTTCCTCCTTACTCGATACATTAAAAAAGAACTCCCCTCAATTTGAGGGGAGTTTTGACATGGCTTCACTTGTCTGTGGGAGTGGTGTTCCACAGTTGATACAGGGCCCCGGTCCGGGGAAACTCATTGGCAAACGGGACGATAGCGCCGCCGACACGGAGCAGGCCGTGACCGGCCTCCGCATTGGTGACATAGCCCATCTGGTTTTCCGAGATATTGAGCAGTTTAGCCAGCTCCGCCCGGTCCGTGGCGGCCTGGTTGAGCAGCACCAGAAACTCACTGTTGGCGAACATAAGCCGGGCCGTCTCGGAGCGCAGGCACTCCTCCACATTCTGCGTGGCGGCGGTCAGGGCCGCACCGTACTTGCGAAACCGCTTCCATGCCTTGTAGAGGAATTGGGCGGAGTAGTAATACTTGAAAAACAAGTACACCTCATCCACGAATACCCAAGTGTATTTCCCGGCCAGGCGGTTGGTGGCTACCCGGTTTTGAATGGTCTCCATGGTGACGTTGAGGGCGGTGGGCTTCAGCTGATCCCCCATCTCATAGAGGTCAAAAACAATGATCCGGCTGTCTATGTCCACGTTGGTCTCATGGGCAAACATATTTAAGGAGCCCTCCACGAACAGCTCGGAGGCCAGGGCCAGCTCCTGGGCCTCCCGTTCCGGCTGGCGCTTGATCTCGTTCCTCCAGTCGGAGAGGATGGGCTGGCGGGCCTTGCCGCCGCTCTTGATGAAGTCGTGGTACACGCTGGCGGTGCAGCGGTCAATGATGGATTTATGGAAAGCCCCCAGCTGTCCCTCTCCCATCTGCTGTTCGCAAATGCTCATCAGCAGTTCGGACTTGAGCGCCACCGGGTTTTCCCCCATGCCGTAGCCTCTGGCGATCTCCAGGGGATTGATGTGGTGTCGGCTGTTTGGGGAGATCTCCAGGACGATCCCCCGGAGGGCCCGCACCAGGTCCCCATACTCGCGCTCGGCGTCGATGATGATAATATCATCGTTGGTAGACAGGGCGATAAAGGTGATAAACTCCTTCATGGTGAAGGACTTGCCGGAGCCGGAGACGCCCAGGATGAAGCCGTGGGGGTTGAGGAGATTCTTGCGGTTGCAGATCAGAAGGTTTTTGCTGACGGCGTTGACGCCGCAGTAAATGCCCCCCATGTCCTGAATCTCCTGGACGCGGAAGGGCATCAGGGAGGCCGCGGCCTCGGTGGTCAGCGTGCGGGTCACGTCGATGGAGCGCAGGCCATAGGGCAGGGCGGTGTTAAAGCCGTCCTCCTGTTGGTATCTGAGAATGGAGAAGTCGCACAGGGACTTGGAGAGCAGGGTCTCCGTGTCGGCGTTGAGCTGTTCCAGTGTGTCGGCCATGTGCAGCAGGGTCACATTGGCATAGACCATGCGCTGGTCCCTGGTGCTCAGATCGTCCAGAAATTCCTTGGTCTCCGCCCTCTGCTGTTCCAGCTCATAGGGGACCACGGCGGTAAAGTTGTTCCGGGCGTTCTGCCTCTGCTGCCACCGGGTAATATCACTCTCAATACCCATGATCTGAGACTGCACATCCCGCACCGCTTCGTCGGTGGGGACCGGGAGCAGGTCGATGGACAGCACCAGCGTCCGGGGAAAGTCGGCCATGCTGGTAATCATGTCGTCCTTGATGTAACTGGAATACTGCCGCATGAACAGCACCCGTCCTACCTTGCCGCCCAGCTCAAAGTGGTCGGAGAGAAACTTCATGCCGTCAGGGGCGATGTAGTCTTTGAAGCTGTGCCCCAGGCGCATGGAGGCGTTCAGGTCAAACTTGTAAAACTGTTCCTCGCCGGGCCGGAAAAAATCATGGAGGATGCGTAGGCGTTCATAGGTGTCCAGGGCTTTCGCGCCGCTATCCAGACGCCCCAGATTTTTCGAGAGGTCGGCGTCTACCCGGTGGAAAAATGCCCTGGCCTCCTCCGCGTTCTTACGGGCCACGGAGACGGTGATGTACTTATCCTGAATGAGGTTGTTGCTGGCCGCCGCCTTCTCTGTGAGCACCCGGTTGTATTCCCGGCGGTACAGATCCAGGTCATCCCCGCACTCGCGCATGAGGACGCTGTGCTGGAAGTCGGAACTGTTGAGGCGTCGGTTGTGAATGGTGATCTTGGTCACGGCGTCGGTGGGCAGGCTGTTGAGGACGCCGCAGTAGGATGTGAACATATCCCGCTGGTCCTCATAGGAGGCCAGGGAGTAGTTGATGTCGGCAAAGCGCCAGGTCTGGCTGAATCTGCCGTTGACCTGCCAGATCCCATCCTGCCAAACCCGCTGGATGGGGATGGACTGCTGTACGCTGCGGGGGATCTTAAACGGAACACGCTCGCCCCGGTTGGCTGCGGCAAGAGTTTTACGCATGGTTGCGCGCCCCCTTTCTGACCAGGGCCGTATAGGCCGGGAAAAGGGAGAGAAATTGCTTTTTCATAGGGACCTCCTTCAAAATGGACAGAAAAGGGCCATGACGGTCCGGCACCCAAATCTGCCGCGCATCACACCCCTTTCCGCTGAAATCAATCATCACTGCTGCGACTGAATTGGAACACGATGGAGGGAGCCGCCAAAAGTCCCCTCAAATTGAGGGGACTTTCAGCCGTTCCCGGCGCTCAGGGCTTCTTTCCTGTTCCCCATATCTTTCTCTGCTCCGGCATGGCCTGGAGGTAGATATTCTCCGCCCGGTATACACGGGGCCCGGCGCACAGGACCTGGGACTTGAGAAACGCCCAGACAAACCGCTCAAAGGTCAGGCCGTTGTAGCGGAAAAAGCCGGTCGCAGCGATGGGGGCGGCTGCCAGGATGCACAGCCAACTGGCGGCCTCCTGGCCCACAACGCCTTTGAACATGAGGTAAACCCCAACCGCCGCGCCCACGGCCAGGGCGGAACAGAGAAATTGCCGGGTGGACAGGCCGAAAAAGATCGTCTCCCGGTGCTGGTGGACTTCCTTTGGAATTTTGATCTCCATATTGCTATCACCTCGAAAATGGATTTTTTGACACGTTTTTTGAAATATGAGATAATATTTGCAAAGAAAACCATATATTTCAAAACAAATAGAGGAGGATTTTTTATGTTTCGGAATCTGACGCTGGCACAGCAAATGTTCTTTTTCGTCCTGGCCGTGTTCCTGATCCTGCTGGTATTCCGCATCCTGGTAAAACTGAAACTGGCGCCCGTGCTGGTCTACGCCGCCTGCGCGAACCTGATCTTCCCCGAATGGGTGGCGGAGCAGAAGGCGCTGTACTGGACCGTCCTGGCCGGTCTGGTGCTGGTGACGATCTTCCGCTGGGTCGGCCCCAGGCTGACTGCGCACATGGAGGAGCAGCGGATCATGCGGGAGATCGTGGAGCAGAGCCGGGCGGCGGAGGCCATGGGGTATCGGAATGACCAGATCAGTTTTGAGGTCAAGAACGGCACACCGCAAATCAAAATCAGGCAGTAAAGCAACAGGGGGATGGGCCGCAGGCCCGTCCCCCTGGCTTCTGCCGAAAGTCCCCTCAATTTGAGGGGACTTTTTTATAGGCCGGCCAATTCCTTTACAATGCGCTCGGCGCCCTTTACCAGGCCAACCAGCACCAGCATATTGAAAATAGTCTCCGCGATGTACTGCCAGGCCATGACCACAGAGGTCAAGCTGGTGTCCAGGACCGGGGAGCCGCTGGACATGAAGGCGGAGAAAATGAGGCAGGCCAGGACGATCACGGCCCCCTCCATGCACACGCCGATATAGGACTTGATGAACTGCTTCCCCGCGAAACTGGTCCCCTCCCCGGCGAAGGCCGCCAGAGGGATCGGGGCCAGGGCAGTAAAAATGTAGAGGCGGAAAAAGCGGCCATAGACCGTCATAATGAGGATGAAGGACATCACCGTGATAAACAGGTTGCCCAGCATGGCTACCAGCCAGAGCGGGATGCTGGCTAAAAAGCCGACGTTTTCAATGGCGTCCACCATCTCCTGGGGTATCGTCACACCGGCGGCAACCATGCCGCCCATGCCGCTCATCACAGACTGGACAATGCCGCCGCAGATGGAAAAAACCACGGTCATGATCTCCATGGCGGAGCTCACCGCCACCTTGGCGGCAATAAAGCGGATGAAATGGCGCAGGGCGTATTCCGGCCTTTGCAAGTCCCGGAAACTGGCCGCGGACTGGAAGATCCCCATGGCGAAAAACAGCACCAGCAGGCCGTAGCCCACGGCCTTCAGCCCCTCATTGATGCCGACAATGGCGTTCCATATATCGCCGCCCCGGAAATCCTGGGGTGTGGTGGTAATCAGGGACCATATCTCGGTCAGTTTGTCGTTCCAAATCTCAAAGGCGGATTGCATAGCCTGTACCACCCAGTTATCGCTCAAATCAATCACCTCGCAAAAAAGAAAACGCATATTCCGCCGTAATTTCGGCTGGAATATGCGTTTCAAGCAGTTTTTATATGCGTCAGGGCTGAAGCCCAAATATTTGATAGATATAATCTTTTCTCGCGTCTTTCAGATGGTAGATATATACGGTCTCGCCCTGTATTTTGTAAACAAGCACATACTGGTCGATAAACAGGGCGCGAAACCCGTATTTGCCCATCAGCGTTTCACGTTTCAGGACGCCTGATTCCGGGAAACTTGACAACTGCCGCGCTGCCTTCAAAATCTTGTCCGCAAATGCGCGGGCGTATTTTGTCCCCATCTGGCCGCGGTAGAACTGGAGAATATCCCGATATTCATTCCGCGCCTCATACAGCCATTCAACCTTCACCCAGCACTTCCTCCGTCAGGGCCTCCACTTCTTCCATGGAACAGGTTTTCGTACCGGCAACCAGATTCTGCTCCCGGCGCAGCATTTCGGCCAGCAGATTCAGTTCCGCCTCCCGCTTCTCCCACAATTCAATCGGAAGAAACACCATTTCACCGTCCCCATTCCGTGTCAGGAAAATCGGCTCCTGGCGCTCCTGGGACAACTTTACCATTCCGTCATAGTCATTCCGCAAAGCGGTAGCGGATTTAATCACCATGCTTGCACGCCTCCGTTCGGTTATTATTCTTACTGAATTATACCGTAATTATTACCCTGCTGTCAATTCAAAAAAGTCCCCTCAATTTGAGGGGACTTTTGATCCGCCGCCCGCCGTTATACCACGCCGATAGCGGACAAAATCTCCTTGGAAAAAGCGATAAGCAAACCGCCGAATACGCAGAGGATGCCCTGGGTGCGCTGGGAGGCGTCGTGAGACTGGATGGACATACCCAGTTGGACGATGCCCCAGCCCAGCACGATCACGCCGATGGCCTTAATGCACGAAAAAATAAAGTCGCTGAGATTGTTGACAATGGTAAGGGGGTCGGTGTCGGCGGCCAAGGCCGGGCAGGCCAGGGCGGCGCACAGGGCCAACACGAGGACGCTGGAGAAATAGAGACGGCGGGCCCTTCCGGTCCGCCGCTGAGAAAGGGTATTCGGCTGGGGGTGTTTCTTGTTCAACATAAAAATCAACCTCTCTTATTCCAGAATTTCAATGTAATCCAAACTCTCAAAAGGCACGGACAGGTCGGCCTGGGCGTAAGTCAGTCCGGGGTGGTGAACGTAGGGCGCGGCCCCGCCGTCCTCCGTCAGTTTGATATAGGGGTGTTTGAGAATGTCATACTTCTTGTCCATCACAGGGTGTTCCCCCCGGATGAACAGCAGGGCGTAGTCGTTGTCCAAGGTCCGCACCTCGTCGGGAGTCATCAACTCCCGGCCCGTCTGCTGGTAGCTGACGGAACTGGAGCCGTGGGAGCCGCGGGACACGCTGCGGTTGCGGGTGTCCAGGGTCTCCTTGCCCAGCAGCTCGGAGATATACTTGTGGGTGGACGGCTCATTTCCGCCCAGATACACCAGCGTATCGGCGTTGCCCAAAAGCCCCTCCCAGTCATCCTTGAACAGGGCCTTGAGGGCGGAAATGTTTTGGAGTACAATGGTGGACATGATGTTGCGGGAGCGCATGGTGGCTTGGAGCTTGCCAAAGTCGTCCGGCAGGGAGACGTTGCAGAACTCGTCCATCATCAGGCGGACCGGGACGGGCAGGGCTCCCTGGTGTACCTTGTCGGCCTGGTAGTAGAGGGCCTGAAAGGCGCAGGTGTAGAGCATCCCCACCAGGTAATTAAACGTGCCGTCGTTGTCGGGGATGATGGCGAACACGGCCTGCTTGCGTTCCCCCATGAGGCCCAGCTCCATATCGTCCCGCGAAGTGATGCGGGTGATCTGAGGCAGGATGAAAGCGGAAAGCCGGACAGCGGCGCTCAATAAAATACTCTTGGCTGTTTTTCCGGCGGCCTGCTTGAAAATCTTATATTCCCGCACGGCCACATGATCCGGCTCTTCCTCCTCCAACGCCTCAAAGAGCATATCCAGGGGGGATTGAAAATCATCATCGTCCTCCCTGGCCCCGCCGTTTTCGATCATATACATGACCATCTCCAGATTTTGTTCCTCCGGCGGAGCCTCATGGAGCAGATACAGGATGAGGGCGGTGTCCAGAGCGATCTCGGATTTCTCCCAAAACGGGTCGTTGTTGGTGGAATTTTTCGGCGTGGTGTTCTTAATCAGATTGTTCACCAGTTTCATGGCGTCCTTGTCGTCCTTCAGATATGGGAACGGGTTGAAGGCGTCGGAGCGGTCGGTGTCAATGAGGTCAAACACCTTGATAACATAGCCCTTTTCGATGAGCAGCGGGGCCACGGCCCGCATCGTCTCCCCCTTGGGGTCCGTGACCAGAAAACTGCAATTCGTCTGCATGAGATTGGGTTTGCAGAAAAACCTTGTCTTACCCGCACCGGAGCCGCCGATGACGATTTGCAGGAGGTTGCGGCGGTGTACCTTTCCATTGAGGCCCATGCGGACATTTTGTGTGAGGATGGTATTCTGGAAGGGTGCCTTGTCTCGGTACTTGCGGTCGAGCAGTTTGGGACTGCCCCACTTGGCGGAGCCGTGTTCCTCGCCGGGCCTCCTGTTCTCCCTGGTGGAGCAGTAGAGCACCACGGAGAAGCCGTAGATCAGCAGGGCTCCCAGCATAAATTTGGGGGTATGAGGCGTCCAGCGGATGGCAAAGGGCCGCTCCAGCAGTTCGCTGAAACGGCCCATGAGGTCAAAGACAGTCATACCCTCCTCATAGCCGGAGGCCAGGAGGGCCGCCAGATAGAGGACAGGCAGGGTGAGCGCCGCCCACAGGAGAGGGCTTACGGTGTTGTTTCTACGCATAGAGCCGCCCCCTCACCGCTCCGGTCCAGGCGGCCGGTCCCGGCTGGCCGGGGGGTGTTCCGGGTCTTGCTCCCCCAGGGCGTGGAAAATGGCGTTACGGTTATACCGGACTTCCTCCTGGGTCGCCCCTCCCATCGTAATAGAAGCATCCTCCAGGCCCTCGATCCGGCTGTTAGGCAGTCGTGTGATCCGGCCATAGGTACAGCCATCCAGACGGGCCCCGTTGAAGTTCAGCCGCCCCACGGAACAGTCAACCGTGTTGCAGCGGGTCATACGACTGCGGAGAAAGGCCGCGGAATGGATGGAGCAGTCCCGGAAATGCGTGTTTGCCAGTGTGGAATCCGGGAATAAAGTAAATTCGATCCGGCAGGAGTGGAACTCACAGCCATATAACCTCGTATCCCAAAATTTCACCCCATACAGGCGGCATACATGAAAAGAGCAGTCGGAGAAATGAGAAAAGTTACAGTTGGCATTGTCCGGCATACAATAGAGCGTCACATGGTCAAAATAGCTTTCCTGGAAGAAATTACGCGGAAAACCTGCTTTCGCTGCTCGGTCATAGATCTGTTGGTCAATGACCTTCATGGGCCGGTCCATCTCCAGTTCTATGGTCTCGTACTCGAATTGCTTATGGCTGGTCCTGGTATAGGGGACGGTCAACAGGGCCTTCTGCACTTGAAAGTCCCGGATAGACTGGCGGAGCACCGCCACTTTCCCGGCATAGGCCCCTCCATCCGCTTTTGCCGCCCAATCCAGCAGGGGCTCCAGCGGCATATCGTTCCGGCCCTGGATATAGTCGTTTACATTCCGTACACGGCGGGCCCGGTTGCTGCCGTTGTACTGGATGGGGTCAATGTCCTCCAGCAGGTCAGTGATCTTCTTGCTGATCTCATGGCTGCTTAAAACGGCTTGATAGTCTGGCATACGTTCCTCCTTCAAAAGAGGGGCGCCAAAACTCCCCTCAAATTGAGGGAAGTTTTGACGCTCCGGGCTTGATGTTTAATATCCGGTGCGGGGCAGGGGCTCCGGCTTACCGTACACGGTCGTTACCCAGCGGCTGACGGCCTGGACCCACTGGCCGTTATAGACGCCGCCCACGTCCGCGACGTTCACAAAAGAACTGCCCGCGGCCAGGCCGTTGACAGAGGTACAGTAGAGGACCGGGGCCTCCACCTGGGCGAAGCCTGCGGGGGCCTGGCCGAATACGAACATGATCTCAGTGACGCGCTCATTGGCGGCAAGGCCCAGGGCTGCGGGGGACGCGGCCAGGGTGTAGGTCTGACTGGTACTCAGGTTATCCGCCAGGGTGCGGTAATCCCCGGTCCCGTTGACCTTATAGACGATCTTGTAGACGCCGGGGAAGTTCCAGGTGCCCGTCACCACCTGCTCCAGCCGTACTTGGGCGGGCAGGGTGTCCCGGAAATAGAAGCTGTCCAGCCGGACATTGGAGGTGTTGGAAATGCCGGAGAAGGTGTAGCGGACCGGCTGGCCGCTGACCACCTCTTTCGGGCCGGTCTTGGAGATAGACACGCCGGTGGACAGGCTCTTGTTCGTCACTTCAAACCGCACGATCTGGCCCTCATGCTCCAGGTAGGCGGTCAATATCTGCTCATTGACACCGTAATTCGCCGGGGCCTTGACCTCCCGGATGGTGTATCGGGAGAGGGGCAGGGGCTTGGAAGCCGCCAGTCCCCGGCTGTCAGAGCGGATGGTATCTACCACGTTCCCAGCCTTGTCCGTGATCTCAAACACGGCCCCCTCCAACAGCGTCCCGGCGGGCAGGCCGGTGGTGGGGTTGTAGTCGGCGGACTTCTTGACGATCTGGATTTGGCCTGTGATGGGGGTATTCTCCCATTCAACCTCCGTTACCTCGCCCGCCTTGACATAGACGGTGCGGAGTTGGGTGTCCGGGATATAGCCCTCATTCTCTAATTCGCGGAGATAGTAGCGGCCACTCTCCGTCAGGTCCTCGAACCAGGCATAGCCCCGGTCATCCGTGGTCTGCTGGTCAATGGGGTTGTGGCCGCTGTCGTAGAGGATGAAGGACACGCTGGGGATGCCCTCGCCGTCTGCGGTGGAAATTTTATGGAGCAGGATGCCGGAGAGGGGCGCGTTGGTCACGGTCTTGCGGGTGGTCTGCCCATCTTTTACGGTAAAGTAAATGGGGGCCGGGTCCAGTTTGAAGCCCTCGGCGCTCTCGGTTTCCACGGCATAGTAACTGCCATCCTCCAGGGGGAGGTAAGCCCGGCCGTCCCGCCCGGTGGTCACGGTGTCCACCAGGGCGTCGTCCGATCCCCGGCGGATTTCAAAAGTGGTGTTGGGGATGCGCTCTGTTTTGTCCGCCTCGGAGACCTTTATGAGCTCCACGCCGCCCACGGCGTTGTTGTAAAAACGAAGGGTCTGCGTGTCGTTGGGGTTGATGGTGACGGTCTGGCTCTGGCTGTCCGGGTCGATGGTATAGCCCTCCACACTCTCCAATTCAGTCACTACCACTGTGCCGTTGATCCCGGACAGGATGATTTTTCCCGTGGAGTCGGTGTAGTAAAGGCCGTTGCTGGACAGGGTGCCGCCAGCGGCGTCCACATACTGGCCGTTGGCGTATTTGACCTCGAACTTGACGCCCTCCAGGGGGACCGTCTCGGAGCCGTTCCGTCCCCACTTCTCAATCACCAAATTCCCCAGGGGTTGATTGCGGAACTCCACAGTGACGGTCTGGCCCTCCTTGACCTGGACCGTCTGAGGCGTATCGTCCAGCAGGTAGCCGGGCTTTGCCCTGGTTTCCTTAATGACTAGCGTGGTGCCAGGCTCCACACCTTCCACCAGGAAGGAGCCCGAACTGTCCGTCACAAACTTGCCGTTGGCATCGCCCACCACAGCGCCGTCCGAAGTGGTCACGAAAAACTCCACATCACTCAAGGGGCTGTTGTCGGAGCTGGACACCTTCTTGACCAAAACGCTCCCCTTGGGGGCGTTGGAGAAATAGAGGGTCACAATGTCCTGGTCCTCGCCGGAGACATAGAAAGACTGGGGCGCGCTGTCAATGACATGGCCGCTGTCGCTCTCCAGCTCCTCGCAGATGTAATATCCCTTTTTGAGTCCGGTAACGGTGAAGGAGCCGTTGGCGGAGGTCACATAGGTGCCCACCACCGTGCCGTCAACACCGCTGGTCTCGCCGCCCAAATAGCGCAGTTGGAACAGACAGCCGGAAATTCCGGCCCCGGTCACGCTGTCCCGTTTGTAGACCACCAGGGCCGACAGGGGCGTGTTGGAGATAGTGACAGTCTTGTTCTCGCCGCCCTTGACATAGACCTCCGTAACCGGGTCCTCCGGGGCCTGGAATCCTGGGGCGGGCTTGGTCTCCTCGATTTTCAGCCAGCCGTCCTCGATGCCCTCCAGGATGATCTGGCCCGCCTCGTCCGTCTGGAAGGTCCCCAGGTCCCGCAGCTCCCCGGTGTCCGTCTTGTTGCTGGCCCAGGTAATATGGAACTCGGCATACTGGATCGGGTCATGGGTGATAGAATTTTCCTTCTGTACGGTGACGGTGGGCCGCTTGTGGTTTTCAAAATGCACCTGGGATAGAGGGTAACAAGCTGGCTGGGGGCGTCTGGGAGGTAAGGAGACGGGACCGACTTCTCAATCACCTCATAGACCGCGGGCAGGAGGTTGGAGACGGTGGCGGAGCCGTCCGGCCCGGTGGTCACTTCCGCTACACTATGGCCGTCCGCGCCTTTCACAAGAAACACAGTCCCCTCGATAGGAGCCCCGGTGTCGGCGTCCCGTTTCACCACCGTCAAATTGGGCCGCTTGTCATTTTGCAGACAAATCGTGCTGTCTTTGCCGGGAAACAGCTCCACATGGTACTCCGTGGGGTCCAGGATGTGGTCTGATCCTGTGGACACCTCTTGCAGGGAGTAGACGCCAGGCTCCAGGCCCTCCCAGCAGATTTCACCTGTGCTGGAAGTGGTGCGGTCCAGATACCGGGAGCCGTCCTCGATTTTAGAAAGCCGGTAGGTCACGCCCGCCAAAGGGGAGCCGTCCGCGCTCTCCTTATACAGATACAGGGAGGGTAACTTGCTGTTGGTGAACACGAACTGCGCCTGTTCGCCGCCGTCCAGGTGGATGATGCGCTGGGCGTCGTCCACCACATAGCCGGGACACTCCAGTTCCGTCACGATGTAGGCGGTATCGGCGGGGAGCTTGCTCAGGTCGATGGTTCCGTCCTCCAGGGTGGTGTATTCCACCGGGCCGAAGCTGCCGTCCACCGCCTCAAAACGAAAGCGGGCGTTAGCGATGGGCTGGGAGAGGTCCGAACTGTCCACCTTGATTAAATGGATTCCGGGCAGACGGTCATTGAAAAAGATCAGCTCCTTGATGCCGTCCCCGGCCTTCAGCTCCACCTCTTGGGGAGTGGTGTCCAGCACATGGCCGTCCCCGCCTGTGTCCCGTTCCTCGGCCCGGTAGGTGCCGGGCTCGCAGTCTGTCAGCAGGATTTGGCCGAACTCGTCCGTCTGGAAGATACCCAGGCTCTCGGCGTCCCGGAAAATCTCAAAGGAGACATTGGGCATAAGGGTCATAGTGCCCCGCTCATATTTCGTGATCCGCAGTCCAGGCAGCTCCTTGTTGACTATGGTGGCGCTGGATTCCTCTCCGGCCACCACGGCCACCGTCTGCACCGTGTCCGTGTCCGCGATCCAGCCCTCGATACCGGCCGCCTCCCGGACCTCCCAGCCGCCGGGGGGCAGTTCATCGAACACCACCACGCCGTTGCGGGTCTGCCCGGTCCGGGTTTCCCCGGTCTCAATGTGCTTGATTTGGATGGTGACGCCGGAGAGGGCGTCGCCGGTGTCGCTCATTTTCTGGACGCGGATGGAGCCATAGGGGGCGTTGGTAAAGGTCACAGTGGCAACCTTGTTATACTCCACATCGGCGTGCTGGGTGGTCTCCTCTGGGAGCAGGTGATACCGGGGCGGGATATCCTCCGTCACGGTATAGTGGCCCTCCAGAGTCAGAGGGATCAGGACCGTCCCCTCCGGTCCGGTGGAGTAAGAGCCCACCTTGCGGCCCTCTGGGTCATACACGGAGAACACAGCCCCCTCCAGCGGGGTCTCCGTCCCCTCCTCCAGTTTTACGATTTTCAAAAGGGTCTCGCCCGGCACATCCTCCGCGCTGTCCGTGTAACTGCTGACAGCGGCCAGGTCCAACCGCGCATTGTTGTCCAGATCGCAGATGTAATTCTGCAAATTGCCGTACTGGTCCTTCTCCTGGCACACGGCATACATGGCTGCATACTGGGCCACAGACGCGGAGAGGGAGAGTTGGACGTTTCCGCTCTGACCCGCCACGCTTTCAGCGGGGTACAGCACCTTGAACTGCCCGGCATAGCCGTCGCTGGTGCCCTCAGTGGTGACAGCGGTGATCTCGTTGTTGTTCATGTCCACGATCTTCGTGCCCTCCGGCACGGAGCCGGGGTCGGAGAAGGACACGGACACGTCGTAATCATATACCCACGTCTCGCTCCAGACGGTGAACACCTGCTGCTTGTATTCCTCGCCGTCAATGGTTACGGGGTAGGCCACGGAGGTCTCCGCCGTGGCGGTCATGCGGGGGGTGAGCATATAGTTATAGGTAGTGCCCCGCTTGTAGATGTCCTTGGCGGCGGCCAGGATGCGGTTTCCAATGTCCAGCTCGGAGCCGGTGAGCCCAGGGGCCACCTTCAGATTGGCGATGTTCCAGTTGGGCAAAAGATAACACCACAGCGCCATTTTCGTGGCGTAATACGCCTGGTACTTATTGTCCAGCTTCAACTCGCCCAGGCTGCGGTGTGGGTAGCCGTTGGAGATAATGCCCACCACCTTGGGGTCGCTTGCCCGTTCCTCTGCCAGATACTTGATGCTCTTGCCGGGGCCCACGGTCTGGGGGACGCCGGGAGTGGTCGGGTTGACGCAGTAGGCCGGGGATTCCTTCATGGTCCCGTCGTTGGCCTCGTAAAGAAAATAGGTATAGACCTGTGTTTTGACCGCGCCATTGATGGAGAGATAGCCCAGTTCATACTCGCCGTTGTAGATGTTGACCTCGCCCAGCGCGGCCTCCACGCTGTCGGCGGCAAAGGCCGCCGTGGGCAGGACGCCCAGGACGGTCACAAGGGCCAGAAATAGGGATAGCAGTTTTTTCATGGATGCCTCCTAAAAATGGGCAGAAGGAGGCCCTGAAAACATCAGCACCCCCTTCCACAATCAAATTGATTTATTAAAATGTTAAAATATGGTAATCAAAGATGCAAAAAAAGAAGGGCGTCAAAAGTCCCCTCAAATTGAGGGAAGATTTTGACGCCTCAAGCCTCCACGGCCTGGACCATCCAGCGGTAGTCCCGCTGGTCCCGGACACAGGTAAAAAGTGTGAGCCGGTTATCGCTGGTGGCGGCGGTGCCGCTGGTGTCGGTCTCCTTCACCTTCTGGACGCTGACCACCTCATAAGTCCGTGTGCCCAGCTTGGTGGTCCAGGTGATGGTGTCGCCCGGCCCCAGAGTGTGGAGCTTCCCGAAGTGGTTGTTCACGCCGCGGTTGTGGGCCGCGATGCAGCAGTTTCCATCCCACAGGCTGGTGTCCTCGAAGTGGCCCGCGCCCTTGGCTAAGGTCTTGCTGCCCGTGCCCTCGTACACCTTGACGCTCAAACCGATGGCGGGAATTTTGAGGGTACCCAGGTGCCCGCCGGAGTAATAGAGATCGCTGGTCACATCCGTCCAGCCTGTGGCGGTGGTCCCGGTCCAGCCGGAGCCCGTATCAACGGCAGGGTATGTGACACTCCCCACTTGGGAGACCAAACCGCCGCCGTCCAGGGCTCCGGGGACCAGATTAGGGGTCAGAGCCGTGCCGGAGCCGGGGAGGTAACTGGTGGGGCTGCCAAAGGCGGGCGGGATCAGGGCCGTGTTCTTGCTCCGGTCCACGTTGGGGTCCTGTGTGGCATCAGACTGCAACTCAGCATAGCGGTTGCAGTCTGATGAGGAGGAGTAACGGAATGCTTGAGCTTCATCCATCGGATGAAGCTCAAGATATGCAGTTTGCGACGACGAGGTGGGCCGGGCAAACAGGTAATCGTCCGGGGCGTCCATGGTGTACTCCAGGGCGCTGGCCGGGGTGACGCAGACGGCCGCCAGCATGAGGGCGGCCAGGCAAAGGGGTTTCAGCCTCATTTGTTGTACTCCTTCCATTCTTTCTTGATCTTGTACTTTTGAAGCAGGAAGCGTCCCAGGAATACCAGGCCGACAGCGCCCGCCCCGGCGGGCAGGACCAGAAGCCAGCGCCAGTCAAAGCCGCCGCCCTCCGCGGCAGGCTGTGGGATTGCGGTCACGGCCTCCTGCTCCTCTGCCAGGCCGAAAACGGCGGTATAGAGCACGGTCCCGCTGGTAGTCTTGGCCACTTCCCCGGCGTAGTCCGCCGTGACGGTGTAGCCGGTGGCGTATTTGCTGGAAGCGGTACCGGTATAGGTGGCGGCAGCATTGTAGAAGCCCCCGGCCTCCTGCCACTGAACATCTGCCAGGGTGAGGGTACGCCCGCTGTCCTCAATGGACTTGGGCACCAGGGACACATCCGCCTCGGAGAGATTGGGATAACTGCGGGTGGCGGAGACGTTCCGGGTGGACGTGGCATAGCCGGACGCCTCCACCTGGATGCTGGCGGTGTCCAGAGTGAGGAGGCCGGTATAGCCGTCCTCCGTGACGGCCTCACAGGTAGCGGCCAGCAGAGGCATGATCTCCTCCATGTCCTTGCTCTTGCTGTCCAGGGTCACGGTCTCGGTGTAATACTTGCTGTCCGTCTCCGTCTGGTCCTCCTTGACAATATCCAGCAGGGTATAGAGACAGCCGGACCGCTCAAAGTCCCCGGTGGGGATGAGGGCCGGGTCATCCATGGGCGAGAGTTCGTAGGTCTTGCTGATCCTGGGCTCGGCCCGGTCTCCCTCCGTGTACTCCAAAACCTCCACGGGATAGAGAGCGGCAGGTCCAGCGGACGGCGCGGGGGCCTCGGCGGCCATGGCCGGACAGGCCAGGGCGCAGGCGGTCAGCACCGCCAGAAACAGGGGCGCGGCGCGTTTCTTCATGTGGGTCAACTCCTTCAATCAAAAAATGGCCCGAAAACTTCCCTCAAATTGATGGGAGTTTCCGGGCAAAGAAAAAAAGTCCCCTCAATTTTGAGGGGACTTACGGCTTATCGCTCCGGGGCGTCTTCCTTCCGCTCCGGGAGTTTGATGCGGAACATCCGGCAGTAGTCCTTCTGGGCCTCCAGTTCACACTCACAAATGAGTTTGATAAAGGCGGCGTCGCTGGGGCCTTGGGCCCGCTGGGCCTGCTGGAGCGCGGTGATATAGTCATGGCGCAGGATGGGCGGGATGGAGACCACACAGTAGCCCCTGTTCACCAGGATCAGATTCATCAGGAGCCGGGCGGTGCGCCCGTTGCCGTCCCGGAAGGGGTGGATGTCTACCAGTCTCCGGTGGGCGTAGGCGGCCAGCAGGACTGGGTGCATGGCGTCCCTCCGTTTGTTCAGATCCTCCATCAGCCCGGCCATAAGGCCAGGCACCTCCTCCGCCGTGGGTGGGACATATTCCGTGCCGGTGATGAACACCTGGCCTTTCCGGTAGCGTCCGGCGTGCTCCGGGTCAATGCCGCCGTAGAACAGGGCGTGCAGGCGGAGTATATCCTCCTCCCGGAATTGCAGGGGCCCGCCCCTGGCGGTCTCCAGCATATAGTCATAGGCCCTGGCGTGGCCGGTGGCCTCGTAGCAGTCCCGGATGGGCTTGCCGCCCACGGTGATGCCGTCCTCCAAGAGCACCTTGGTCTCAGAGAGGGTGAGGGAATTGCCCTCCAGGGCGTTGGAGGTATAGGTCATGCCGATGCGGAAATAGGCGTCCAGTTCCTTCACCTCGTCCGAGGTGAGGGGGCGGCGCTCCCGGATCGCCTGGGCGTATGCGTCGATACGGTCTAATAAAGCGTTGCCGCTCATACAGTCACCTGCCTTTGAGAGAAATGTTCAAAAATATTATATCATGGGGAGCGGAAACAGGCAACGGGAAACCGGGGGGCCAAAACTCCCCTCAAATTGAGGGAACTTTTGAACGGCGCGCCCCGCCTGCGGAGAGACTGTGGGAGCCGCACCCGTTCCCCACACTGGCAAAAGCCGCCGTCAGGCGGCTTTTTGGGCGTCCTCCCCTTGGAGACCGCATAATCCGGCGGACGGCCCCGGTCAAGGCCCGCCCAGTCCGCAGACTGGGCGGCTCGCGGGCGATTGCCCCGGCAATCGCCCGGCCTTGACGGGGGACGGCGGGCGGATTAGTCTCCCCCACGGGGAGACGCCTCCGGTCTGCGGCCTTACCGGCTTTGGCGCTGGGGCGGGATGCGGCTTCTCTGCTGGGGGGTGATGTTCCGTTCAATGGAGCCGCCGAACTGCTTGCTCATCCCCTGGATTTGGTCCAGGGCGCTCCGCCGCTGCTGGGGGTCCCAGCCCTCGTACAGCTCCTCCAGACGGGACAGGTCCGGCGTGTCCCGCTTGATGCCAAACTGGCGGCACAGGATATAGGAAATGCTCTGGGCGTCCAGGTCCACCTCCTCATGGTCATAGTTTGGGTTGGCCCCCTTGGCGTGGATGCGGGAGTGGGCCACCTCAGCGGCGATGGCCGCAAATGCCTCGCTGTCTGAGAAAGCGGGATTAACGGCCAGCTCCATATTTTTGCTGTCATAGTAGGCAGCCACGGGCAGGTCGTGGTCGGTGGCCACGGGAACAACGGAGTAATTGAGGACGGCGCGCAGGGCGATGCTCATTTCCTTGCTGTCGTCCTTCAACTGGACCTTTTTCAGGTCACGCCCCTGGGTCTGGCGGATGTCGTAGGCGTCCGTGAGGCGATACCCCCGGCCCAGGGTATTCCGGGCAAAAATCTTGACCCCCTTGCTTCGCTCCTGGTCGATCACGCCCCGATTCAGGGTTTTCCACCGTTCCGCCGTACCGAATACGGTGGCCTCCGGGTCCTGGAACATGACCAGGGCGATATTGCCCGCGCTGTATGTGGGGTTATCCCCCTGCATATCCAGGTACTTCACATACAGTTCCGGGTTGCTGGTGATCTCCTCCACTCCGGCGTCTTGCATGGCGATGGTGTTCTCCCGGTCCGCCTGCTTTTCCGCCCTCCATTGGTTGTCCTGCTGGGACTTTTCCGCGATGATCGCTTCCAGATTTGCCATAATGATGTTCCTCCTAAAACATATTCATCTTGATTTTGGTATGGTTTTTCCCTTGGTCTGCGGGGCCTTGCCGGTCTCCCGCATCCCTTCCGACGCCGCCCGCAGGGCCTCCAGGCGGGACTTGACGGATGGTTTCTCAGTAGTCTCCGTCGTCCTCGTATCCGTACTCCTCGTCTGCCTGGCTGTCGAGCCACTCCCGCGCTGTGGTGAGGAGTGCTCTGGCCGAGCGCGGGGGGCGGCTTTTTTTGGTGCTTCTTCCTCCTGCTCCTGGGCGGGAGCTGGGTAGCCCCTCTGTGCTAGGTAGTGGTTGACCAGCGGCACATAGTCCACATTGGTCACAAGGTCCACGATCCCGCTGGTGAAACGGGTGTCTTTAATCACGGAGAACAGCACATTTTTCTTGGCGTAGGCTCGGAAGTCCTCCAGGTCGCTCTCTTTGATGTGAAATGTCTTGAGTTCCCGGCCCGTTTGAAGCAGCCGGGCCATGTTGGCCTTGCCGTAGAGTTTTTTGTTGTTTTGGGACAGGGCCAGCAGAAAGGCGGCCAGGTTTTTGCTCCCAGCCGCCAGCATTTTAACAGCAGCCTCGGTGAGCTGGATGCTCTCCTTTACCATCAGGTCGGCCACTTCACCGCTGTTATCCATCTTCTTCACCTCCCGGTTTTCAAATATTGAATGACCTCCAGAATGGAACAATACTGAACTTTTTGGAGATACCGCTTTCTCAGCAGCTTCAAGTGCCGCTCCCGCTGGGGCCCGGTAAGGGCGGAAAACGTCTCCGCGTCGCGGGCCGCCTCCCGGTAGTCCAGCAGGGTCACGCTCCCCCAGGGCCGTCCGCCCACAAACTTCTCCACATGGAGGAACAGGGCGAGCACCGGCCACCCAGCCCGGTCCTGAAAGGCCAGCCAGCACAGATTTTCATAACTGCCCGGCTCATAGACACGGGGCGGGTCAAACAGCCAGGACCTCTCACGCCGGGCCAGAAACAGATAGTCCGCCGCGCCGCCCTGTTGCAGTTTGAGCAGATCCAATTCAATGCTCCCTGCCTCGATGGGCTGATAGAGCGGTATCAATCCCAGAATGGCGTTCAGGTCCGCGTGGAGCAGTTTTTTCATAAGGACGCCTCCTTGCATGGTCTGGGCGCTGGGCTTCCACCGCCGCCCGGACCTTGGGGATGTCGCCCTCGATGCGGGCGCATAGCTTCAAGTCCCGGCGCAGCGCCCGCAGGTGTGTGGTGATTTGTTCGATCTCCGCCTGGATTTCCCCGCCTCCGTCTCCCCGCCGTTTCTGCCGGTATAACTGCCCGCGCCGTTCTGTGAGGGCGTCCATCTCCGCCTGTATCGCGTCATACTGCATGGAGAGCTGGGCCGCTGTCTCGATGCGGTTTTTACGGAGATAATGGAATTGCTCTTGATAGCGGTCCAGTTTCAGTAGCTCCTCCCGCATGGAAAACGCCGCCCGGTTTCCCGGACGGCGTTTCGGGTATGCCCCCAGCAGGCAGAGGTATTGGAAGCAGAGGGCTTGAAAGCCCGTGAGTTTCCTTGGGCGGCGGGGCATCCCACCCCGCACCCGATACCGGCGGCCCGGCTCCAGCAGACGGAAAAAAATAGTGGGGGGAGTGTTTGGCAGGGATGGGGCCTCGCCGGAGCGGACGGTGGCAAGCCGGGCCTGTATGTCCGCCTCGGTATAGCCGTCTTTCAGGCTGTCCAGACGGATATACCCTTTCCCACCGGGGGGAAGGATAGCGGTGTGCTTGACCCTGGGGCCGGTTTTTACCCGATACCCCATCCGCCGCAGTTGGCTGAGGAAGGACTGGTAGGTGTAGGCTTGCCGGATGGCCTCGTCCACGTCACGGCGGATCAGGTCCCGCACGGTGGCCTTGCCCTGTCTGGCCGCCTCCCACTCAGCCCGGCTCACCGGGCCGCCCAGGGGCTCACTGGGCTCAATAATGGACAGCCCGTGTTCCCGGCAGATGGCGTCTGAGGTCCCCCGGATGCCCACGCCGTCCCCGCCGTAGTAGTCCTTCAGTTGGTCCCGGTACATGGCCCCATCCACAAAGGAGACGGAATTAAAAACGATATGCGAATGTAAATGCGCTTTGTTCAGGTGGGTGGAAACGATGGCTTCATAGCGGTCCCCCAGCAGGCGCCGGGCAAACTCCACGCCCACGGCATGGGCTTGGTCCGGCGTCACCTCGCCGGGGGCGAAGGACTGGATGATGTGGTAGCCCTTTCGTTTCCGCCCCTCCTTGCCCCAGCGCCGCTTGGTGTCCATCATGTCGGCATAGACCCTTTCCCGGTCGCAGTTGATGGCGGTCTCGAAACAGGTCTGTTCCGTTTTCTCCCGGTCCAGGGCATAGTCGATGGCGGCCTCCAGGGAAGTCTTTTCCGGGTCCTGGGTATAGCCCACGCATTTGTGCAGGCGGTTGTGAATGACTAAAATCTTGGTGTAGGCCATTACAGCGTGTCCCGGACCAGCCGGACCGCCTGACGGACCAGCCGCGCCGCCTCCCGTATCTCGTCCTGGGTGGCCGCGCCTCTGGCGTTGGCCTGATAAGCCAGTTGATTCACATTATTGCCGATGGCGTTCAGTTCCCGGAGCAGGGCGGCGTAGGTATCGGGGGGCCGGGGTCGGAGATTGACGCCCATAATGAGCTGCCGGAGCATGGGCTCGATCTTGAGCCCGGCGGTCCGGGCGGTTTCTGTCAGCCGGGCGTAGTGGGCGGCGTCCAGCCGCAGGGTGATGGTCTTATAGGGCCTCATCGGACCGGGCCTCCTTTCCGGCGCTGCGGCCTCTTTCCCAGCTCCGGCGGGGGACTTTTCAGGGGAAGTTCCTTGCAGTAAGCCCTCTCTCCGCAGGCGTCTTTCAGCAAATGGGCCATACACTCGTCAAGCGAGTACCAGCCCCGGTCTCCGCCCACAAGGAAATAGTGCATATTGGTCTCCCGGTACATCAGCTTGATACCGCTCTGATGCGTGAGAACAACCACACCATAAACGATCAGCTCATTTAAGCCCGGATATGGTGAGATGTCCACGGCCGCGTCACAAAATGGGGTGTCATGGGCGGCAAGCGCGGCTTTGATTTTCTCGGTATTCTCGGCCTGGTGGTCCCGGAAATGCTGGATCAGGCCAACCTGCTTCCGCAGGCCGCTCAGGTAATTCTGTTTATCTTGGCCGATAAACAGTTTCCGTCCGCTCCCGAACACGATGGAATAATCGTTATGGCCCCGGAATTTCCCCCGGCAGGGGCTTCTCTCCACATGGTAGGATGTTTCACCAAATAGGCGTTGCAGGGTCCGCTCCAGGAGCAGGGTCTCGCTCCGTTTCTCATCAATCATCTGTTCACTTCCAGTTCAGGTATCAAATAGCGCATATCAAGTGGATATGCGTTGGTGTTGTGCGGGGAATGGGGGCCTGTGCCCCGGAAAAAAGTCCCCTCAAATTGAGGGGACTTTCGGCGGCGTGGGGGTATCAGGGGCGGAGCCCCTGACCAGCGGCATTTTGCTGTCAAAATGCCATGCTGGCGCGGACAGCGGCGCGAGCGCCGCTGTCACCGGGCCAGGTCCGTTTTTCTCCGAGGTGGTTTCTTGGGCCCTTTCCGGGCGGTCTCCGGCTTTTGAACGCGCTCCCGGTTTCGGTGCTGATTCAAGGGCATGGTATGCAACTTCTGTGTCATAGTCGGTTCCTCCTCTTGTGGTGTTTCTTGATGGGTGGAGGACAGCGGCTCCTCCAGCAGAGCCGGGTCGTCCTCCAGAAAGGAAAGCATTTCCTCCACCCGTTCTTCCAGGGATGCCTCCACGGTATAGCCGGGGAGAAGGATGCCGTTGACGGAGAAGCGGCCCTCCTGCCCCTTGGGGATGGGCGGAGAGATCTCTGTAAACAGGTGGGCGTAGGCTTTGATCCGGCCTTGCAGGTAACGCTCCATGTCCGCCTTTTCGGTAAATCGTTTGTCGCGCTGCCCGGCGATCTGCCAGCCATCTCCGGTGAGGTCCGGGGTTGGATTGCGGACGGTATTGTAATGAAGATACCAGGATAAATACCAAGCGTCGATTACTGTTTTTTGCTTGGTACGGTCATAATGGGTTTGTTCATAGATGCGGTAGGTCATCTTATAGACCATGTTGCTGAGTTCGCAATTTTCATATTGGTCTTTTTTCCACTGATTGGAGGTATGATCGACGGGCAGGACCATCAGATATTGCTTTGCCTTGCGGATAGCGACGGTCTCCGCCGCCTGCTTCAGCCATTCGGCCTCGATTTCAGAGAATTTTGAGAAGATCGCATTCTCCAGTGCCACACTGGCCTCCTCCAGTTCCCCCAACTCCGTGCGCGGCAGTTTGACCAGTTCCGCAACACGGTCCTGGTCGTTGCTGGAATACAGGCGGGTGGAAATTTCAATTTCCCGTCCAGGGTCAATATGCGTATATGCCATAGCCGTCCCCTATCGCGCCATAGCCATCTGCTTTTTATGCAGCGCTTTTTTCCTGGCGGCTGGGCGGGCGGCCCTGGCCGGAGGCGGCTCCTGCTTCTGACGGTCCGGCGTCTGTGCCTGGATCGAGGACGAGAGGGGCGGCCCCGCAGGAGGTTTTTCTTCCGGCAGAGGGGCTGGGCCACTGGAGACGGGCTGCGCCTCCGATAGTCCGGCCATATCGCCGTCCTCCAGACAGTCCAGCAGGTCCTCCAGCGTGACCTTCTCCTTCTGTGGGACCGGAGGCTGGAGCGAATACCCTTGCAGGAGCTGGCCGTTGACGCAGAACAGCTCCTTTGTCTCCGCCGGGACGGGCGGGGACAGGGATTCAAAGCACGGCGCATACTGGTCAAATTTGCTCTGGATGTACTTCTGGGCCCCCTCTATGGTCTTGTACTTCTTGCTGCCCTCGTACTCAATGCGTTCCCTGGGGCTCCGGGTATAGCCCCAATACCCCTGAGACAGGCCGGGTGCCATGTAGGACAGCTCCCAGGTCAATTTCCATTCACCGCCAGCACCGCCAGACTTGACGATGCTGAAGGTCATCTTATAGACCAGGTTGCTGATCTCCCAGGAGCCGTCCTTGTGCCTCTGCCACTCGTTGCGGGTGTGCGTGACCTCCGGCGTTTTCAGATACTCGATCGCTTTCTGCAAGAGGAGGGTCTGCGCCCCATGCTCATCCCAGGCAGTAATGGCCTTCTTCATCTCCTCAAAGACTTTCTTTTCCTCCGCCTGGCTGGCCTTCAACTGCTTTTCCAGGTCCTTGATGGGAATATTTAAAAACGGCTTGAAGTCAGCTCTGTCGCCCCGGTAGTTGATTTGCCGCCTGACTTCCAGGTAGGAGCCTTCACGAAGATAACCGTCCACAGAGCTGATCTCATAAAAACTCTTTCTTCCCATAGGTCGTGTGCGCCTCCTATCTGGCCGGGACTCGGTGCAGAGGCCGTTTTGCGCGGTTGCTGGGGTGGCGGGGGAGTACCTTAGACGGCTGGTAGTTCGGGTCCAGGTACTTGGCCTCAAATTCCGCCGCTGTCAGACGTTCCGCCCCTTGCCGCTCATCAAAGTCGCCGGGGGCCAGATCCACATAGCCGCTTGGCGGCAGAGGAAGAGGGCTGGCGGTGAGCACGGTGCCGAAGTGCTCCACTGTGATATGCCGCCCCAGCAGACAGGGCTGGCTCCAGTCATCCGGGTCTGTCTGCATTTCGTAGAGGTGCATCCACGGGGGGAGTGTGGTGCGGTCCACCCGTTGGGAAGTAAACAAACCGGGCACGGTCAGGATCTCCACGGCTTCAAACCGTTCTGTGCTTGCGTTGATGGGATTCATACTGCCTCCTATCTCCCCTCGATTTGAGGGGACTTTTGGGGCCGGGGACCACGGCGGGAAATGAAAGGAAGGTCCTCGGCCAGCCGGTATCGTCTGGCTAGTTCCTCTGGCGTTACACGGTCTCCACAGATATACGCGCCGATACCGACACATCGGGTCAGTCTCCGATCTGTACGGATACTGTTTCGGTCCTCCCACCGTCCGACCACTTGGGCCTGTTCCTTCATGGTTTGACGTACATCCGGGTTATCCCGTGACGGCCGCAGTTCATATTGGTACAGCTCGTCCTGGGTCAGCGGGGCTCGATACATCACCTCGCCCCAGGCACGGAACGCGCCATGCTCTACGGAGATACGGTCGTCGTAGTTCAGAAAGCCCACCAGAGGGTTATCTGGCTCTTTGGGATATGTTCCTATGTCCACGGGCCGCGGGGTGGAGTAGTAGCGGTAAAGCTCCTGCTGTTCCATCGCTCTGCCCTCAACGTTCCGGGCCTTTTCGCGGTTTGGGCCGCCTGGCCTTTGGCTTTGGGATGGCACGTTCCTGAGCCTCCCATTGCATCCGTCTGGCGTCATACTCGCTTTTGGCAGGTCTGCCGGGCTCAGGAGGAGCCATTTCGACTTGTGTAACAGCGGGTGCCGGCCTTCTGTCTTTTCTAAGCTGT